>ENA-OUOG01001438-OUOG01001438.1-marine-metagenome-genome-assembly--contig:-NODE-1438-length-27791-cov-5.700260_pt1 | contig 27791 bp, 12 predicted proteins | sample MGYA00248635_ERZ508505 | MGnify/ENA primary metagenome ERZ508505 (study PRJEB26176, sample SAMN06267871) | marine metagenome | isolation source: Saanich Inlet, British Columbia, Canada | place: Pacific...
GACACCAACCTGTGCGCCATCCACGCCAAGCGCGTCACCATCATGCCCAAGGACATCCAGCTCGCCCGCCGCATCCGCGGTGAGCGCGCGTAAGCGTCGCGCTAAGCGCGCGCCGTTCCACGAGCACGATACACAACCAACCACTCAATGGTGTTTAAATCTTAACACCACCACACACGAGAAGAACACACCGAGACCCGACGCGCACGCGCCGAGGAGATCGCCGCCGCGAGAAGACTTTTTTTGAATCGAATCGTTTTTTTCAAACGACGACGCCGTCAAGACGCCGAGCCGACGAACGTTTTTTTTCGCGGATGCCGCGGCGTACCGCGGCGCTCTACTTGTACGCGCGCGCGACACACAAAAAGACGACTCGCCACTCTCGCCGCTCCTCTCAATCGAACACCCTCTCCCCCGTGGAGAACGCGAGCCACACCGCCGCGCCGGCGAGGTACACGAACGCCGTGACTCGCAACACGGCGTTCCACGATCCCGTCGCTTCCAGCACGACGCCGGCGCCGTACGTGCTCACTATTCCCGCGATGGAACCCGCGGTGTTTGCCAGGCCGTGCATGGCGCCGACGTACCTCGGTCCGATCTCCTGGAAGTTCACCAAAAAGCCCGCCTGCGTGAACGCCGTGCACCCCACCGCGAAGGTGAGCGCGAATAAAGCCCCCCCGGTGGAGGTGGTTTTCGTCAACAACAGCAACCCGAGCGCGGGCCCTACGAATCCGACGCCCTGCGTGATTTTGCGCGTCGCCGTGACGGAGACGTTTTTGTAATTGATGAGCCAATCCGCAAACGCGCCCGCGAACGCGCCGCAGACCGCCATGGCGAACCAGGGAAGCGCGGAGAAACGCGCGGACTGCGCGAGGTCCAGCCCCAAAACTTGCTTGAAGTACGAGGGCATCCAAGCTAGCAGGATAAAATAACCCCAGTTGTTCACGAAGTTCGCGAAGACGCACGCCAAAACCGGAGGCGCGGAAAACAACCGCGCCGCGGAGACCTTTTTTTTCTGCGCGGATGAATCGCTCGTCGTCTCGGAAGACTCTTCCGAACTTTGGCTTCCTTCGACCGCCTTGACCTTCACGACCGCCCCCCCTTCCTCGATCAGCGCCAGTTCTGCCGCGTTCACGCGCCGTTCAGAGAGCGCCTCGCGCGGGTACGCGGTGGCCGCCGCAAACCAGACGACGGCCCAGACCAAGCCGGCGACGCCGAAGACGAGAAACGGAGCCGACACGCCCCCCGCGACGAGCATCGCCGGCGCGGCGAGCAGACCCACGACGCTTCCGCTCTGGAACCCGGTCATGCACGCGGCGACCGCGCGGCTGCGTTCGTGCTTCGGAACCCATCGCGCGGTGATGTTGTTCATGCACGGCAGAGCCACGCCCTCGCCCAGGCCCATGACGGCGCGGCACAGGAGCAGCGCCGGAAGCGACGCCGCCGCCGCGAAGGGAGTGAGGGCGGTGGCGACGGACCACGTCGCTATGCCCGCGAGAAGCACGTTCTTGCCCCCGATCTTGTCCGCGAGCACGCCACCCAGAAGCGGCGTCAGGGTGTATCCCCACAGGAACGAGCTCTGCACCAAGCCGAGCGTCTCGGCGCCCCAGCCGTGCGCGGCGGCCAGGGGCACGCCCGCCACGGACATGATCACGCGGTCGGCGTTACACAGCAACAGCGCGAGCGCCACCAGAGACACCACCGCGAAGCGGTAGGAGGAAGCGCCGAGCCCTACGCCGTTCGCGCCCGACGCGACATCCCGAGATCGTTCCAGTTCCGGCGTAACGCGCTCGGGCTTCGGCTCCTCGTGAAACGCGTCTCCGCCGGGAGCCGCGGCGTCCGCCGCGGACGCCGCCGTCACCGGACGGCGCGCGCCTCGGCGCCGGCGCGGCGTGGGCACCGCCTCGACGCCGGTCCGAGTCACGACGGCGCGCGCGACTCCCCGGCTCGCCGCGCTCGCCGCGGGCGCGTCTCCGACGCCGCGCGTCACGGGGCCGCGGAGAAGGCACGCGGCGACGGCCGATCGCGGGCCGGGCGGGACGCGCGCGGGCGCGCGCGCGTCGACGCGACGCGGAGCGAGACCGCGAACCCGACACCGCGATGACGTCGCGCGCTCGCCACGGTCGCCGGCGCGCGGCGACGTCGAGGCGAGCGGCGAGGCGAGGGGTGACATCGAGGCCATCGCGACGCGCGGGTCGCGGTGTGCCTCGCGAGACGCGGGTCACGATCCGGCCGGAGGTGAACGCGCGTCCGCGAGTGGCCTCCTCGCCTCTCATGCCGCCGCGTCGTCGTCGCTTTTTCCGAGTGCTGCCGCTCGGATAAAGCGGCAGATCAAAACGACGACACGGTTGGACATGTTGGACTTCGATGGGGTCGCGTTCCTCATCAAAATCCCGCATCAAAATCCCGAGGTTGAAATATCTACGCTCGCTTTTCACGCAGTCCCAGGGGCTGCGACTCGTGTTTCGGCCCCGACTGTCAAAACCACCCATCTTTTTTATTCGATTCGATCGCGTCGCTTGCGTCAGCAGCGGCGCGGCGCGAGCGCGCGACACTAATTTCGTCACTAAAAGCTCGGGTGGGGCAAAACGGGTTTACCCCGCGCGGTCGGTCACGTGGTCGCCAGAGAGCACGCCGCGCCGCGCCGAGCGAAAGTCGGCGGCGTTCGGCATGCGCCTTCGTTCCGTGCGGAGGGATGGGGTGCAGTCGCAGGACGCGCCCCTCGCGGGAAACCTGCCCGCGGGGGACCGGGGCCCGTTCGCGGGCGAGGCGGACCCCACATGCGCCCCTTGCGAGGTCCCCGCGGGAAAGGAGGCTGGGCGCGAGCGCGAGCGGGAGGGCGCGTTCGAGTGTAACATCTGCCTGGACGTCGCCACCGACCCGGTGGTCACGCAGTGCGGACACCTGTACTGCTGGCCGTGCATTTACAAGTACGTGCGGAGAGCCCGACCCCCCCCGACCCGCACGCATGGGGTTTCGCGGATGACCGTACACAACCACGCAATATCTTCTGGTGTCGTCACCTCCGACCGACCGAACGTTCGGCCGACCGCGCGCGTCGCGATCGCGCGGGTCGCGGACGCCCCCGTCGCGGCGCACTCGGTCGCCTCCGAACCCCACTGACCGACCGCCGTCACCCCGCCCCGTCCCGCCCCCGCGCGCTCGCCCACGCGCCCCGAACTCCCACTCGATCCGCACAATCATCGCGAAACAATCCTCACGCAGGTGGTTGAACGTGTTTTTGTCTCGGCAGCAGTGCCCCACGTGCAAGGCGGGCATCCGCGAGGAGCTTCTGATTCCCCTGTACACGCGCGGGTTCCGCCCGGGTCAGCCCGCTTCGGGCCGCGGGACGTCCTTGGGAGGTGCCGAGCGCGTGCCGGTGCGGCCGCAGGGCTTGCGCATCGCCAACGACGACCCTAGACTGGCCAACAATCTGGCGCTCCCCGATTTGGACCTGGTGGGCGAGCGCCTCAGCGGCTGGGGCTCGCACTTCGTGCTGGGGGACCTGGATCCCTCGCACGCGCGCATCTCGCGCGCCTACGACCCCTTCTCCATGTCGCTCGAGCAACAGCAGCACGTCTTCCTGTCGCGCCTGCTCCTCCTGCTCGGGTCGTTTGTCATCCTCTGCTTGCTCATCTTTTAAGACATCCGCCGCGAAACGCGCGACGGGCCGCGTCCGTCGTGTGCAATAAATACCGCGTCGCGCGAGTGACGCGAAACGAGCGTCTCGCGTCGACACGCGTCATATATGACACACATGCGTCGAATACTTGTATTACCGATAAAACGAAGTAGCACGAATGACGACGTAATGTACTCATCCGCTTCATCCGCGTCGCTCGCGAAAAAGTCTCTAATCGCGTCTCTAAACGCCCCCCGCGTCGCTTCGCGGCTCCGTTCGGTCCGAAGCCTTTTTCACGGCTTCTTCCCGACGCCCTTCCCGCGCCACAGTATGCGCACGGGCGAGCCCGGGAAGCCGATGTTCTCGCGCAGCGAGCGCTCCATGTACCGGCGGTAGGTCTCCGGGAAGAGCTTGGGCTCGTTGACGAAAAACACAAACGTCGGCGGCCGCGTCGAGGCTTGCGTGACGTAGTAGATCTTCCCCTTGCGCCCGCCCTTGCTCGGCGGAGACTTCCACAGCGACGCCTCCTGCACCACCGCGTTGAGCGTCGCGGTGCTCAGTCTTTTGCGGTGGTGCACGGACGCTTCGTTCGCGGCTTGGAGCACCTTCTGAATCCTTTGCCCGGTGAGCGCGCTCGTGTACACGACTGAGGCCCACTCGAACACGCGTAACTTCGATCGTAACGTCTTGGTGTACTCGTTCATCGAGTACGAGTCCTTGTCGATCAGGTCCCACTTGTTGACGCACAGAACCAAGCCGCACCCCTCCTGCGTCGCCGCGCGCTCCGCCAAAACGAAGTCCTGCTGCGACGGGCCCTCCTCGGCGTCCACCACCAGAACCACGATGTCCGCGCGGCGCATCGCTTGCAACGCGCGGCCGACGGCGAGCGATTCCGGGACGTCCCGCCCAGCCGCCACCGCCGTGCGACGCCGGATGCCGGCGGTGTCGATGAGCGTGTACTTGTTCCCGTCCGCGCCCGTGACGTCGGAGTCGATCGTATCGCGCGTGGTGCCGGAGTAGTCGCTCACGATCGCGCGAGCGTCCCCGGCGAGCTGGTTCAGCAACGAGCTCTTGCCCACGTTCGGGCGCCCGACGATGGCGATCTTCAAAGGCGCGTCGTCCTCCTCGGAGAAGCGCCCTTCGGCGTCTTTCTCGTCGAGCTCCGGCGCGGGGAGAGACTTGACGAGCGCGTCCATGAGCTCACCCGTTCCCGTGCCCGAGATGGCGCTCACCGCGAGCGGCTCCACTCCGCCGAGGCTCCAGAAGTCCAGGATCTGCTCCTCGCCCTTCGTCGTGCTCTCGCACTTGTTCACCGCTAACATCAGCGGCGTCTTGCTGTGGAACTTGCGGATCCACCCGTAAATCTCCTCATCCGCCGCCGTGAGGCCGCGCTGGCCGTCCACCACGAACACGAGCGCCGCCGCCTCGCGCACAGCCAGCGCAGCCTGCGACTCGACCATCCCCGGCAAAATCTCCACGCCGCCCACGGTGTCCACCGAGGGCGCGTCCTGCGGCGAGCCGGGCAGGGACTCCAGCCCGCCCGTGTCCACCATCATGAATTCAGTATCCCCCCAGAAAGCGCGCACGTACATGCGGTCGCGCGTGATGCCGGGCTGGTCGTACACGATGGCCCGCTTCGTGCCGGTCAGGCGGTTGAACAGAGCGCTCTTGCCCACGTTGGGACGACCCACGATCGCGACGCGAGGCAATTTCTCGTCGGGGAGTTTGCCCCACTCCCGGCGCGTCTTGCGGCGACGCTTCGCCTTGGTGAGCGGATCGACGCCGTCGCCCGCGTCGGCGTCTGACGCCGACGACGAAAAGGGCTCGTACCCGGGCTCGACGTCGTCCGCGTCGTAGTCGTAGTAGTTCTCCTCGAAGTCGTCGTCGTCCTCGTCGTAGCTCTCGTTCGCGACCGCCGCGCGCAGGGACTTATCACGCGTCTTCTTCTTCTTATCCGTGGAAAAGTCTGAGGTCTCCGCCGAATCGGCGTCGTCCCACGCCGCGGCGGAGAGCTCGCTCGCCCAGCTCGACGCCATCGCCGCCGCCTCGGTGTCGAGCGCCTCTCGCTCCTCCTCCGTGAGATGCACGGGCGCGTCGTCGTCGTCGTCGCCGGCGTCGGCGCCGCCCGAGGATGCCGCGGCGGCGAACGAAGCGCCCCGCGAGAGCCTATGACAAAAGGTCCGGGCCAGGCTGGCGGACGCGAACCCGAACGGCGTCGCGCCGACGGCGACGACGCGCTCTTCTCTCGCGTGCGCTTTTCCGGCGACGCATCGGTCCGCGCCCGCCGCCGCGACGACGCGTCTCGAGGCTCGGCGCGCGATGCCGGTCGGCGCGGCGCGACCGACGCGCGAGGCGGCGGCGCCCATCGAGCGCGCGTTGCCGGAAAGACGCACCGCGATGACGCCCGTCGCGCTCGCGGCGGCCATCACGCGAACGGGCGGTCGGCGACTCGAGGTGCCCTATCTGCCGCCCTCTGCACCGCCGCCGCGCTTTCCTCGGATGGGAGGGCGACGCGGTCGCGCGTGGGCTCGCGAAGGCGGGCGCGCGCGAGGGAGACGGCGTGTGGGAGCGACACCGGGCGTGACTGGCGCGTCGTGCGTCTGTCCGAACGCGCGTCGAGCCGCGAACGCGCGTCTCGGGTGTGGCGCGCGCTCGACGAGCGCGTCGAGAGGCGACGTGGACGCGAAACAGCGCCGCGCGCTTTTTCCGGGTTTCGGCGGGGCGCCGCGTCGGATAGTCTATCGGACGAAGTCGAAGTCAGCACGCGCCAAAGCGAGCTTCCGGAGCTCTTGCTCGGAGGGCGCGACGACGTCGGAGGCAGAGCGCAGCGCGCGGTTGTCTCGCAGTCGGGTCACGGAGACCGCTGGAGCGGGGGCGTGCGATTGCGGCGAGACGTGGGGCGACGGGGGACGCGGCGAGCGTCTTTGCATCTCCGCGCGCCCTCCTCGTCAGAATTCGAGATTGGCGGGCGGCAGCCGCCGAACGTCGCGATGGCGGACACCCTCACGACCGTGAGCTTCCGGGTGAAGTACTGGACGGAATGGGGACAGAACCTGGTCGTCGTTGGGGGACACCCTAAACTCGGCGACTGGGACGTCCGCAAAGGCGTGTGGATGCACTGCGAGGTACGAAACGCGCGCTCTTCCTCCCCTTCACGCCGCCCGCCCCGCCGACACGGGGGTTTTCCGCTCGCGCGATTACGCGCGCCTAACAATCCCAATTCCGCTCCGCCCCGAACGCAGCACGTCGGCGAGGGCGAGCTCCTGTGGACGGGGAAGGCGAGCGGCTCGTTCAACGAGCCGTTCGAGTACAGGTACGCTGTGGTGGACGGTGAGATGAACGTCCTGCGCTGGGACGCCTTCGCGCACGAGGCGCACTTCGCGCCCAGGGACGTTTCCGAGACGTATGCCTCGCACCAGGGCGAGGAGAGAAAGCGACGCGACCGCGTGGAGATTCGCGACACGTGGGAGTTCACGACGCATCCCGAGAACGTGTTCCGACGCAAAACGTTTCGAGACATCGTCGCGCCGGACGAGACGAACGCGATGGACGCCGGGACGGTCGGGGCGGACGGGCTGGCGGACAGAATGGACAACGTCCTCGGGTCTTCCGAACCACAGGGGACCGCCGCGACGGTCCCCGCGTTCCGCGCGAGCGACTGCGCGGCGGGGGACTACGTCGCCGGCACGACACGCGTGCGTCTCGAGTGCCGCACGCTGCGGCCGATTCCGGGCATGCGGCTCACCGCCACGGGCTCGTGCGCGAGCCTCGGCGGCTGGGACCGGAGCAAGGCGGCGGCGATGCGGTTCGACGAGGATTCGCGGACGTGGCGCCTGGACGCGGACGTGTCGTCGGACGAGTTCCCCGTGCGGTACAAGTACGCGCTTCGCGCGGTCAAGGGCACGGCGTCCGCGCTCGAGTCGGGCGCCAACCGCGTGATCGTGCCGCTGGGCATGCCGGAGGAGGAGGGCGAAACCGATCCCGCGGGAGACGACGACGTCACGGCGGCTTCCGTCGCCGCGCACCGGCGGCGCGAGTCGGGAGAGCACCACTCCATCCCGGGGTTCCCCGATCCCCCGATCGTCGCGCCGATGCCCCGGCCGGGGTACGGCTCGGGCATCATCGCGGACGCCGGAAGCGCCGTTCCCGGGGGCTCCGTCGACGATGTCTCCGGGGGCTCTCCCTTTCTCGCAGAGCAACCCGGCGCGGCGCGCCGGTCGGACGACCAGAGTTTGTCCAGCCGGCGGACGTCGGGCACGGCGCCTTCGTCGCCTCCCGCGTCCGAGCCGAGCCCCTCGAACCGTTGGCGCGGCCCGAACGCGCGCCCCTCGCGCATCGTCGCGCGCGACGGACACTTCCGGTTCCCCGCGCCGTGGCGCGGGAGCGGGATCGCCGTGCCCGTGTTTTCGCTGCGCAGTTTGAAGAGCGTCGGCGCCGGCGATTTCGGCGACCTCGAGACGCTCGTGGAGCTGGTCGAGCGCGCGGGCATGAACGTCGTGCAGATTTTGCCCGTCAACGACACCACCGTGCACGGCACGTGGTGGGACTCCTACCCGTACAGCAGCGTCTCCGTGTTCGCGCTGCACCCGCTGTACCTCCGCGTGCAGCCGCTCATAGAGGAAGCCGCCGCGGTGGCTGGCCCGGAGCGCGCGCACGTCTTCGACGCGCTGCGGCGCGAGACGGAGCGCGCGCGTCGCGCTTTGGATTTGAAAGAGGTGGACTACGAAGCCACTATGAAGGTGAAGATGTCGTTGGCGCGACGGTGTTTGAAAGAGCCGAAGGTACGGGAGGCGTTTCTGGAGAGCGACGCGTTCAAGCGATTCCTCGAAGAACAGAGCGCGTGGTTACGGCCGTACGCGGTTTTCGGCGCGCTGCGCGAACTGTTCGGCACGGCGGAGCACTGGCGGTGGGGCGCGCTCGGATCGGAGAACGCGCTCGATACGGTGAGCCGCTTATCGAGCCCCGATTCGAACGGCGGTAACGGTCTCTCGAGCGTCTACGACGCCGTGGTGCTTCGGTACTACGTGCAGTTCCACCTGGACGCGCAGTTACGACGCGCGAGCGCGTTCGCGGCGTCGCGGGGCGTGGTGCTGAAGGGCGACCTGCCCATCGGCGTGGACAAGGCTTCCGTGGACACGTGGATGCACCCCGAGCTGTTCCGCATGCGCGCGAGCACGGGCGCCCCCCCCGACGCGTTCGACGCGAACGGCCAGAACTGGGGCTTCCCCACGTACAACTGGGACGTCATGAGCGAGGACGGGTACAAGTGGTGGCGCCGGCGGATGACGCATCTCGAGCGCTACTTCAGCGCCATGCGCGTGGACCACGTTCTTGGTTTTTTCCGCATCTGGGAGCTTCCCGCGCACGCGCGTTTAGGGCGTTTAGGGCGGTTCCGACCCAGTGTTCCGATTCGCAGGCACGAGCTCGATGAAAGAGGGTTGTGGTTCATCGACCGTCTGTGCGACCCGTACATCACGGGTTTGGAGTTACGACGCGTTTTCGGCGACCGCGACGGCGAAGCCGCCGGGCGTTTTTTGGAGGAGACGGGCGCGACGTCTAACGGCGCGGACGGAGGCGTGACGCCGACGTTCCGGTTCAAGCCCGAGTTCGCGACGGAGGAGTCTTTGCTGGACGGCGACGCGTTTAAGATAAGAGACGGCTCACCGGATTGGCTCGTCGAGGAGACAAGGGCGATGCGCGCCGGGCTCGTCGCGTTGCAACACAACGTGTGCCTTTTGCGCGACGGCGAGGACCCGGATGCTTTTTATCCGCGCATCGAGCTCGAGAAGACGAGCAGTTTCACGAACTTAGACCCGTGGGCGCGAGACGCGCTTTCGTGGCTCGCGGACGACTACTTCAACAGACGACAGGACACGCTGTGGCGCGAAAACGCCCGGCGAACCCTGCCCGCGCTCACCGAGTGTACCGGGCAACTCGTGTGCGGCGAGGACCTCGGGATGGTCCCGCCGTGCGTGCAGCCCGTGCTGGAGGAAATCGGCATCTTCGGTTTGCGCATCCAGCGCATGCCGCACGACGGGCGCTGCGAGTTTGGCAAGCCGGAGACCTACGCCTACGACACGGTGTGCTCGCCCAGCTGCCACGACACCACAACCACGCGCGCGTGGTACGAGGCGGACGAGGTGCGCAGAAAGCGATTCGCCGTCGAGGCGCTGGAGATGTCCGGCGGCGCGTTTCCGCCTCCGCGCGCTTACCGCGCCGAGCACATCGAAAAGGGGAGCGGCTCGGCGGCGTTCGCGCCGCCGGCGGATGGCGTGCACGTCTCGCGACAAGGGGACGCCGAGGCGAGGCGGCGCACGAGCCTGGACAGCGGCGGCGGAAGCAGACCGGGAAGCAGACGCGCGTCTCTCGACAAAGGCGCGTCTTCCCTTCGAAACCCATTCGAAACCGCAAACGCGTTCGGCGGCGGCGAAGAGCTCGCGACGCCGAACGAGGCGCCCGGCGAGCCTCCCGCGCGGTGCTCGCCTTCGGTGATGCGCGCCATCGTGCGGCAGCACATGGCGAGCCCATCCTGCTTGGCGGTGTTCCCCGCGCAGGACCTGCTGGCGCTGGCGGAGGAGTACGCGGCGACGCGGCCCGCCGAGGAGGAGACCATCAACGACCCCACGAACAACCGGCACTACTGGCGGTTCCGGCTGCACGCGCGCCTGGAGGACCTGGCGAGCGACTCGGAGTGGCTGGCGGAGATCAGGCAGCTCGTGGACGAGTCGGGGCGGAACCCCAAGAGCTTCTTCAACCAACGCGGCGCGTGACAAGGCGCGTGACGCGGGCGACATGACGCGCGCGACGACGGGTGCGGTGGTGGTCGATTATGGTTGTCGTAATACACAGGCCGCGAGCGCGGGTTTCGCCTCGCGGGTAAAAAAGAGAAAATAATAGACTCCTCTCCGTACGCGCGCCTCGCGTCTTTCTGTCGTCGGGGCTCCGCGGCTCCCCTCGCGCAAAAAGAAATGTCGATTCACTCCGACGCCGCGTTCGGAACGTCTCCAGCGTTCGGAGTCTCCGCGACGAAGCGCGGGCGGACGAAGGGCTTGATGTTGTTCGCCGCGGAGCTCAAAGCGGAGGCCGCGTTTTGAGATTCGCTCATCTCGGGGCGCAAAAAGTCGCGCAGCGCGTTTACGTACGCCTCCGGGTGCGCCTTTCCGATTTCGCAGTGCGCGGCGTGTTCCCACCGCCGCAAAACGACTCTTCCCCCCCCCGCGCCGGCGCCCTCCGTCGTGGCGCTCGAGACCGTGCCCAGCCGGCGAGCGCGCGCGGCGGCGAACGCCTCCACGCCCTCGGGGGGGATCAGCGCGTCCGCGGCGCTGTACAGAAACAAAGCGGGACACTTCAGGACGCCCGACGGAGACTCGGAGAACTCGTCAAGAGTCTCGAGATGATCATCGTGATTCTTCCCGCGCGCCGGGCGCTCGTCGCGCATCGCCCGCGCCTCCTCCTTGAGCCTCCTCAGCTTCTTCTCCGCGACGGCGTGCGCCACCTCCGCGGCGTTCCCGGGTCGCGCGCTTTTCGCGTCGCCGCTCCACCGGTTCCCGGTCACCGCCGGGAACCCGCCCCACGCGGCGTCGACGTACCGCAGGCGTTTCGCGATCGGGCGCCAAGCGAGAAACGCGTCGACGCTGCAATCCGCGATCGGTAACGGACTTCCCGACAAAAGCTCGTTTCCGACCGAAACGTTTTTGTTTACCTTCGCGCGCTCCCCGGAGAACACCGACTTGAACGACGCGGCGACCATCCCCGGCTCGAGCTCGCCCGGCGCGCTGTCCATCACGAGCGCCGCCACGGAGGAGACGAAGCGTTTGGCGGCGGCGGGTTCCGGAGCCATGCCGAGTTTTCGGCGCAGCGACGTCGTGATCGCCTCGGCGAGAGGCGTCTCCGTGTCCGCCACGAACCCCGTCTGCGCGTGCATGACGTTCCCCGCGAACAAGTAACCGCCGTTGCTGAACAGGTGCAGAACCAGGGGGCGCTCGTCCAGCGCGCACGCGGGGCCGGCGGCTTTTTTCGCCGCGTCTCCGAGCGTCCATCTCGACAAAAGATCCTCCTCGGCTAAGATCTTCCGGGCGTGCGCCACCGCGCCGAGCGCGGTGGCGGCGAACGCGTCCCCGAGCGCGGGGAACAGCGTGGCGGCGACGGGGGGCGTGACGCACACCACCGCGTCGTACCCGAGTTTCTCGCTCAGGTACATCTTCGCGTACTTGCGCAGGTGCGACGGTTTGCACCCGAACCACCCCACGAGCACGGGAAGCGCCGGGCTCGGCGCGTGCGCGCGAGACGTCGAGGCGCCGCCCGCGACGCGCTCGGCGCGCGCGAGCTCGACGTGCGGCGCGAGCTGGCGGTACGTCACCGCGCTCGCGGGAGGGTCCTCGGGGAACTCGCTCGCCGCGCCGCCCGCCGCGGACGCGCGCGCGGAGGGGGTGACCGTTTGGAGGCGACGCGTTCGAACGGCCACGGCGCGAAGAGGCGAAGGCCGGGGACGCAGCGGCGACGCGCGCGCGCCCGCGGGCGACGCGGGCGACGCGATGACGCGGCGTAGTAAGCAAGAGGTGGACATCGCGACGGCGCGTGTGTTGAGTCGGCGCGCGCGAAGGATAGTGGACGCCCGCGAACGGATGGAGCTGACATGCGCTTTTTTCAAGCGCGCGCTTTTTGCGGGAATTCTCGAGATTTCCGATCGTGACGAGGACGCCACGTAGGGAGGTCGGGACATCCGATTGTTGTTCCTTGTCGCGCTCTCGGTCTGTTGACTCAAGAAACGCGCCGTATAAAAATGCGCCCCGGAATCGTGTTGAGCGCGATGGAATCGTGAAAAATACCGTAGAAATATGAATCGCTCAAAATCACAGACCAATCTCGGTCATCTCGTCGCACTCGTCGTCGCGCGCTTCCCCCCCGAACCCGAGGCCGGCCACGCCCCCCAGCGCGTCCGCCACGTCCGCGGCGGACGTCGTCGTCTCCGTCTTCGTCTCAAGACTCGCGTTTTGGTCGTCGTCGTCATCGGCTCGTCGCCCCGTCTCGCGAATCTCCGAGTCTTGGATCCACCCCCGGTCGGCGTCGAAGTACCCGCCCGGCCTTACGCCTTCGCGCCACATACCGGTTTCGTCCCAGTACCCCGCGACCCAGAACCGATCCTGTGTCCAGTAGCCCTCGTGCCACCGCCCGTCCAAACCGCGCTCGCCCCCCGGCCAGTCGCCGATGCGCCAAATCCCCTCGCGGTCGAAAAAACCATTTTGCGCCGACGCGTTTTGGTCGTCTTCGTCTTCGCTTTTGCGCTTTTTTTCGGCGTCGCCGAGCTCATCGAAGGGGTCGTCTTCGTCCGCGTTCGTTTTTTCGCGCACGTACGATCCGCGGTCCGCGTCATCGATTGTGTCGTCCGCGTCGTCCGCGGTGGCGCCGCCGCCGACGACGCCCGTCGCGTCTTTTTCGGCGCGCGTTGGGAGGAAAAACGTTTTTCCTCCCCGCATATCGTCCCCGCCGGCGAAGCGCGCCGGCACGGGGTTGTCCACGCGCCCGTCGCCGAAGGACGCGAGCGCGCCCGCCGCGACTCCTCCGGGGTCGCGGTCGCGGTCGCGATCGGGCGCGTCGGTGAGCCGCAGGTCTTTCATGGGCGCCACCGGGGGGGGAGGGACGGTCGGAGGCGACGATCGTGCTCCGTCTCCGAACGCGTCGAAGGAAAACGCCGACGACTCGGGGTCCTCGTCGTCCGGCGGCGCGAGCGAGTCCTGTTCGTCCGTCTCGTTTAAATCGGAGGGGTCGGGGTCACGAGCGGCGGTCAATCCTCCGTCGGGTCCGAGACCGCTCAAAAGCGAAGAAGGCGTCTCGGAAGTCGGCGAGAGCGGGAGCGGCGCGAGGTTCTTCGTCTCTTCCTCGTCTTTCCGACTCGGCTTCTCTACGCCGGGCGCCGGCGACGGGACCATCAGCGCCGCGGGGGGGATCCCGGACGGCGCGCCTCCGGGCCCCGAGAACGTCCCGGGGACACCGGGCGGGAACAAGCCGGGCGAGACGCCGACGCCGGGAGGCATGAGCCCCGCGGGGAACACGCTCTGCTGTCCTTCCGGTGTGCCTCCCCCGGGATGGGTCGCCGCCGCCGCGTTTGGCCCGCTGAGCGAGAACGCGTCCACGTACTTCGACCGGCCCTTCTGCGCGCGCATGCTGAACGGCGCCGCCGCGGCGATCCCCGGGGACGCGCCCGTCCCCGGGGACGCGGCGGGAAAACCCGTTCCCGCCGCAGGGGACGCCCCCAGTGTGGTCGGCGGCGGCGGCGGCGGCCCCGCGTCCGCCTCGCCCTCCTTGCCGGGCTCGACCCAGCGGCCCAGCTTCTCGTCGTAGTACATGGTGTTCTCCTCGCCGAGCTTGGCCTGGTTCTTGGGCTTGGGCAGGGGGATCGCCGCGCCCACCTTCCCGAGCACGCCGGAGAACTGCCGCCACACCGAGCCGGAGCCCTTCGGCGCGCTGCTCGACGGGGACGCGCCGGGATCGGCGGCGGACGCGGAGGCGTCGCTCGCGAAGGACGCGCTGCGCGAGTGCGCGGCGCTTCCGGCGGCGGCGGCGGCGGCGCTTCCGCTCCCGACTCCGAACGCGCCCACCTGTCTCCCTCCCGTCCCTCCCGCGTCGAAGGTGTTTTCCGCGTGGTTCCCATCTCGCGTTTTATCGGTTCTGTCCCCGAACGCGACGAAGGCTTTGTCGTTGGACGCCGAGGACGCGCTGGAGTGCGTGCGCGAGTGCGAGATGAGTCGGCCGACGACGGAACCGTTTCCCTCGCCGTTCACGCCTTCGTCGCCGAAAACCTTCTGCACGCCCTTGTCGAACATCTTGCCGAATCCGCCGAACAGCGTCGTCGCCGCGCTCCCCAGGTCGCGCAGGCTGAGCCCGCCGAGGCTCCCGCGCGCGTTCCCGCGCAGCCTGTGCTCCATCTCGCCCGCGAGCTGCGTGAGCACCGCGACGTTGACCGAGCCGTCGCGCGAAGAAGCGCAGGCGAGGAACTCGCGGCTGCGCAGCGTCTTGGAAACCGACTCGGCGAGCGCCAGCGCCTCGCGCGTCGCGCCAACCTCCGCCAGGAGCCCGGCGTAGTGCACCTTGTACGGCTGGAACGAGGCGAAACACACGCTCGCTTTCGCGTTGTTTCTAGAGTTGGTTTGGCCCGCGCTCGATAACGCGGGGTTCGAACCGGAAACCCCCGAAGAGGAAGATGCGCCGCAGACGAAACGCTCGAGAAGCGCGGTGGCTTGTATGGCGCGCGGGTCGGAGTGGTACGTGCGCGGCGCGTTTGTGTGATCGGCGCCCAGCAGACACAGACGCGCCGCCGGGTGGAAGGGCTGAGGCGCGACGCCGGCCAACGCGAACGCGGCGTGCGCGTTGAACAAATCCGAGTCGACGAGCGCGTCGCCCAGCGCCGCCATGACCCGCCGCGAGTCCTCCGGCGCGAGCGACGCGTTTGCCGCTAAAATCGCGAGGTGCTCGCGCCAGCGAGGGAGCAACCCGCGCGCGTCGTCCCGTTTGAATGCTTTTTCTTCGTTCGAACGCTCCGCAGACGACCCGGGCACCGCGCCCGGGTCGTCGGCTTGTAGCAAGTCGTCCGCCGCGCCCGCCAAAACGAGCGCCAAAACGCGCATCGGCGAGCCCTCCGCCGTGGTGGCGCGCGCGGCGCGCGCGGCGACGTCCCTCTGGAACGCCGCGCCCATGCGGCTCGCGAGGAGCGACGCCTGCGCCCACAGGCCCGCGCGCGCCAAAACCTCCAGCGCGTCCCCGCGGCGCCCGGAGAGGAGCAGGCGCTCGCTCTCGGCGAGCGCAAACGCGCTCGCCGCTCCGTCCCCGGCTCCGTCGTCGCCAACGAGCTCCTCGCGCGGAGCACGCGGAAAGGAAGACTCGAAAGGAACGTCTGACATTGCTCCGGTTTCCGCAAACGGAAACGCACCCGGACCCAAAGGAGAAACACAAGTCTCCGCGTCCTCCCCTAGTAGAAGCGCGCGCACGTCCGCGCTGGCCGTTTTGTTTTCGCCCGCGGGGTCCGCGGCAGCCTTTTCGCTCATCGCGCGTAAAACGCCCCACAGCAGAGCCGCGCCGTCGTGCCCGGCGGGATTTTTAGTCTCCGCGGCGTTTGCGGCGTTTTTGGTTTGCGAAACGATTCCCTCCGCGAACCGCGCTAGGCTCGAGACGCTCGGGTTGCGATTGATGAGCGGCGGGAACGTCTCCTTCTCCCTCTCCTTCTCCAAGCCGAGACCGACGAGCGCGTCCAGGTACGAAGCGCCGGGACCCTTCGCGTCCCTTTGCGCCGCGCCCGGCACGCCGGCGCGCAGAAGCTCCGACAGGGAGTGGACGCGCACGTGACCCGGCGGCGCGGCGGAGGACGCGGAGCCGTATCCCTCCCCGGCGGCGTTTCCGCCGCCGGACGCGCCCGGGTACCCGGGCGCGCTCACGGCGAGCCGGCCTCCGAACCCGAAGCTCGGCACCGCGCACGGCGGGCGGCCGTGCGGCGAGCGGGGCGTGCCCGCGTCTCCGGCGGTGAAGTTTGAGCCGGACGCCGAGTACGCCGCGAAAGGACCCGCGGGGGGTTCCGGGACCGAACCACCCGAAGCCGCCGCCGTCGAGGCGGGACTCCCGCCGCGCAAAGGCGGGTCTCCCGCCGACGCGTCCACAGGGTAGGAAGAGGAAGAAGACAATCCGTCTCGTCCCGCGCCGCCGTAGGATCCTGCCTCGCCGTAAGTCGGAAAGAAGCCCCCGCCGGACGCGCCCGCGTCGTACGACGCGTACGCGGCGCCCGCCTGCGTTTGCGCGGCGGGGAGCGGCGAGAAGTCGTATCCGGAGGAGGGCGCCGCGGGCGGAGGCAGCGGAGGCAGCGCCGGCGCCGGCGCCGGCGTCGGCGCCGGCGTCGGTGCTGCGTCGGCGCGGCCAGACGCCTCGGGCGCCGCCGGGACGGCTGCGGGGATCATGAACGTCGGCTTCGCGACAGGCGCCGCCGGAGCCGCCGGGGCTTGCGCGTGCGCGAACGCCGCCGACCCCGGAAACGACCCGGGGAACGATCCGACGTGCCCGACGACGGCGGTCGATTGATCGCTCGCGGGATCGGACGCTCCGCCGTACGCGCCGACCACGCCGCGGTTCACGACGTGGTCGTACGCCGGCTCGGGCGCGCGAGCCTCCGGCGGCGCCGGGGAAGCGTTCACCGAAGGCGCGTACGGAGACTCGGCGAAGTGCGGCGCGCCGGAGTAGTTGGAGTACCCGGAGTACCCGGATCCGTACCCGGATCCGTACCCGGTGTACCCCTCCGCCGGCTGCGCCTGCGTCTGCGCGCGGTTCGCGCCGTCGGCGTCCGGCGGGTACGCGTACGCGGAGAGCGCGGGCGCCGCGTCGTACGCGGGCGCCGCCTCCGCGGGCGCCGGCGGGACCGAATACGCGTACGCGCTCGCGTTCGGCTTCGGTTTCGTGACGTCGGAAAGCGTCTCTGTCGCCGACATAGACGCGGTCGCGGCGTTCGAACGCGTTCCCGCGGTTCCCGAAGCGGATACGGAGGATGCCATGTCGGGGACCATGAACGTCGCCGGCGCCGCCGGCGAAAACGTCGCCGCCGGCGGGAGAAGCGTCGGCGGCGGTCGCGCCGGTCGCGACGCCTCCGCCGCGTAATCCTGAGTCGCGTACGCCGGCTGAGGCGCGTAGTCGCCGTGTGCGCCGTACCCGTACGCGGACGCCGACTGCGCCGCGTGCGCGGACGTCTGCGCCGCGTACGCCGGCTGCGCCGCGTACGCCGGCTGATCCACCGCCGCGTGCGCGGACGTCTGCGCCGCGTACGCCGGCTGACCCGGCGGATTCCGCGTTTGAGGTGGATTCTGGTTCGGGTTCGGCGCCCGCGCGTTTTGCGGCGGCGCCTCGAGCGCTTCGGCGACCGCCGGCGGCGCCTCCGTCGCCGCGCGCGTCGGTGCGTGCTGCGCTTCTCTTTGATTCGGCGGCGGACTCGGATTCGGCGGCGGATCGGGATCGGGATTCGGCGGCGGCGGCGCGCCGAACGGCGGCGTCGCCTTCTTCGCGGGCGACGCGAGCTCGTCGAAGAAATCGTCGTCGTCGCCGCCGGCGTCGTCGCCGAACGGCGACGGCGCCGTCGCCGTCGCGGCGGCGGTTTCCCTCTCGTCGCCGATCGCGGCTTCGGCTCCGACGCGCGACACCGCGTTCGTCTCGACGCTGGGCGTGTCACCCCCGAACAAATCGCCGAGGCCGCCCGTCTTACGCTCCACCCATCCCGCTTCGCTCGTCTCCTCGCTCGCGGGCGCGGCGTGTTCGAACGCCGGCGGCACGCGCGCTGGCTCGTCCGGCGCGGGTCCGAACGCCGAAGCCGAGTGCGCGCGGTGGAAACCGTGCGCGGGCAGGTCCACCGAGGCCGCGGACGCGGTCGCCGACGCCGCGGTCGCCGACGCCGACGGACGCGCCTCGGACGTCCCTCCCGGTTGCGACCCGGACGAGGACCAGATCGGCGTCGTCGCGTCGCCCTCGTCCTCGTGGTCGCTCACGTCAGGCCATTCGTCGTCGCTCTCCTCCTCGCCCGCGTTCGCGCGGCCGGGACTCGACGCCCCCGGGCCCGTCTCCGGCGCCGCCATGGCTCCGCCACCCACGCACTCGCGGCGTCTCGAGGAGTGGTTCGCAACGCATCCGTCAGCACCGGCAGGCAAATCTGACTTCGCCGAGCGAGTCCGAAAATGTTCGTTTCTGGGCCCTGCCGCGAAGCGGGTCCGCCACTGCCGTCCGCGCGCCTCTGCCATGCGGCCGCGGTCGCGGTCGCGGTCGCCCGACCGTCGTCGCGACTCCCGCGACGACGGGCTCTCCCCGGCGATGCGCGAGCTTCAGCGCGAGCAGCTCGAGGCCGCTCGACGCGCCGTGCGCGCGCGTGAGATGGGGAAACGCAGCCTTCCGGCGTCGTCGCCGGAAGAGGCGACGTCCTCGAAGAAGCAGAGGGAGATATACGTCGGCAACCTCGCACCCGGCGTGGACGCGGTGTTGGGAACGTTCTTCGACGAAGCCTTGGCGAGGCTGTTCCCCGAGCTCGCCGAGTTCGGGCCGCCGGTGCTGCGCGTGAACGTCGACCCCTCGCGAGCGTTCGGGTTCGTGGAGTTTCGTTCGGATTTCTTAGCGCACGCCGCTACAAAACTGGACAAGACGGATGTCGGCGGCCGACCGATACACGTCGGCCGGCCGAGAGGCTACGTCGAGCAAAAGCCCGGGCACGCGCACGACCGAACGCCCGTCGTCGCGGCGGCGCCGTACGTGCTGGCGAACACGGAGATGGCGAGACAGATGGCGCGATGACGGCACGGCGCTTTTTACAAAAAACATTTTACGCGGGAAGCGCGAAAAGCCTCCTCCTGAACGTCGCGACGCGGAGTCCGCCATAACGTAGGATTCGCTTTTTTCGCCACTCACTTCGCCTTGTGCTTCGCGTCCAGCGCTTCAAAGCACGTTCCTTTGAGCAGAAACAGCCTCTCCGCGCGCTGCGCCAGCGTCCCCCCGCACTTCAAACCGCACAATTTTAGTTCGCGTTTCAAGACGTCGAGGCCGACGGCTTCGAGCGCGGTCGCGTCGGCGAACGTCTCGAGATCCACACGCGCTTCTTCTTCTTCTTCTTCTTCGTCTCGATGACCCGCCGGCGCGGTGGTCGCGTTTTCTTTTTTTTTTTCGGGTCCACCACCACCACCCGAACCCAAAAGCGCGGCGGGTTCGTCCGACGCGACGGACGGAACCGGGCGCGACGAGACCGAGACGACGTTTTTCGACGCGTCGGCGTCTTCGTCAGCCTTTTTTTTTTCGTCAGCCTTCGGCGCCGACGACTTTTTTGTCTTCTCGGCGGCGCCTTTTTTCGACGCTCCGTTCGCCGACGCCCTCCGCCGCCGCGCGGCGGAGGCTTCGTCCACGTCGCTCCCGCTGTCGTCGCTGTCGTCGCTGTCGTCGCTGACGCCGCCGAGCCCCGGGTCGCCCATGTACGGGAGCGACCGCGCCGGCGGCGAAATTTGGGACGTTTTTTTTTCAAAAGGCGCGCCGTCTCGGCGCGACGCCAAGCCTGCGCGCACCGACGCGGCGACGGCGTCGACGACGGCGCCGCTGTCTCGCGCGTACCGCTCCTTCTCCTGCTCTTCGATCTTCTCGAACTTGCGCTTGACCCCGTTCGTCTTCTGGTTGATGTGCGCCAGCGCGAGCCGCTCCAAGTCGCGCTGAGGCTGCGTCCGCGCGTGTTCGCGGAGCTTGCGCTCCGCCTCGACGTGGCGGATGCGCCGGCCGGACAGATCGCGGCACGCATCCTGGTTGGTCGTGGCGGCGCCCGAGGTGCCCGCGCCGCGGAGCAGGCTCCCGAACCCGCCCTTGCCGCCGGCGACGCGGAGCAGAAGCGAGCACGCGCTGCCCGCGGGGAGGCGCGCGCGGGGCTCGCGCGCGGGCGCGTACACGCGCGCGCCGCACGACACGAGAAGCTCAGCCTCGGGCGCGCCCCACGGCGCGCGCGCGAGCGCGCGGGAGAGGCGGCCGAGGGAGACGCCTCGCGAGGCGTCGCCGGGGAAATCCACGCACCGCGTGCGGCCGTCCAGGCCGCGGACGAACACCTGCGACGGCATCGTCGACGGAGGCATCGCGGAGCCGGGGCGCCGGGAGGACTGACGGGGGGGTGAGGCGGCCGCGGAATGTGACGAGGGGGCAAGAGCGCTCAGGCGGGACAAACGGACCGCCAGTGTCGTCTGTCTGATCTGACTGAAATCAGACGGCAAAACTGGTGGCTCACCAGCGACGCGCGTGTCGGCCGACGCCCACATCTCGTGGCGCGCCGTTCGCGATGACGGACGCGACCATGACGAGCGCGAGGAAGCACCTGGCCGACGCGGTGCGACGCACGCCTCTGCTCGCGGTGCCGCTCGCGCTGGCGGCGCTCCTGCTCCTCGCCGCCGCGGTCGTGCTCCTGCCGTTCGCCGCGCCGCTGGCGATCGGCTACGTCATCCTGCGCCGGTCGGCGCCCGCGGACGCGCCGGAGGCGACCGCGGCGTCTTCGACGCCGGCGAAGGCGACGGCCTCGAAGACGCCCTCGGACTCGCGGACGGTTAAAGAGGAGGCGACGAAGGCGACGCCCTCCTCGACGCGAGATGCGACAAACGCCCCGACGGGAGGACCCGGCGAGGTGAGCGAGGTGGCGCCGCTCACCGGCTCCGCGGCGCTCATGGCGAAGATGCGCCGATCCGGCGCGGTCACCGGCGAGCGACGCGCGCGGGACGCGGGCGAGACGAAGACGGGAAGCGCGCACGTGAACGCGTCTCATGACTCTTCCACGGACGACTCGGACGGACGATTCTTCATCCTGCACGGCGGCGAGGCGTCGGTACAGATTGCGCGCGATCTGTGTGACAAGGCGCGTTTGCGCGGGTTGCGTCCGCGCGTCGTCGCGATGGATGATTTCAAGTCGTGCGATTTCGATAAGGGCGATTCGGAAAACGAAGGCGCTCAAAAGCTCGCCGTGTTCGTGGTGGAGACGGTGGAGAACGCGCAGCCCGCGGAGGCGGCGGGGACGTGCCTGCGCTTCTACAACCGCAAAAGAAAAGCGGGCGAGCGCGATTTGCTGCGCGGCAAGCTCGCGTACGCGGTGCTTGGCTTGGGGGACACCAACTTGCTTTTGGACCGGCAGACCACCACGGCGAAGGACTGCAACCAGGCGGGGCAGACGCTGGACTCCGCGCTTCTGTTTTTGGGTGCTGAGCGGCTCGTGACGCGCGGCGAGGCGAACGACGCCGTCGGCCTCGAGGAAGCGGTCGAGCCGTGGAGCGAGACGCTCTGGCCGGCGGTGGAGGCGCGCCTCGCGGAGACGAAGTCTCCGTCGAAAGACGTACCGGAGGTCAAAAAACAAAACCGAGTCTCGGTGCGTTTCCTGTACGGCTCTCAGACCGGTAACGCGGCGGAGATCTGCAAGGCGATGGCGGCGGAGGCGGCGATTATCGGGTCGAAAGGAAACGAAGAGACGACTTTCGTCACTTCCTGCTCGTCCGCGAACGAGGTCGACGTCGCGGACGTGCTGCGGCCCGGCGCCGTCACGGCGTTCGTGGTGTCCTCCACCGGCGACGGCGACGCGCCGGATAACTGCGACACGTTCTTCACGCGGCTCAAGCGAGCCGCGAAGGCGGCGCCCGGGAAAGCCGGAGTGGGCGCGCAGTACTGCGTCTTGGGTTTAGGCGACCAGAACTACAGCGCGTTCATGGCTGTGCCGCGCGCGTTCACCGCGGCGATGGAAAAGGCGGGCGCGACGGCGTTTGTTCCGCGCGGCGAGGCGGACGAAACGCTCGGCCTGTACGAGTACGCGGAGACGTGGCAGGAGAACCTGTGGGAACCGCTGCGTCGCGCCGTCCAGAGCGCGCCGCGATTCACACGCGACCCCGAGGGCGCCGCCGCCGAGGCGGCGGAGGCGAAGGCGGAGGCGAAGGCGGAGGCGAAGGCGCAGGCGAAGGCTGTTAAAAAACAGACGAACGAGACGTCCGCGGCGAACGACGACGTCTCCTCGACGACGCCCATCGAAGGCGTCCCCGCGATGCCCGCGTGCCGCGCGCGGGTCGTGTGGCTCGCGTCGGACGACGCGTCCGCGACGGCGGCGTACCCGGCGGGGACGGCGGGCGCGACGCCGGCGGACGGCGGCGCCGCCTTCTCGGCGGCTTCGCCGTATCTGGCGCCGATTTCGAAGCGGACGCTCCTGACGGACCCGCGGAGCGACCGCAGGGTCGTGCACGTGGAGTTCGACCTTTCCGGCGCCGGAGGCCCTTCCGGCGCCGCCGCGTACGAGCCGGGGGACTCCATCGGCGTGCTCCCCGCGAACGACCCGGCGCTCGTCGCGCGCGTCGCCGAACGGCTGGGCCTGGACCTCGACGCGCGCTTCGACCTGGTTTGGGCGGAGGGCCACGAGCCTCCGTCTCCCCCGGGGGGTTCCGAACAGGACGGTTTCGGAAGTCTCCCCAGAGGCCCCCTGCCGCACATCCGGCGCCCCACCACCGTGCGCGACGCGCTGACGCACGCGGTGGACCTCACCTCGCCCGCGCGCAAGTCTCAGCTTCGCGTGTTCGCGGAGTTTTGCTCGGACGCCGACCCCGGCAAGCAGAAACTTCTCGCGCTCTGCGCTAAGAGCGGCAAGGACGCGTACGCGCGCGACGTCGTGCGCGAACGCGCGTCGACTCTGGACATTTTGAACATGGCCCCCACGTGTTTCGGGGTTTCGGACTACAGCGCTGCGCACCATTTCGGGGCGTTTTTAGAGGCGACGCCGCCTTTACAGCCGCGCATGTACAGCATCACGACCGCGCCGGAGACGGCGCCCACGACGCCGGCTGTCGCGTTTTCGGTGGTGCGCTTCGCGTCTCCGGCGGGCGTCAAACGCGAGGGCGTCGCTACCAACTTTCTGGACCGGCTCGATTTTTCTTCTGAAGAGACCTCTGTCACTCGCGTGCCCGTGTTCATCAAGCGGTCCGTCTTCTTCAAGCCGCCTGACTCGATTTCGACGCCGACGCTGATGATCGGCCCGGGAACGGGCGTCGCGCCCTTCCGCGGGTTCTTACAGCGCCGCGCGGCGATGGTCGCGAGCGCGACGGAGGCGCAGAAGAAAGAAAAAGGCCCGTGCTGGCTGTTCTTCGGGTGCCGCCGCGCGGAGGAGGACTTTTTGTACCGGTCCGATCTGGAGTTGTTCGAGGCGAGCGGCGTGCTGGACGCGCTGCACTGCGCGTTCTCGCGCGAAAACCCGAACGAGAAGACGTACGTGCAGCACCTGATCCGGGAGAAACGAGACGCGGTTGGCGCGATTGTCGCCGCGCCCGGCGCGCGCGTTTACGTGTGCGGCGACGGGGGGGGTATGGCCAAGGACGTCCACGCGGCGCTTCGCGACGCGCTCGCGAGCCGCCCCGAGGTGGCCGATACGCAGGCCGCGGAGGCTGCGCTGGCGGCCATGACGAGGGAGGGGAGGTACGTGCGCGACATCTGGTCGTGAGGGGGAGGGGGAGATGATGATTGAATACGCGGGTGTCGACACCGGCCAAATGTCTTTTTTTGTAAAATCGCGAAATCCGCGTCCGCTTGCGACTGTTCGCTCAACGGACTGGCGCGACTCCGGAACCACCACTCCTTCTCACTTCGATACACTCGCGCTCGAGGTTTCAGTAACCGCCCGCATTCCACGCGCGCGCGGTTCGGCGGCGGTCGCGCGCCGCGTCGCGATGGCGGACGCGAAATCCCCCCGCGGGGAGGACGTCGCCGAGAACACGCCGCTGGTGCGTCTCCCGCACTCCGCTCCGTTTCCTCCCGCGGTCTCCCTCCTCGACGCTCCGCCGCGCGTCGCCGGAAACACCCGATCCGCGACGCGCCGAACACCTCCGACCACGACGCGACGCTGACCGACGACCCCGCCCCGCCCGCGTCTCGCGTCCCTCTCTCCGCGCCCGCACACCGCCGCGCCCGACCGACGCGCTCTCGCTTTTTCTTCGCGCGTCTCTGCGCAGCTCCGAGCTCCGGACGCGGCCGCCGCGGAGACCGGCGCGGGCGACGCCTCGACCGACGCCCCGAGTCGCCGACGAGATGCCGTGAAGAATCTCCATCTCGACGGCGATTCGTTATGCGGCGTCCGGCTCGGGTTCGACGGCGTGTTCGCGACGCTTTCGGTGACGTTCATCGCGTGCGTCTCCGTGTCGTGCGTCGCGGAGGAGGCCATGTACAAGCACTTGCCCGGCTTCGACTACTTCTGGACCGTCGCGTTCGCCGAGCTGCTCGTGTTCACCATCGCATCCTTCGCCGGCGCGGGGTGCGCGGGAACGCTGCGCGACGTCGTTCGGAACCGGCGAGCCCCTCTGCGTCTGTACGTCGCGCAGGCGATCGTGATGGCCGTCTACGCGGCGATCGCGAAGATCGCGTACAAGTACCTGAACTACGCCACCGGGACGGTGCTTCGAAGCACCAAGCTGGTGTTCGTGATGGCCATCTCCGTCGTCTGGCTCGGACGATCGTACGCGCCCGTGGAGTACGCCGCCGCGACGGCGATGATCGTCGCCGTCGCGTGCTTCGGTTTAGGCGAGGAGTCGTCACACAGCGCGGGTGACGACGAAAACCACTCTTTGGGGTACGCCCTGTCGCTCGCTGGTCTCGCGCTCGCGGCGTTACAGACGAACATGGCGGAGCACGCCATGCGCGACCACGGCGCGTCGACGCTCGAGAACATGCTCTACGTCAACGGCATCGGTTTGGTCTTCGTCGCGATCGTCGCGGCGTACGTGGACGGCGCCGAGGCTGTGACGTTCATGCGCACGACGCCGCACGCGATGGAGCTTCTCGCCGCGCGCTCCATCACCTTCTACTTCGGCGCGCTGACGTTCACGGAGCTCACCAGGCACTCGGGCGCGACGCCGGCGACGACGGTGGCCACCGCGCGCAAGGGACTCACCGTGCTTTTTTCCTTCGCGTTGTTCCCGGGAGACAAGCCGAAAAGCGCGTGGTTCGCGGTGGGCGTCGCCGCGTTCTTCGTCGCCATAGGGCTCGAGCTCAAAGGCCGGCTCGTGCGCGCGGAGAGTAGGAAAAGAGAAGCCGCGGAAGCAGGGAGCGAGGGTAGTCAATAGAGTGTAGTCGTTTACGTAGTAGGTAGTCGCGCGGGTCGCGTCGAGAGTCGTGAGAAGAGACGTCGAAGAAAGAAAAAGGCGACGCAAAAGCAGATGCCATCCGGATGAATTGTTGACAGAAACCCGAGACTGACCGGTGCGTGGCGAATTTTTCTCGGCATTTTTCTCGGAAGGTGTTACACGACTGATTTCGTCGCGCGCCGCGCGTCCCCGGCACACCAGGCGGCGCATCCGCGAACGACGAGCGCGTCCGTGTTCGGCGCTCGCGAGCGATGCGCGTCCGCTTCGTCGTCGCGTGCTTCGCGGTGGTCCTCGCGTCCCGGGTGGCGTGCGCGGCGGAGGCGAGCGGCGCGGTGCGTGCCGATGCGGGCGGTTTCGGTTCCTTCGGGCCCCAATCCTCCCTCGCCGTCTCCGCGTCCGAGCGCGTCTTCGAGGCGGCGCGCCTCGGGGCGGTCCCCGGGTCGCTCCCGCCGACGACGTTCGGCGAGGACGACCTGTTCCCCGAGGACTTCGCGTTCGGCGTCGCGTCGAGCGCGTTCCAGATCGAGGGGGACGGCGGCGATCGCCCGCGCTCGACGTGGGACGACTTCTCCGACGCGCGCGGGCTCGGGGACGCCGCGCGGCAGGGCATCCGCCACTTCGAGCACGTCGAGGACGACATCAAGTACATGGCCAGGGCGGGAGTGAAGCACTACCGCCTCTCCCTGTCCTGGCCGCGGCTGCAGAACCAGGACGGGACGCCCAACGATGCCGGGTACGCCTTCTACGAGAAGATGCTCGACGCGATGCAAAACGCGGGCATCGAGCCGTACGTCACGCTGCACCACTGGGACCTACCCTCGGCGATGTGCCAGGGAGGGACGTCCGCGAGCGAAACGACGAGTACCGAATCTTGTCCCGCGGTGGACTGGCTGGATCCGAAGTCCGTGGATCAGTTTGAGGCGTACGCGTCGCAGGCGTTTGCGCGCTTGGGCGGGCGCGTGCGTTTCTGGGCCACGCTCAACGAGCCCAAGACGGTTGCGAACCTCGGGTACGGCGTCGGCGCGCACGCGCCCGGATTGCAATCCGCGACCGCGCCGCTCGTCGCGGGGCACAACATGCTTTTGGCGCACGCGGCGGCTGTTCGGAGTTACCGCGATTCGTTCATCGAGAAATCACCGGGGGGCGGCGGGAAGATTTCGCTGGTGACCAACGCGGATTGGCGCGAGCCGAGCGACGCGGCGAACGAGAAGGACGTCGCGGCGGCGGAGCGCGCGATGGACGAGGAGCTCGGCTGGTTCGCGGACCCGTTGTATTTCGGGGACTACCCTGTTTCCATGAAACAGAGGTACGGCGCGGATCTGCCGGCGTTCACGGAGGCGCAGAAAGCGTCGCTTAAGGGTTCCACGGATTACTTCGCGCTGAATCACTACGCGTCGGCGTACGTCGTCGACGCCCAACCCGCGTCGCCGGCCAACTCGTACCTCGGCCGCCCCGCGGACTGGGCGGAGACGGACGTGAACGCGCGCGGGGAGGCCATCGGTCCGACCGGGACGTGCGCTTGGCTGAAGCAGGCGCCGTTCGGAATGCGCAAGACGCTGAACCTGATCAAGGCGCGGTACGGCCGCCCCGCGACGTACGTCACGGAAAACGGTTTGTGCGCCGGCGCTTCCTCCGGCGCGTCTCTCGACGACGCGCTGGACGACCCCGAGCGCGTCGCGTACGTCGCCGGCTACCTCAAGTCCGTTCTGGAGTCGATCGATTTGGACGACGCGGACGTGCGCGGGTACTTCGCGTGGTCGTTCTTCGACAACTTCGAGTGGGCCGACGGCGTCAAACAGAGGTTCGGGATGGTGCACGTCGACCACTTCGGCGAATTCGGCGGCGAGTGGACCGCGCGCCGGCCGAAGAAGAGCCTCGCCGCGTACCGCGAGTTTATGATCGGGAAGCACAGCAAGCAGAGCGAAAGCGCTGCGGCGTCGGAGATGGGAGGTTTCGGAGGTTTCGGAGGTTTCGGAGGTGTCTCCGCCGCGCTGGCGTCCGAGAACGGCGTCGACGAAAGCCTGTACCAGCCGTTCGCGTGGGAAAACGGCGAGTCCTCCGCGGCGTCGGGCGGCGCGAAGCTCGCCGCGCTGGGCGCGTCCCCTCTCGGCCGCCGCGGCGGGCCCAGTGAGCCCCTGGGCGCGTCGTGGACGGAGTACGCCCCGGAGTCGGCTGAGGACTACGAGCGCGAGATTTCCAAGGAGGAGGACGCGCGGTTCGCGCTCGCCGCCGCGGTGGAGGCTCTGGCGAAGGCGGAGCACCCGCGCGGCTCGGAGGCGGCGTCGACGCTGGAGATGGGGCGCGAGACGCTCGCGCGCGAGGGGGACGACCGGCCCAGTCCCGAGACGCTTCTCGCGCAGGCGGAGCGCGTCCTGGCGGTGGCTGAGGCGTCGTCGAGGGAAGCTTCGGGAGCTTCGAGGTCCGCCGCTTCGAGGTCCGCCGCGTCCGCGACGGGACCGTCGACGGATGCGTCTTTCTCCGCGGCGCCGTCCGCCTCGGGTGACGTCGCCGCCGCGGTGTCGACGACGGAGGCGGCGAACGGAGGC
>ENA-OUOG01001440-OUOG01001440.1-marine-metagenome-genome-assembly--contig:-NODE-1440-length-27753-cov-3.774064_pt1 | contig 27753 bp, 23 predicted proteins | sample MGYA00248635_ERZ508505 | MGnify/ENA primary metagenome ERZ508505 (study PRJEB26176, sample SAMN06267871) | marine metagenome | isolation source: Saanich Inlet, British Columbia, Canada | place: Pacific...
TGGCTGCCGGGATCTCTAGGTCCCAAATTCCGCACGGTTAATGACGATCCCTCCCTAGAGCGACTCGTAATGCGCGCTCACCGCTACTGATGCCGTAGAGTTGCCTCAGATCATTTCTTTGACCAGCTGCGCTTTACGCTTGGCGGTCCACTGTCTGATTTCGTTGTTGTCTGTGATGACACCGCTACCTGTCAGTGCCATTATACGCTGTGCAAGAATTCAGTGAGCCATCACAAGAATGGGTACAAAAAAGCACTGTTGTTTGATGCATGCGCCCTGGCCAACAACGACATCGACATCAAGCAATGTCTGTCCAGTGCAGCAGGCGAATTGTTGGCTCAGGAATGTGGTACTTGACCTTTTGCGGGTTGAACTTACAGGCCACGTGTAAACCCAACATCTCATTACTTAATTTAAAGTTGTTATAGACGCGTAGCGCAGTTAACTAAATGTCCGTACTATTGATGTTCAGACTAGATACTGGGAGCGTTAACGATGAGTACTTCACGTCCACTAGAAGGATTACGCGTCATTGAAATGGGGCAGCTTCTTGCCGGTCCGTTCGCAGGCACCATTCTTGGGTATTTTGGTGCAGAGGTCATTAAGGTAGAGCCTCCGACCGGGGACCCGATCCGCCAATGGCGTGAAGTCCGCGATGGCATGTCTCTTTGGTATCACTCTTTGGCGCGCAACAAAAAGAGTGTGACGCTAGACCTAAAATCGGAAGCGGGACGGAAACTCGCCTTTGATCTACTCACCAAGGCCGACGTGGTCATTGAAAACTTTAGACCCGGCGCCATGGAAGATTGGGGTTTGGGCCCAGAAACAGTGAGACCGCACAACCCCGGCCTTATCTACGCCAGAATATCGGGTTACGGTCAGACCGGTCCATTCTCGAAAAAGCCCGGTTACGCCTCCGTTACCGAGGGCTATGGTGGCTTCCGATACATTAACGGTGAGCCGGGTAAACCGCCGGTACGTCCCAACATCTCGATAGGGGACACATTGGCTGCGATCCATGCAGCGCTGGGCGTCGCCTTTGCGATTATTGAACGGACTAAGTCCGGTGAAGGCCAGGTGGTCGACGTTGCCCTTTACGAATCTATTTTTAACGTATTAGAGGGAATCGTGCCAGAGTACGACGGCGCAGGTGTTATCCGAGAGCCGTCGGGCACCACGATTACCGGCATTGTGCCTACCAATACCTATCAGTGTAATGATGGCAAACATGTGGTGATAGGCGGTAATGGTGATTCCATCTATAAGCGTTTAATGGTTGAAGCCGGCCGTGCCGATATGGCTAATGACCCTGAACTTGAACACAATCAGGGCCGAGTAAAACAACAGGAAGCAATAGATAAAGCGCTCGCTGATTGGTGTGCCGCTAACAGCTCAAAAGAAATTATTGACCGCCTCGAAGCAGTTAGAGTGCCTGTCGGCCCGATCTATAGCGTCGAAGACATGATGCAAGATCCCCATTATCAGGCGCGAGGCATGTTCGAGACGGTCGAAATCAACGGTGAACCGTTAAAAATACCTGCGATTATGCCCAAACTCAGCAAAACACCGGGCAGAACAGACTGGCCTGGCGCAAAAATTGGCGCGCACAACCAAGAAATTCTGGGTGAATTACTCGGCCTTTCTGCCGATGAATTAACCCAATTAAGCCAAGATGGTGTCACCAGCTGAGATAGCCCCTATGAAGCTCGAAGGCGTTACTGTAATTGACTTGTCCCTGTTTCTTCCCGGGCCAGGCGCAACCCAAATGATGGCTGATCATGGTGCAAGGGTCATCAAAGTTGAAAATCCCAATGCGCCAGAACCGACCCGTTCAGCGCAGGCGTTTCCTTGGGTTCAGGGTAACGAAACAGTGATGTTTCGTAATACCCAGCGCGGTAAAAAAAGTATCGCGTTAGATCTAAAGTCCGACGCAGGTAAAGCCGCCCTGCGCGCGCTCATTGTCGAGGCCGACGTACTCGTAGAGGCCTTTAGACCCGGTGTTATGAGCCGCCTTGGCTTCGGTCCTGAGACAGTTAAAGCACTGAATCCGCGGTTGGTCTATTGCTCGATTTCTGCGTTTGGCCAAACAGGCCCCTGGCGAGATCGCCCCGCACATGACACTGCAACAGTCGCCGCGTCAGGGGTGCTCAGCCTCAGCCGATCTCCCGAAGACGATACCAGCGGCCCTGCAATCGTCGGCGTCGCCATGTCGGACATGCTGGCTTCATGGTTGGCATTGTCGGGAATTCTTATGGCTCTCCTTCGACGAGAGACCACCGGACAGGGTGATTATCTGGATATCAGTATGCATGACTCTGTTCTAGCTGCCTCACCTAATATTCTGGGGCCGGTATTTGCCGGCCAACAGGCACCCGAACGACTGCAAGAACGCAGCCATGGTGGCGGTGCCATGCTCAACATTTATCGCACTGCTGACGATCGATTTCTGGCGCTGGGTGGTGGCGAGCACAAATTCGTAAAGAATTTATTCGAAGGCTTAGAAGGTCCAGAGTTTATTGAATCAGTAACTGGGCCGGCGGGTGATGGACACAAAGCGGCAATCGCGTTTCTCAGGTCAGCATTCCTTGAACGGACGCTCAAGGAATGGACGTCATGGTTTGACGGGAGAGATATTTGCTGGAGTCCCGTGTTCGACCTCAAAGAGGCCTGGGACCAGAACCATGTTGCTGCGCGCGAGATGCGTGTAAAAGATGACGCAGGGAACGATCATATCGGCATCCCGATCAAATTCACCGCCGAACCAGGTGCTATCAACGCAAGGCTCACACAAGTCGGAGAAAATACTGCCGAAATTCTCTCAAAATTAGACTTGACCGAAGCTCAGCGTAACGACATATTAGGATATTAAAGGTTGTACGGACAAAAGATTTGGGTTGTGACTTGGATTTCAGCACCATGCAACTTTAACACCAATAATAGCGCTGAATAAAAATATAAAATCAGGAGACATGCTATGTCGTTCAGAACCGTATTACAACGCCAGATTCCTTCTACCAGACAACTCTTGCCGGCTGTGATTGCCGCGCTAACCGGTGCCGGCGGGTCCATGCTAATGCCTGCGCAAGCCAGCGCCCAACTCGAAGAAGTTGTGGTGACCGCGCGAGCCCGAAGCGAATCTCTACAAGACGTACCCAGCACGGTAACCGCCTTTACATCAGGCCAGATCAGGGATATGGGTATCTCGCGTGCAGAGGATTTCATTTCCCAGACACCGGGTGTCAGTTTCGTGAACACAGTAGAAACCGGTGATTCATCGATATCAATTCGTGGCATCAATGGTGCCAGAGACGCCGAGACTAACTTCGCACTCATCATTGATGGCATCCTTCATATCAACACTTACGCCTTCAACCGAGAATATCCAGATCTTGAGCAGATCGAAGTATTGAAAGGTCCCCAGGGTGCGCTATATGGTCGCTCTGCGGCAGCGGGCGCTATCATCATGAGCACGCGACGTCCCTCGCAAGTAGCCGAAGGTGATATCCGTGTCAGCATGGCGGAAGACAGCACCTATACAGCCCTTGCGACGGTTGCTGGCCCACTGGGTGAAAAGGTTGCCGGCCGACTTACCGCCGACTACCGCAGCAGCGACGGCTTTTACAGTAACTCTTTCTTAAACGACAAAGTCGTGGACGATGCGGAGAACTATTCAATTACCGGTCGTCTGGTTTTTGACCCCACCGACACATTGTCTATCGACACTAAACTTCGGGTTGGCAGAGCGGAATCGGCCGCCATTTCTTTTAACGCGGGATTTGCACTACCCAGCTTTGTCCCGTTCGGCACCCCGGGTTCCGAGTCGTTTTATCAGGATGTCAACGAACACGACTTCATTTTCTCAAATAATGTACGCCCTGTGAACGAGCAGGACGTGCTCGAGTTTTCGATCAAGGCAGACTGGGAACTAGATGGCGCAACACTCTCTGCCTGGGCGTTTTACAGTGACTCAGAAGATACGTTTATCGCTGACGGAACCTCGGGTGCATTTGGATTTTACGGCGGCACTGAATCCTGCATTAACACCCTTGATGCGCTCGCACCCTCTTACACACCAAAGGTACCCGGCGGCGTCACTGCTTTACCCGCACCAACTTTTATCTTTGGCTCTGCACCCGGCGCGCAAGTATTGCCGCCCTACAGCCCGACAACTTGCGATGGCTATCAGTACCAAGAGCGCTTTCAGGAAGATATCAGCTTTCAAGTACAGCTGACGTCAGACAGTGATCAGCGTTTGCGTTGGCAGGCGGGTCTATATTTCCTTGACATCGAGCGTTATCAGGCGGTTTCACAGGCCCGTGACGACGGCAGTAACTGGCCCAATGCCGCCAGTAATGTTCCCACATCAATCTATAACGAGTTTACCGATGCCATGGTAAACGACACCTTTGACACGACGGTCTATGCCGTATTTGGTTCTATTAACTACGACATCTCTGAAGACTTGGAACTGTCTTTAGCGGTGCGTTATGACCGAGAAGAACGCGATGTCACCAATGGTGTGCCATCACCAGCCGACGGTGCACTATCGCAGTTCATCGACTATTGCGGTGGCAATTGCACACTGAATGGCGAGCCACTGAACGGCTCACCGCTAAACCCGGGCTTTGTTAACTTCGACGACTTTACCGTCAGTTCAAGCATTCCAAACAACAGCGAAACTTTTGACCAGATTCAGCCAAAAATCAGCTTAACCTACGATGCCACTGACAACACCACGCTCTACGGTAGCTGGGGTATTGGTTTCAAAGCGGGTGGCTTTAACAACTCTGGCGCCAACCAAATCGTCGATTTTTATCTCGTGCAAAACGGTGCTGCGCTGGTCGCGCCACCAGATCTCATCCGCGAAGAGACCTCGAGTGCATTTGAGCTAGGATTCCGCTCTAGTCTTATGGATGGAAATTTACAGTTGAACGGTGCGGTGTTCTATACCGAAGTCGATGACATGCAATTTTTCGAATTCTTCGTGGGCCCATTTGGTCTGCTAAGAACCGCTGAAAACATTGATGAAGTCACTCTACAAGGATTTGAGCTGAGTGCTGCTTGGGCCATCACCGATAACCTACGCTTTGACGCAGGTTATTCCATGGTTGACGGAGAAATTGATAAGAACCGTCTGCGCCCATACACCGCCGGTAACGAAGTGCCTAACAACCCTGACTTCCTAGCCAATGCGGCGCTTCAATATACTGTGCCTGTCGGCGAGTTCGAGTTGTTTGGCCGGTTCGAATACTCCTATCAAGGTGATATTTGGTATCACACTGTGCAAGATGACAAAGTGCCTGCCACGTTATTTGGCGGTCCAGAAGCTAACTACGACGTAACGCAAGTCGATGGTTATGGTCTTGCCAATCTCCGTCTCGGCGTACGGGCAGACAACTGGAGCATCACTGCATTTGCGCGCAACTTGTTTGATGAAGAGTTCGTCGCAGAAGTTATTCTGGCACCGGAGTTTGGTGGCGGTTTTGTCAGCCCAGGCACACAGCGCCGAGCAGGCGTCGAGCTTTCGTATAGCTTCTAACCCCTGCGTAAACCAAAAAAGGCGAGGTTATACTCGCCTTTTTTTTCGCCTGAATTTTATGGTTCTAGCGTTTAATAATGGCTATTTTAGTGCGCTTCTAGAGACTGATGGTCGTACCGCCATCTACCGCAATAATTTGGCCAGTCAGGTAGCGCGCTTTATCAGACAGCAGAAACTCAGCCACCTCAGCGATATCCTCCGGCTCCCCCACTCTACCCAAAGGTACATTTTCGGCAAATGCCGCCAGCCCTTCCTCACCCAAAGAATTAACAGGATCTAGTGTTTGGGCGGAACGAATGACGCCAGGTGCTATACCATTAACTCGGATGCCATCGGCAGCCAATTCTAGGGCTGCTGATCGCACGAGCCCCGCAACACCGCCTTTGCTTGCGCCATAAGGAATATGCTCAGGCCAGCCCAAAAGTGATCCTACAATCGACGACAAGCAAACAATTGCACCCTGCTTCGCTGCGCGCATACCCGGTGCCGCCGCCCGCAAAACTCGCAACATCCCTTTCAGATTCACATCGATGGTCTCGTCCCATTGATCGTCCGTCAGCGTCGCTAGCGGCAGTGTTCGCGCAATACCAGCATTGAGTACGAGGCCATAGATGGCACCATACCGCGCCTCAATATCTGCACATAAGCGCGACACAGCGCCCGTATCTGTGACGTCCAGATAATGAAATTCAGCATCGCCGCCCAGATCTCGAATACTAGCGGCTACGCGCTCGCCCTCATCGGTCAGGACGTCTGTGACAAACACCTGATAACCCGCAGCACCCAAGGCACAGGAAATTGCCCGACCTAAACCGATACCCGCACCGGTGACTAATACTGTTTTCTGTTTCATACCATCCTCACTGTTCATTTACTGAAAGCCGCTGTACGTGTGCTTTATTCACCACCACCGCGCCCTTCACACATAAAATTATCGTCGCTTTCACTATTTAGCCTGACGTTATAAAAAGGCGTCGCCGCCATTGGGACTTAGGCATTGGCCTCTAAAATGACGCGCCTCATCGCTGGCGAGAAACATATAAGCACCCACAATATCTTCGACTTCTGCGAGCCTGCCCGCTGGAATATTACTGCGTATCGCCTCTAAAATTTCGTCGGGGACACCGTCAAGTATTGGCGTTTTTGTGGCGCCGGGTGCGACACAGTTGGCCGTGATATTTCGGTCACCAATCTCGAGCGCCACACTGCGCGTGAATGATAAAATCGCACCCTTCGCAGCCGTATAGTGTGCAAAACCAGGTGCGCCCAAGTAGGCTAGCTGTGAGGCCGTATTAATTAAGCGGCCATAATTTTGTTGATAAAAAACCCGCAGTGCTGCTCTTGTACACAAAAATGTCCCTGTCACGTGAACGGCCATCAGCCGCTCAAAATCAGCTAACTGCATATCTTCCACGACACTACTGTGAGCTACACCCGCGTTATTGACCATAATGCCTAAACTGGGTGTCACCGCTTGTATTTGTTCAAACATTGACAGCACTTGCGCCTCATTAGACACGTCAGCCTCAACGAGATAACCCACGCCACCCGACGCCACAATTTCTTCAACAACTGCGGCGGCATTTGCCCGCTCCTCTGGGCGTGGGTAATTGACGAATACATGCGCACCATTTGCTGCCAAGGCCACGGCAACACCCGCACCAATACCCGAGCTCGCACCGGTCACTAAAGCCGTTTTACCCGATAAATCCACCGTCATTGCCATGCTTAATCCTTCCTTTGCACTCACAAATTAAGCACTTTACCTCTTGAATTGTTTCTGCGGCAAGCGTCAAATGGACCCTTGTAACGCCCTAACAAAACAGCCTCATTTGCACGGTTGGCGGTCAAACCACTGTAAGGTATATTGTTTCCATACACTTGGTTTGAACTGCCTTTTTAAAAGACTCGGAGGAACTGTATGGCCGCATCATTCGTTGAGCAGCAACCACACGACGCACTACCGAAAACTAATCATGATGAACTCGCCAGACAACATTTTGTGCGCTCATTTAAAGAGTATTTAGTTTCATCGGTTCACCCAGGTCTCAAACTCGCCTACGAAAAACGCGCCAAAGTTGAATTCGTTGCCGAACATCAACGCGAACCGGAAAATATCAGTGAAGTAGGTAAGGTCATGCGCAAAGACCCCCATTATCAGGCGTGGAGCTCTTTATTACGTACCAGCCAGGAAATGATGTGGTCGTCGGCGCAAATACCCGTACAGCGATCATTGGCTAATTTGGCAGAATCTGCTCAGCATCACACAAACGGTCATGGCTCACTGAGCCTTGACCCCAGTCTTGTGATTCCGGCCTACCACCGCGCTGTCGACATTCATTGTCAGCCCGGCGGCTATCATACCGAATATATACCCTCTGACGTGGCGCAGGGGGCGATCTACGATCGCGCCGTCTATATCTATGCCATGGGTCAGATGGGGCGTGACAACGCTGACATGGGCGACAGCACGGTCGCCTGGCTTAAACAAGAACACCCAGACTTCGAGCCGACCAAAATTCTGGATATGGGCTGTGCGGTTGGGCACAGCACGTTGCCCTATGCAGAGAGCTTTCCTAACGCTGAGGTGCATGCCATTGACGTCGCCGCGCCTATGTTACGTCATGCCCACGCACGCGCATGCGCCAAGGGCCTACCTGTTCATTTCGCACAGCAAAATGCCGAAGCAACCAACTATGCGGACAACTCCTTTGATCTTGTTGTGTCACATATACTGCTCCATGAAACATCTTCAAAAGCGATTAAGAATATTATCAAAGAGTGTCACCGGCTTTTAAAACCCGGCGGCTTGATGCTCCACGTCGAGACGCCCCCTTATGAAGGTATGGCACCCTTCGAAACGTTTCTTTTCGATTGGGACAGTGAGAATAACAACGAGCCGTTTTGGCGGAAAAGCCACACATTAGACCTCAATGAACTTGCTCGCCAAGGTGGATTCACTGAGCACGCGCCACTACAGCTAATGGTACCTAGTGCATTTCAGGAAACTCAGCGGACTTTAACCTTCCAAGGTGGTGATTTTGGTGGCGGCGGTGTTTGGTTTGTTTACGGATGTCAAAAATGAGTGATGAATCTGTAGTAAAGTTGCGACGTAAGGCAAAAGGGAAAAGACCCACCTATTTCTCGGACCCGGACGTAGATCGTCTTTTATCGATGTTAATGGCACTTACCGGCGAACTCTCGGTTACACGAGACCGACTAGATACACTGGAGCGCGTAGCTGCAGCAAAAGGTCTCTTTTCTGGCGATGACATTGAAGCTTACCAACTCGATCAAGCAGCGCTTGAAGCAAGAGCCAAACGCCATGAGACGTTGTTCGGGGAAGTGACGAGGGTCATCACATCCGCCCTAGAGGACCTCGAGGAGGCGCCCTCTGACGACTATCAAGCAGTTGTCAGCTTAGTAGAAAACGACGACAAAGTAGCGCCGCTTTAAGCCGCATTTTTAAGTAGCGGCATAACTTCAGTCCCGAAGCGGTTAATACCGCCGACAAAATCGGGCCAGCTAAACAGTAATCCGTCGACACCGGTCCTCTCAGCGATCTCTTCAATTCGTCTTGTGACAGTTCTTGGTGACCCAAAAATGACGGGGATGCCCATAAACGCCATATTGCCATCTTCTACGCTTTGATCGAGCGCCGCCTTTAATTGGTCGCTGGTGCCGCCAACATTGGTGTCTAAACTTGCACTGGCAAGAATGTTTGCTATGGCGCCTTGATCAGCCCCCGCAATAATAGCCTGTACTCTGGCTGCAGCCAGCTCATCGGTATCTTCAATAATCATTTGGAACAGCGCGTAAATGCCGACATCCCGACCACTCTCTTTCGCTCGTGCTCGAATATCTTCAACCGACGTGACTAGATTGGTCTCACTCGTTAACACGAACTGGTGATCGGCATAGTCCGCCACAAACTGCCGACCCGCTGGCGACTGTCCAGCACAGACCAAGGGTATTTCTCTTTTCGGATAAGGCAATACTGAGCAATCGTCCAGTTCAAAGTACTCGCCCTTAAAGGTGGACTTACCGTCTTGCCAAAGCTGTTTCAATATTTGGACATATTCTGCCGCGTAATCATAGCGCCGCTGATAATGTTCATCGCCTGGCCACAAGCCCATCTGCGTGTATTCAGGACGGTTCCAGCCGGTCACAATATTCAAGCCACATCTTCCACCACTGATATCGTCGATCGTCGCGATCATTCGCGCAACAATAGCTGGGTGCTGGCTCAAAATAGAAATGGAAGGAAAGAGACCAATTGATTTGGTTTGAGCTGCAATACCCGCCATCAGCGTAAAGGACTCAAGGCAGCTATCCCAATACCCTGTCTCGCCACCAAAGCCGCGAAACTTCATCATAGAAAGCACAAAGTCTAAGCCGTGATGCTCAGCAGCCTGCGAGATAGCGAGGTTGTGCGCGAAGGTCGGCTCGTAAACCGGACTACCTTTCGAAGGGATATACCCGTTACTGCCGTTAGGTAAAAATACACCAAACTTCACATCGACCTCCAGTTTGTATAAAAAAGGCTTAGAACCCAATAACGGGTGCTAAGCCTATGTGACCACGTCAACAGGGGATAGAGTTACGCCTTAGCGTTCTTCTTCACCATCTTTTTAGCACCGCGTTTAACTTTGACGCTACGTGCCGCCAATTTATCATTCGCTAAACCCTTCAGCGCCCAAGTCTGGAATTCAGGCGTTTTAGGCGGCTGGAAGCCAGTCTCTTTAAAACAGTTCTTTTTGAGCGTGGCCAAATCACCACCTCGATCGAACATTTGAACCTTACCGCGTTTCTTCGCCATCTTGGCACGCAATGTTTCGGTTCGCCTGACGTCAACCGTAAGGTCTTCGTTCATGACGACACCGTAGCGCTTTGCACCATCAGATGACACAAGTCCTGCTCGAACGTCGAATTCGACACGCTCTGGCTCACGAGTGAGCGGGTCACCACATCCACCACCACCCCAAGTATTGAAGTAAAGAATATCGCCTGAAACCACCTCTATGCGATCGCACTTGCTCGGCAAGCGTTCGGTGCTGCCGTCGGCGCGCACTAAAATCTTCTCAGAACGTCGACCTGGAAGACCGCCATTAACGCCCCACGGATAAGTCAGCCACCGATCGTCATGAATCGAGATCGTGCCGGGCTCCAGGAAACAATAACCCATACTCAACCCATTACCACCGCGGTTGTAGCCCGCACCACCACTGTCGATAATCGTTTCGTAAGTCTCGATGCGCAGGGGGAAGTAGCTCTCTAAGAACTCGTTTGGCACATTAGTAAAGCTGGGCCACAGTGAGTGTCCGTCTGGACCATCGCCAGAAGGCTTGCCGGGAATGCCGCCAAATCCAATAGAATAGAGCTGATACCACTCACCCTTTTTATCATAGCCCGAATACATAAAGTGTGGACTATCCGAAAAGCCAGCGCCGGCCAGGAATTCGGGGGCGCCCTGACCCAACAAACCACCCAAGACATCAAAGATTCGACCCAGCGCATGCGTTCGGCAAGAAAGCGCAGCGGGCTCTCTCGGCTTCAACAACGTGCCGTGTGGAATTCGCACTTCCATGAGGTCGTAAAAGCCATCGTTGAACATGATTTGCGGGTCAAAAACCATAATCATGTAAACACCACAAAACATCTTAAACATTTCTTCATTGAGATAGAAATTAATCGAACTAATGGACTGTGGATCGGTGCCTTCAAAGTCAAAAATAACTTTGTCTTTCTCACGCCACATAGCGCACTTGATCTTGTAGGGCCCCATACCCAGGCCGTCGTCACAAATATAATCTTCAAATGTTTGACGTTTTACGGGTACGGTTGTTGAGATAAGTTGCCGCATGGCGCGCTTATTACGCTCAAGCAACTCCTCCAAAGAAGAGTAGAAAGTATCGTCGCCAAAGCGACTCGCCATTTCAATCACACGCTTCTCAGCCGTACGAATCGCCGCGACCAATGCATTGAAATCGCTGCGGTTCCAGTTGGGCATACGGCAGTTGTGCAGTATTAGCTCAAGCAAATCGGTTTGAAGCTCGTCATTTTTATAAATTTTCGTAGGCGGTATGCGAATACCTTCTTCGAAAATCTCACGGGCATCGGTTGGGAGACTGCCCGGCACTTTCCCGCCGACATCAGTCATGTGTCCAAACATTGCGGCGTAGGCTATTAACCGACCATCTTTGAAGATGGGGCGTAGCAGTAGCCAATCATTAATATGGCTGATCGCGCCATTGCAGGAGTAAGGGTCAGTCGTAAGGAATAAGTCTCCCTCCTCGATGGTGCCATCGTAGGCCTCCTTAAAACCGTGGATAAAACTGCCGAACTGCCCGACCACCATCTTTCCATCGAGATTGGCAATCATTGGGAATTCATCATGCTGCTCACGAATTCCAGGTGACATAGCTGTTCTAAAGAGCACCGCGTCCATTTCATAACGGGCGTTCATCATCGCATTTTCGACAATATCTAAAGTAATAGGGTCGATATCGATCCGGCTAAATTTCTTCCTGTTGGTCTCAACAATTGTTGCTGGCATCTTATTTCTCCCCTATCACGCGTTTGGTGCGATGAGTATATTGCCGAATTTATCGACGTTGCCGGTATGTCCGTTCAAAATGACAGATGTGGAGTCCATTTCTAAAACAATAGCTGGACCTTCTATCTTATTGCCGGCCTTGAGTTTATCTCGTCGGTAAAGTGTGGCCTCCATATCCTTGCCATCCATGAACACCGTCGACTTACCAATAACCGCCGTCGCAGTGGGGTTTCGTGAACCCGACTTTGGCAAGCGTCTGGCTTCTATTTCCGCACTTTTACCCTGAGCTACCGCGCGCAAGTTGACGATTTCCTTATCAGAGTCGAGCGCAAACGTGAAGAGCTGCTTGTGCATCTCATCAAAGGGGTCGCCAATAACAGATAGACCACCTTTTTTCAGCGCTTTCAGTTCAAAATCTACAGTCAGCGACAGCCCCTGTCCTTGATAACGTATATCCGCTTGGCAAGTGACCTTACATTCTTTCGCGGGTACACCTTGCTGCGTCAACGTCTTTAATGCTTTCGCTGCCAGTTTTTCAAAATTGGTGGTCAGCTCAGCGGTTGTCGTATCGGCGAATCGGCGAATAAAGGTTCTCGACGCTTCATCTCTAACACGCGTTGTCGCATCACCATAGGCACACAATACGCCCGGGCCTGGCGGAATAATAACCGGCCAACTGCTCATCAATTTGCCCAGCGCATTGGCGTGCAATGGACCAGCACCACCGAATCCGATCAAGGCAAAATCTCGAGGGTCATGACCCTGCTCAACAGACACTAGCCGTAATGCGCCGTACATATTCTCGTTTACAATATCAATTATGCCCGCCGCAGCACGCTTAATGGATATACCGAGAGAATCCGCAATCGGTTTAATCGCAGCTTCCGCAAGATCTTTACGGATTTCCATATCGCCACCCAGCCTAACTTCACTGGGTAAGTACCCAAGCACGACGTTCGCATCGGTTACAGTCGGTAGCGTTCCGTTTTTGTTGTAGGCCGCTGGCCCTGGTTCGGCGCCTGCACTATCTGGACCCACGCGCAACGCGCCTGTCAATTCTGGAACGTGTGCAATAGATCCACCACCGGCGCCGACAGTCCGTACATCTACTGACGAGGCGCGCACAGTGACATCTCCCACTGTCGTTTCGCGTCGTAGCTGTGCTTTACCACCTTGCACCAATGCTACATCGGTCGACGTACCGCCCATGTCAAAGGTTAATAGGTTTTCGAAACCCGCTTGACGCGCTACCCAGACAGCACCCGACACGCCACCCGCTGGCCCACTCATCAACAAGTTGACGGGTAACGCCTGCGCAACTTTCGCCGATGCCATGCCGCCGTCAGAGCGCAGTATGTTGAGCTGCACGCCCTTGTTACTAATCTTCAGCTTTTTCTCAAGATTTTTGACGTATTCCGCAACCCTAGGCCGAACAAATGAGTTAGCTACGGTCGTTATCGTGCGCTCATACTCCTGCATCTCGGGCACCACTGCAGATGACAGCGAGATAGGAATGCCCGGCAAGATTTGCTTGGCAATTTTTTCAACTGCCTTTTCATGCGCAGCATTTGCGTAGGAGTTGATCAGGGAGATGGTTAACGCTTCTATATTCTCGCCCTTCAGATTCTCAAGTTGCGCTTTCAACGCATCTACGTCGAGCGGCCGAACTGCTTTGCCGTCGGCGCCCATACGTTCGTCGGCTTCTATGGTGCAAGAAAGCGGCGCTAAAGGCGCGCTCTTGTTGTAAATAACCCAACCACCTAGCCCACCAGGAACATAAGAGCGTGCAATTTGCAGCACCTGCCGATAGCCACGGGTTGTGACGAGACCGACGCGCGCGCCGTCTCCCGTCAGTATGGTATTTGTCGCAACCGTCGTCCCATGCATGACCTGTGCAATTTCTTTCGCATCAATGCCTGCATTGGCGCACACGCGATTGATGCCATTCATGACGCCAATTGAAGAGTCTGCGGGTGTACTGGGTACTTTCGCTGTATGAATATCGCCGCTCGATTCGCTTACAAGAATTAAATCTGTAAACGTACCACCGACGTCAACGCCCAACCGATACGTCATGCTTAGTCTCCTTACATTAGATTTTCGGATCTTGTCTTAGCCCTACGGTCTTTTTATAGATTACAATTGACCGGACATTTGATGCAAGATAATGTTATTTCATGAAAGATGCACCAAAGCAGCCACGTGCGCAAGTCACAATCCCATCTGAAGCTGAATAACCCCGGAGAATTTTATGGACAAGCCGCTACAAGGTATCCGCATACTCGCGATTGAACAATTTGGTGCGGGGCCCTATGGGTCGATGTACCTGGCTGAACTAGGCGCTGAAGTAATCAAAATTGAAAATCGAGCGACGGGAGGAGATCCATCAAGACAATCTGGTGCGGTCACCCTCGATGATGATGATAGTGCTTATTTTCAAGCCTTTAATCTTTCCAAAAAGAGCGTCACCCTAAACCTAAAGGATACGCAGGGTCGTGCAATTTTTGAAAAGTTAGTCAAGACAGCTGATGTGGTTTGGAACAACTTAAGGGGAAGTCAGCCCGAGAAACTAGGACTGGATTACGCCTCGCTAAAGCATGTTAAAGCCAATATTATTTGCACGCACATTTCCGCCTATGGCAGAGATAATGATCGAGCAGATTGGCCCGGTTACGATTACCTAATGCAAGCTGAATGTGGATTCTTAGGTTTAACGGGCGAGCCAAACTCACCGCCATCGCGGTTTGGCTTATCGATGATTGATTTTATGACCGGTGTTGTTGCCGCACTGGGCTGCGTTGCTGCGTTATTAGGTCGAGAACAACAAGGTGGACGCGATGTTGATGTCAGCTTATTCGATGTCGCGTTGCACCAGCTGACCTACCCCGGCACCTGGTACATGAATCATGGCATTGAAACGAATCGCGTCGCGCGCTCTGCGCATCCATACAACACACCTGTACAGCTATTTAAAACCGAGGATGGTTGGATTTTTCTGATGTGCATGACGCAGAAATTTTGGGAGCTCCTAGTCACGCGAATTGAACATCCCGAACTGATTGATGATCCGCGTTTTGTCTCAATGGCGAATCGAGCAGAAAATCGCGAGGTACTCACGCAGGAACTCGATGCGATACTTTGCAAACATCCAACGCAGTACTGGTTTGCGCTATTGCAAACGCATATACCCGTAGCACCGGTCAATACCTTACCTGAGGCGCTAACTAACCCCTTCTTACAGGCAAACGGCATGAGACAGCAGCTCAAACATCGAAAGGTTGACACTTATGAGGCGTTAAGCAATCCGATCAAGCTCGACAACCAACGTCTGGATACTCATTGTGGGCATGGACTTGGCGCTGATAACGAAAGTGTACTTGGAGAAGAGTTGAGCATAACTGACCTCGACGCTTTAAGAGCCGCCGGGGTCATTTAAGCTAGGGCTTAGTATTTGCCCAAGAAATCAAACAGGATTTTACAGAACGCAATTTTTTCGTCCTTCCCCGCTACGACGTGAGCAACTTGGTTCATTGTCACACCTTGGCCGTTAGGCAGGCCTTCCTCTAGCGGGGTTGTCGTTCTTGGGCCTGTGATCACATCTTGTGCTGCATGAACGACTAACGTTGGCGCGCCAATCTCAGACAAGTGCGGTCTAATATCGTGGCCTAAACAAGCTTCAATAAAACGTAAATGTGCAGGCAGTCGTCCCTCAAGATTACCCCAGACACCATCACTCCCCAGTAGTTTATGTCGATTGGCATTATAGTAGTCGGGCCTGAACGAGTAGGCAGCGACCATTGATTGAAATGCTGCAAAGCCCGCGTGTTCATGCATATCACCAAATGCCTGCAATTGATCAGCCAGCATCGGATCGGCCCACGTCCAACAGCCCATATTCACCATGCAGCGAACCAGATCAGGACGCTTGAGCGCAACCCACTGCCCGATACAAGCGCCCATGCCAACCAGCCCTACAAAATACACTGATTTCATGTTGAGGTGATCTAGTAAGGCCGCAATATCATCAGCAAATAGCTCGGTTGATGGCGTCATTGAAAGATCGTCTGTTGACTCGCCAATACCGCGATAGTCGATAATTACAGTCTGGTAGTTCTCTGTCATACCCCGCGTTAAGTAATGGGATCTGCCGTGACAGAATGTATCCCAACCACCGATGTAAACTGCTGGTGGCCCTTCCCCATGCACTTCGTAGTACATGTCGTGTCCGTTGATTGCCACTGTTGGCATATGCCTCTCCTTTAAGAAAATAAAACTAAAATTCGTTCGAAAAAATGTCCTGCCTACGCTTCAACAGGTTTCGATGTGCTGTAGCACTCGTTGCAGGTCTAGCACATCTGCATATCGCCGACCCACATCGCGCAGGTTACTATTGTGTGCCTCAAGATCCTGATCACCACAACAGTCAGCGGGAACAATTGTGCGATAGCCTGCAGAAAAGCTATCAACAACCGATGCGCGAACACAGCCTGAGGTGGTACAGCCGGTAATGATCGTTGTATCGATGCCGTGGGTGACCAACCAGGGCTTAAGTGGCGTTTCGTAAAAAATTGAAGGTGCCGTCTTGATAAACTGAAAAACGTATTCATCCTTGATCCTAGGATCAAGCTCGGTACTCGGGTGACCGTGATAAAAAGCGCCATCATACAGCGTGTCAATTTTCCAGTAGGTCATCTCATCTGGTCCACCCCACGATACTCGGCAGGCTGCCGCTGGAATATTTTTCTCCTTACATGCTGCAAGCAAAATAGCCGTATTATCGACCGCTTGTTGAATATAAGGGCTCTGGCCGATGGTACTCACGCCATCGGTAAATCCTAATTGGAAATCGACCATGATCAACGCAGGTCGCTTACCAAAGCCAATATCGCGTTGTCCGTAGCCTGCTTTCTGAAATTCATCCATTATTATTCCGCCGCCATTGGGTAGAGCGATAATATGACGTAAAATGTACGAACATTTCAAGGAGTGTTCGAAAATGACTCAGCCCAATTTTGTTGACAGCTTTAGTCAAAGCTTTGTGCTTAACGCGAAATCCACCGCCCTCTTGGTCATCGATATGCAAAATGCCACGGGTAATCGGGCTATGGGGCTCGGTAAACTACTGGCGGAGAAAGGGGAAGCAAGTAGTGCCGCTTACCGCTTCGATCGCATCGACAACCTGTTAATACCGAATATCCAACGCCTACTGTCAACATTCCGAGACATCGGTGGCACAGTGATTTTCATCACATACGGCGCTAACGCGCCTGACGCAAGTGACGCCCCGGCTCACATGGCGCCCATTATCAGGGCGACGAACAATATTGCGGGACAGCCTGAACACGAAATCGTCGCGGCACTGACACCCAATCCAGGTGACATCGTACTCAACAAAATTACGCAAGGCGCCTTTCGAAGCACGGCACTAGACAGCACGCTCAAAGCCAAAGGTATTGATACGGTTGTTTCTGTCGGAGTTTCGACCAACAATTGTGTCGCTATGACTTCTATGGAGGCATGTGATTTGCAATATCGAGTAGTCGTCGTCGAAGATGCCACTGGCACCGACAGCGAGGAAATGCAGGCATCTACATTGGCGATGTTAAAGCGATTATGGTCAAGAGTACTGACAACCGATGAAATCATTAATGAGCTGACCAGCACGCAGGCTGCTCGCTGAAATTGGAGCTTAGCGGCAATGCACTCGGCGCACTGGCCGTAGCCACGGCCTCCATCCTTCTCGCATCTAAAGGGTTATTTGCCAAAACACTTTACGAGCACGGGCTTACACATCTCGATGTTGCCGCCACGCGTTCCATCTTGGCGGTTCCCGGTTTTTTACTGATTGCCTATTGGCAACACCTGCGGAGACCTCGACATGCGCCGTTGCGAGTGATGCGCAGAGATGTGCTGGGTGCCATGCTTGCGGGACTGCTGTGTTATTACTTTGGTGCACTCGCCAATTTCTATGCGTTGACGCTGATACAGGCAAATGTAGAGCGCGCATTACTTTTTTCGTATCCCGCAATGATCATTGTTGCGCAGGCTATTTGGCTGCGAAAATGGCCGCCAAGTGCCACGCTTGTGGCGCTCGTTTTTACGTCACTCGGCATTGTTTTTGTTACGGGTGCGATCGACACTCAACTAACCACCGAGCAGCTCGAGGGCGTTATCTGGGTGCTATTTTGCTCAGCGACCATTGCCATTTATTTTCTGATGAGCGCCTCATTAACACAGCGCTTGGGCGCAGGTAACTTTACCGCTATTGCCATGACAACGGCCGGGGCAGCATTTTTTCTGCATTATCAATGGCGAGGTGAGGCGCATTGGCTAAGTATGGATCGGTCTGTTTTGATGACGATGCTCGGCTTGGTTATCTTTGCAACCATATTACCGCTATTTTTGGTCGCGGAAGGCGTGCAACGTATGGGAGCGGCCCGGGGGGGCCTGGTGAGCACAATAGGCCCTCCGGCGACCGCAGTAATGGCGTTTTTCCTCCTCGGTGAGACCCTCACCGTGGCACAACTGGCGGGCACGCTGCTTATTATTGCAAGCGTAAGCGCCCTCGAATTTCGCCTAAGGAGAAAAAAAAGCACTTCATGAGTTGGCATGGAAATCAAATGTCCGTACAATTAGGACAGTGATTATTACCGAGGATATAACAATGTTTGAAACTAGACCGTTAGGCGAGACTTTTGGTGCTGAAGTGATAGGCGCCTCGATTTCGGCCAATTCATCACCTGAGGAAATTGCTGCCGTCAAAGCCCTATGGGCAGAGCACAAACTTTTACTTTTCAGAGGACAGTCGGTCGATGAAGAAAATCTGGTCGGGTACAGCGAGAAATTTGGAAAACTGGAAATTCACGTCCGCACCGAGTTTCTATCAAAAACACACCCACAAATACTTTATGTTTCAAATATTGCCCACGCTGGTAAAAAGATTGGCATATTGGCAGACACTGAAGTGGGCTGGCACTACGACCAGATCTATTTACCAAAACCCGCAGTCGGGTCCCTTCTGTGCGCCGATACGCTGCCACCGAACGGCGGTAACACAGAATTCGCCGATATGAATGCCGCTTACATGGCACTACCAGAGGAGACGCGGGAGCGACTGGTAGGCTGCACGGCCGTTCAGTCTTACGAGGCATTCAACAGCGCCTATAGTGTACCGACCAATGATGCACAGAAAAAACGCTCTCCCGATATTGAACATCCCATCGTTCGGACGCATCCGATCACGGGTAAACCTGCTTTGTATTTATGCCCGGGCATGACGACAAAAATTGTTGGGTGGGATGAAGACGAAAGTCGCAACATGCTCGACGAGTTATTCGAATGGTGCGTACAGCCCCGCTTTGTCTACTCACACCACTGGGAGCCTGGCGACGCCTTACTGTGGGATAACGCCTGCACTATGCACAGACGAGACCCCTTTGACCAAAATTATGATCGACTGATGAAACGCACCACCATCTTAGCCCCAGATCATCTCGCTATACCGGTCTAAGACGTCGAGTTTTAGTCTTACTATGGTGGCGTACCGTCGGTTTTGCAGCGTTGTCCTAGGTTAATACCGGTGAGGTGCGTCGCTTTTACCAAGAAAAGCGATATGCGACTCAACTAGCGCCTCTGCAGGGCGCGTCGTTTACCCATAAGAAGCAATCATCGCAAGACTCGAACTTTATTGTCTGGGACGGACCGGCACATTGAAGACTGGTATTAGAATACCCAACCACTAACAAGCCCGCAGTCTCAGAACTAAAAACGCGTGATGCGGCTCTCCAATGGGCACATAGAATATCTGAAAGAACAGCCAACCCCCACACAGACTGCCACCATATCCGAATTATGCGCCTCGCAAGCAAATCGGCAACGTCACCCGCCCCGAACTACCTCAAGGGCCCCGATTCGCAGGCGCTGCGCTGTCGATCTCGTGGGCATCGTACGCCGACGAGATGCCTTGGACTCAAATAATAAGCAGGCTAAAGCGGATCATCATCTCACCCGCAAGGCGCCCGCGGTATCGGCTTAAGAAGTCGAGTTGTCTACTAAAGACTCTGGTGGCGTACAGCCGATTGTGCAGCACTGTCCTGGCTGTTTTTGGCGCGCAGGAGCGCCACTTTCACCCAGATCAGCAATACCCCGATCTAACAAACGCTCAACCAGCGCGCGTCGCTCGTCAATCGGATATCGGCGGAAAATTTCCCGCTTCATTGCCTGAGGTGAACCGCCTCCATGAAGACTGATAACAGAATACCAACCACCCGTGGAGGACGCAGTAAGATCACCAATAAATCGCGATACTTCCATGCGCTGCTCGTAAGGAATATCTGGGCGGCCGCCTAAAACAGCAGCCAGATCACCGGCTGTCTCGGGGTTGTGGTCCTCATCCGGACCCGGCAATGCAACAATCAAGCCCCCAGAAACCTCGTGGGCGGCTCTATGCATATCGTAGATTTGTGTCGCAAGTAAAAGCTTACCCACATTTGAAAATACTGGCTCGGGCATGTATGAGCCAGCGGGATCTTGAATACCGTATACAGAAGAGGCAACGCCACAAGCGAAGAACCCTTCTACAATTTTGATTAGATCAACCATGCTCTCACGCAAGTGAGGCACCTTTTCCATATCTAAACCATTGGCATCCGTCATCAGGGCCCCCGCACCAATCAGCAGGTCGCCGAAACCGGCTCTGGCACCAATACAGCTATGGCGGTGATGGTTTGCATAGGAGGTCACTAAGTGCTCTGTATGCTCCCACTCCCCAGCCATGAATATTCGATCCCACGGCACAAATACGTCATGGAACTGACAGACCGCGGTACTCTGTCCATATTGCGCACTGAATTTTGCATCTTCTTCGCCGGGCCGACCTGCAGGCTTTGAGATAATGGTCAGACCCGCCACATCGAGTGGTACTGCACAACAAATTGCAAAGTCCGCGTCTGCCTCAAGCATAGTTCTGCAAGGCATAACCAATAACTCGTGCATATACGGACCGCCGGTAACAATCGCCTTGGTACCGGAGATCACAACGCCGTCACTTCGTCGTTCCTTAATATGAACGTAGGCATCTCGGTTTGCCTGCTGATGAGGGCGCTGGCTTCTATCGCCCTTGGCATCAGTCATCGCGACACCCAATGTTAGATCAGCATCCTGGATTTCGTGCAGGTAATTCAAAAACCGATCGTGGTATTCGGTGCCATCTGCCGCATCTCTCATACGCCACGTCGACTGGTAAATCGCATTCAGGGCGTCGTGAGTAAGATAACGCTGAGCACAGCCACTCTCTCGACAAAGCAAACGAACAGCCTCAAGCTTGCTCAGTAGGTCTTCAGTATGACGATTGACGTGGAGCATACGATTGACAGTGCGACCAGAGGTCGCCTGCTCTGCGAGCATCAAACCCCCATATTCTGGGCGTTGTGCAAAATCATAAGTGACGCCGACGGCACGGATACCCGGCGCCAGCCTTGGCTCATCAGCCACTGACTCGATACGATCGCCATCGACAAATACGGTAGGCTTGTAACGCCTTAAACTCTCCCGATATTCCTCGGCGCTCATGATCTTACCGCCATCTTTCATCAACATGACTCTACCTCAACGACTATTTTGCTATGTTTGTTTACTAACGAATAAAGATTTAAGACAAACCTTGAAGCTGGTCTAAAAATTCAATGCAACTAGATTGCTCATCTAGCTGCCAAATAGACTGCCAGAGCTGTTTGGCCCGAGCCTGATCAATTACCAACCCACAATTTTGTAAAAACTTTTGCTCTACCTGCTCGGGGTCAAGTAATCGGCCTGCCGCCCCGCGATTAATCTCGTCAAAATGCGTATATACCTCACCTGACTTGAGACGTATCTCAATGCCACCAGAAAAGAACTGGGGGTAGAGCGATCGGTCATCGTGTACGCACTGTATTCGCGCCGCCAGCGCCAGTATTGTTTCATCTTTTCTACAACTCTCATTGAGCTCTTGCAGCCCAAACTGCCCTTTAACCAATGCCGCAGCCACTGCATATGGGGCACTAAACTTGGCGTCATATTCGCTTTCAGGCCGTCGCTTTCGCTCGATCGGCTCGACAACCACCCCGAACTGTCGCTGGTCAAGCTGAACCGTAACGCTTTCAATCGCATCGCTCTCCAGCTGATATTGCTGCTTTAGTTTCAGCGCAGCATCTATGGGGGCGTGATTGAAGTGGCAAACCGGATAGGGTTTTATGGCCACATCACTTAATGCCCAGGTGTTCCCCTTAAGTGACCAATCGACCTCAGCCGCTTTTGTCGCGTCTCTTGCAAACAGCGCGTAAAAGCCAAAGCGACCAGCGTAGGGATCGCTCGGTGCCTGAAAGCCCTGCATTGCTAATCTAGCCGCCGTCAAGGCTGAGACTGCTGCCCAGCCGGGATGCAAACGCTTAGTCCAAGCACCCTCGTCTAAAAAGGCCATGCTGCCGCCTGCCAAACTCAGTGCAATGCCCTGCGCGGTTACAGCGTCAGTCTCTGTACCACCTAATAACCGCACAGCCGCAACAGCGGCACCAAAAATACCGACAACACCTGTCGGATGAAATCCCAGTTGCTGGAAAATGCCCCCAGCAGCGGCACCTAGCCGACCGTCAATTTCCGTCGCGACCAGGACCGCCAGCAGTAAATCAGTCCCGGAAATATCCGCACTGTGGGCTAATGCCAATGCCGTAGGAAGCGCGCTCGCGGAACAATGCACCACAGAAGGCAAATGCGTATCGTCATAGTCAAGCCCGTGAACTAAGACGCCATTCAACAGTGCCGCATCACGCGCCGGATAGCGTTTATCACTGCCAATGACGACGGCGCCGCCCGGTTCATCAAAGCTGTCGATACCCTGCTGAGTTCGCTTCGAAAAATCATAGTGATGGGACGCAAACGCTATTCCGATAGCATCAGCAACACAGCATTTTAGATAATTCCATGTGGCATCGGGAACATCTGATCGACCGATCTTCAGCCCAGAATGAGCCAAATTTTCAGCGATACCCTGACTTCTTTGCGCCTTACTCACCACAGATTTACCTGACGTTGTTTATTTGTCCGGACATTCTAACGGATAGCCCCTGAATAAGAAACTCAATTACTACCTTCCAGCAAATTTGCCAGTGCCAAAATACGTTGGCTCTTATACACAATTGGATAATCGATAAAATAGCCATCAAGCTGAATTGAGGCAGATCCGGCGGCCTCGGCAGCCTCAAAGGCGTTCACGACAGCCTTCGCATGCGCAATTTCTTCTGCCGACGGTGTGAACACGTTATTGGCGAGCGGCACTTGGCTAGGATGAATACACAGCTTGCCACCAAAACCATATTTTCGTCCTCGCTCCGCCGAGGCAATAAATCGCTCATCATCTGCGATCTGAAGTACGACCGTGTCGATCGGAGGCAACAAATTCCCCAGTCGAGAAGCATGGGAAAGTCGCGCTCGTGCGTATTGCAGCACCTCCTCGTCAGCCGACCAGACATAATCTAGGTCCAGCGTGTAGTCTCCACCACCGAAGGCTAAGCGCGCTATTCGTGTGCCGGCGGTTGCAAGGTGCTTGGCATTCTCCACGCCCGCTGCCGTCTCAATAATAGGCAGCAGATCCAAACTACCGACAGGTATACCGGCCGCAAGCTCCGCCTCGGCCAACCAAACCTCGGCCTGTTTCAGCTCCTCAGGAGACTCAACCTTCGGCAATACCACACCGTCTAACCAGGGTCCCACGGTACAGTTTAGATCTTCCCGGCAATAAGATGTTTCAAGACTATTTACCCGGACATAGTGACGTGATCGTCGGTCCGCCTGTTGAAAAGCCGCAACCACCTTTGCTCGGGTCGCCTCTTTTTCTGCAATCGCGACAGCATCCTCTAAATCCAGGATAATTGCATCAGCACCTAGCTGAAAAACTTTCTCTACGCGACGCGGATGATTCGCCGGTGCAAACATAAAACTTCGCGTAGCGGACAATTCTCGATCTTTCATTTACTTACTCCATGACCAATGTTCAGCAGCCTGCCAGCCGCTATTAAATTCGAAGGCATAACTATAATTTTTGGCGGGGTGCTCAGAAATTGAAACTTCAAACGTTCTACCGCCGTTGCCTTGATAACGACGACAGAGACACAGCGACGGCGTACCCGGCTCAACACCTAAAAATTGCGCGCGCTCGCTCTCGAAACTACTTGCGTGGATTTCGATATTTATTTTTTGCACCTGCTCGCCATAGGTCTCTGCAATGATTTCATAAACCGGCCGTGGACCGCCGATCTTCCCACTGACACCGCTGAATTCGGGCAGCAAATAAATATCTGTCCAACAAACGGGCTCCCCGTTCGCGAATAAGCGTGGACCCGAGATTTTCGCCCAATCGGCGCCTTTAGAACAATTCAATAACTTTGCTAATTCGCTATCTGCGACCACTGTTGTTTCAGCCACAATTCGTAAAGCACTGTCTTTTGGGTAGCTGAACAGCTCCTCTGGTGATCGGACCATTTGCACAAAAGCTGGCCTGGCATCGGGAGAGAGCACTAACGTTCCTCGACCTCGCTGCCGTTTGACGATGCCCATGTCCTCCAGCATTCGAAGCGCCTCTCGCACCGTGTGTCGACTACTGCTGTAACGCTGAATCAAATCAAGCTCACCCGGCAACAGTGAGCCAACCGGAAAAATGCCACTACTGATACCGTTTAATAGCTCATCAGCGATTTTTCGATACATCGGTCGCTCTCCGACCTGCCGCCGCACTTGAGATGTCTGTTGCATAATTTTCTCGCTTGAACCAAAATCCAATTGTCCGAACATTTTAGCGCGACTAGCTGACTAGCAATAGAGGCAAGCGCTAATAACTTATTTTTTTTTGCCTGCTGCGAGGAATGCCTTATGGCCAAAACCGACGTTATTGACCGATATGCGCATATGAGCGGTCGGTATTTTGAAGATTTTACTGTGGGTGATATCTACCACCATTTGCCGGGTAGAACGCTTTCTCAACAGGATAATAGCTGGTTCACGCTGTTAACGATGAACACACATCCACTTCACTTTGATGAGGAATATGCCGCGGCGACTGAATTTGGAAAGCCGCTAATTGCAAGTCCTCTGACTGTCGCCGTGATTGTTGGTATGAGCGTGTCTGATGTCAGCGCGAAGGCCATTGCCAACCTGGGTTGGAAGGAAATCAAACTACCCAACCCAGTATTTCCTGGCGATACGCTCTATGCCAACACTGAGGTCCTGGGCAAACGCGAATCTCGATCTCGCCCCAATGCGGGCATCGTCAGCGTGCTGACACGCGGCATTAATCAGGATGACGCGGAGGTATGCATATTCGAGCGTCAAATACTCATCCCTAAGCGCCCCGCATAGCCCTTTCGTTACCGGTCCAAGGAATTTTTCATGTCTACTAACACAGATATAGAACAACAAATAATGGCGACGATCGATAAATGGGTCGATCAGGAACTCAAACCCATTGCACGTGAGTTTGATCAGGCCGATAAGTACCCTGCAGAACTCGTTGAACAGATGAAGGAGCTGGGTTTATTTGGCGCCACCATCGCAGAACAGTATGGTGGTTTGGGCTTGAGCGCCAGCACCTATGCCAAAATTGTTTCTCGTATTTGTGAGGTGTGGATGGCACCTTCAGGTATATTCAATTCTCATCTGATCATGGCCAGTTGTGTTCAGCGCGCGGGAACCGAGGCCCAAAAAGAGTACTTTTTACCTAAGTTCGCAACGGGCGAGTTGCGCGGCGGTATTGGTCTTACCGAACCCGATGCAGGCTCTGACTTACAAGCGATCCGAACAGTCGCTCGAAGAAACGGCAGTGACTACGTCCTCAATGGAACAAAAACATGGATATCTAACGGCATTAACGGCAACTGCCTTGCCGTTTTGACCAAGACCAACCCCGACGCTGAGCCGCGCCACACGGGCATGAGTTTATTTTTGTGCGAAAAAGGCGAAGGCTTCACCGTTGGCAAAAAATTCAAGAAGCTTGGCTACCGGTCTATCGATAGTGCGGAACTCATTTTCGAAGACTTCGTCGTGTCGGCTGACAATCTCATTGGTGGCGTGGAAGGTCGCGGGTTCCAGCAAGTGGCAGGCGGTCTCGAACTGGGACGCATTAATATCGCCGCACGCGGGGCAGGTATGGCAAAGGGTGCAACCGATATGGCGCTCGCCTATGCCATGGAGCGCAAGACCTTTGGCAAGCCGATTGCAGAGCACCAAGCAATCCAACTCAAGCTAGCAGAAATGTCTACCCGAGCAGCAGCGGCGACATTACTTGTTCAGCAAGCTGCAAAAAAATATGACCTTGGAGAGCGATGCGACTTAGAGGCGGGACAAGCTAAGTTTTTCGCGTCAGAAAGTGCTGTGCAGAACAGTCTTGATGCTATGCGCGTCTTCGGTGGTTATAGTTATTCACCCGAATATGAGATCGAGCGCTTTTATCGTGACGCCCCCCTGCTATGTATCGGCGAGGGCACCAATGAAATCCAGCGCATGATCATCGCCAAGCAAATGGTATCTAGAGCCCTCTAGCGCTGATCGTTGAGTACTGGGAAATGCGTGAATTCAACGGCTGATCGCCTAGGAGTGCGGTAATGATTAATCGCGGCATCAGTCACTGCATAGCCCAGTGACATGCCGCACACCAGCATTTGCTCAGCCGGCGCATCGATCAGTGGCATAACGCTATCATAATAGGGACAAAATGCCGCCTGCGGACATGTCTCCAGGCCCAGCGCTCGTGCAGCAAGCATCAAAGATTGAAGGAACATGCCATAATCGAGCCAACTTCCAATCTCCATGTCACGATCAATGGTGAAAAACAAACCCATAGGCGCGCCAAAAAACTGGTAGTTGGTTACGCGATACGCCTGCACCGCCTCAATATCAGATTTATCAATGCCTAGCAGGCCGTAAAGCCCAAAGCCTGTCTCACGTCGACGACCGATGTAAGGCTGACGCCAAACCCTAGGGTAGTAGTGATATTCAGCCTCGCCCTCGTCACCCTCAAAATATCGCGCCGAACAGACATCAGTAATTTTCTGCTTGAGCTCATCACGGACGATGTAAACATGCCAGGGTTGTATATTAGAGCCTGAAGGCGCACGCCCGGCAATATCTAACAGCTCAAGGACCATCTCATCCGAAATTCGCTTTGACCCGTCAAAAGCACGGATACTTTGCCGACCAACAATCGCCTCATTCACTTTCATTAGTTAAACCGCATTATTAGAAAGCCAGTAGTGCGCTCTGCCACCTTGAGGCGCACCTATAAATTCACTCAACAGTGCTACCGCCTCTAAAAGAGCCGGCATACTGACCCCCGTGCGCATTCCCATGGACTCGCAAAGCATAACAATGTCTTCGGTTGCCACATTTCCTTTCGCACCGGGTGCAAATGGGCAGCCGCCAAGGCCACCAGCGGACGAGTCAAACTGACGCACGCCGACCTCTAATGCCGCATAAACATTGGCCATCGCCATGGCACGCGTATCGTGAAAATGACAACCTATCCGTTCACTACCGTACTCGGCAATCAAAGGCTTCATCAGATCTCTCACTGCACCGGGATTCGCCGCACCAATGGTATCTGCAATAACCAATCGTGCCGGATTGTGAAGCATCA
>ENA-OUOG01001441-OUOG01001441.1-marine-metagenome-genome-assembly--contig:-NODE-1441-length-27747-cov-5.273220_pt1 | contig 27747 bp, 13 predicted proteins | sample MGYA00248635_ERZ508505 | MGnify/ENA primary metagenome ERZ508505 (study PRJEB26176, sample SAMN06267871) | marine metagenome | isolation source: Saanich Inlet, British Columbia, Canada | place: Pacific...
CTTTCGTGTGTGACTTTCGCGCGCTACGTCGTCCGTCGTGCGGAGCGCGTCTGTGTCTCTCTTTTCGCGCGCGTGTCCGCCTCGACAACAAATCGACTCACGCGTTCCCCTCCCAAACGCAACCACGACCCACTTTCCGATAAAAGGCCACGTCCCCCACCCCCTACGGCGCGCGCTTCGCGTCTGGGATTTTGCGTTCCTTCGCGTACGACGAGGATTCCTTCTTCTCCGCGGACGGCGCGTCGAAAGAGGTGGCGGAGAAGCGAAGAGCGGGCTTCCACGCGCTCGCCGAGTCGTTCGAGAAGCAGTTCCCCAAAACCTTGAAGGCGGCGGAGACGTTTTTGGACGGCATTTCCGATCTGCGGTTCACGGACACCAACCGCGTTCCGTTTCCGTTTCAAAAGCTGGTGCGCGAAAAGCTCAACGTCGCGTCGCTGGCGGTTTCCTCCGAGGGCCCGAACATTCTGGACCTCGACGGCAACAAGACGTTGGACGTCTCCGGGTCGTACGGCGTGAACGTCTGCGGCTACGACAACTACAAGCGATGGATCTCGGAGGGCTGGGAGGCGACGAAGAACCTGGGCCCGGTGCTCGGCCCGCTGCACCCGATCGTGGGCGAGAACCTGGCGATGATCAAAGCCGTGTCCAAGCTGGACGAGGTTTCGTTCCACATGTCGGGCACGGAGGCGATCATGTGCGCCGTGCGGCTCGCCGCGTTCAACAAACGAAGGAAGCTCGTCGTGTGCTTCGCGGGCGCGTACCACGGCTGGTGGGACGGCGTGCAGCCCGGCCCGGGGAACGAGCGAGCGGTGACGGACGTTTTGCCCCTCAAGGATATGTCCCCCGCGTCGCTGGCGGCGATCAAGGCGCGCGCGAGCGAGATTGCGTGCGTCGTCGTGAACCCCTTGCAGGGATTCAACCCCAACTCCCCCCCCCCGAACGACCTCGTGTTGATGACCTCCGCCATTCGCAAAGCCGCGTCGAACGAGACGATGGACCACTACGCCGTGTGGCTCAAGACGCTGCGCGCGACGTGCACGGAGTGCGACGTGCCTTTGATGTTCGACGAGGTGTACACCGGGTTCCGCATGGCGCCGGGGGGCGCGCAGGAGTACTACGGCGTCAACGCGGACATGGTCGTGTACGGCAAGACGCTCGGCGGAGGCATGCCCGTCGGTGTGGTGTGCGGCAAAAAAGAACTCATGCGTCGCTTCGACCCCGAACACCCCCTGAGAGTCTCGTACGTCATCGGCACGTTTTCGGCGCTGCCGTTAACGATGGGCTCGATGAACGCGTTTCTCAAGTGGGCGACGAGCCCTGAGGCGCGCGAGACGTACGACCGCGTCGGCGCCACGTTCGATTCATGGATCAAGGGCACGAACGTCGAACTCAAGAAGGAGAAACTGCCGATCACCGTGCACAACCTCACGACGGTGTGGACCATCATCTTCGATCAGCCCGGGCGGTACCACTGGATGCTCCAGTACTACCTCCGAGCGGAGGGCATCGCGCTTTCGTGGGTGGGCACCGGTCGTTTACTGGTGTCTCTGGATTTCACCGAGAACGACTTCTCTACGTGCCGCGCGGCGCTTCTCCGCGCGGCGAAGCGCATGCGCGACGACGGCTGGTGGAACCTCGGCAGTCCCGAGAAGCCCATCACCGCCGCTACCATCTCGCAGGGCATGGGCAAGGAGATGGCGTACCACACGGTTATGAAAACCGTGCGCGAAGGTTTGCTGGCTGAGATTTTGTGCCTCCCCGAGCAGGACGGCCCGCGCGCGCCGGTGGCGACCCCCCCGGAGACGCTTCGGGAGTTTTACGAGGAGGTGATGCGCCGCAAGCACGACGACCACAAGGCGTCGCACAGCAACTGCGTGAATCAGTTCATGCACCTCATCTCGTCCACCATCTTCATCTTCAACTACTACACCATCTGGGGCGACTGCACGACGACGATGGTGCTGGGTTTGTTTTCTCTGTTTTTAAGGCAGAGCGGGCACGCCATCTTCGAGCCCCCGTGCCACGACGAGGAGGAGCTCCTGTTGGGTTTCAACACGAGAAGCAAGTGCTTCGTCGTCGCGGGGTACACCCTCGCGCCGATCATCACCCTACTGCAGCTCTCCGGGTCGGTGAACTTCGTGCAGGCGTTAGAGCCCGTCGCGCGCTCGTGGCTGCTCGTAACGCTCTTCTTCGTGTTAGGGCACACCGGCTTGCTGTGGATGCAGTACGGGTTCCGGATCGCCATGGTGTGGCTGGTGAAGCTCATCACCGACCCGTTCACCGACGTCGCCGCGTACTACCCCAGCGCGCTGAACGTGTGGAGCTCGCCCGACTGGAAGACCGCGGGCTGGGACACCTTCCAGGCGCACCTCCGCGGCGACCCCAAGGCGAGCGGCGAGAAGAAGGCGCAGTGAAGGAAAAAAAACGGTTCGCGCGGTTCCATACCGCGCGTGGAAGCGCGGAGCGGAGGCGCCGGCGGCTATGCGACTTTTCGCGCAAAGAGTCGTTTTCGATGGTGCGTGACGCGGTTCGTCACGCCACGCGCGATCCTGCGTTTGAATACACGAACACAACTACGCTATATACTTGTGATACCGTGACTGACCGCGCGCGTTTCGTCTGTGGCTGCAATATGTCTTTTCTCCGCGCGGAACGATTCCCTCCCCCGTCCGCGTCGGGTTCTTTTCCCGAATAACGCGCCTACTTTCGCTCGCTAGGCGTTCGTGGGGAACGCGTTGAAGAAGTGGAACACCTCGTCGGTGTCCCGCACGCCCACCGGCGTGCCGCACGTGTCGCACAGCGCGCGAAAGTACGGGCCGTCGCTCTCCTCGAGGTCGGGCGCGTTTTCTGTTTTTTTCGCGGCGCCGTTTCGTTCCGACGACGCCGGCCGAAACGCCACCGACTCGTCCACGCGCACGTTTCGGACGAACATCGCGCGCCACTGGTCGTCCCTCGCCGCGTGCTTCTGGCAGTCGATGGTGATGATCTCCAGGCAGCACGGGCAACTCAAGATGGCGTCGCTTCGCCTGCCCCCCCTCTTCTCGAGGACCCACTTTTCGTCTTCATCATCAGCCTCCGCGGAGAAGAGCGGGTCGTCGTCGAATCGACGCGCGCCGGCGCCCTCGTCGGAGCCCGCGTCGCTCTCCGAGTCCGAGTCCGAGCGCCAGTGCGCGGAGGCGGACGGACCGGCGAACTCGCCCGGAACCGGACGACTCGCACCGCCGCGGGACGCCGTGTCCTCCATCGCGCGCGCGGTCGACTGATGGACTGATGGGGAAGAGGGCGAAAAATAAAAGACGGCGATGATGATGAACGCGACGTTTACGTATTTTCGGTACTGTACGTCGTACTCGTTTCACGCGCGCGCCTTCCGCGCGACTCTCTGACCTCTCTCGGCGTTTTGCCACACCGCCGAGATGAGGATCCCCCACGTCAGCACCTTCGCGGCCGTGCGCAGGCCGAGCCCCGGGAACGTCGCGGGCCCGACGAACGTCGCCACCGTCGCCGTCTGGACGACCGCGGCGCGGATCGTTTCGATCGTTCGCGACGCGAAGCGCGGAGATGGCGTGTTTTTTTCCTCTCGGCGCCGCTCGCGAACCCGAAACCGTCCGTTTACGTATTTCTCCGCCACCAACCCGAACGCGGTGATGGCACCCCACATGAGCCACTTGAGTTGGAACCCGTGGAACGCGGTCGAGACGGCGACGGCAACGACGATCCCGCCGTACCCGCCGTTTAACGGCGCGAAGCATCGCGCGAAGTAAAACGTGAAGAACGACGCGTGGAAGGAACGCCAAAACGTCGCCGGCGTTTTAGCCGCGCTCGGCCAAAAACACGGCGTGTCGTGCGGCACGACGTGAGCCGTAGTACTACGTAAGGTACTCGCATCGTCATCATCGTCATCATCGTCATCATCCCCTGTGTGAAGGAATGCGTCGTCGCCTAAACCGACGGTGTCGTCGAAGGCGATGGCCACCGCCCTGGGGACGCCGAAGACCGCGTGCGACGTGATCCACGACGCCGTGGCGAAAAAAAAAGTCTGCGCGAAAGAGGAAAAGCCGCAAAAGCCGCAGGCGCTCAAACGAGCGTCGTTTACGCCGTTTACGTTTACGTCTCGCGCGAAAAACGTCGTCGTCGGGCGGTACCCCACGGCGTACATCAGGTCCACGAGCAAACACCACGACGCGAGAGGCACGAGCGAACTGAGAAGCCGTGTCAGCCGTCTCAGGAAAATAAAGCCGAAAGACACGCCGCGCTTCTTTTTTTTCCTTCTTTTCCTTTTCTTCGAGACTGACTTTCGGGACTTTTCCGCGTAGGTCGCGTGCGGCACGAGCGGCCCGCACTGAAACGTCGCCGTTTGCGCGGCGAACGCGAACGCGTCTACGAAAGCGTCAGAGTGCGTATCGAGACCTTTCTCGATTCGGTCAAGCGACCGGTCGAGCGACCTGATGGCGACGTACCGCGCCGCGCGCGTCGGCGTGAACGTCGACCCGGCGAGCGCGCCGCGTTTAAGGAACAGGGAGAGCAGCGAAGCTTCCTTTCCGTCGTGTCTTTTTCTTTTTTGCCATTTTGTGAAAGAATCGCGCGCGGTCCACGCCTCGGACGCGTTTAGGAGGAAAAGCTCGGCGAGACACAGAGCCCACGCGATGGCGACGCGCGTCTTCCGCGACGGCGACGAACTCGTTTCGCGACAAAGAGTGTTTTTCGTGTTCGAAACCTTCGCGAGCGTTTTTTCGCACAAAAAACGTACTCCGACGTGCGCGTAGACGAAGCAAAGTCCGAGCGCGCCGTGCGTCAAAAACGCGTTCGCCGACGCAGAGAAAAACGCAAGCAACCGTGCGTCGACGTCGCGCTGTTTGTCGTTCTCGTCCGCATCGTCGCGCGTGCCACACACAAAAAAAAAGAAGCGTCGAACCGTCCGCGTTAAAACCCACACCACGACGCCGATGGCGATCTGCGCGGGCGCGACCCGAACGCGCCACTCGAAGAAACGCGCGTGCGCGGCCATCTCCTTTTCGTCCGCGGAATGGTTCAAAGAAAAAGCCACGCGCGAATGGCCGTCGGATTCGCGGCGCGTCGCGAAAAGCGCGAGCGTAAGAAGGATGAGAGGTATCGCGCGGACGATCGGTCTGTCTCCGAAGCCGGTCTTTTTCGTCGCGGCGTCGGTACCGTCGGTACCGTCGAGCGAAGACGAGAGTCGAACGCGCTCTTCCGGCGATACCGAAAAAAATGTATCGGAAGCGGCGTCGGGCGCCGCGTCTTGGTGTTGGTCTTCCTCTGTGTCTTCGTCGGAGACGGCGGCTCGCAAAAGCGCGCGCGCGAGTTTTTCGGGCTTCGCCGCGTTCAAGAGCACGAGCGTCGGCGGGATCGACACGCCGAGCTCGAACTCGAGTCGCGCGGTGAGACGCACAGCGGCGAACGAATCCACCGACGATCCGGGATTCACGAAGAACCGCTCCGTCGCGAAAAAGCGTCTTAAACACGTCTCCACGTGTCGCGCCGCGAAACGCGCGCCTCGTTTTTTCGCCAAGCGCCGCAGAAACGTCTTCGCGCAAAGCTCCGTCGAAGACTCTTCTCGCGCAGTCTTCTCGCCGAGTCTCGTGTCATCGAGAAGAAACATGGACCCGAACCGGTGTTCCTCCGCGAAGAAGTCGTTGTCCTCCGCCAAGAGCGTCAAGGAGAAACCTTCAACCGCGACGCCTTTCTTAAAAAAATACCCGTCGAGAAATAACTTTCGCGTCTCGTCGCGCCGTTTTTTCCCGCTCGACGTTTTAGGCGCCGCGCCTTTTCGGACCAACGCGACGTCTCTTCGGCGCAATCGTAAGCCGTGCGTGACACTTACCACTTCTCGAACGTCGTCCAGCAGTCGCGCATAGGCCACGGGGTCGTGCACGAGACATTCGTCGCGGACCTCCGCCACGACCCCGACGCGCGTCGCGGGGGTACAAAAGGCGATTGTTTTTTTTTGTTTTTTTTCGCGCAACGCGTCCTCTTCGAAGGCGAACGCCGCGACGCCTCCGCGGCGGAAGACGCCGGGCTTGGCGTCCAGTATGACCCGCTCGATATCCTCCGGGGAATACGCCCTGCCGTTGACTTTGAACCGGTCGCGCATGCGCCCGACCACGAACACCTCGCCGGACACGCCGTCGATGAACCCGACGTCGCCGGTTCGAAGGTACCCGCCTTTCTTTTCCCTTATTTTTCCCGTCGCGAGCGGAACGCCGAACGCCGCGCCGAGAGAAAACCCGTCTTTGTCGACGTACCCGAACGCGACCGACCCGCCGCGCACCCAGATCTCGCCGACGCGTCCGTCCGGAAGCTCTTTGTGCGTCTCGGGGCACACCACGCGCACGTCGGGGTCGAGCGCGGAGATCTGCGCCTCGCCGTCTCCGGAGACGACGCGAACCGCGCCGCAACTCGACACGCGAACGGAAGAGAACGATGACGCGTCGTCGTCGTCGTCCAATTCCTTCGCGCGAGTATCGAACGGCGCGCACTCGACGGCTTCGTTCGTCTCCTCCAGCGCGCGCCTGTTTATTTGCGCGACGCGCACGGGTCCGTCGCACACGTACACGACGCTCTCCGCGAGCCCGTACCCGGCGCGCATGGATTTCGGGTTCCAGCCGTGAGACAAAAACGTCGACGCGAAGAGGAAGTGCGTGTCGGGCTGCGCGCGCTCGGACGCGTTCAGGCACGAACGCAGTTTTGACAGGTTCAACAAAAGCTCTTCGTTCGTACGAAACCCTTTCAGATTTCGTTCAGATTGTTTGCCGAAACGCATCGCGCACAGCCGGTACGCGAAGTCGGGTCCTTGCGTCATGGTCGCGCGGTACTCGCTCGCGACGCGCATCCACGAAGCGGGGTCTTTTGCGAACGCGGCGGGGGAGAAAAACACGCCGACGGCTTTTTCTTTTTTCGAAGCGACGACACCTTCGTCGCGCTCGGAGGCGAGGCCGTTTGTTCTCGCGGCGAAACGATGACGAACAGCGTCTCGGTCTCCGCCGCCTCCTGGAATGGTGAGCGGCACGAGCCACGCCCCCACGAGGCCCATGTCGTGGAACTGCGGCAGCCACGAGACGTTCGAGTCTTCGTCAGTCACGCCGAGCCGCGCGCGAATCAAAGCGCAGTTCGTCGTCACGTGTTCCGCGCCGACCACCACGCCCTTGGGCGCGCCCGTCGACCCGGACGTGAACTGCACGAACGCGACGACTCCTTTTTCTTTCGCGTTCGCGTTCGTGTTCGATTCGTTTGCGGTGTGCGGCGTCGGCGCAACGCGCGCGTCTGTGATTCGTCGTTTTCTGCGTCTCAAAACGCGTTCCAGCGGCACGAACGCGAACGGAAGCGCGGAGACGGAGGAGACGGAGGAGACCGCGACCTTTTTCGCGCGAAGGGTTGAAAAAAGGGTTCGTTTCGCGTCGGCGATCGCGAACGCGGCGGCGTACGCTCTCGTCGTCAACGCCAGTCGCGCGCCCGACGCGGTCGCGACGCCTATCAGCGCCCTGCGCTCCTCGGCGAACCGCTCGGCGGCGCCGGTGGGGTCGGGCGGGCGCACGGGCACCGCCACCGCGGCGCACGCCTCGCACGCCAGAAACGCCACCAAAAAATCCAACCCGGGCGGGAACGCCAGCACCACCACGGCTTGGCCGCGAACAGGTTTCTCTCTTCGCGTCGTCGCGCGCGACTCGCAGGGGGCGCTCTCGGAGGCATCGGAGACGTCGGAGGCGTGTCGGACGACGTCTTCCGTCCACGGCGACGCCCGGATGTCCTGCTCCCTGAGCAGCTCGAGCAGGCCGTCCCGCGCCAGAGCCACGCGGTGCGCGAGCGCGCGCGCGTCCAGACGGGCCAGCTCTCGCCTGGTCGTGTCGTCGAGGAAGGCGTACGAGAAGCCTCCCAGCCGGTCCCACGCCCGCAGGCCCTCGAGGGGTGTGCACAGCCGAGGGCAGGCATGTGACTGCGCCTCCGAGGACGCGGTGTCTTCGCGAGAGGACATGGCGTCGACGGCGCGGCGTGTCTCTCGCCGCGCGCGCGAGGGTGACGCTCGACGCGTCGAGGTGCCTCGAACGCTTCGCCGCCTCGAGAAAAAAGGGACGGGTGGAATGGACAGTCCCTTCGGTTTCGAGACACCGACCGAAAAAACAGGACCGAATCCAAAATTTTAACTCATGATTAGACCCTCGAATGCCCCGTATCGAAACAGTCGATGCCACGGTGGCCGAGATCTCGAGAGATCATTCGCCGGATACTGCTGTTTATCATCGCGCGATGAGATCCTCGCCATACCCGAAGGCTCACGACCACGCACGATGGCCGCCGTCTGTGCCGCCCCCTCGCTGGCGCGCCCCCGCGCGCCCCGCGCGCTCCGAAAGAGCGGCGCTCGCGTGTCCGTGCGCGCCGTGCGCGTCACCGCGACCGCGGACGCGGCCAAGTACGACACCGTCATCATCGGCGCGGGCGTCTCCGGCCTGTCCACCGCGTTCACGCTGAAGAAGGACTGCCCCGCGCACACCATGCTGGTCACTGAGGCGCGCGACCGCGTCGGCGGGAACATCACGACGCGCAGCGAGAACGGGTACACGTGGGAGGAGGGCCCCAACTCGTACCAGCCCGGCGATCCCATCTTGACTCTCGCGTGCGACGCGGGGATGAAAGATGACATTTTGCTGGCGGACCCCAACAGCGACCGCTACGTCCTGTGGGACGGCGAACTTAGAGCGCTGCCCAAGGACATCCCCACCGCGGTGCTCGGCACGTTCCTCACCTGGCCGGGCAAGATCCGAGCTGGCCTCGGCGCGATCGGCATCAGGCCCCCCGCGCCCGACAAGGAGGAGTCGGTGAAGGAATTCGTGTCTAGAAACCTCGGCGTGGAAGCCTTTGAGCGCCTCATCGAGCCGTTCTGCTCGGGCGTGTACGCGGGCGACCCCGCGATGCTGTCCTCCGTGGCGGCCACCGGGAGGGTGCAGCGCCTGGAGCCGCTCGGGGGCTCGCTCGTCGTCGGCGCGCTCAAGGCGCAGAAGGAAGCCGCGGACGCCAAGAAGCTAAACGGGCCGCGCGATCCGCGTTTACCGGCGGTGCTGGGGCAAACCGTCGGTTCCTTTAAAGGCGGCTTGAAGACGTTCCCGGAGGGTTTGGCGAAGCAATTGGGACCCGAGATCGTCAAGACGGAGTGGAAAGTCACGAAGATCACGAAGAACGACGATGAGAGCTTCACGGTGACGTACGACACGCCGGACGGCGAGGTAGTCATCGTCGCGACCACCGTCGTGATGACGGCGCCCGCGTACGTCGCCGCGGCGGTGTGCGCGGAGATGGCGCCCAAAGCGGCGGCGGCGCTGAACAAGTTCTACTACCCGCCGGTGGCGTCGGTGACGGTCTCGTACCCCGAGACGGCGTTCCGGCTGGACGGCGCCTCCGCGCTGCCTTCCGGCGGGCTCACCGGCTTCGGGCAGCTCCACCCGCGCTCGCAGGGCATCCGCACGCTCGGCACCATCTACTCGTCCTACCTCTTCAAGGATGACAACCGCGCGCCGAAGGGCGAGTTCATGATCCTCAACTACATCGGCGGCGCGCGCGACACCGCCATCGTGGACCTCACCGAGGAGGAGCTCGTGCAGGCGGTGCACGAGGACGCGCTGAAGACCATCCTTAAACCCGAAACGCCGCTCCCCAAGGTGGTGGGCGTGCGCGTCTGGGAGAAGGCCATCCCGCAGTTCAACCTCGGGCACCTGGACGTGCTCGCCGAGGCAAAGGCGGCGCTCGCGGAGGCGGGGTGCGAGGGTCTGCTCCTGGGGGGCAACTACACCGCGGGCGTGGCGCTCGGGCGTTGCGTGGAGTTTGGCATCGAGCAGGCCAAGGAGCTGGAGGCGTACGTCGCGGGCAAAGCCAGCCAGGTCAAGGCCGAAACCGCCGCGCGCTGATGTGTTTGGACGCGCTTCCCGATTTTGATTGATTTTCAAGACTGAAAAAACGCGACGACGTTTCTCCTCCGCGTCCTCGTCGCGAGCGCGTCACATGCCGCCCCCGCCGCCGGCGTCGTTTCTCTGCGGCCTCTTCGAGAATTCCATCGCGTAGTCGTAGATGTACGCCAGGAGGGTCAACCGACGCTGTTCCTGGTTCAACCCTTCCAGGTTGATTTTCTTCGAGCCGTCGTCGCAGTAATCGCCCTTCCGGTGGTTCCGGTTCAATTTGGCGCCGGTGGCGCGGTTCACCACGTCGAACGACCTCGGCGCGCAACACGCGGCGGGAATGATGAACAGCGGCGCGAAGAACACCGTCATCAACCCGAAGCACACGAGGACGTACACCGGGCTGAGGGTGTTGTCGCGTAAGGAAACGGCCTCCGTCGGTCCGAAGCTGTTCTTCGTGGTGACGGAACAGCAGGGCGCGAGCGCCATCTTAGACGCGAAGTCGTGATCGATGTGGCCGTGGTGTTTCCCTCCCCATTCCACCCACACTCCGGGCCTCGCGGGAGGGACGACGGGCGCGCCCGGTGCGCCCAACGGGGAAGTCCGCGCGACGACCGCGCCGTCCGGGGTGGTGACCGAAAAGGTGAACTCGTCGTATCTCGGAACGTTGATGGTCACGAAGAGAGCGGGGGGGGCATGCTTGTCGCCTGTCGTGATAGGAATCCTGCCCGATCTCGAAGTCCAGTCTCCGCGGCCGAAGAAACTCGTCTCGTACACCACATCGAACTCTTCCACCTTCCCGGGGTAGAAGGCGACGCTGGGCGAGCCGAGGAACGCGTCGCAGTGTCGGACGGCCGCGTCGACGAGTGGGTCCGCGACCATCTGCTGCGTCGCGGGGGGTGACGCGCTCATGACGAAGGCTGTGCGCTCTCGAGTGGCGCACGGAGGACAAGCGACATGTCTTTCTTGCGTCCAAGAAAGAATCAACAACTGACGTCGAAAGAAGCTCTCATCATTCTCTCTGCGAAGTTCTCTTCTTCCACATCAATCGACGTCGTCTCATCACAACACCTACAGACCCTAGAAGCTCTCAGCTCATCAACGCGTCAGACACCCATCACCCCCATTCTGCCCTTCCCCTTCTGCGTGAAGAGTCTCTTGACGTAGTTGGCCTGGAACAGCGCCGTGCCGACGAGCGCGGCGGCTTCGAGAAGCGAGTACCCGAAGACGCGCCCGTTGATGGTCTCCGTGGTTTTGCGATGCGCGGTTTCGCGTTGCTTCTGATAGGTCACCTCGACCCTGACCTGACCGGAGACCTGCTTCAAGCTCGACAGCGCCGCCTCTAAGTCGGAGACGTGCGCGGTGGTCGCCGCGTCGTGCGCGTAGTGGTGCCCGACCACCGCGTTGTAGAAGAGCGTCACGGGAACTTTCTTGATGTTGGAGAAGCAAAACTCGTGATCGCCAGCCTGCTCCGCGGCGAACTCGAACCTGTGCTCGTTCTTGTGGCGCACGGTGTACACGATCTTGCGGCTCGGGTCGCGCACGTTCAGGTCGAACGCGCCGTCCCACTTGTTGCCCCGGGGCGCCTTCTCGCCCGAGTACACGCGCATGAAGCTGCCGGTGAAGGTGTCCGCCTCGTTGGACGCGTGCTCCACGAAACACTCCTTGCCGCTCTGACCGATCTCAACCTTGAGCGCGGCGCCGGAGGGGAGCGACGCCAAGACGAGCGCGCACGCGAGCGCCGCGGCCGAGACCGCCCGCGACCACCGAGTCGCCATCGCGATCGTCCGCGGGTCGTTCGACGCCTTTTCCCGAACCTTTCCGCGCGACGCGCCTCTTCTCTTTGCCGACGCGATCAGCCGCGGCCCGCTGTCAACAGTCAGCACGCCGCGCGATTTCTTGACTCGTCAACAGACCCGACGATCGCCCGGTGCGCCGGCAACAACCGATTCCGCGCCGCGTCGATTCACGCAAAAAAGCCACGATCCGTCGCCGCGTCGAGCACACACACACGCGCGCCGACCTTGTGAAGGTCGTCGTGCGCTCCGCACTTCTTAAGTAAGGACTTAAGAGTGTTGGTCAAGTAACCCAGACGGCGGCGACAACGACCGCTCCGCGCCATGGGCGTGCCGAAGTTCTACCGATGGCTCTCCGAGCGGTACCCGATGCTGAACCAGACGTGCGACGCCGGGACGGTGCCGATCATCGACAACCTGTACCTCGACATGAACGGCGTGATCCACAACTGCTCGCACGGCGCGGGCACGGACGTCAACACGCGCATGACCGAGGATGAGGTACGTTTCATCGACGCGACGCGCGCGAAACGCGACTCGAAGTGCCCCGTCGCCCCGTCGATCGACGCGCGCAATCTCGCGCGCCTTTTTTCGACACGGGGCGCGCTTTTCGTCAACCCGATCCGCGCTCCTCGATCCGCGCTCCTCGTTCGATCGCGATCTTCGCCACTCGACGGCGATCGGACCCGGAGCCGCGGTCGATCGATCACGCGCCGTCTTGGACCTCGCGTCTTCGAGACGCGCGCGAGCGACACGACGCGCGAACGCGCGACTCGACGCTGACGCACTTCACTTCGCTTCGCGCTTCGCCGCGCACTCATAAAAAACACTCGTAAAAAAATCCACGTCTTGCGCAGATGATGTCCAAAGTGTTCGCGTACCTCGATCACATCTTCCGCATGGTTCGTCCGCGTCGGCTGTTGTACATGGCCATCGACGGCGTCGCGCCGCGCGCGAAGATGAACCAGCAGCGCTCGCGCCGGTTCCGCTCGGCGCTGGAGGCTGAGAAGTTACGCGCGGAGGCGGCGGCGAAGGGCGAGCCCGAAGCGGCGGGCGACCCGTTCGACAGCAACTGCATCACGCCCGGCACGCCGTTCATGGCGCGGCTCAGCGAGCACTTGAAGTTCTACGTGTTGAAGAAACAAACGGAAGACCCGCTGTGGCAGAAAGCCACCGTGATTCTCAGCGGGCACGAAGTGCGGGGCGAGGGCGAGCACAAGATCATGGAGCACATCCGCTGGGCGAGGGGCGAACCCGGGTGGGATCCCAACCAGACCCACTGCCTGTACGGGTTAGACGCGGATTTGATCATGCTCGCGCTCGTCACGCACGAGCCGCACTTTTGTCTGTTGCGCGAGGTTGTGAAGTTCGGCGCGGGCGCTAACTCCGGCCAACCCAGCCGCGAGACGTTACAGAACCCCACGGACGACGGGTTTTTGTTGCTGCACGTCGGTTTACTGCGCGAGTACCTCGACGCGGAGTTCCGGGGAATCGCCGACGCGTTGCCTTTTCCGTACGACTGCGAACGCGTCGTGGACGATTTCGTGTTGCTCTGCATGCTCGTGGGGAACGATTTCTTGCCCCCTCTGCCGACGCTGGACATCGCGGAGGGCGCGCTGAACACGCTGTTCTCGACTTACCGCGAGCTCCTCCCTACGCTCGGCGGCTACGTCTCCGGCGACGACGGCGGCGGGACGTTCGACGCGAAGAGGCTGGAGGTGATCCTCGAGAGGATGGGCGAGATGGAGGCTAAGGTTTTGGCGGATCGCTCGCGCGACGCGGCGGCGAACGAGGAGCGCCAGGCGCGCAGAGCGAGCGGCGGGCGCGGGTTCGGAGGGCGCGGCGCTAAGAACGGCGAGAAGGGCACCGCGGGGTCCGGTGCGGGTTCGCGCGTCTCCGAGGCGGACGCGCGGTTCAAGAAGGCGATGGCGGCGCTGGCGAACGGCGCCGGCGCGGACGACGCGGTGGCGGCGGCGGCGGCGCCGGATGCGCCGCTGGAGCCGGAGAAGGAGACGTCTTCGGGCATCTCGGCGGACCCCACGATGATGTCCGCGGCGAAGCGCGAGATGTTCGAGGAGGGCGGCGGCGGCATCGAGGGCTGGAAGGAGATGTACTACCGCGAGAAGCTCGGTCTGAAGATCGGCGAAGCGCCGCCTCTGCGCGAGCTGCGTCAGGCGTACTTCGAGGGTTTGTCCTGGGTCCTGCAGTATTACTACCGCGGCGTCGCGTCGTGGACCTGGTACTACCCGTTCCACTACGCGCCCATGGCGTCGGACCTGGCGGACGGGCTCGGCTCTTTGACCGCGGAGTTCGACTACGGCGTGCCCTTCCGCCCGTTCGAGCAGCTCCTCGCCGTGCAGCCCCCGCAGTCGTCCGCGCTCCTTCCCGAGCCGTTCCGGTGGCTCATGACGGCGCCGCACTCGCCGCTGGCGGCGTTTTTCCCGGACGAGCTCAAGGTGGATTTCGAGGGCAAGCGCAACGACTGGGAGGGGGTCGTGCTGTTGCCTTTCCTGGACGAGCACCTGTTAAAGCAGTGCATCGCGTCCGTTCCGGCGTCGAAACTCACGGACGCACAGATTGCGCGGAACAAACCGGGGCCGCTCGTGGTGTTTCGCCACGCTCCAGAGGGAACGGGCGACGTCGCGTCGACGCTCCCCAGAGCGTTTCCCGGGTTGCACCCGTGCCGATCTCAGGCGCTCGAGTCGATGCCTCCCGGCGAGTTCCCGAAAGACCGCAAGTGCTTCGGGGGCCTTGACTGTCTGCTTCCGAACGTGCAGCTCGGCGTGAAGCGTCCACCAGGCTTCCCGACCATGCACACTTTGAAAAGCCGCGGCGAGTTGAAGAACGCGGGGGTGAACGTGTTCGGCGCGGCTTCCAAGAAGGAGTCGCTCGTCGTGCGAGTCGACAAACGCGGCGATTCCGGTTTGTTGTCGCTTCTTCGCGAAGAAGAGGACGGGGGGGACCCGAACGACACGACAAGCGCGTCTTCCTTCGCGCACTTGGTCGGTCGGCGCGTGCACGTCGGCTGGCCGTACCTGCGCGAGGCTTCCGTGACGGCGGTGAGCGACCGCCGCGAGAAGATCGTAACGAGCGGGCGGCGCGTCGCGCACGGCGCGAGCGAGTGGGGCGCGGCCGCTCAAAAGACGTCGCAGACGCTCCTCGTGACAAAAGGCGTGGATTGCGGCGCCGTCGCCGTCACGATCCACGTGCGCACGTGCGAAGGTTTGGTGCGCCACCCCGACGGATCGCTGCAGAAGCGTTTCGGGAAGACGGAGGACGCCGTCCCCGCGCAGCTCGTGCTCGCCGCGGACCCCAACCCGAGCCCGAGGCTCGCGGAGCGCCCCGCGCTCGCCGCGGCGAGCGACGAGAGCTCCGCGGCGGGCGGCTTTCGCGCCGGCGACGCGGCTTTGTTTCTGGGGCGCTCGCATTTCGGCGCGGCGGCGACTGTGGTGGGCTCGGACGCGCGCGGCCTGGAGGTTTCCGTCGAGCCCGCGGCGCCGTGCACGGGCGTCGGCCGCCGCATCCTGCAGGGCGTGCAGGGCGGCCGGTACGAGCACCTCGGCGCGGTGGCGCGCAAAGTCGGCTTGAGCCCGCGCGCGTTGTCGCAACTCACCGGTCCGCTGTGGATCTCGCCGGTGAAAAACGCGGGGCGGCACGACCGCGTCGATCTCGGTTTGAACCTGAAGTCGGTCGCGAAAGGCTTGTGCGTCGCGGATTACTCGCGGCCCGGTAAGGACGGCGCCGGGTGGGAGTTCTCGCAGCTCACGATCAAGCTCCTGCAGGACTACAAGAAGCACCACGGGTGGGTGTTTCACGCGCTCATGGCGGATCCCGAAAACGGCTTCGAAGGTTTGGAGCTGGACGTCGCGCTTAAACACGTGCCCGAGTCTGAACGCCTGCCGGCGCTCAAGGCGTGCAAAGCCTGGATCAAGGCCACCCCCGCCGCGCGCAGGCCGCTGGTTTCCAAGTTCTCCAAGGTGGCGTCCGAGGCGGCGATCAAAGCGTTGCACGCGACGCTCGGAGGCTCTTTAGGCGCCGACTCTAAAGCGTCGCTTTCGACGACGTTGGAAGCGGTGTCCCCGTTGCTCTTAATGCGCCCGGTGTCGCGAGGCGAGACGCTGGACCTCTACGCGGGCGGCGACTTCGACCTCGGCGACCGCGTCGCGGCGGTGGGCGACGGCGGGTCGCCTCCGTTCGGCACGCGCGGCTACGTCGTCGCCACGCACGGCGAGGCGTGCGAAGTGCTCTTCGACCACGAGTTCGTCGGCGGCACCGACTTGCACGGCGTGCTGCCCGACAAGAGAGGCGCGCTCGTCCCGGGCGCCGAGTTAGTGAACCTGTCGCACCCGCCGGCGATGCCGCTCCTGGGCGACGCCGCGCCCGACCGCGTGGTGGCGGACAAGAAAGGAAGGGTCACCAAGGGCGGCTGGGACGAGAAGAGCGCGCAGAAGAAGGGAAGCGGGGACGGCAAAGTCGTCGTCCCGAAGGGCATCCTGGCGATGGCCGCGGCGCTGCTCCCGGGAAAAGCGGGCCTGCCCGCTGGGCCGGGGGGAACGCCGAGCATGCCCGTGCCCGGCTCGCGAGGCTTCGCCGCCGGCGCCGGCCGCGGCCGCGGGAACGCCGCCGCGGGGGGCCTCCCCTCGCGCGCGCCTGGAAGACCCATGCCCGGCGCGATCGTCGGGTCCCACCCGACGGCGCCCGGCGCCCCGCCCGCGCCGGACATAGGCGCCATGCTCGCGGGAGCCAACCTGAAGAGCATGCTGATGGGCGGCGGAGGAGGCGGCGCCGCCGCCGCCGCTCCCGCCGCGCCCGCCGTGAAGGGCGCCGTGTCGCTCGCCGACCTCGAGCAGAGGATGTCCGGCGCGGCTGTCTCGGCGCCCGCCGCGCCCGGTCCGGACGACCCCGCGGCGTTCTGGACGATGCTCGCCGGGGGGGCGCCTGCGGCGGCGAAACATCAAGCGCCGCAGGTCACGCCGAAGGCTCCGAAGGCTCCGAAAGCCGCGGCGGGCGCGAAGCCCGTTCCCCGACCCAAGGGCGCCGCGCCGGCGGCGGCGCCCGTGTCCCTCGAGCAGCTCGAGGCGGCCGCCGGCGTGACGCGTACCGTCGTCCCGACGCAGGCCACGAGCGAAAAGCAGCGCGCTCCTCCGCCGGCCCCCGCGCCCATCAGCCTGGAGGAGCTCGAGTCTTTGACGGCGTCGTCGGCGCCCTCCGGGTCGAACGAGGACCCGCTCGCGTTTTGGGCGGAGCTGCAGAAGCAGCACCGCGCCGAGGCGGACCGAATCACCGGGACCGGCGCGGCGGAGAAGAAGAACCGACGCGCGCGCGGGAAGAAGGAGTAGTAGGTACCGTGACGAGAGGGACAAACGATGGTCGTCACGATCGTTCGCGAAAGCATCATCATAAGGAACATCCGTTTTTTTCGATTCAACACGGAGTCAACACGCATACAATAATATCACTGCCTCGACTCGGGCCCCTCGGTGTTTTTGACGCCGCGCACGAAAGCCTCCAGCTTTTCGTCGCGCCGCGCTCGAGCCAACGCGCCCCAGTCCTCCTCCCCGTTCGATGAACCCGTGCCGGCGCCTTCGTCGTCGTCGTTCGCGCCTAATCGCGCGGCTCTGCGCCGTTCGCGCTTGGATCGCTTCGCCTCCCCGACGACTTTGATGGTTTTTTTCGCGCGGCCGACGTACGCCGCCGCGTCGGCGTCGCCCTCCTCCTCGGCTTTTTTCCGCGCCGCCTTGACGGCGCGCCGCGCGCGCGCGGTTGTTTCACGGATCACAGTCTCGTTTTTTTCCTTCTCGCGTCGCTTTTTCGAGCCCGCGACGCACTTCTTCTCGACGCACACCTCGAATTTGTCACCCGAACACTTGGGACACACCGGTCCTCGCTTGGGAACCGCCACCGCGCCGAGCGCCGAGTCGGCGTCGCCGGTCCACGCGAGCTCCTCCCTCTGTTTCCAGCCCGCGCTCCACTTGACCCTGTCTTTCAGGTCCTTGACCGGCACCCAGACGCTGACGGCGCGGTCGCACGTCGCGGTCAAGCGCACGCTCGCGTGTAAGCGAGGGGGGTTACCTTTCTTGTCCGCGGGTCGTGTCTCAACCGCTTCGAAGTGGCGCCAGCCCTCCGTGCGCACGTGCGCGGTCCAGTTGGTGCCGACCACCGATCGGAGATCCACGTGGTTCTTCGCGTGGAACCCGCCGGGAGACAGCGCGCCCGAGCCCCGGCACGCGCGGCAGGGAGACAAGCCCGTGTCGTCGCAACGCGCGCAGGCCGGCGCGCTTTTGCTGCCGCTCGCGCCGAGACCCGAGGCGCTTTTGCGGGAGGGGTCCACGAGTCGGGAAGGCGGGTCCGAGTCGTCCGCGTTCGCGAGGACACGTGTCCTGCTTTCCCGTGTCAGTAGCCGGAAGCGCGTCGGGGAAACGCCTGCGCGATGGGCACTTCGGTCGTGTCCCCGCGGGTGCAGAAGACGAGACATCTCCTTGCGCGGCGCGAGGCTGACGACGCGAGGCGCGCGCGCGACGCTCGGCGGCGCGGTGGCGACGCACGCCATCACCTCGGGCGCGCTTCGGACTGTGATGTCGAAAATACTCGCCAACTCGCGAACGCGAAGTCGGGTCGTCCGTCGACACCGACCGGAAAGATTCGTTTGGAGACTCCGCGCGGCCGCCATCGTCGCGCGCGCGTGGAGGTTTCACGCGCGCGGCGGCGATGCGGAAGGACGTTTCTCCGATCGACTCGCCGCCGGGGGAGCCCGCGTCTCCCCCGGCGCGGGCGCCCAAATCGCAGCCTTACCGCACGCCCTCGGCTCGTCGTCCCATATACAGCGACTCCTCGGATTCCGAGGTGGACCTGTGGGACGCGCCCGCGAGCGAGATGCTGCGGGGCACGCCCGTCTCCGGCGGGCGCAAAGGAAGCGAGCGGCGGGGTACGTCGACGACCAAGCGAGCGCCCCCGAGCTCGAGGCGGGGCATGGCTCGGCGCCGTGTCGGCGACTCGCCCGGGGGGTCCACAACCACCGGCTCGCGGTCTTCCCTGTCCGACACCAACGACGACGCGCGCGAGTCGAGCCATCCCTCGGTGGCGCGCGCGGTGGAGCGCGCGGCGACGTCGCTGGCGGTGCACCCCGACGCGGCGTACGAGACGTTCCGAGCGTCCGTGCTCAAGTCCTCCCTGAAGCTGCGGTCGGCGCGGGCGCGCGGGGGGGGGACGGAGGCGGTCGGCGCGTCCGACGAGGCGTCCCAGACAGCCTCTTCGTCCGGCGACGAGATGGAAAGAAAACGCGAGTCGTTTCTGGCGCCGCTCCGCGCGCGGCTCGCGAACGACGCCGCGTTCGAACTTCAAATCCCTTCGCCCGTCGATGCTCTCGACGAACGAACGGGAACGAACGAGAACGACAAAGACGCGTCCGCGGAACCGAGATCGGTGGCAAATGCTCCGAGATCGGAAGAGGACGACGCGAGATATCACGCGAACGACGGCGGTATCTCGCGTCTTCCAGACTCGGTCGAGACGTCTTCCGAAGTCGAGACGACTTCCGCCGTCGCGCCTCGCGACGTCGAAGCTCCGGACGAACGCTCCCGGCAGAGCCGATCGAGACCGTGCTCTCCGCCGCCGCCGAGGCGAAGATCGTTCGAGAGTGCTGCGAGAGCGCGATCCGCGGACTCGCAAAAGAAAAGTGGAGGGGGCGATCGGCGTCGGCGTCGGGAACGGCCGCGCGTCTCGCTCGACGCGCCGACGTCTGCGGCGCTCGGCGACGACGTCTTCGGCGCGACCGCGTCTCCGAGTCCGGGTCCCTCCGGTTCGACTCCGTCGGGTGCTCCACGCCGCCGGTCGGCGAGTCGCCTTTTCGTCGCGCGCGAGACGACGAGGAGAGAGACGAGAGCTTCGCCTGGGAGCGTCTCGCGAGATATCGGCGCCACGGGAGGCGGCTCCCGGGGCGCGTCCGCGCGTCCGCGGCTTGCGATTCGCGACGGCGATCTCGGAAAGATCGAGACATCTCTCCTCGACGACGGCGAACGTCGCGCCTTTTTCGAGACCGAACGCCTCGGCGACGTGAACGTAAACGCCAACGCCGCGTCGGCGGACGCCGAGAACCGTGAAATCGCCGTTTCAGAATCGCCGCGCGTGCGTGACATAGTCAGGCGTCTCTCTTTGGACTCGGAGACGCCGAGGACGCCAGAAACGCTGCTCGCGCGCGTCGAGGCGCTGGAAGCCGAGCGCGACGCGTTGCGAAAGAGCGTCGAGAAACTGACGCGAAAGAAACGACGAAAACATTCGCGCGACGATCGCGTAGAAGATCGCGTCTCGTCGGACGCCGCGCTGCCGAGAACGGTCGTCGCGAACGAGAGACGCGACACGAACGACGCGTCGGTCGGATCGAGCGCGTACGTCGACGAAACGAGGACGAAAACGACGGAAGACGGAAGATCGATGATCGCGACGAAGGAGGATGACGACGAACGCGTCGGAGCGTCGCGACGCGGAATACTTATTTCGGCGTTGACGCGTTTGTTCGGCGTCTCGGCGTTTGTAGCGATGGCCGCCGCGCTGCTCCTCGCCGCCGTGGACATCTTCGACATCGTCGACCCGGCGGCGCCCATAGGCGCGACGGAACACTCACTCGGGAGGCTCACCGGGATGGGGAGGGACCCAAACGTCGACCGTCTGGACCGGTACTGGGAGCGCGACACGGGGCCCACCGGACGCGCCGCGCGGTCGATGCTTAAACTGCCCAAGGAGATGTTCGTGCGTTTCGTCGCCGACGCGAAAAACGCGTTGACATCGGCGTGGCTCAGCGGACACGAAGAAGCGCGCGAGAACGAAGGCGCGTTCGAATACGACGATTACCCCGTGCCCGCGCCGAGCTGACTGACGCGCTGTAACAATACGTGAAGGTTGTACGATACTAAAGGTTGAAAATCACAAAAAGCGCGTAGACTACGATTCGCGCCGACGCGTGACGTCGCGTAAGACTACGCCTCGTCGTACTCCGGGTGGTCTCCGTACCCGACGCCGGCGAAGAACAGCCCTGAGGGCGGCGCGGCGCTCGCCGTCGCCGTGCGCTCGCGCGCGTCGGCGAGTTTCAGCAGCACGTCGGGCGCCGCGCCCGTCGCCGCCTCGCGCGCCGCCGTCGCCACCAGCACGCGCACGAGTTTACGCAGAAACCGATCGGCGACGAGCTCGATCACGACGACGTCTTCGTGCTCTTTTTTAGTTGAGTCCGTTTGCGCGTCGTCGGAAGGCGTCGGAACGCGTCCTAAAAACGCCCTCGCCTCGAGAAACACGACGCGTGAATCTTTCCCGGGAACCGTGTCGCGCGCGAACGCGTAGCAGTCGACGCCCTTTTTTTTCGAGGCGGACACGGAGGCGGATATCCCTACGGCGTCCGCCGACGCTCGCGAGCGCTCGACGAGCTTTCCCAGCATTTCGTTCAGCAGCGCGACGTTTATCGTTCGCTCGGGGGTCCGCTCTTCGCGCATGCTCTGCCTCATGGGAAACACGTACACGTACCGACGCCAGGTGGCGCAGAACGTCGCGTGGAAGTTCCTGTGCGTCTCGCGAGGCGCGGGCGTCTCCACGACGCGCAGGTGCCCGAGACGACCCGCCGGAGACGCCTCGACGAGTCGCTTGACGGTTTCGGGAAACGCGTTTAAGTCGTTTAAATCGTTCGCCGCGACGAACGAAACCGTCTGCGCCAAGCCGTGCACGCCCTTGTCCGTCCGCCCCGCGCACCAAAGAGGTTTGGTTTTTGTCGTGTCGTTCGCGAACAGAGGCGCGAGCGCCTTCTGCGTCGCCGCGGAGGCGCTGAACGCGCCGACTGACCAGGGCGCGTCCGATGCCTCCGTCCGGCGTAAAGGGCTTTTGTCGTCGTCGTTTCTTTTCGAAGGCGCGAAGTACTTCTCGTCATCCGCGCTCCACGCCCAGCCTTTGAATCCGGGGCCGTAGTACCGCACCGAGAAGCGGTAGGTGTGTCGGGGCGTCTTGCGCGGCTTCAGAGGGGGGGCGTCCCGCAACCGCAACCCGCTCGGGTCGACGCCCTCGCCGTCGCACGGCGCCGCGGGATCCAGCCGCGGCGTTCGCGTTTGTTCATCAACCGGGCTCGTCGTGCATTCGCCGCCGGCGCCGGAGATCTCGGCGGTACCGTCGACGGTGCCGTCGACCGGCGCGACGAGGCTGGAAAGGCACACCTCGCCGAGGACGAGTTTTCGCGCGAACGCGTCCACCGCGCCCCACGGCCGGTCGTCCAGGAACTTGCTGTTCGCCACCGGGTCGAAGCGCGCGCGATTGAAGTCGCGGCCGACCACCAAGAAGCCGTCGCCCGAGTCGACGCCCGAACCGCCACCCTCGCCTTCCGCGCGCGTCGGAAGGGGCAGGGGAGGCAGGTTGACGCTCGGGTGTTTGTCCCCGATCATGCCGCGCATGGGCGTCGCCGCGCGCGGGACGCGCTCGGACGGAGAGGAGGGCGCATCGCGCGACGAGTCACCGGACGCGGAGACACCCGCCGCCGACGCTTCCGTGTCGGGAGACGACATGGCGCCCGAGGAAACGCGCGCCGCGGCGAGCCTGCCTGCGCCGCGCGCCTCGTGCCAGGGCTCGAGGTGTCTGCGCGAGCGACGCGCGGGCACCGCAGCCGCCGCGCACCGCAAACACGCGCGCATGCGCCACGCGTCGCGCGTCACGGAGTGGTGACGTCGCGCGTGTCGATGCGCGTCCCGAGGAACGTTTCCGTGACCCACTTACGGACGCGAACGAAAAAAAAAGCGAAACAAACGCTGACAAAAAAGACGCGCCTACTTGTAGTCTCGCGTCGCAAAGAATGCACTACCCTTCTCCCAAACGTCCGCGCGTTCGCTCGGTTCTCGTCGCGCGACGCACGTATCATCGCGCGACGCCAACTCGCGCCAACGCACGATGACCTCCGCGTTTCTCGCCTTTACGCGCGCTTTTTTTTTCGCCGCTCAGAGCCCCTCGATGGGCACGCCGAGGAACTTGGCCAAATCCGCCGCCTGCTTCTCCACCTCCGCCAAAGTCATGGGCTGCCCGATGCGCGTGAGCGGGATGTCGCTCTTCCCCTTGCATCGCACGTAGACGACGCGCCTGGGGTTGACGCCGTCGGCAATCTCCACGCGCACCGCCTGCACATCCGCCAGGTTGGACACGAGGTTGATGCGGCGGTTCTTCCCCGGGAAGCCGTATCGGAAGATGCGCATGATGCCCTCGTCTTTGTTGAACTCGTTGTACCCCGCGCCGACGTCCCAGTTGATGGTGAGCCACAGGTAGGTGGCGAGTAAAGAGCCCGCGACGCCGTAGAAGCTCATCACCAAACCTTGCGGGAAGAACTTGATCTCGGACGCGTCCAGGAACCAAAGCAGGTTGTGCTCGAAGTACGCGGAGGCGCCGGTGATGAGGAAACCGGTCGCGCCGGTGGTCACGACGCCCGCCCAGAAGTAGTTGCTGAAGCGCTTCGCGCCCACCACCGGGTCGATCATGACGGTGTCCGTGGAGACGCGCTCGGTCACGCCCGTCTCGGCCTCCGCGCGCACGCGCAGCGAGAGCGCGCGCCCGGACGCGGGCTTGGCGCTCGCCAGGGAGAGGCCGCGAGTCGAGCCGAGGCGCGCGGACGCGCCGAGGCCGCGAGGGACGGCGGGCGCGGCGCGGCGCGGCGCGACGACGCGCGCGGGGCGCGCCGCGACGGCGGACGCCGAAGAGGCGATGGAGAACGCCATTTCGTCTGGGGCCTGTGGACGTCGGAGCGCGCGAGGCGGTGTTGCGGGGCGCCGGCGACGTCGATGGCGTAGGATCGGATGGATATCGGAGCCACGAGCGGAGATCTCCTCCGAACACCTCCGTGCGGCGATTTGATTGGGCGAGCCCGTCATACTGTTTACTCATACACAATGTTGGTCGACAGCGTAAAGGAAATAGGGTCCGATGACGAAAACGCGCGAAGCTCGAGTTTTTTAACGCGATCGGCGCTTTTAAGCGTTTAGCCGCCGAAGCTCTGTGTCCTCACATCGACCCGCGGCGTCGGTTCGGTCGATCGGGCGAGAGTGGGCGAGCGCGTCGGAGCGCGAGGATGTCCTGCTCGGCGGCGACCGCGGCGGCGACCGCGCCGATCGCTCGCGCGCGCGGCACGCCGTCGACCCGGCGCGAGATTCGACGGCACGCGAAACACGTCGTGCCTCGCGCGGCGTCGAGTCTCGCGCGCGCTTCGTCCCGCGAGGCGGTGTCGCGGCGCGTCGTGACCGCGCGCGCCGCGCCCTCTTCGGCTGATGCGAGCGACGCCGGCGACCTCGATCGCGCGGCGAAGGATTCAAACGTGGCGTCGACCGATGCGATCGTGTCGGACGACGATGCGCTTCCCGGGTTCGTTCGCGAACGCGCCGCGCGTCGCCCGCGCGTCGCGGACGTGTTGAAAAACCCCGCCAAGTTCGCGCGGGACGTCGGCGGTTCGATTCCCACCGGGGCGTCGCGCGCGATCGACGAGATCGTCACGAACGTCGTCATGCCCGTCAACAGACTCGAGCCGTTGACACGCGAGTACTCCGCCGAACGCATGCGCGAAAAAACAGACGAGTTGCGATTGAAATTGCGAAACGGCGCGACGGAGGATGACATCATAGTCGAGGCTTTCGCGGTGGTCCGCGAAGCGGCGCGCCGCGAGCTGAACATGCGGCACTTCGACGTGCAGCTCGTGGGTGGTTGTCTGTTACACCAGGGGCGCATCGCCGAGATGGCCACGGGCGAGGGCAAGACGCTCACCGCGACGTTACCCGCGTATCTCAACGCTCTGTCGGGAAAAGGCGTGCACGTCGTGACTGTGAACGATTACCTCGCGCGGCGCGACGCCGAGTGGATGGGTCGCGTCCACAGAGCGTTGGGTTTGACCGTCGGCGTCGTTCAGTCGGATATGGACCCGGCGGAGCGTCAGGCGGCGTACGCCTGCGACGTGACGTACGTCACCAACCAGGAGGTCGGGTTCGACTACTTGAGAGACAACATGGCGACGGACGCGTGCGACTTGGTGATGGCGCGGCCGTTCAACTTCGCCATCGTCGACGAGGTGGACAGCGTGTTGATCGACGAGGGACGCAACCCGCTTCTCATCACCGGCCCCGGCGACGAAGGCGACGAGGAGATGACCAAGTACACGATCGCGAGTGAGGTGGCGGCGCAGCTGCGCGAGAACCTCGATTACACGGTTGACTTGAAACAGAAAACCGCGGACCTCACCGAACGCGGGATGATGGTCGCCGAGCAGTTGCTCGGCGTGACCGACGTGTGGGACACGTACGATCCGTGGGGTCGGTATCTGTTGCTCGCGGTGAAGGCCAAAGCGCTGTATTTGCGAGACGTGCACTACATCGTGCGCGACGGGCAGGTGATGATCGTGGACGAGAGCACCGGTCGCGTGCAGGCGAACCGCCGGTGGAACGATAACATCCACCAGGCGGTGGAGGCGAAGGAGGGTGTCGAGATCAAACGCGAAAACACCACCGTGGCGTCTGTGTCTTACCAGTGCCTGTTCAAGCTGTACAAGAAGCTGAGCGGCATGACCGGCACCGCGTCGACGGAGAGCGAGGAGCTGTTCACCACGTACGGGTTACAAGTCGTGCCCGTGCCCACGCACCGGCCGAATCTGCGAAAAGACAAGCCGCACGCCATGTTCCGCACCGCCGAAGCTCGGTGGAACGCGGTGGCTGATTTGGTGACGAGTTGTCACTGGGAAGGCAGGCCTGTTTTAGTGGGCACGACGTCCGTCGAGCACTCCGAACTGTTGTCAAGGCTCCTGTCCGAGTACCGGTGGCGCGCGCGTGACGGCACGCTGGTCACGGGCGTGCCGCATAAGCTTTTAAACGCTCGGCCTCAGCTCGCCGCGCGCGAGGCGGAGATCGTGAGCCAAGCCGGCCGAGCCAACGCGGTTACGATCGCCACGAACATGGCGGGACGAGGCACGGACATCGTTCTCGGCGGGAACGCGGCTGGTTTGTGTCGGTCGTACTTGGAGAGGCTTCTGTTCCCGCAGCTCTCTCCCGGATCGGAGGAGGCGCGGGACGCGCTCGCGCCGGATCCCATGTCGAGCGTTTGTGTTAGCTCGAAGACGGAGGCGTCCGCGCGCGCCGCGACTGGGTTAGCGCGCGTCGTGGCGGAAGCCGACCAGGCGTTACCGGTCGCGCCCGAGGCTGTGGTCGATCTGGTGGCGAGCGCCGTCGAGCACGCCGAGGCTTTAGCGCGCGGCGGCGCCGTGAAGGCGGCGGCGGAACTCGCGGCGCGGCGAGAAGAGGAAAAGCAAGGCGGCCCGAACCCGGTGGTGAACGCGTTGCGGCAGGCGGCGATCGATCTCTTGGCGGATTGCGAGACGCAGTGTTTAAACGAAGCGGCTTTAGTTCGCGAGATCGGGGGTTTGCAAGTCGTCGGCACGGCGTTGCACGATTCGCGCCGCGTCGATAACCAGCTTCGCGGGCGCGCGGGGAGGCAAGGCGACCCCGGGTCGACCATTTTCTGCCTCTCCATGGAGGACGACCTGATGCGCGTGTACTGCCCCGGGTGGGCGTCCTCCTCGGTCTGGGACTGGTCCGGGATGGACGACGACACGCCGCTGTACAGCAAGGTGGTGGACGACCAGCTGGCGACCATCCAGACGCAGATCGAGGATTTCCACGCCACGCACCGCGCCAGCACGTTTGACACCGACCGCATCATCGACGGCCAAAGAGAGGCGATTTACGCCGTGCGCAGGAAAGTGCTTGAAGAGGGCCAGGCGCCTCTCCGCGAACGCTTAGTGCGCTACGTCGAGTGGATCGTCGACGACGCGTGCGATCGCGCGGGCGTCGACGGCCGGAGTGAAATCTCCGACTGGCGCATCGATGATATGCTGGAAGACTTGCGAAGCGTGTTTTCCTCACGAAGAGACCAGTGGCTGAGGGAAAGCGGGCGCGAAACGGGGCAAAACCCCCACTTTTTACCCGGAGTGGACGCCGAGCACATCAAAGACGCGTTGCTCAAAAAAGGCGACATGCCCACCGGCTTACCGCTTCCCTCTCTAGACGCGCCCGCTGAGCTCGTCGCGGCCGCCATCGCCGGCGTCGACGTGCGCGACATGCGGGGTGGGGAGTCTGACAAAAACGCCAAGCAAGTCGCGGACACCGAGCCGGAGGCTTCCGAGTCTGCGGTTTTCGCGCGCGTCGAGCGGCGTTTGTTTGACGAAAAAAAAAGAGGCTCGGCGAGTATGGGCGAGGAAGCCGCGCGGAACAGGGGCGTGAACGCGGGCGAGTCGCGTTTGTTGCGCGCGTACCTCAGCGAGACCGCCATCGCGCTGTACCTCGACCGGTTCGCTCGGCTCTCGAGACACTACGACCGAGCTGACTTAGAAGCGGTGGAGAGGGTTTGGGTGCTTCGCGCGATCGACGAGCGGTGGCAGCGGCACATCGTGGAGATGCAAGTGTTGCGCAACTCGGTCAACGTACGCGCGTTCGGACAACTGGACCCGATGGAGGAGTACCGCATCGACGGCGCGCGCGCGTTCGTCGATATGGTACGCGACGTGCGACGCAAGACGCTCGCCAACGTCTTCTTCTTCGTCGGGAGCGCGGTGGAGCCCACGCTGGATTTCGAGCTGGAGGAACGCCAAGCTTTAGAGGCGGCGGAGGCGGAGGCGTTAGCTAAAGCGGAGGCGACTAAAAAGACGTCGGTTCCCGGTCGCGTCGCCATCTCCGAAGTTTTGGCGGAGGAGGCGGCGCGCGAGACGGTGGACGCGCCCTCCGCCGCGCGGTTCCGCGAGACCGCGTCTAGGGCCTCCTCGGCGGCGCGCGCGATGGCGCTGGAGGCGCAGGAGGCGCTCATCGAGGAGGAGAAGGGACCGAGCGCCGAGGAGGAAAACGACGAGCGCGGCGGGAGGTGATGGCTTTTTTTATTGCATGAAAAGAAACGGCGAGCATCTGACACCAGTCTTGTTTGTCTTGACCCTCTTGACCGCATCCGTAGTCTACAATGTAGCTCGCTAGTCGCCGATGCCGAAGTAGCCGCGGATGGTGAACGGCTCCTGCTTG
>ENA-OUOG01001443-OUOG01001443.1-marine-metagenome-genome-assembly--contig:-NODE-1443-length-27725-cov-13.427662_pt1 | contig 27725 bp, 27 predicted proteins | sample MGYA00248635_ERZ508505 | MGnify/ENA primary metagenome ERZ508505 (study PRJEB26176, sample SAMN06267871) | marine metagenome | isolation source: Saanich Inlet, British Columbia, Canada | place: Pacific...
ACCTCTACGGGAACCGTCACCGACTTCAACCTTGATGGTGGTCTGCAGGACCTTACTGCAGCCTCCGCAAAGATCAAGGCTGCTCTCGAGGCTGACCCCACCATTGACGCTATCTTCGCTCTGAACGCTGACATCGCCGCTAAGGCTGCGCTGCCTGCTGCTCAGGAGCTTGGACGCGACTTGTTCATCGGAACTGTTGACATGTCCGAGGACGCACTCAACGCCATTGCTGCAGGAGACATGGAATTCGCCATTGACCAGCAGCAGTACGCACAGGGTTACCTGTCCGTTGTGTTGCTGTACTTGAACGTCACCAACGCTCACAGCCTTGGTGGTGGACTGCCGATGTACACCGGCCCCGGCTTCGTTGACGCAAGCAACGTAGAAGCGGTTATCGGACTGGTGGCAGCGGGTACCCGCTAAGTAACACCGTCTAAGCGCTGAGGGGGTTGACTAAGGTAAATCCTTAGGCAACCCCCTCACGTGCACTTACCCTCAGACCATCCCTTTCACGAGAAAACGAGACAATGGCGACTCAAACCCAAGACGAACGAGTGGCGAAAACGTCGCTCGCCACACAAATGCTCCAGCGGCCCGAACTCGGCGCCCTCATTGGAGCGGCTGTCATCTTCTTCCTTTTCTGGAGCTTTGACACCACAGGAAACTTTGCGGCCGTCGGCGGAACCGCCGGCTGGACCGATATTGCAGCACCCATTGGAATTATCGCCGTGTTCGTCGCCCTGCTGATGATCGGTGGGGAATTTGACCTCTCCACCGGAGTCATGGTGGGAACCTCTGGCCTGTTGGCAGGTCTTCTTGCCACAGAATTTGGCTTGAACATCTGGCTCTCGATTGCCATCGTGTTCGCTTTCGCCCTGCTGGTCGGTTTCATCAACGGCCTGATCGTGGTGAAGACGGGGCTTCCCTCCTTCATCGTGACGCTGGCGACCTTCTTCGTGTTGCGTGGTGCAAACCTCGCTGTGACCAAGGAGCTCACCGGAACCGTTCGTGTGGCCAACGTGGAAGATGCCATTGGCTTCGATCAGGCTCACGCGGTCTTCGCCTCGAAGATGATGATTGGAACATCCAACTTCCAGGTCTCCATCGTCTGGTGGATCCTGGCCACGATCTTCTGCACCTGGTTGCTCACCAGGACTCAGTTCGGTAACTGGATTTTCGCCTCCGGTGGAGACAAGAACGCCGCCCGTAATGCGGGTGTTCCGGTGGACCGGACCAAGATCACGCTGTTCATGATGTCCTCACTGGCTTCCGCGTTTGTTGGGGTCATGTTCGTTCTTCGTCTGCAGGGTATGCAGGCAGGTCAGGGTGTCGGTATGGAGTTCTTCTACATCATCGCCGCTGCCGTGGGTGGAACACTGCTGATGGGTGGAGCTGGATCGGCGATTGGTGCCTCGATCGGTGCCGCCATCATGGGAATTGCCGACATCGGTATCCCCTACGCCCTGTGGGATCAGGACTGGCGCTGGACGTTCATCGGCGTCATCCTCTTGACCGCAGTACTCGTCAATACCTATATCGGCAACAAAGCGAAGGGAGCCAAACGATGACTGGTATCGCTTTGGAACTGAAAGATGTCGGCAAGGCCTTTGGAAATGTCATTGCGCTCTCCGATGTGTCCGTCAAGGTTCGCGAAGGCGCCGTCACCTGCATCCTGGGGGACAACGGTGCGGGAAAGTCGACCCTGATCAAGACGCTCTCTGGCGTGCACAAGCCAAGCTCTGGCGTGTACGAGGTCGAAGGGAAGTCGGTATCCTTCGACTCTCCTCGCGACGCCCTCGCCAACGGAATTGCGACCGTCTACCAGGACCTCGCGACGATTCCGTTGATGGCGGTATGGCGCAACTTCTTCCTCGGTAACGAAATCACCAAGGGCTGGGGGCCTTTCCGTCGTCTTGATGTCAAGAAGATGAAGGACCTGACCAAGCAGCACCTGATGGAGATGGGTATTGACCTTCGCGACACCGGTCAGCAGATTGGAACACTCTCCGGTGGAGAGCGCCAGGCTGTGGCCATCGCCCGCGCTGTCTACTTCGGTGCCAAGGTGCTCATCCTCGATGAGCCCACCTCGGCATTGGGTGTTCGTCAGTCGGGAATCGTCCTGAAGTATGTGCTGGCCGCTAAGGATCGTGGAGTGTCGGTGGTGTTCATCACCCACAACCCCCACCACGCCTACCTGGTCGGTGACTTCTTCTACCTGCTCAACCGTGGTCAGCTCGCAAATGAGTTCGAGCGCGCCAAGGTGGAGCTGGACGAGTTGACCAAGGCTATGGCCGGTGGTGCAGAGCTCGACGCTCTGACCCGCGAAATCCAACAGGTTCGCGCAGACTCCTAAGCACACACACCCGGTTATCCCCCCGCTAGCGCAGGGGGGTGACCGGGTGTAGCTTTCCGTCGGCTTCTGCAGCGAGTGCCTCCACGAGGTCGCGCACGCTGATCGGTCCCACGCCGAGCACCGATTTCACCCGGGCGTTATCCAACGAGGTGTCCACGGGCACGGGTTCGCTAAAGCGGTCAGCTTCCGGGGGCTCCCCCGAGGTCACCAGCGAAGCATCAAGCCCGAACACGTCGCAGGCGAGTGCGGCTAGGTCCTCTCGGGTGATGGCGTCATCTGCGACCACGTGAAAGCAACCTGAGGCGTCCTTCTCGATAATCCGGTGAATGGTCGCACCAATTTCAGAGGCCAGTGAGGGAGTGGCAACCTTGTTGACTCCTTCGCCGCCAAAGACCATGAACGGGGTGTTGGTGCGAAGACTCGTGACCAACGCCGAGACAAAATAGCCAAAGCCGACGTCTTGGGTGCGGGGCATATCGGCGAGCAGTCGGTGGCTGCCCATGACCCCGCCGATGCGACAGATCGCGCCGGTTTCCGGAGCAAGATCGCGGATGACCTGTTCACCCAGCGCCTTGAGGTATCCATAGGTGTTGATGGGGCGCCCATAGTCAGACTCTGCGACCTTGTGGGAGGTGCCATCCATTACCCAGTCGCTCGAGATATAGATCGGTTTAGCGCCCACCGCCATCGCCGCTCTGGTCACTGCCTGAGTCAGTCCTGGATAGGCCTTGTAGGCGGCTTGGGCGTCCAGGTTCTGAAAATCATTGGCGATTGCCGTATGCACGAGAGCATCCGCGCCCTCGAGGGCCTTCTCCACAGCGGCCTGGTCCGAGGTGTCCAGCACGGTGTAGGACCAGGGCACCTCCATGGCAGGAGTTGCCCTGGTCAAAACGACCACATCGTGTCCAGCGTCCATCAGGACTTCTGCCACGTTGCTTCCGAGGAAGCCTGTACCGCCGGTGAGGGCGACTCGTGCCATAACTAGTTCTGGGGGAAGCCGAGGTTAAGCCCACCGTGGCTGGGGTCAAGCCAGCGCGAGGTGACAACCTTTTGGCGCGTGAAGAAGCGGAAACCTTCTTCACCGTGAGCCCTCGAGTCTCCAAAGAGCGAGTGCTTCCATCCACCGAACGAGAAGTAGGCCATTGGCACGGGAATGGGGACGTTGACGCCCACCATGCCGACCTGAATGTCCGTGACGAACTTTCGGGCAGCACCACCATCGTTGGTGAAGATGGCGGTTCCGTTACCGAACGCTCCGCTGTTGATCAGCGCAACGCCCTCTTCATAGGACTTCACGCGAACAACCGAGAGGACCGGTCCAAAGATTTCCTCCTGGTAAACCTTGGAGGATGTGGGGACGTGGTCAATCAGGGTGGGTCCGAGCCAGAAACCAGCTGCTTCACCATCGGCCTTCACATCGCGACCATCCGTGACGATTGTGGCGCCATCCTTCTCGGCGATGTCGATGTACGAGGCAACCTTGTCGCGGTGGACCTCGGTGACCAGGGGCCCCATGTCGCAGGAGCGACGACCGTCTCCGACCTTGATGGCCGACATCTTGTCCTTGACTGCGGCCACGAGGTCATCACCAATCGGGTCGACAGCGACCACCACGGAAATCGCCATGCAGCGCTCGCCGGCGGAGCCAAAGCCCGCGTTGACGGCTGAGTCAGCAACGAGGTCGAGGTCAGCGTCGGGAAGAACCAGCATGTGGTTCTTGGCGCCACCGAGAGCCTGGACGCGCTTGCCGTGCTTGGCTCCGGTCTCATAGACGTACTGGGCAATGGGGGTTGAACCGACGAAGGAAATGGATTCCACATCGGGGTGCTCAAGGAGTGCATCGACGGACACCTTGTCACCGTGGACGACGTTGAATACGCCATCGGGAAGACCAGCCTCTTTCCAGAGGTGTGCCATCCAGATAGCCGCGGAGGGGTCCTTTTCGCTGGGCTTCAAGATGACGGTGTTTCCTGCCGCAATGGCCACAGGGAAGAACCACATGGGAACCATGGCGGGGAAGTTGAAGGGGCTGATAATTCCCACCACACCGAGGGCCTGCTTGAGGGAGTAGACATCCACATCGGTGGAGGCGTTGAGTGAGAACTCACCCTTGAGCAGGTGAGGCAGGCCACAGGCAAACTCGACCACTTCCTGGCCGCGGGTGATTTCCCCCAGGGCGTCGGAGAGAACCTTGCCGTGTTCTTCGGTGATGATGGCGGCCAGTTCGCCCTTTTTGGCTTCAAGGAGCTCGCGGAATTTGAACACGATGGCCACGCGCTTGGTCAGCGACATGGTGGACCAGGTCTCAAACGCCGTCTTGGCTACCGCGACGGCAGCATCTAAATCACCGGTGGTGGCAAGACGCACAGACTTGGTCGCCACGCCCAGTGCTGGGTCGAAGACGTCGGCAAGTCGATCGGATTCGCCGACGAATTCTGCTCCGCCGACGTAGTGGTTGATGATGGGCTGGCTCACTGACCGTTCCTCTCTGGTTGGTGCGGACTATCCGCCGTGAACAATATCTACTGCTCGTGCAATGGCATCTGCAGTCGAACCTGATGCCGGGTATAGCAAACTGCGTCCCACAACGAGACCGCGAACGCCGGGGAGAGTGAGCGCTGTGGCCCATTCGGCGTAGAGGCCCTCCATGTCTCCGGCGCGATCGCCGCCGAGAATGAGCGTGGGCAGTGTGGTGGATTCCATGACGCGTGCCATGTCAGCAACATAGGGGATTTTGAGCCACGTGTAGGCGCTCGAGCCACCGAGTGCGCTGACAATCGCGATGGACTGGATGACAGCCTCTGGCGTGAGGATATTGACGATGTTGCCGTCGACGCGCTCGCTGATGAAGGGCTCCAGCATGATGGGGAGTTTCGCCGCTGCCGCTTCGTTCACCGCGTGAGCGGTGGCCATCAACGTCTCGGCGGTTCCCGCGTCCTGGAAATTGACGCGGGTGAGGGTTTTTGCGAAGTCCAGGCCCGCTTCGACGATCGAGTCAATGGAGTAGGCGCCAAAACGGTCGTCCATTTCGAAGGATGCGCCGCGCAGGCCACCGCGGTTCATCGATCCCACGACGATTTTGTTCTCGAGTAGTCCCAGGAGAGCCAAATCATCGATGATGTCGGGGGTTGCCAGGACACCATCAACCCCAGGGTTTGCCAGCGCCGTGGCGAGGCGCTCGAGCAGGTGCTCACGATTGGCCATCGCCATTGCTTCTGACCCGATACCCAGCGCGGCTCGCGCAGGGTGGTCAGCGGCGATGATCATCAGCTTGCCATCGGCTCCGAGTAGGTCACGGCGTGACCGGGAGGCCAACGCACGAGCGACGGCATCCGGAGTTGTGGCTCGGGCATTCCGGAGCGCTTCGAAATCGAGATTAGACATGCCCTACCTCCACGGCATCGAGTACTTCGTGTTCATATGGCATCGCGGTAGAGCATTCCAAGCGCCCCGCCACAATTGCGCCTGCAGCGTTGGCAAAGCGCAAAGTTTTCTCCAGGTCCCACCCGGAGAGAAGTCCGTGGCAGAACGCTCCACCAAAGGCATCCCCGGCTCCGAGACCGTTGACGACATCCACGGCGAACGGGGCAACCTCGACGCGCTCGGTGGCTGTTTTCGCCATCACGCCTTTAGGCCCCTGTTTCACGACCGCGATTTCCACGCCGCGCTCGAGCAGCGCGTCTGCTGCGCGGTCGGGTTCTACTTCCCCAACGGCAATTTCGCACTCTTCTTTGTTCCCAATAGCCACGGTGACCTGGGCGAGAGCCTGGGCCACCTGCTCGGTTGCTTCTGCCGGTGAGCTCCACAGCTCTGCCCGGTAGTCAAGATCGAGGATGGTGTGGCGGGCACGAGCGCGAACACTCAAGGCGTGGTGGTGGGCTGCGCGACTGGGCTCGCGGGTGAGACCGGTCACGGTCACCCAGAAGATATCGGCAGCCGCAATGGCAGCGTCATCCAGTTCGTCTGCCGCGATCATTAAATCCGGCGCTACGGGGTCGCGATAGAAATACAGCGGGAAGTCATCGGGTGGGAAGATCTCACACAACACCAGGGGAGTTTTGAGCCCTTCGACATCGGCTACATAGCGAGAGCTCACGCCGAGCCGTTCGAGTTCTGTCCGGATAAACAGACCCAAAGGGTCTGGTCCGGTCCGTGTAATGACGGCGGAGCTTCGCCCATATCGAGCAGCCGCAACGGCCACGTTGGTGGGGGACCCACCGAGAAATTTTCCAAAACTGGTGACGTCCTGAAGACCCACGCCAATCTGCAGGGGGTAGATGTCAATGCCGACACGACCCATCGTGAGCACGTTGAGGTGCTCGGGGAGGGAGGAATCAGACATGGTGGTTCACTTCTCTATGAGGGACACCCCCATCGTACTTTGTCTTAACAAATTCCTCTACTTGGAGGAGACAGAAATTGTCGTCCCCGACTTCGCCGATTCCGTCGCAGCGTTAGCCAGCACGAGAGCCATGCGCCCATCTTCAAACGTGGGGGTGTTGGACGCTTCGCCACGGATTCTCTTGAGGAATTCCTCGAGCTCATTGCGGTAGGAATCCATGTAGCGCTCGAGGAAGAAGTTTTGGTAGGGGCCGCGCGCTTCGACCTGGGTGGCGGAGTAGTGCCGGACGTTCGTATCCGTAAGGTTCTCCACCCGCAGCATTCCCTCGGTACCAAACGCTTCCAGTCTCTGGTCAAACCCGTGGGCTGCGTGACGCGAGTTGCTGATCAGGATGAGTTCGTCCCTGCTTCCGCGCAGAGCAACAGCGGTGGCGTCGTAATCGCCAAGTTCCTTAATCTCGCTGGAGAACTGGTTGAACCCTTGCGCCGTGACCGACACGATGTCGGGCACAAAGTAGCGCGCCATATCGAAGTCGTGGATAGTCATGTCCCGGAAGATTCCCCCCGACACCGCAAGGTAATCCACGGGTGCTGGTGCGGGATCACGACTCGTAATCAGCAGCTGCTCGAGAGCACCAATGTCTCCAGCCTTGACCCGAGCGCGCAGGTCAGCAAAGTGCGGGTCGAAACGGCGGTTGAAACCCAAACCAATGGGCACACTTGTCGAATTCGCCTTGTCGCGAAGCTTGTCGACCACCGTGATGTCGAGATCGATGGGCTTTTCACACAGCGCGGGGATGCCGGCGTCGATGGCTTTTTCGATCAGATCAATGTGGGTGGAGGTGGGGGAGGCGATGATGAGCAGGTCAACATCTCCTGCGGAAAAGAGCTCGTCGGGGTTATCCGTGGCGGTTCCGCCAAAGCTCTCTGCGGTCTTCTGGGCGCCCTCGAGGAAGACATCGGCCACGCGGTGCAGCGTTGTGTCGGGGTGGCTGACCACACTCATGGCATGGACCTGCCCGATGCGACCGGTACCGATTAAACCCACGCGAAGCGGTGTTGCCATGGGGACTCCCTCGTTCGTTTGTTCTGACAAAGTTGTGGCACCATCATGACAGATTCTGCCGCCTCCAGCGCGCGTTCAAAGGGTCCACTCTGGTGGCACGAGTACCCTTCACTAGTGAGGACACAGAAGGGTTTCTGGGCAAGAGCGACGCTGCTTGCGACCCTGGGCGCCCTGGTGCTATCCGCGTGCACGATACCCACACCCGAGGCCCCCACACCTTCTGCGCCCGTGGTCCTCGAGTTAGAACCCGAGGTAACCGCTCCACGCGACGTCGAGGTTGCGCCAGAACCGGAGCCGGCTGACCCACTCCAGGTGCGCATCGACGAGGCACTCCTGGGTATGGAGCTTCGCCAGAAACTTGCCGGTCTCATGGTGGTCACCATTGCGGGGATGAATCCCGAGGTGCACCAGGCATTCTTGGATGAAATACCCGCCGCGGGCTTTCTGCTCGAGCGAGGAAACTTGAACGCTGACGTCTATGCAATCCGGGACTTTATTGGGGCGCTGCAAGAGCGCTCCAATTTTCCCCTCGTGATGGCGGTTGACCAGGAAGGCAATCCGGTTGCCCGAATCCCCGGAGACCAATTCCCCGGAGCCCGAGTTCTGGGATCTGGTGACCTGGAGACCACAGCGGCAGCGTTTCTTGCCCGCCAACAGCTGGTGGATCAGGCGGGAGCAAATGTGAACTTTGGAGTCGTCGCGGATGTCAGTTTGGGCTCCGGTGCATACATTCACTCGCGATCCTTCTCCACTGACCCCGCGGTTGCGGCAGAGCACGTCGCTGTTGCCGCCGGGGCTGAAGTCGACGAGGTGGCGCAAACTCTCAAACACTTCCCTGGCCACGGGCTTGTCTTTGCGGACACGCACCGCGTTGTTCCAAGCTCCGAGATAACCCTGGAGCAGTGGCGCACCACTCACGCCCTGCCGTTTGTCGCAGGTATTGCCGCGGGGGCGGAACTGGTCATGACCGGACACATTCGGGTGCCCTCGGTCAGCAAAGATCCCGCAACACTCTCGGACGACTGGGTGGCGATCCTGCGCAACGAGCTGGGATTTGATGGCGTGATCATCACCGATGACCTGCGGATGTTGAAGGCGTCGGGCGAAGAGCAGTACCAAGACGAAGCGGATCTCGCTGTCGCAGCGCTTGTGGCGGGCAATGATCTGATCTTGCTCGCTGTGGATCCCGGGCGCGATCCCAGCTACGAGACCTACACGCTCATGCTGGATGCCATGGAGCGCGCTGTTCTGGATGGCGCGGTGTCAGAAGATCAGGTGGATGCCTCACTGCGTCGAGTTCTCACCCTGCGCAGTGTGTTGGGAACTCCGTAGGAATCGCCATTAATGTCCTCCGACGTAGCGTCGCGAGCACTCATTGTGTGGTGCTATTCGATATCCCGGCGCATGTCCACCACCAGCGACACAATAGCGAAAACGAGGGCATATCCCAGGAGTAACAGTGTGGCAGTCACCGGATCGGCAAAATCAGCGGTGTTGAGATTGAGTTGCTCCGATTGAACGTCGATAGCCACAATTGCGGTGATGAGCCCGGATAAAAAGAACTGACCTTGGTCAGGGAATACCAGAAACAAGATTGGTTCGATAGCGAACAGCCAGATCAGCAGACCAATCAGTGCCAAGACCTGAGACCGAATGAGGGCAGCGACCGCCGCACCTAGGATTCCCAGCACAACTCCTGAGACGACCGCCGCAATCGAGGTGTTGATAAAGATCGTCACACTCGGGGCTGCGGCGTTGGGATAAAACTGGAGCGCCACGTATCCGGCGCCAAAGCCGAGAGCGGTCGAGATGATCTGGAATCCAAGACCTGCCACGGCAGCTGTGCCCAGTTTGGCCAGGAGGACCCTGCCCCGCCGCGGAGCCGCGACGTAGGTTGCTACCGCGGTACCGTGACGAAATTCTCCCGCCACAATGAGGACTCCCACCAAGACAGCAAAAATGTAGCCCGAGATGGCATTCGCGTACACCGAGTCCACGATGGACTGGTCCTCGAGAGTGCCAAATCCGAGTGAACCGGTCGTCTGCTCGATGATTACGGGTGTAACAGCGGTACCGAGGGCGGTGAAGGCGACTGACGCAAGAAGAAGACCCCAGATAGCTCGCTGGTAGGTCAGTTTTCTAAATTCTGCCGCGAGAAGCCTCATGAGCTGCCACCCCCCGTGAGGCGAAGGAACGCGTCCTCGAGACGCGCCCCTTTCGTCACGGCCTCGAGGGTTCCGGCCGCGACGAGAACGCCGTGGTTGATGATGATGACATCGTCCACGACGTTTTCCAGTTCAGCCAGCTGGTGGGACGACACCAAAACGGTGGTCCCTCTCGCGGCTTGTTGGGTGATGAATGTGCGAAGCCACGCAATTCCTGCTGGGTCAAGACCATTGGCGGGCTCATCAAGAATCAGAACATCGGGATCCCCCAAGATTGCGGCGGCCAGTGATAGCCGTTGCTTCATTCCGAGTGAGTACCCCTTGACCCTTTTATTCCTCGCTTCGCTCAGTTCCACCTCGGCGAGCACTTCGTCTACACGAGATCTCGGAAGCCCACCGATTGTTGCGAGCACTCGGAGATTCTGAAACCCGGTCAGCCCGGGGTGAAAACCTCGAGAATCCAGTACTGCTCCCACGCGATTCATGGGGTTCTTCAGTTGTGGGTAGCGCTTTCCAAGGATTCTGGTGCGTCCTTTGGTGGGCGTTGAGAGGCCCACCAGGCAGCGCAGTGCCGTGGATTTGCCCGCACCGTTGGGTCCTAAAAACCCTGTGACCCGGCCCTCGTGAACCTCGGCGGTGAAGGCATCAACGGCGTTGAGCCTGCCGTACGACTTGGTGAGACCCCGAAACGCTATGGCAACCATCGATTGTGCCTCCTATCGGTGACACATTCCAGACTATCGGTTGCGCCGGCGCACTCTACGGATAATTACCACGGCCAGCACAATCACTCCGAGAAGCCCCAGCCAGGGGACGAGGATCCCCGCCCACACAATCGTCCCGGCAAAGAAGGCGACCACACTGTCCCAGCCGCGGATAATTCCATCGAGGAAGCCATCGGGTTCAGCCGGAGTCGCGTTCTCCGGCGTGATCAGGGAGATGCTGAGTGTTGCAAACAGCGTCTGATCACTGAGGTAGTCGCGCTGAGACTGCAGGGAATCCAATTCTGCTTGTCGCTCCGCGAGAGCTGATTCGACGGCGATGAGGTCACTGGTGGAGGCGGCCTCTGCGAGTAACTCATTCAGGCGGCTGAGGGAGGACTCGAGCACCTGGATACGCGCATCCAAGTCGACTTTCTGCAGGGAAACATCCATGCTGTTGAGCGAGAGTTCTTGCACATCGCCTAGCCCCGTAATTGCCTCGATTGTGGCATCCAGGGCGTCATAGGGGATACGAGCTTCCAGGTAAGAACTGGGCTGTTCGTAATCCACCGGGGTGTAATCCGAACGAGAGGCAATGCGTCCACCGGCGGCGTCCACCAGCTGTTCGATCTCATCAGCGCTCTCCGGCGGGGAGGCTACCGACAGCGAGAGGTAACCGGTGCGGATAACGGCAGGCTCATAGGACACGTCCCCGTCACTGGCCGCCCGAGTGTCCATCTCGACGGCCATATCTTCGGTGTAGGCAACCTCGGCAGAGGCCATTCCCATGCTCGACTCTTCGGTGAAGTCGGGTGTGCTGGCGCACCCGGAGAGGGCAACGAGGGAGGCTAGGGCGAGAGCCAGTGGTGTGCGAGAAAGTGTCATGGCATCACGATAGAGCCTGGGTCCGTCAGAGCATGTACACATCCGGTAACAAGTTGCTATGTCCTCGCTGTGAGGAACACCGGGATACTAGAGACATGGGATTTTTTGACGTCGTCTTTGGCGCGAGAGCGCCGAAGCTCCACGTCGCGGTGGACGAGGGACGCGGTCATCCCGTCATTTTGATTCACGGTTTAGCGTCATCGTCTGCAACCTTTGACCTGCTCGTTCCGCTGCTTCGAGATCACCACCGAGTCATCTCACTTGACCTTCTCGGGTTTGGCCAGTCCCCCAGTCCGGCAACAGCGACCTACACACTGGATGAACACGTTGCGGCACTGGATCGCACGATTCGCTCCCTCAAACTTCCCTCCCGGGCAACGTTGGTGGGCCACTCCTTGGGTGCCCTGATTGGCGCTCGATACGCAGCGCAGAATCCGGCAATGCTCTCCCACCTGATCTTGGTCTCGCCGCCGGTCTATATTCCCGGCAACACGGTGCTCGATCCGCTCGAGCGCTTGCAGATGGATGCCTATCAGCGCCTCTATGACTTCATGCGCCACAACCGCACGTTCACCGAGGCGGCGGCGAGGGCATCGTCGTTGCTGATGCCCATGAAGGGCGCACTCGAGGTCACCGAGAAAAACTGGCGAGCGGTGCGCATGTCACTGGAGAAATGCATCGAATCGCAAACGACCATCACCGATCTTGCTCAGGTCAGGGTCCCGGTGGATGCGATTTGGGGAACGAGGGACCCCTTTATGTCACCGGCGGGGTTGCGCGTTCTTGAGCGGATGCGAGGAATTGCCTCGCGCAAGGTTGCCGGTGCCGATCATGTGATTCGGCCAAAGTTCGCGCAGGAAATCGCCGGGCTCGTCGACAACCCCAGTCCTCCCACGAGGCCGATTCGGGTGGTGAAGGGGAGGGTTTAGCCCACCCACCGCAGAATTGCGTCGATGGTCTCCTGGGGCTTATCCCGGTGAACGCTGTGTCCAGCGCCCTCGATGATCTCGTAGGTCATCTGGGCGTTGGCCTGCACCATGGAGGCGGCATAGTCGTGGCAAAACATGCTGCCCTGGCGCGGGTCGGCACCAATCACGTGTGTGGGGATTGCCAGAGCGGTCGCTTCCTCTGTGACTCGCCACGGGTCGTTATCGAACACGGCGTGCTCGAGCGCAAACAGGCTTGCTTGGCGGTGTGCCTGCACCTTGAGTTCAACGTCGAGCGGGTGCCAGTGGGGGTTGAGGGTTCGAATCTCGTCCACCCCCTGGTGCAGGTGTCCTTGGCGTTGATTCTCCAGGACCTGGTTCTTTGTCGCCTCCCCCAGCTCGAGTGCTGGATCCAAGAGCACCAGGCTCTTCGTCCACGACGCCAAAGCGTGTGCGGCGAGGACCGCGCTCGCCGCACCAATGGAGTGCCCGATCACCACATCCCATGTGGGGGAGCCCGGGGGAGACACAGCGACAAGGTCGCGGGCGAAGTCGTCAATCCGGTAGCTCGAGCCACGCGGAGCCATACCGTGACCTCGAAGGTCCACGGCGGTTGCTGACCAGGACGCGTTCGCCAGAGCTTCCGTGACCTGCCAGCAGGTGGCAGCCGAGGAGCCCAACCCGTGCACCATCAGCGCTTTGCGGGGCGATTGCTCATCGCCCCAGTGCAGGCGAGGAAGCGTGAGTGTGGCCATTTCCACAGTCTAGACGGGTCGTTTTTCCTCAGGGGAGCCCGGCTGTGGGGGAGCCTAGGTCAGGTGTTTCTCCATAAAAATGCTCAGCGGATCGTCCACGTAGTCGCCAAATGGGCCACGAATCTGGTACCCCAGCGCCTCATACAGCGCGAGCGATTCTGGTTGATGAATCCCGGTTTCCAGACGGGCGATTCGATGTCCCGCATGGATAGCTCGCGCTTCGAGATCTGCCATTAGCGCTCGGGCGATACCTTTTCCGCGAAAGAGTGGGTCGACAAACAGGCGCTTTATTTCTATGCAGTCACCCGTGTCGACATATCCCACGCAACCCACGATCGCGTTCCCCTCATGGGCAGCGAGCAACAGGTTCCCTGGTTCGTTGAGGTCCTCCGCATCGACGAAGTGGTTGCTCTCTTCGGGGTAGAGCGAGAGCAGCAAGCGTGTCGACTCCGAAATGAGGTGCACAACATCGGCTGATTGTGCTTCTCGAATCGTTACCCCCACGGCTGCTCGCTCTTACAGCGATTCGGGGTAGGAGGTAGCGGCGACCCCATACATCTCGAGAACGTCAACGTCGCTTTGCAGCAGGCCTTCCACTCCGCGTTGGATTCGAGCAACGGTCTCGAGCTCCCCGTGGGCAACCCAGAGTTCACGGCTGGTCCACTTCTCAATAAACACCAGCGAGCCGCCTACTTCCTCGTGGAGGGCGTAAAGCTCACACCCTTCTTCTTGGTGAACATCGGGTGTTACCTCCAGGAGCACCCTCTTGACCTCGTCATAGTGCTCTGGCTTTGGCGTGAAGGTAGCGGTAACAATGCACGGTCTGCTCATGGTCTCTCCAGTATCTCTCGTCGGAGGAGCCTAGGGTTTCCTCGCTGAGGCGGAGAGCTCCTCCGGGCGCCTTGCAATGGAGCATATTGATATTCACGTGTCTACCGTGGGTCCGGATGGCAGCAACTCGTGGTTGATGGCCGCTTTCACACCCGGTACTCAACAGTCCCAGCCACAGATGTTCTAGGGTTCATCCATGGACGCACCCTCGATACTGCACGACGTCGAGTCACTCGAGCGGGTCCGCACGGATCGCTCCGGATATGTGCCGGCAACCTTGCCCGATGGTGTCGTCATCGCCCAAACCATCGACGATGTTGTCGCGACACTTCAGTACGCCACAGAGCACTCGATTCCCGTGGTCACCAGGGGTGCTGGGTCGGGGCTTGCCGGGGGCTCGTCGGCATCCCGCGGCGAAATCGTGCTGGATGTCGGCGGTATGAATCAGATTCTCGAGCTCGACCCGCTCGAACAACTCGCGGTTGTTCAACCGGGCGTGCTCAACTCCGCGGTCAGCGAGGCTGCCGCTCCCCACGGTTTGTTTTACGCCCCTGACCCCGCGAGCATGACGTATTGCTCTATTGGCGGGAACATCGCAACCAACGCGGGGGGAATGCGGTGTGCAAAGTATGGGGTGACGAGGGAGTCGGTGTTGGCCCTCACGGTCGTCCTCGCCGATGGTTCGATCTTGCGCACCGGAGGCAACACCATCAAGAGGGTCAGCGGGTATGACCTCACGGCACTCATGATTGGTTCGGAGGGAACCCTGGGGGTCGTGGTCGAGGCGACATTGCGCTTGCGGCCCATCCCGCACTACGTGTCCACACTCTCGGCTTATTTCTCGGATGTGGTCGACGCCGCCCAATGCGCCTCAGCCATTGTGGCCTCGGGAGTTCAACCGATGATTCTTGAACTCATGGATGGCAAGACCCTGGATGCACTTGATGACCACAACGCCACCGACCACGGAACGCGGGGCCGGGCCATGCTGATCGTGCAAACCGATGGGTATGGCGCACGGGAAGAAATGGACGTCATTGAGGGTGTCGTGTCGAAGGCGACGTCCTCGTTCACGGCAACCTCGGATGCCGAGCACACCGAGCTTCTCCTGCAGGCTCGACGTGAGGCAATTCCAGCCATTGAGCGCCGTGGCACAGCCTTCGTGGGGGATGTGGGTGTTCCCCGAAAGCACTTGGGCGAAATGGCCCGCGAAATCGTAAGAATCGGTGATGAAACGGGTGTCGATATTTACACCATTGCTCACGCGGGGGATGGAAATCTCCACCCCATTGTGGCGCTGGGCCCGGGCGAGGCCATTCACACGGGCGGTCCGAAAGAGGCGATGGATCAGATGTTTTGGGCTGCCCATCGGCTGGGGGGAACCCTCACCGGCGAGCACGGGGTGGGGGCATTGAAGACCGACTGGTTGGTTCCCGAGCTGGGGGACCATGCACTGGGGCTTCTCTCTGCCATCAAAAATGCCTTTGACCCGCGGGACATTTTGAACCCGGGCAAAGCCATTTACCCCTCGATTCCCGCCTAGAGAGACCCCGGGTACTATTGCGGCATGCGTAATCCCTTTCTGATCACGGGTGTTCTCTCTATAGCCCTGTGGGTCACCATCAGGGAGCAAGCCTTTGACGCCGATCCACTCTTGGCCTCGATTGCGACCGTGCTCTTGCTCGGGTATGGACTCTTTGGTGTGTTCTCGTCGTTGCGCAAAAAACCCGACCAGGAGTAGTCATCTGGCTCCCGGTGACAGCGGCATCGCGTCGCGACCGCGGTTGAGTGAGCGAAGACCTAGTGCTTGACTTGGTGGATGCGATTGATTCCCACGGCGCCAGCGATCGCGGCGAGGAAAATCAGGGTGATGCCGGCAATGTAGAGGGCAACACCTGACCAGCCCAACCCCTCAGTGGGGTTGAGGAAAAAGTAGGGGTACCAGTCGACGTATTGCCCGCGCACCAGGGTGATCAGCGCCCACACGATCGGGTAGGACACCCCAATCCACAGTGTGTTCCATCCGATGCGGGGTCGCCTAGCTCGAATAACCCAGTCGGCGAGCAAATAGATGGGGATAGCGACGTGGGTGACTTCGTTGTGAAAATCAAAGTGGTCGGGTTCTCGCAACAACCAGTTGTAGACAAGGCCCACCACCACCGCATAGACCGCAAAGTTTGCGCGCACCGTGGCGTACAACACGGTGTCGGTTGCTCTGGTCCAGGCAAGAATTCCCCCGGCGATCAACACCACGATGTTCGAATAGCTGGTCTGGTTGGTCAGATAGGCAAAGTGGGTGGCCGGGGTAAAAGTGCCCTCGGCGAGCTGGCCCGAAATCAGGTCGATGTAGGCGGCGATGATCAGTAAACCCATGGAGATATCCAGGGTGCCCCGAAGTTTGCGCGATACAGGAATGGCCTCGAGAGTTTTCACGATGACAACCTACTCCGGCGCATAGGGATTTCAAGGAGCGCCTACAGCGCGTGCCAAGAATCACTTTCTACACTCGCCTCATGCGTACTCCCCTGGAATCCACGGGACCCTTTGACCTTGTTGTGGGGTTGCCCGTCCACGTCCTCATTACTCATGCCGTGGTCGTGTTTGTGCCCCTGGCGGTCATCGCGTTGATACTGGTCATCGCTGTTCCCAGGCTCCGTGGGGCTTATCGTTTTCCTGCAGTGGGACTGGCCATTGTGGGCGCAGTGTCTGCCGTCATTGCAGAGCAATCAGGGGAGGCGCTCCAAGAGCGAGTGGGCTACCCCGGTCAACACGCAGAGTGGGGCGAGATGCTTACGCCGATTGCGATTGCTCTCGCGCTCCTCTCAGTTATCTGGCTTATCGTGGTGCGCATGGCATCATCTCGTGGAAAACTTCTCGCCGCCGTCATCGGAGCAGCGGTCATTGTCGTGGGCATTGTCGCGATCGTGGTCACCGTTCTTGCGGGGCACTCGGGCGCCGACGAGGCGTGGTCGGATCGCATTCAAGGCAGTGACTCTGCTACCACCCAGGTGGAAGACGCCCCCGCGGCACTTCCCGTGGAACCCGAGGGAGGAACCGGTGGCGCCGCGGTCTCTGACGTGTTGAGCCTTGAGACTGTTGCGGCCAATGATTCTGAGGCGAGTTGTTGGGCAATCGTGAACGACAACGTCTATGACCTCACGGACTGGATCTCCCAGCACCCAGGTGGGGCAAGCCGCATCCTGGGCCTCTGTGGCGGGGATGGCACCAGCCAATTCCAGGGACAGCACGCAGGATCGTCCTCGGCCGAGGGAGCGTTGGATCGCTACCTCATTGGCGCCCTGGGCGACCCTCTGCCCTAGGGGCGCGGTACCCGATACGTCTCGAGCCGCTCCACCGGTAGCTCGACGCGGTCGGCCAGCTCAGCTTTGAGTCTCAGAATCGGTGGGGCCTCGAAGTGCGCCTGCCAGCGGTCGCGGCTGCTCCAGCGCTCATGAAGGATGAGGTCTCCGCCCACTTCGTCGTACAGCGTGTATTCCTCGCAGCCGGAGATGGCGCGAATGTCGGGCAGTAATTCCTGGATGAGCGACACCGTAAATTCGCGATGCCCGGGCAGGGGAATCAGCCGGACAAAAACGGTGCAGGCTTCGGGCATGGTCTGAAGTGTAGGGGCCTATCCTGTGGAGGTGGACCTGCAACTTCTCGCGCTGATGGCTGCGTACTCGCTGGTTACCTCGATCAGCCCGGGGCCCAACAACACGGTGTTGTTGACACTGAGTGCTCGTTTTGGTCACCGTGGCGCTCGCGCTCACCTGGTGGGCATGGTCGTGGGTCTCTCGGCGATGGTAATCGCGATGAGTGCCGGGTTGGGAGCGTTTTTTGCCGCGTATCCCGCCGTGTATCAGGTCATGAAGTATGTCGGATTCGCCTACGTGCTCTACATGGCGTGGCGTATTTACCGCTCCGCTATTCCGCAACCCGGCGAGGACGCCGGTCCCCCTGCGACCGTGTGGAGATCCACGCTGTTTCAGTGGGTGAACCCGAAGGCGTGGATTGTGATCGCCACGTTCGTCACCGCTTATATTCCGGTGGATTTGGGACCGTGGGGGATTGCCCTGGCATTGGGAATGTTTATTGGGTTCACAATGCCCGGCGCGGTGGTCTGGGTTTTTGTGGGCCGTCTGATTGCGCGCTGGCTGACCACGCCGCGCTCCCAGAAGGTGTTCACCACTGTCATGGCACTGGCCTTGGTGGCCTCGATGGTTCCGGTGATATTTCTCTAGCGCTTGATGATTCGGACCGGTTCGGTGTCCGCCAGGGGCATGGCATCTTGCCCGCGCAGATCCGGGTGAGCACTCTTGAACACCGCGGGGACGATGAACCCCACGAGGGCAAAAACACTGGCAGCGATAAATCCACCGACTGAGCCAAATCCATCAATGGCAAAACCCGCAATGGCGGAACCCAGTGCTGCCCCAATGAGCTGACCCGACCCCATCCACCCGTAGGCCTCGGCGGTATCGGAGAACTTCACGCTCGAGGAGACAATGGCGAACATCACCGCCAAGGCGGGAGCGATACCGGCACCCGCGATGAGCAGCGCCAGTGCTATCCACCAGAAATCGAGGATGGCGCCTGCCATCGCGATGCCGATGAAGACCACGAGCATGCGAGCGGCCAACGCCCACGGTCCAATCGAGAGCCCGCCGAGGGCGAGCCCTCCGATGATGGATCCGATGGCCCAGATAGAGAGAACGATGCCTGCTTCGGGTCCGCCGTGACCAAACACCGAGACCACAGCAACCTCGACAGCGGCTGCGGCGCCAATGAGCAGGAATCCCACGACTGTGGCCAGCAGCACGGCAGGCTTGCGGAGGACCACTCCCATTTTGTTCTTGCTCCGCGGGATGCTCACTTCGCCGAGTTCTTTGCAGGAGAGGAACCACAGGCCGCCGGCGATGAGGAATACACCGGCGACGATGATCGCTAGTTGGGTCGAAATCTGGGTGGCAATAAATGTGGTGACCACCGGGCCTGCAATCCAAATGATCTCTTGCGCTGAGGCGTCTAAAGAAAACAGCGGAGTCAGTTGCTTGGAGGTCACCATGGTGGGGTAGATAGTCCGCACGGCAGGTTGGATCGGGGGAGTGGCAAGCCCTCCCACAAATCCCACCGCCACATAGGCACCAATGGGCATTTCCACGAATGCAATTCCGGCGAGGCTGAACGCGGAGATCACAATGGTGATCACGATGACAGGGCGCATCCCCCAGTAGCCCATCCATCGCGACGTCAGTGGACCGGCAAGAGCTTGACCCAGACTGGTGGCGGCCAGCACGAGGCCGGCCAAACCGTAGGAATTGAAGATCTGCTCGATGTGCAGGAGGTACGCCAGAGAGATCATTCCCGAGGGGAGCCTCGCCGTGAGTTGGGCCGAAATTATTCGGGCCACTCCGGGAGTTTTCAACAGGTCAGCGTATTTGTTCACAGCCTTGCCAGCATACGCCTGTGTCAGGAGCGTCAGTGGTCGCTGAAACACTGGCCTGTAGGCCCACCGAAACTTTCCCCAGACTTGTGGAAAACTGCCCCAAGTTGTCCACAGATGTGGAGGACACGCCCACAATATGTAGGGTCTGTGAATTGTCAGGAGTGCCATATATAGTGGTCAAGCTGTCGAAGGAAAAAGTGCCCTCTGAGCGCAACCGGGGATAGAAATACAACGAAAAATCACCAGATTTGTGGTCCCTGGGCCAGAGGAATGAGGAGAACAACATGAACATCACAGTCGTCAAGCGCAACGGTGACAAAGAGGCCTATGACGCCAACAAGATCAACCTGGCGATCGAGGAAGCAGCAAAGGGGCTGGATGACTCGATTACCTGGGTGACACAGATTGCCAGTGAGCTCGAACTCACCCTGTTTGATGGCATTACGACCCAGCAGCTCGACGAAGCTGTCATCCAGGTCGCCCTGCAGAACGTGAAGGACGACCCTGCATTCGACGTTCTAGCATCTCGTTTGCTCGTGAAGACCATTTACAAGCGCGTGCTGGGTGACTACGAATCCTCCGAAGAGCTCAAGCAGCTGCACGTCCAGCACTTTGAAGAGAACGTGCGCCGCGGCGTTGACGAGGGACTGCTCGACGAGCGCCTCACCCAGATGTTTGACTTTGACCGCCTGGCCGCCGCGCTAGAGCCCAGCCGCGATGAGCTGCTCAAGTACATCGGTGTTGTCACACTCAACAACCGCTACGGCATCAAGGGCCGCAACGGCGACCCACTCGAGGTTCCCCAGTACTTCTGGATGCGTATCGCCATGGGCCTCTCGCTGAACGAGGAAAACCCCACCGACCACGCATTGAAGTTCTACGACAAGATGTCAAAGCTTGAGTACCTCGCTGCCGGCTCCACGCTGGTCAACGGTGGAACGAGCTACCCCCAGCTTGCAAACTGCTTCGTCATGGAGATGCAAGACGACATTGAGCACATCGCGAAGACAACGCGCGACGTGATGTGGCTGACCAAGGGAACCGGTGGCATCGGCCTTGCCGTGACAAAGCTCCGCGCTCAGGGATCCCCGATTCGCTCGAACAACACCACCTCGACGGGTCCGATCCCCTTCATGCACACGATCGACTCGGTGCTGCGGGCAGTGAGCCGCGGTGGCAAGAAGTTTGGAGCGCTGTGCTTCTACATGGAGAACTGGCACCTGGACTTCCCCGAGTTCCTCGACCTTCGCCAGAACTCTGGTGACCCCTACCGCCGTACCCGCACCGCCAACACCGCAGTGTGGATTTCTGACGAATTCATGAAGCGCGTTGAGAACGACGAGCCCTGGTACCTCTTTGACCCGCTCGAGGTCGCTGACCTCAACGAGCTCTACGGTGCTGAGTTCTCCAAGCGTTACGCCGAATATGTCGCGATGGCGGAAGCTGGCTCGCTGAACATGTTCAAGAAGATCGGCGCCAGGGAGCAGTTCAAGGCCATCTTGATTTCTCTCCAGGCCACCAGCCACCCGTGGCTGACCTGGAAGGACACGATCAACAACCGTGCCATCAACAACAACACCGGCACGATCCACCTCTCCAACCTCTGCACCGAGATTTGCTTGCCGCAGGATGTTGACAACGTGTCGGTGTGTAACCTCGCCTCGATCAACCTGTCTCAGCACGTCACCGACGGCGCCATGGACTGGGCAAAGATCGACGAGAGCGCGCGTATTGCTGTGCGCCAGCTCGACAACCTCATCGACATCACGCGCTCGAGTGTGAAAGAGGCCGACTACTCCAACGAGCAAAACCGTGCCGTGGGGCTTGGCGTCATGGGCTTCACCGACGTCGTGGAGCGCTTTGGCTACAGCTACGAGAGTGAAGAGGCCTACGACCTCATCGACGAAATCATGGAGCACGTCTCCTATGCCGCCATCGATGAGTCCGCCAACCTCGCTCGCGAGCGCGGCTCCTACAACAACTTCGAGGGCTCTCGGTGGTCGCAGGGTCTCGTGCCGCTGGACACGGTAGACCTCATGGAGGCTGACCGTGGAGTTCCCGTCGAGGTCAACCGCACCACGCGTCTTGACTGGGATGCACTGCGCGAAAAGGTCAAGGGCGGAATGCGTAACGCAACCCTCATGGCAATCGCTCCGACCGCGTCGATTGGGTTGGTCGCAGGAACCACTCCGGGTCTTGACCCACAGTTCTCGCAGATCTTCAGCCGCTCGACCAGCTCTGGAAAGTTCCTCGAGGTCAACCGCAACCTGGTCGCCGCTCTTCGCGAGCACGGCCTGTGGGAGTCCACCCGCGAGGACATTCTGCGAAGCCAGGGTGACATCCAGAGCATCCCCTCGATTCCTCAGGACATCAAGGACACCTTCAAGACAAGCTTCCAGCTCTCGCCCATGTCCTTCTTGGAGGTCGCTGCTCGAGCACAGAAGTGGATCGACCAGGCAATCAGCCGCAACATGTACCTCGACACCCGGGACATGGACGATCTGATGTCGATTTACTCCGCTGCATGGAAGCGTGGCGTGAAGACCACGTACTACTTGCACATGAAGCCTCGCCACACGGCGGAGCAGTCCACCGTCAAGGTGAACAAGGCCGAGCAGATCAACAGCTCGGGAGGATCTGCGCCCAAGAAGGGCTTTGGCGCAGCAGCACCAACCTCAGCTGAGCCTGTTGCTGCAGGATCGTCTGCCCCCAAAAAGGGCTTCGGTTTCAGCGGTGCACCGAAGGCGGGTGAGTAATCACCATGAACTTCGATTCCACCACCATCGACGGCTATGCCGTCCCTACTGACCCCATGGATCTTCTGCAGTGCGATAGCTGCCAGTAGCTCCACCTCACCACACAACAACGATCTATAGATAAGGACACCATCATGGGAATTCTCGGACAAGGCGTGCAAGAAGGTCTGCTGCTCAAACCTGTTAAGTACAAGTGGGCCATGGACCTCTACGACCAGGCTGTGGCAAACACCTGGTTCCCCAACGAAATCCAGCTCGGTGAAGACATCGCCGACTTCAAGAAGATGACGGACGAAGAGCGTCACGCCATCACCTTCTTGATGAGCTACTTCAACCCCAGCGAGCTGCTCGTCAACAAGGCACTGGCCTTTGGCGTGTACCCCTACATCAACGCACCAGAAGCTCACCTCTACCTGGCCAAGCAGATGTGGGAAGAAGCCAACCACTGCATGAGCTTCGAGTATGTGCTGGAGACCTTCCCCATCGACCGTGAGCAGGCCTATGCCTCCCACGTTGATGTCCCCTCCATGGCACGCAAGGAAGACTTCGAAGTGAAGTTCATCCGTCGCATGACCGAGGACACCATCGACATCAGCACCACCGAGGGTAAGAAAGACTTCGTGCGCAACCTGGTTGCCTACAACGTCATCCTCGAGGGCATCTGGTTCTACTCGGGCTTCATGGTCGCTTTGAGCTTCCGCCAGCGCAACCTGCTGCGCAACTTCGGATCCCTCGTGGACTGGATTGTGCGCGACGAGAGCCTGCACCTGAAGTTCGGAATCAACTTGATTCTCACGGTGCTCGAAGAGAACCCCGACCTGCAGACTCCCGAGTTTGCGACCGAAATCCGTCAGATGATTCTCGATGCAGTGGAAATGGAAGAGGCCTACAACCACGACCTGCTCCCCAACGGCATCCTCGGCCTCAACGCGAACTACATCAACCAGTACGTGAAGTACTTGGCTGACCGTCGCCTCGAGGAGCTCGGTTTTGAGACGGAGTACAACGTCTCGAACCCCGCCAAGTGGATGGCCACCGCGAACGACACCCTGCAGTTGGTGAACTTCTTCGAGTCCACCAACACGTCCTACGAGGTCAACGCAACATCCTCTAAGTAGGGGTATAGCGACCACTAAACTAAGAAGTGCAGTGGGAGGAGACAGCGACGGAGTCTCCTCCCACTGCTTTTTTTGTGGGCAACCTCCGAGACGTGTGAGGATGAAGATATGAAGATTCCTGATGGACAGCTTTCGCTGACGCTCAACACCGGTGACACCATTCCTCAGCTGGGTCTGGGTGTTTTCAAAGTCGACGATGACGTGTGTGAACAACTCGTCCTTGACGCTCTCGAGGTCGGCTACCGCCACATCGACACCGCGATGATTTATCGCAACGAAGCAGCTGTCGGCCGCGCGCTCGCCGCAAGTGGCATTGCACGCGATGAGATTTTTGTCACCACGAAACTGTGGAACTCCGATCAGGGAACCGAGAACACACCTGTGGCACTGCAGACGAGCCTTGAGCTTCTGGGCCTGGATTACGTCGACCTCTACCTCATCCACTGGCCTGCCCCACTGCGGGATGACTACGTGGCGACGTGGCTCGCTCTGGAAGAACTGCACGCACAGGGTCTCGCCAAAGCTATTGGGGTGTCGAACTTTGAGCCCGAGCATCTCGAGAAAATCATGGAGGCGGGCAGTATTACTCCCGCAATCAACCAGGTAGAGCTGCACCCGGCCTTCCAGCAGCGCACGCTTCGGGCATTCCAGGAACCCTTGGGAATCATCACCGAAGCCTGGGGCCCACTGGGTCAGGGCAAGTATGAACTCTCCGAGCTGCCCGGTCTGGTGGAACTGGCCAAGGCCAAAGGCAGGAGCATTCAGCAAATTGTGCTCCGGTGGCACCTGCAAGAAGGTGTCGTGGTGTTCCCCAAGACAGCCCGAAAAGAGCGCCTGATCGAAAACCTCTCGGTGTTCGATTTTGACCTCACGGCTGAGGAGATGGATATCGTCGCTGCGATGGACATCAACAAGCGAGTGGGGACACACCCCGACGACGGCAACTGGTAGGTCGGATGAGTCGCCTTGATGGCGCACTAAGCCCGTATTTGCTCTCCCACGCTCATCAGAGTGTGGACTGGTTCCCCTGGGGAAGCGAGGCCTTCGCAGAGGCCGCTGCCAGGGATTGCCCGGTCATGATCTCGATTGGGTACTCCACCTGCCACTGGTGTCACGTGATGTCCAGGGAAAGCTTCGACGATCCCACAATCGCTGCGCTGGTGAATGAGCGTGTGGTCGCCATCAAAGTTGATCGGGAGGAGCATCCCGAAGTGGATGCGCTCTATATGGCGCAAGCCCAGGCTTTCTCGGAGAACCTCGGCTGGCCCTTGACCGTGTTTGCAACTCCCGAGGGTGCTGCGTTTTATGCGCAGACCTACCTGCCCCCCGAGCCTCGTGGTGGCCAGCCCTCCCTCACCCAGGTGGTCGACGCCGTGTCCCAAGCCTGGAGCGAGAAACGAGATGAGGTTCTGGAGAGCTCGCGAGCTCTTGTTGGCGCTCTCGCCGATGCCACACAGGCCATCGCTGAGGACACGACACAGCGTGCATTCCCCGGAACCGAACAGCTCTCCCTGGTTGCGGAGGCTCTGATCGCCCAGGAAGACACGGAGTTCGGAGGCTTTGGCGGCGCTCCGAAATTTCCCGTGACCCCGGCGCTGTCGTTTCTCCAAGGGGAGGGGGCGGCAGGCGCTGAGTCGACGCAACAGTTCGTTGCGAGGACGCTCGCGACCTATGCACGCTCTGACCTGCGCGATCCCGTCGAGGGAGGATTCTTTCGCTACTCCACGATGCGGGATTTCAGCGAGCCCCACTACGAGCGGATGCTCTATGACAACGCTGGGCTGCTGTCTCTGTATTCCCGGGAGGGTGACCTCGAGACCGCGGGCGGCATCGTGGAGTTTCTGCGATCGACGCTCCTCGTGGAGGGTGGGTTTGGGTCCGCCCAAGATAGTGAAAGCATCATCGATGGCCAGCCCAGTGAGGGCGGCTACTACCTGGCAGATGCGCAGCGGCGTGTGGAGCTTGCCCCTCCGGCAGTGGATGACAAGGTCATCACCGGATGGAATGGGCTTGCCCTTCGAGGGCTTGCCGATGCCCACTGTGCCGGAGTGCCGGGCGATCCCGGCGGTTTAGCTGAGCAGGTTGCGACCTGGTTGCTCGCGCATCACGTCCAGGAGGATGGGTCGCTCATTCGACTCTCACGCCACGGCGTCCCCGGTGTTGCTCCGGCAACCCTCGAAGATTACGGGGCACTCAGTCTGGGACTGATGGAGCTGGGTATAGCGCTGGGGGAAGCACGGTATGTGGCGAAAGGCTGTGCGCTACTGGATTTCATCGCCGGTCGGGAACACACACTGGGGCAGGACGAGGTGATGCTCGAGAAAGGTTTCGCGGTGCGACCGGATGTTCAGGAGGGGGCATCGCCCTCCGGGGTTGCCCTGGTATCGCAGGCGCTGCTCCTGGCAGCTACCTTGCGCGGAGACTACGACCTCGTGGAGAGGGCGCGAGGGATTCTTGCGCCCCATGTTTCCCAGGCGATGACCACTCCCATGGGGGCAGGCGGCGTTCTTCAGGCGCTAGCAACGCTGGCAGCTGAGACTCGAGAGATCATCATCGTGTCGGATCAGCCCACAGAGATGACGGATGTGGCGCGTGGTCATCGATCTCCTGGAACTGTCGTGATCTCGGTGACGGGGGCTCAGGCCGAGCAACTCCTCGAGGTTGGGGTGACGGCTCTTGAGGGCAGGACCGCCGGGTCGACACCGACGGCGTATGTGTGCCATCGGGGTGTGTGTCAGCTACCGGTTCACACCACCAAAGAGCTCCGTGATCAGCTGAGACAATGACTCTGTGCTGATTCTTGCCGCGACACCGATTGGGAACCTCGGCGATGCCTCTGCCCGCCTGAGAGAGGCTCTGGCGAGCGCTGATCTTCTTGTCGTCGAAGACACCAGGGTGCTGCGCAAACTCATGGGTGCACTCGAGGTGACCAGTGATGCACGAGTCGTGGCGGCGAATGAACACACAGAAGGCTCTGTGGCGGAGGACGTGTGGAGCACAGCGGCAGGTGGAACCGTTGTTGTTGTCTCCGATGCAGGAATGCCCGCAATTAGCGATCCCGGGTTTGTTCTCTCGCGAGGAGCCAGAGAACGCGGAATCCCGATCAGTGTTATTCCTGGACCCAGCGCTGGCCTGTCGGCGCTTGCCGTCAGTGGTTTGCCCACGGACCGCTTTATCCATGAGGGTTTTGTGCCCAAAAAAGGCCGGACGGGATACTTCGAGACCCTGCAGGGGGAGCCTCGCACGATGATTTTCTTCGAATCCCCCCATCGACTTCACGACATGCTCCAGGATGCCGCCGCCGTATTTGGTGGGCAGCGAGAGGCGTGTGTGGCACGAGAAATTACGAAAATGTTTGAAGAGATTGCCCGGGGAACGCTATCCGAGCTCGCCGAACATTTTTCTGGAGTCGTCAAAGGCGAGATTGTGGTTGTGGTCGCAGGGGCGCCAGCTGGGGCTGGGGGAGTTCCCGATGCGATTGCGAGCGTAAGGGAGTTGGTGAGGCTGGGAATGCGTCGAGCGGAGGCCTGCGCTCTGGTAGCTAAGGAGACGGGTATCCCGAAGAGCACGCTCTATAAGGAAAGTGTCGAGGACTCCGCGTAGGATTGAGCCTCGATGCCTAAGACTCCGTCCGATTCTTTCTTTATCGCGACACCGATTTTCTATGTGAATGACGTGCCGCACATTGGGCATGCCTACACCGAGGTCGCCGCGGATGCGCTGTCCCGGTGGATGCGAAACTCCGGCATTGACACCTGGTTTTTGACCGGAACAGACGAGCACGGCCAGAAGATCATGCGCACTGCGCTTGCCAATGGTGTGGAGCCCAAAGAGTGGGCAGATCGCCTGGTGGAGCAAGCGTGGAAGCCGTTGCTGAGCACCTTGAACCTGGCCAACGATGACTTTATTCGCACCACCGAGGAGCGCCACGAGAGCGCGGTGAAAAAGTTTCTCACCCTCCTCCACGACAAGGGTTTCATCTATCAGGGTGAATACGAGGGGTTCTATTGCGTGGGGTGTGAGGAATACAAAACCCCCGCCGACTTAGCCGAAGGCGCTGGCGAATTCGAGGGTCAGAAAGTCTGCCAAATCCACGGGCGCCCCATTGAGGTGTTGAAAGAAGACAACTACTTCTTCAAAATGAGCGACTTCCAGGAGCGCCTCCTTGAGCTCTATCGCGAACGCCCCGACTTCATCCAGCCCGCCAGCGTCAAAAACGAAATCGTGGCCTTTGTCTCCCGAGGACTCGATGACCTCTCAATTTCTCGATCCAATCTCGACTGGGGCATTGAGCTGCCCTTTGATAAAACCCACGTCACCTATGTGTGGTTTGAAGCGCTCCTGAACTACATCACCGCCACAGGATGGGGCTCCGACGCCGA
>ENA-OUOG01001446-OUOG01001446.1-marine-metagenome-genome-assembly--contig:-NODE-1446-length-27700-cov-13.298013_pt1 | contig 27700 bp, 16 predicted proteins | sample MGYA00248635_ERZ508505 | MGnify/ENA primary metagenome ERZ508505 (study PRJEB26176, sample SAMN06267871) | marine metagenome | isolation source: Saanich Inlet, British Columbia, Canada | place: Pacific...
CTTCCACTACCCCATCGGTATTTTTTGCATCGTGATAGTAGTTCTTTCTTTACTGTTTAAAAACCCAACTCCTTTTTTTTACACAGTGTTAAATACAGCAGTATTTGGAATACCGATCTTGATTTTCTTGTTTCTGACCGGATCAATTATTGATTAATGAGTCAGGCTTTCCCGTAAATCTCTTTCTACAAAAGAATTGAACTTCTCGTCAATAGGATAAACTAAAATAGAGTAAGTAACCGTGTCACTTTCTTCCTTTATCCGAGTAATTTTAGGCATAATTAAAGAGGACACCCAGGGTTGAGAAAGCAACGTATTTCTGATAATTGAATCCGAAATGGATTTGTTCGTGGCAATCACAAATTTGTGGGAAGAGAAATCGGCCGAAAAGTCCTTTTTTACCAACTCTTTACTCGCCATATTTCCGTATGGAATCTGTACAATTTCTCCCTCTTTATTCTGTATTTCCACATCAAAAGTATTGAGCCGAACAACTATACCTGCATACTCTTTCGTTGCAATTTTCTGACCTACCGATATGTCTCCTTTTAACCTAAAAAATAAGCCGTGAACTAAATTGGCGAAATACCCTTTGCCGAGATAAATAAAAATAGCAGATAGAACAATTCCCATAAACGGGAAAGGAATGATTAGTAAATAAAAGCAATATAATCCAAATAAAATCCAGCCAATTGTGAAAATTGCAGGCAACAATGTGCTGATTCTTTTTCGTTTGACTGGTGACTTGACCAGCAAAATCAATCCGTAGTTTTTAATAAACCAAGTAAAAAAATAAATAACCGTACCAAAAACCACCATTCCTAAAATGGTGAAAATTGATATACGAGAGATATCGATACTGAAAAAATCGTTCATTATTAAATTATTTTTTTGTCTTTTAAATATTGTCTTACAGCAAAATACACCTCATCCGATAGTTCAAACACGTTGCTTTTTGTTTCTTGTACTAACCGGATACGCTTCATTTGATTCAACACCGAAATAAAATTAAAATTGTTTGAAAAAAGGGCAGTTAAATCTTTTTTGCTTACTTCTTTATACAGGATTAGTGTTTTGAGTAGCACTATCCATTCCGGGTTCGAAATATCGGGAAAAAAGAAATTTTTAGGTTCTTTCATCGTGAACTCATTCCCTTCTACAGATCCAATATTATTAACCCATCCAGAAAAAGCTCTACCCAAGTTCCCCTTGTACACAGAGTGGTACTTTTGGTACAAGAAATCTTCTTTTCTGTGTGTTAAATCAACCTCTCTTTTCCCATTCAAAACAAACTTCATTCCCCCCGCTTGATGCTTTAGCTTGAGTGTTTCTACAAATCCTTCTTTTCGGACGGGAAGCAACAAAATGGTAGAGATTATACAATCATCTAGTTGAGTAATCGGCTGTTGATATTTATAATAAGGAGTTGAACTTGTCAAAATAAAGTGATGCTTTTTACCGTAATTTTCAACTGCCTGTTTTATATACAAAACCACTTCAATATTCACTCCCCATTTTTCGATATTGTTGAACACGAGTGTACAAGCTTTCTGCTGATTTAAGTTGTCTTCCAGAGATAACTCATTGCCAAATGCGTTGGAAATTGTTTTGGAAAAAGAGAGCGAGTTTGTCCTGTTTTCGATAATAGGATCAATCGTGATTACAGTTCTCTTAAGCATCCTTGAAGCCATATAATCAGCAAAATATTTTTTTCCTGCTAATTGCTCTCCCACTACCAAAATTGCACCTCCCGACTTTCGATTCAATAATCTAATGGCTTTGTTTGCTTGATCAATTTCTTCTTCTCGATGATCAATTTTTATGGAAGAAGAATGACCTCCCAAAAATAATTTTTTATAAAAAAATGGAAGCTCCTCCTTCGTAGATTTAGACATTTTTACTTTCTCCACAAACCCCGAAACTACTGAGCTTAAATTTTCAATTCCCTTGTTTTTCAATTTATACTCTGTCGCTAAATACTCGTCTCTTTGTTGGTCAACTAACGACAAAGTTTGAGAAATTCTCTTTTTTATTTCTCTTTTTGTTTGATTAAAAACTCGTTTAAAACGAGAGGTTGCTACTCCCGTTTTGTTGATGTATTGATTTATCACAGCACTGTTTCCAGCAATAAAATCATAATCTAATAAATTATAAGTCTCCTCTAGTTCCTCATTAATCTTTGATATATAATGTTTAAATCTAGTCTCAATATCGTCTTCTAGCTTCACGCTTGATTTGAGTAATTCACTTCTCATTTCTTGTGCAGTTTCTTGCTCTTTTTCAAAATCAATGGTTTCAATAGTTAGGGTTTTATTCTTAAAAACCGTAATCAACTCATTGAGGTTTTTTTCCAGCGTATCCGTTTCTGAGTTCAAGGCTTTTATTAACTTATTCTCCACCGAAAACAAAATTAATCGCTGTAATTGAATGGTATTTGTTTTCACACCCGACTGCTGTTCTTCATTCAAGTTATTTATAGAGTCCACATCCATAATCTCGAGAGAACTCTTCAGTTTATACACAATTTTCTCAACCTTTCTTATCGTGGTATTGATAAGCCCTTCTATATCAAAAGAAAACAGCGGCAATCGATTGATGTATCGAATTAATTCCATTTTGGTTAGGCCATCATTCAGAACTAACGATTTGTCTATCTCTTTCAATTGCTTCACTTTTACCAGCTCCGGCTTGATGCTCAGCCTATTAATAGATGAAATAGTATCGTGGATGACCGAATCTATTTCAGGATGAATTTCGTGAAGTGAAATATCCAATAGAATCGCATTGTGAATCAATTTATTATTTCGGGTAAAAAAAGCTGGGTAAGCTTTTAGTTCTTTAATTTGTTTCTTGAATTGACTCGTTCCTTTTTCTTCGATTGCCTCTTCCACTTCGGCATTAATGGAGAGTAACTCCAATTTCTTGCTTAATGAATACACATAATCCCGATTCATTTTGTTCAAATGAATCGTTAATTCCTTGTAATTTCTCACCAGTTGAGTTCTTTGTTTTTCTATTTCTACCGATATGGATTCAATCATTTTTTGAACCCCTTCTTTACTGATGTTTTGTTCTTGACGAAGTTGCGAATAGTTGTTTTTAATTTGATCCGCAACTTGGTTTATTAATGTGGTATTCTGGTAAACAAAAATTCCTGATTTCATCAACGTGTTCATCCATGTTTTTAGGTAGAAATTTTGATAATAGTAAGTCACATTTTCTTGGTAATTCACCGAGCGCTTGGGGCTCAACCCAAGTCTTTTCTTTTTGAAACTTACCCACTTTTTAGCTCTTTTTTCTGCTCGCGAATCGGTGGTAAGTATCACTAACTCATCTTCCATAAGTGTTCTTTTTAGCCTTTTTGGAAGACGAGCAAGGTAGGTCTCATTCTGTACGAGCAAATTCTCGATTCCTGCATAAAAACTATTCTCTACTTTTGGTAAAAATTCTGAATTGTAGTGATGCAAATGTTGCGACATTCCTTGAACATACTCAATAAATGAGCGATTTAGCACTTCTTTGTTTTGTTCTTTGTTTGACGAAAACTGCTTGCTCAAATTTTCTCCATTTTCAATAAGTAGGCGCTCCATTTCGTTGAGCAAAAACTGATATTTACCAAATATCTTGGAAAAAATAGTCTCGGTTAAATGAGCCGTATTTCTGGAATTGAACACGAACAAATTATGGAGAAATGGATAGGCATAAAAATCTTGAGATAATTCTAATTCTTCTTCTTCCTCCTCTTTTAAGGGAGACAAACCTATTTCAGTTTCTTTGGTTAAAACTACTTCAGTTTCTTCAAAATGAGAGGATGCTCTCACCAACAAAGTAGTTCCCAAAATCCCAACCAACTCATCCGTTTTGCTCACGAAATCTGATTCATTTTCCAATTCATCTGGAATCCCAACAATAACCAAATCGGATTGATAAGATTCTACTTTCATAATCTCGTAGAGTTCTTTATTTTCTATTTCGTTGTTAATGATTTTTGATTTGGCCGAAATACGATAATTGGCGAGTAACTCATCTATTACCTCTTCTAGCTGTGCTTTGTTGTCGTTGTTATCGTTCACATACAAAACTCTTATCGCTGCATGTCTCCAATCCATAGAGGTATTCATGAACTTTGCCAAGTTAAGTGTTAATTCCGTAGTGTTACTGAAATCATTCCACCAAATATCAATTGATTTTTTTCTTCCAAACCCTCGTTGTTGATCGTAATCGAGATACAACACGTTGTAATCCAACTGACACAGTTTGTTGGTTAATTTAGCAAAACGAGCCGGTTCATCGGAGCTTTGTTCCCAACTCATGAGTATGGTATTGGGTTCTACACCCGAAAAACCATACGTGCTAGAAATTACTTCTATTCCCTCGTACACATCCTTACATTCTTGTTTTCGAGCAAAAATTCCTTGACTGAATAACTCTTCGTCTTTGATAGACTGTTTGTGTTTAGGAAATAGAACTTGAGCAGTTTTGTTCTCTATTAAATCAAAATTGGAAATCATTCCCTTTGCTCCCGCTACCGTTTTACTAAACTCCACTAGTTTTGTTCGTGTATCTGTTCCTCCGCTAAACAATAAGATATTGGGATTCCAGTTTCTTTTGTGGGTAGATTTTTTATCTAAGTTCTTAAGTCCCACTTTTACGATAGAAGACCAAACGCTTTGCCAAACATCGCCAGATCCTAGAACTAACTGCTTGCGAGTGAGCCAAATAAAAATGAGCATCATCACCAAAATTGCTACCACTGCCGCCAGCAAATTAAGCTGGATCATTAGCACAAATGTGACTATTGCTCCAATGAGAGAAACAGGAAGTGGAATTTTGAAACTGGGTCTAAAATCAGGGCTGGCCCATTGTTCCAGGAAACAAGACACATTGATGAATAAATAAGCTGAAAGATAAAACATGGCCACTACTTCGGCAATTACATCTAGCTCACCAATCAAAATACCAGCTTGTGCGATTACGAATGTAAGAATCAATGCGTTTCTAGGTTCGTTGTCTTCTCCCTTTCCTTTCGCAAATAATTTTGGAGTTATGCTATCTACTGACATGGCTTGAAGAATTCTTGGCGCTCCCAAAATCCCACCCAAAGCAGATGAAAGTGTTGCTCCCCAAATTCCTGCAATGACTAGTACGGGTACAAACCCAAATTTTATCAAAGCGTTTTTATCTGAAATAAGAATATCTAAATCTATGGAGTAATAAATAAAAAACGCCAACCCGACATATACCAAAAGACCCACGCCAACTGCAAGCATTGTTCCCCAAGGGATTGATTTTTTGGGATCTTTTAAATCGCCCGACATGGCGACTCCTGCGGTAAAACCAGTTACAGCTGGAAAAAATATTCCAAACAGAACAAAGAAACTCGATTCGATTTCTCCCGCTCTAGATATATCAAATACTTTTCCTTCCTGTGTTCCAAATAAAATAGACAAAACAGACAAGATGATAGCTCCCAATATAAAAAATTGAGATTTTATAGCAATGCTCGTACTAATGTAGGCAATGGTAACAATCAAAAACAATGCAATAGATCCAAACAAACGAATGTGATTGATTCCCACATCTTGCAGACCAAGAGGTTCTTGTAAAACGACCAATGCACTTTCCGCAAAACCAATTAAATATAAGGCAATACTAAGGGCTGTAGCCACAAAGAGAGTAATTCCTATAGAACCACCAATAGGCAATCCCAAGCTTCTGGAAAGCATATAATAGATTCCTCCAGCCTTTATTTTTCTGTCGGTAGCCACAGAAGAAACGCTAAGTCCAGTAGAAATTGAAACAACATGGGCAATGAGCACAATCCCAATAGCTAATCCAAGTCCTGCGTTTCCTACTACCCAACTGAGCCGCATGTACATAATTACACCCAGAATAGTTAAGATTGAGGGAGTGAATACACCTGCAAATGTTCCGAATTTTTTTCCTTGCGACATGAATCTTGTTTAGGATACTAATATAGGATTTTATTGAAAAAAAACAGATAAGTTATGACCTTTCATTATTCTTGATTCCACTCTCCTCTTGAATTCACCTTTTGGTACTTTTGTCGCCTAGGTCAGAAAAAAAGTAGGATTCTTTATGAAAATTCAATCTATTATTTCAATAAATCTTCAACCACTTCCACCTCACACATCGTTTCGCTAGTTTCGCAGTCTCTTTCATCAAATGGCTCATCTCTTGTAAATGCTCAGCCATATTATTCCAATCGCTTTCCCAGGTTTCATTATTGGGCCACTGAGGATACGCAACGTAATTTTACGTCATAATTTTGTGTAATCGAAAACCAAAGCCTCCATGGTGTTTTGTCATTAACTTGGTTAATTCAAACCAATTTCTTTCAAATTGTTGTGCTTTATCTTGTTTTTATTTTGAATTTGTGGATTACTCAGAACATGGGGATTGCTTTGGTTGAAGGTAACTGTTTATGATTTATTTGTGAGATATTCTCGTTTTAAGATTCCGGCTCGAAGGCCGGAATGAAAGATGAAAAGACTTCGACTACGCTTATTCTGACAATAAAAATCTCGCAACTAGCTAACTAGAAAGCAGAATCACCTATTCATCAATTTAGCCACATATTTACCCACTATATCAAATTCTAAATTTACCTTGTCTCCTACTTTCAAATATTTGAAAAAAGTGTTGTCATAGGTATAAGGGATAATCGCTACCGAAAAGTTGTTTTCTCCAGAATCACATACCGTCAAACTTGTTCCGTTTACTGTAATGGAACCCTTCTCAACGGTTACATCGGATGAGTTGTACTCAAAGTAATATTCCCAGCTTCCGTCCAATTCTACAATTTTAGTGCAAGTTCCTAAGGTATCAACATGACCTTGAACAATATGCCCATCAAGTCTTGCTCCTATTTGGGTACACCTTTCTAAATTAATGGCGTCTCCAGCCTGGAGCAAACCAATATTGGTTCGATTGAGCGTTTCTTCAATGGCCGTTACGGTATAAGTATTCCCTTCAATTTCAACCACTGTAAGACACACACCATTGTGAGACACACTTTGGTCTATTTTTAATTCGTTTGTCATGTTAGATTTAACAACTAAATCTACGTTTCCACCCTTTTGGGTAACAGATATGACTTCTGCTAATTCTTCTATTATTCCTGTGAACATTTATTATTATTTATCGTTTATTCTTTATGTCCTTTTGTCTTGATACTTCGATAAACTAAGCGCAAGTACAAAAGAACGAAAAAATTAAGAAGCTTTTTTGGAAATTTTGTTCCTAAAAAAAAGGAACAAACCGAAGTAAGTTTTTGCCCTTACTCACACATACCATAACTCCCCAACTTAGTACTATTTCTTAAAAAACATCAATCCTCAAATCAAACTAAATTTTAGTTTGAAGAAAAAGCACTTATAAATTTACGTTTTCAATTATTGTTGCATAGCCTTGGCCTACTCCAATACACATGGTACACAATGCGTATTTTTTTCCTGTTTTATTCAACTCGATTGAGGCAGTTTGCAGCAATCTAGCACCGGTCATTCCAAGTGGGTGACCCAGTGCAATTGCTCCGCCATTTGGGTTAATTCTGGTATCATCATCAGCCAAACCAAGTTCGCGAGTACAAGCCAAAGCTTGAGCTGCAAAGGCTTCGTTTAGTTCAATAATATCCATATCGTCCAAGGTTAATCCTGCTCTTTTTAGTGCTTTATGAGTAGCTCCCACAGGACCAATTCCCATAATTCTTGGTTCTACACCAAATACTGCCGAAGAAACAATTCTTGTCAACGGTTTTAAATTGTGTTTTTTTACATAATCTTCCGAAACCACCAACAAAGCTGCAGCTCCATCATTCAATCCCGAGGAATTTCCTGCGGTAACCGAACCTCCTTCTTTTTTGAAAGCTGGTCTTAATTTTCCTAAAATTTCTATTGATGAAGTTGGTTTTACAAATTCATCTTTAGAAAATTGAATCGGGTCTTTTTTTCTTTGAGGAATTTCTACTGTTAAAATTTCTTGGGCTAGCCTTCCATTTTCTTGGGCTTTGGTAGCTTTCTGTTGCGACCAAAGAGAAAATTTATCTTGATCTTCTCTCGAAATATTGTATTTCTCTACCAAATTCTCAGCAGTTTCTCCCATGCCGTGAGTTCCGTATAATTCTTTCATTTTGGGGTTTACAAATCTCCACCCAAAACTAGAATCGTGCATTTGTGCATCTCTCCCAAAAGGCTTAGAAACTTTGGAAATCACCCAAGGTCCTCTTGTCATATTTTCCACTCCACCTGCGATGTATACATCTCCTTCGCCATTGTTGATTGCTCGTTGTGCATGAACCACCGAACTCATTCCCGAAGCGCACAGTCTGTTCACTGTTTCTCCTGGCACGGAAAATGGTAAACCAGCCAATAATCCGCTCATTCGCGCCACGTTTCGGTTGTCTTCTCCCGCTTGATTGGCACAACCAAAAATTACATCTTCAATGTCTTCTTTTGGGATGTTTGAATTACGGTTCATTAATTCTTCTATCACCAAAGCTCCCATGTCATCTGGGCGAATGGTGGAAAGTGATCCTGTAAAGTTACCAATGGGTGTTCGTATTGCGTCTAGTATATATGCGTTCATTGTCTTTCTTTTTGTTGTGCGAATTTAGGGAAATTTTGGATTGTTTTTACTAGTTGGGCTTCGATACATTTATTCTTCGAAAAAACACTCAGCCCGCAGATTCTGCAAAACCGAATCCTGAGTTCGATCCCGACTTCTCGGGAGAGAGAATCGAAGGGTGACTTATTGACTACCCTTTCAAATTCAAAATAGGTTTACTCAAAAACTTAGCAAACGGTTCTGCAATTTTATAGGTTTCCACTATTTTCTTTTCAAATCCTTCTTGCAGTATTTCTTCTGGTTCAAAAGTGGTATAAACATACAATTGTTTGTTGTATAAAAGTGATTGTTTTTCAGCAGCCGCTTGAAATTCTTTAGGTAATCGGGCATTTTTGTCTCCCAAAATATCTCCAAATGTTGCTTTAAACTTTTTTTCGGAAATGATTTTTTCAAACTCTTTTCCGTTTTCCATAATCTCTTCTCTTATGGCATACAATTGTTCTTTATCTGGTTGGTAAACTCCCGTGTAAACTCGGGCATGCTCGGGCGAAAGCTCAAAATACAATCCCGGAATGGCTTTTTCCTTTTTTCCGGCATTGGAAATAAACGCTGAGCGATTTAGCTTATAAGGCGATTTATCTTTGGCAAAACGAATGTCTCTGTTAATTCTGAAAATACAATCCTTGTAGGTGATGTTCAAGGATTCATCTGTTTTTCGCATCTCATTTATCACGGCAGTTACAAAATCTTCGAAAGGCTTTTTGATACTTTCATGGTACCTTGCTCGGTTTTCATCAAACCAATCTTTGTTGTTGTTTGGAGCTAATTCTTTAAAGAATTCTAAAAAATCGGGGGATAAATGTGACATAGTTTTGTTTTATAAGTTAATCTTTGCTTAGCTGATACTTTTACTTAGAAAAAAATCAGCTCCCAGTCTATTTTTATTCTAATCTGAACCCTGAGTGATTCGAACTTGTTCGAATCGTATCGGCCTGTCCCGACACTTCGGGAAAGGGTGTCTTTATTCTATAATCTTAATATTAACCAAAGAATCCACTCCTTGATCAAGTAACTTTTGGGTCAAGGTTTCGGCTAATTCTTTCCTCAAACTAAGATACACTTCCTCCTCTACTTTTGCTTTTCTTTTTTCAAACGAAAGTAGTTTAGAAGCCAATCCTATCCATCTTCCTTTTTCTTTGGCAATTATTTCATCAGGATTATTCACCTCAACGGTCAACTCAAGTTTAGGCATGTTTAAAAATTAATTTCAAGGTTATATCCGGTATATTTTCTGATATTAATTACCGTGTTATCATCAAAAATAAAATATTGCCCTTTCACTCCCATCAGTTTTTTTCTGAACTTAGGAATCTTTTCCAAATTCACGCTAGTTACTTTGGTGGGGTATTGAAGTACGGGATAATTAATTTCTGTCACCTTATCTTCTTCCGATAAATACTGGCTCAAATCGCTGGGTAAAGTCTCTTCCAACTCCCATTTTATTTCTTCTAAATCTACATCCGTAATAATGTTGTTGGTCAACATTTTCCTCCAGTTTGTTTTGTCGGTAAAATGTTCTTTAAGCGCTACTTCCATTTCTCCAGCCAATCTTCTGTAAGGAACTTCGGCCAAAATAATTCCTGAACTTGCTCCCTGGTCTATCCATCTGTAAGGCAGATTTTTTCCATTCGTAATTCCTACTTTCACTGCACTCGAAACTGCCAAATACACGTAGTGTTTTACGTTATGGTGTTTTTCTTCCCATTCTACATCTCTCCCTTTTCCCAAATGTGCCTCGCACAATTCTGGGCGAATGATACAAGGAGATGCCTGCGGAGAGTTCATAAAATGATTGTAACAAAATCCTTGGCCGAAACTGGTTTTTGTTTTCTTGCCACACACAATGCAATTGATTTCGCCCCTGTACTTGAACTCTACTTCGTTGCCAATCAATTCATTGACGTGGAGTTTTTCATCGCCCAAGTAATAATCTACAACTTCATTTTCGTAGGAGGTTTTCATTTTTTTTATATGGAAATACATGTGACTTTTTTTTGTTTAGTTGACCTTTAAAGGAATTTGAAATTACAATTATTGTAGAGTAAAAGCTAAAAAACCTAACAGATTTTATCAACCTGAAAAAAACCTAACAGGTTTTAAAAACCTGTTAGGTTTGAACTAGCTAATAAAAATCTACATCCAGCACAATTCTCACCGATTTAAAATGAGGTTGATTGTTAAACTTACCCACCGTTTCTCGGATAAACTCTTTTAATTTTACGGGCGAAATTTTTCTTTCAAACTTAATCATTAACTGATTGATGTATAAATTCTTGATTCTAGCTATTGCAGGAGTTTCAGGACCCAAGACTCTGGCTCCTAATTGTTTTTTCAATAATTTGCCTAACTCATCTGCCGCTTCGGCCGATCGTTCTCGCTCTCTGTGCTTTACCGTTATTTTAATCAATCTATAAAAAGGAGGATAACCATATTTCTCTCGTTCTTCAATCTCTTGATTGTACATGCCGAGAAAATCATTTTCAATCACTCTTTCTATCACCGGGTGCTCTGGCGAGTAGGTTTGGATAATCACTTTTCCTTGTTTCTCTTTTCTGCCAGCTCTTCCGGCTACTTGAGTAAGCAATTGAAAAGACCTTTCGAATGAACGAAAGTCTGGATAATGCAACAAGCTATCTGCATTTAACACACCCACCATCCCCACATTGTCAAAATCTAATCCTTTGGTTACCATTTGGGTTCCAACTAAAATATCTATCGCACCTTGCTCAAAATTATCGATGATGTGTTGGTAGCCGTTTTTGTTTCTGGTCGTGTCATAATCCATTCTCTTTACCGCACTTGTTGGAAAATATAGGGATAAATCTTCCTCTATTTTCTCGGTACCAAATCCTTGCATTTTTAGTGAATTGCTTCCACACGCTTTACACTTAGAAATAGGTTTTTCTGTAAATCCACAATAATGACATTTTTGATAATGGGTATATTTGTGATAGGTAAGGCTTATGTCGCAATTCTTGCATTGCGGAACCCATCCACAACTTTCGCAAAGCCAGGAAGGATTGTAACCTCTTCTGTTCTGAAACAAAATTATTTGCTCTTTGTTGTCCAAATAGGTTTGCATTTCGTCAATCAAAAACTGAGAAAAATGCGATTTCATTTTCTTTTTTCTCGTTGCCTCTTTCAAATCGGAGATGACAATTTCTGGGAGTTTTACTTCGCCATATCTCTCGGTTATTTCAACTAACCCAAACTTTTTTTCTTTGGCATTCCAATAGGACTCAATGGAAGGCGTAGCAGAACCCAGTAGTACTTTTGCTCCATGGATACTAGATAAATATAGGGAAGCATCTCGTCCTTGGTAACGAGGAGCGGGATCTTGTTGCTTATAAGAGGAATCATGTTCTTCATCCACAATGGCAAGTCCCAAATTGTGGAAAGGCAGAAAAATAGCTGACCGAGCTCCTATGATTATTTGAAACCTACTTTTTTCCTTTTTTAGTAACTCATTCCAAACTTCTACTCTTTCGTGCGAATTAGACTTAGAATGGTAAATCCCTACTTTATCTCCAAACTTCTTTCTCAATCTGGTGATGATTTGAGTGGTCAAAGCAATTTCTGGCAACAAATAAAGAACTTGGTTCCCTTTTTCTAGTTGCTCTTGAATCAATTGAATGTATACTTCCGTCTTTCCACTACCGGTCACTCCGTGCAAGAGCACTGTTTTGTCTTGTTCGAAATACACTTTTATTTCCTTAATGGCAGCTTCTTGAATCACCGAAAGAGAATCTATATTTTCTTGTACATTTTTCGTTTCTATCCTAGATTCTTCTTTTGATACTTCACACAAAAAACCTTTCACGATTAATTGCTTTACAATGGAAGAACTTGTGTTGGCTAATCGAATTAATTTTTTCTTCGGTATGCTTTCGGCTTCTTTTTTTAGCTGCAAAAACATCATAAACGCCTCTAGTTGCTTGGGAGCCTTTTCCAAAGACTCAAACGCATTTCTTACTTCGTTTTCAGAAAAATTTGCAGGCAACTGAACGTACTTTTCTACTTTCGGTTTGTACTTTTCTTTTAGTTGTTCGGCCACAATAACCGCGTTTTTTTCAAGCAACGATTTTATAACTTTATAACTCGAACTGCTCGAAACTATTGAATCCACTTCACTCATTTCCAATACATTTCTTATCTCAAGTGCCTCAAGAATTAAGTATTCTTTATCCGATAGTTCATTGGGAGAAATTTCAACCTCTTCATTTCGGATAATTTTGGTTTTGCTCACCAATTTTAAACCTGTTGGCAAAGCAGCATTCATCACTTCTCCTATTGAACACAAATAATAGGAACTTAACCATTTCCAAAATTTTAGTTGAGATTCGTTCACAACCGGAGATTCATCCAGGATAGAATCAATGTATTTTGCTTGATACGCTTTAGGAGGAATAGAGTGCAGATGAGAAACTATCCCAGAATATAATTTTTTCTTACCAAATTGGACAACCACTCTTTTCCCTACCTCTACATATTCATTTAATTCCACCGGAACCCGGTAGGTAAACAAATAAGGAATTGGCAAGGGCAAAATTACATCCGCAAATAAAGTTAAACGTGTTGTCATAGGCTATCAAAGGTACATTTTTTTGCCTAAAATTTTTCCAAATTCATTATGGAACTCCTCCATAAATTCAAACGATAAAAAACGAATAATTTTAATACCTGAAAGAGCCACTTTAAAAAACATTGAATGAAATATACTCTTAAAAAAACCAATACTACTTTTTTTTATCCAAGAATATATTCGAACAAACCCTTGTAAATCTATCTTTTATTTAGAAAAAACCGTAGTTTTTGGTTGATATTAAAATCCCTCAAAAACACCTAGTCCAAATAAAGCAAAATCATATTTAGATGGATCTTTCGGATCCATTTTCTTTAAAACATCATCTAATTCTACAACTGCTTTCCAGTCGTTTTGAGTCCTTGATAACAGACCCAATTTTCTGGCAACATTGCCTGAATGAACGTCAAGAGGACAAGACAACAAACTTGGTGAAAGGGTATTCCAAATACCAAAATCCACTCCACAATTGTCTTTTCGTGCCATCCACCTCAAATACATCACTAATCTTTTGGATGCAGAACCTTTCTTGGGACTCGAAACATGTTTTTGTGTACGTTTATTAATCTCTGATGCTTTCTCGAAAAACAACCTGCGAAAATTCTCTATCGCTCCCGAACAGTCTGTAGATTGTTCAGTTAAACCTTGAGAAAAAGCCTTTTCTATCCCTCCATGAGTTACATAAATGTGTTGGAGTGCGGCAACAAAATATTTTAAATCATCTGCGTTAAAAGTCCGATGTTTAAACGAGTCAAAACGAGTCAAATCTGATTGTTCGTGGTTCATGACAAAATCATAAGGCGAAAAGTCCATTAGCTCAACCATTTTGTTGGCATTATTGATGATTGTTTTTCTTTGTCCCCAAGCAATTGTAGCCGACAAAAGACCCGAAATTTCAATGTCCTCTTTTTTTGTAAATAAATGGGGAATACTGATCGGATCACTTTTTATAAAGTCCGGATTATTGTATTCAATTGTTTTCGCATTCAAAAACTCTGATAGTTCAGTCAAATTCATTTACAAACTTAAAACGATTATTTCGGTCCTTCTGTTAATTTGTCTGTTTTCGTCAGAGGTATTTGGCACTTTTGGTTTTGTTTCTCCTTTTCCGGCAGAAGAAATTCTAGAAGAATTGATTCCTCCATCTTCTAAAAACTGCTTGACTGAGTTAGCTCTATTTGCCGATAAAACTTGATTCTGTGAGGCATCTCCAATATCATCTGTGTGGCCTACTACCCTAAATTTTATGGATGGATTCTTTTTTAAATACTGTAAAAAATTAGTTAAGATAAATTGGGCGTCCTCATTGAGTTCAAAAGAATTGGTCGCAAACACAATGTCCTTAATATCAAAACTCTGTCCTTTTTCCAGAGGCTTCACTTCAATGTTGCGATTTTTTATCACCCCTCCTTTTGCCTCCTCGCTCTTTACCAGTCTTGATTGATAAGCTGTTCCTTCTTTTTCAAGAGTTACCACAACTTTCTCCTCTTTTTCCATGTTGACCGCTACCGCAAAACTTCCGTCATCCGTTACAATATCAATTTCTCTGTTCTTTGACTCGTCTTCATAGTTCAAAGAAAGTTTTGCTTCATTAATCGGCTCTCCCTTATAGTTTGCCAAGTTTCCTTTCATCAAAACTACTTTATCCGGTTTTGCTTCTTTGGGCAATTCAAAAGAATAAATATCTTTTCCCCCTGCACCATTTTTAATTCTCCCAGAGGAAAAATACGCAGTAGATCCCGTAATATTTACGATTAACCCATCTTCTGCCTGAGCCGTATTTATTGGATAGCCTAAGTTCTTTGGCTCGCTCCAAGTTCCATTTTCATCTTGTTTAGAAAAGAAAATATCGTAATCTCCCGCCCCTCTCCTATTTCCAGAGATTTGAGAAGCAAAATACATTGTTTTACTATCCGTATGCATAAACGGAGCCTTGTCATTCCCTTTTGTATTGATTATGCCTCCCATACTTTTGGCTTTGCCCCATTCTCCGTTTTCTTGTTTTTCTGAATAATAAATATCTATTCCCTCTGAAGTTGGTCGACTTGTGGCAAAATATAGCGTTTTTCCGTCTGCTGAAATCGAGGGTTGAGCTTCCCAGGTTGTTTCGCTATTTACCGCTTCTCCCAAGTTTCGCAATTCACTCCAGTGATATTCATACTTTCCGGTCTTTTCATTTTTTTTGTATTCGTAATTAGAAACAAAAATATCACAGTTATTATAATTGTTCACTTCGCTACAAGCGCACAAATACAGTTCTTTGTTGTTCAATGAAATGGAAACACCGCCATAGTTTTGCCCCACGTTAAATGGCTTAGGCAAAGCGGTACCATCATCAAATTTTTCATCTGAAGAGTTTCGCGTACTCACAACTAACTCTTCTATTTTGGTGGATACAATGTCACCTAAGCCTTTTTTTGAATAGACTCTCGTAAAGAATAAATTTTCGTCATCGGCAGAAATCATCGGCAAATACTCCTCTCCTTCTGTAGAAACATTCTCCACGATTGAAGGGGTAAACGGAACGGGATTATTAAAAAATGTATTGTTGAAATTAAGTTCTGGCAGTACTCTTTCGGCAGCTTTTTTCTTATCGAAGTAATACTTATCAAACTTATGGTCGTCTTTATCTTTAAACTCTACAAATTTCTTGAAATATTTTTCTGCTTCTTTCGAATTTGATTCTTGGTAATTCATCAGACCTAGATAGTAGTATAAATCCGAGTGAAAATTGGGACAAAGTCGCTCTACTTCTTCATAATATTCAATTGCTTTGGAATAAGACGATTTATTATACTTGGCTTTCGAGTAGCTCCTTTTTGCCAATTCCCAATAACAAGGAACACAACTTTCGTCCTCTTCAATTGCCTCTTTCATGAACTCCAGCCTCTTTTCTGGATCTTTGGTTTTTTTTCTATCCAGTGCCTTTTCGTACAATTTTTTCACCTTCCCATTATCAGGAAGTTCGCATTCCTTTTGGGCAAAGAATGAAATGGAAAAAAAAGAGAAAATAATGGTTAAATATTTGGTCATAGTTGTGTCTTGTTCAAACGAAAAAAATCGCTTCTATTTCTTCATTGCCTCTGCTTTCTTTTGAGCAGATTCCAGTATTTTTTGCGCTTGGTTGTCGGCTTCTTCTTCAATTTTATTTGCCTTTTCATCGGCTTGCTTTTCAATATTTTCTGCTTGAGAATAGGCTTTTTGCTTTGTCTTTTCAATTTGTTCAAATGCTTTTCGCTGACCAGCTTCTGCCAGCTTCTTATTCGCTATTTTTTCGAAAGGATTTGCTCCTTTATTTGCCAATATATCCGCTTCTTCTTTTGCTTTTTCTCTAGCATCTTCGGCAATTTCTTCTGCTTTCTTTTTGGCCTCCACAGTTGCTTTTCTTCCTTCTTCTCTCAATTTGTCTGCTTGTACCTTTGCCTCTTGCTTCAATTTATCGCCTTGTTCTCTCGCTTCCTTCATTAGCTTATCAATTTGGGCGTTGTAGGTTTTCTTTACCGTGTCTACCACTTTATCCTTTATATCGGTAATTACACTCGAGGCTTTATTTTTTAAATCTCCATTTACCTTTGGAGAAGTTACTGTTCCTCCTATTTTAAACTTTACCGGAATCACATCGGGAATTGTTACTTGCTTCCCCTCTATTTTTGCTTTCCCAAGTAAGGATTCGGCTACTTCATTTGCTTTACTTCCCAGTTTGGCTTTTGGCACTTGCATTGTTACGTCATAGTCTATCGTTTGGTCAAAACCGGTAGACCCAGATATGGTTGAATTAATTCCCGATAATTTCACATCAAAAGGGTTAACAAAAGCTCTTCCTTTCTTGAATTCAAAGGCTAATTTTAATTTGTCAATACTCTGTGTTGCAAGTTCTTTTACTTTTAATATATCAGCAATTTCCTGTAAAGATTTCACTCCTTCTAAGGATAAATTATTGGCAAATAATCCTCCTTGCCCATCCATTGTGTTATACACAGGCTCCATATTTTGGTCTAGCTCCGTCCTAACTTTTAGGTTGGTAGAAACCTTTCCTTTGCAGTTTTTTAGGATTGGAGCTATCGTTTCTAAGGCTCCAAAAAATGCGACAGTTTTCTCAATATCCACAGCTTTTACCTCGTAATCAAAATTGACTATGGGGTTGTTTTGTTGCGTATTGTAACTTCCATTTAATTTAACGTTTCCATCCAGCATATCAAGATTTACCTTGCTCAGCTTGGCAACTTCGTCTTTTACACTTACACCACCTCTCATGTTTTTAATAGAGGTTCCGTCATAAATCATTTCTTTAATATCTGTCGTGAGATTCAAATCATAAAAAGCAGGAACTCTTATCACTCCATAAGCTACCGAAGAGTCAGTAGCTGGAGCTTCCGGAGTGGATTCTCCTTCCACAGTTCGCATCAAATCATCTACATCCAATTTGGAAGATGTGACATGCATGCTTCCTTTTAACACTTCGTTATTAAATACATAAGGCAATATATTGTCAATTTTCCCTTTCGCTTGTAGGTCGCTGTTTCCAATTTTTATGGCGAAATTATTTAGCTCTACATACTGTGGCGAAAATTTCATTTCCATGGAATTTACTACTATTTCGTACGGCAATTCTTTGGAAGCATATTCCATATTGGTTACAGTAACATCTCCCTCTGCTTTAAAGTTTTGATATTCCTCTTTTTCGATAGAAGACATTCTTCCAGCCAACACGATATCGGCAGCAATAGTTCCGTTCAACTTTTCATTCTCTTCCATAGGAATTACTGTTCCCAATTTGGATAGATCCAAATTTGCTAAAATCTTGGAGGAAATAAGTGGGTCTGTCATTGGATTAGACACTTTTAGATTTCCGTTTATTGGATTATCTGCCAATTTCATTGAAAACTTACTCAAATCAATTACCATTAAATCTAAGTCACCTTGAGGATGAGTAATTCTTGTTTTTAACCCAATATTTGTGACTGAATTTGGCAGATCTGGGTATTTAAAATATCCTTCATCTATCGCCATAGAGACATCAAATTGAGGATACTCTTCTCCTTTCATTTCTCCTTTCATCATTCCTTTCAAAGCGAACTTTCCTCGGGTTTTTACTGATTCAAAATCGGTCATATACACTGCCGGAATCAATGACAAAATATGCTTGAATTCAGTTTGTTTTGAATGGAACGTAAGATCCATATTCATTTTATCTGCCAACAATTCTAAAAATCCGTCAAATCCGAGTTCTAGTTCATTTAATTTTAGCACATTTTCTTTCAAAGTGTATTTCTCGAACTTATCAATATTTATGCCTGCATCGAACGATACTTTTGTCTTGCTCAGGTAAGATACTGGTCCATCTGTTACAGTTAATTCCTCAATGGAAGAGGCAATGAGAACATCAAATACATCTTGTGTGAAATCTCCCGACAATTCAAAGTCCATGTTTTTTATGTCAGAACTCATATGAGCCACTTCATCTTTGTAAGAAATATTCGCTCCGGTAATCATTAATTTTTTTAAGCCTATTTCAAACTGTGCGGAAGAAGTATCAATCGATTCTTCTACAAGCTCTTCGGACGTTTTGGCAATGTCATAGTTGGCCATTGTATCTTTGTTTACCAAGATATTTATCTCTGGCTCCTCAATCAATATACTGTTGATCTTAATTTTACCTCCACCAAGCACACTCATCAAATCTAATTTAATGGAAGTATGCTTTATATCTGCCAAAGTAACTCCTTCAAACTCCTCTATACCAAGTACTTTTACGTTGTCTATTTCAAACAAAAAATTAGGAAATGAACTCAAAATTGTCAGGTCAAACTCTCCCCAATCTATCTGAGCCTTCACCGAATTATTGACTTCCTCTTTTACTACTTCAATCAATTTACCTTTAAAAATAAACGGCAAAGAAATTAGTGCGATAAAAATAAGTAGGAAAGTTATTCCGGTCCATTTTAAAATATTCTTCATTTGGCTTTTCTTTTTTACTTTTGAATCTTGAAAATTTTGTGACATAACAGTTAGATTTGCTAAAACGAATTTACTTCAAAGTTAGTACGTTGACAAGTGTTTTTACTTTTTTAAAGAAGTCTTAACAGAGTTTAAAATCGATCGTTGTAAGATAGGCTTGTTCCGTTCGTTTAACCTAAAAAAAAGAACCATGAAACACCTAGAAAGTGCCTTAGAAAAAAGTTACACCTATGCTGATTACAGAGAGTTAGTTTCCGATTTGTTGTCAGAAAACAAATCAACAACTGCAAATGGACCTGAATCATTGGTTGGGTACAGCAAGCTGAACCACAGCAGAATGAAAAGACTCGACAAGACGACTAAATTGCCTGAAAAAGTGGTTCATGCTATGCAATCTATTGATGAACCCACAACTTGGACTGTACTGAGCGAGGGATGGTGTGGCGATGCGGCCCAAAACCTACCCGCAATTAATAAAATGGCAGAACTCAATCCGCTAATAACACTCCGAATTGTGCTCAGAGACGAACAGCCCGAGTTGATGAATGAATATTTGACAAATGGCGGCCAGGCAATTCCCAAACTAATTCAAGTTCAAGACAATAAAGTAACCGGAACTTGGGGGCCTAGGCCAAGCGTAGCAACCAATATGGTGAATGATTACAAAGCAAAACATGGAACCGTAGATGCAGAGTTTAAAAAAGACTTGCAGATTTGGTATAACAAGAATAAAAACGAGAGCTTGTTTGAAGACTTTTTGGAATTAGCAGTGGCAACAAATTCTGTAAAGGCATAATCAGACAATAGGTTAAGGGCTAAATTAAAAGGTGAATTTAGTCCTTATTCTACAATTGCTTCACGCCATTCGGAAAACACCTCAACCGATTCGTTTGCATCAAAATCATAGCACACCAAAATGCTTCGGCCCTTTGTGCAAAGTAGCTTCACACCCTCTTTTTCTTTGAAAATTTTGTATTCTAGTGTGATGCTTTTTTTACCTAAATCTTCGCAAGAAGTTTCGACAAATAGCTCGTCATAAAAATGAGTTGCTTGCAAGTAATCTACTTCATTTCTCGCTACCAAAACTCCTTTCTTCTTCCAATCCCAATCGGGAGCAATTACTTTGTTGAAAAAATCGATTCTTCCAATCTCAAAGTAATTTAAATATTCTGAATTATGAACATGACCCGCCATGTCTAGATCATTGAACCGAACTTGTAATTTAGTTTGGATTTTTTTGGTTTCTTTTTTCATGATATTGGATTTAACACAACACTAAAAACAACGGTTGAATTCACATCTCTTTCGAAATAAAACTTTTCTATGGCTGAGAGCAAATTGGCCGCCCTAAAATAGGACGTATTCAATTCCGTACTTTCTTTTAGAGACCATTGAATCGTGTAAGAACTTTCTTTTTCTTTGTAATTTTTGAGGTAATCAAGCATTTTGTACAACGCATCAATTTTTCCGAAACCTAGGGCCGAATGAAACAAAAATAACTGATTATGCTTTGGATTGAAGGTGATTAAATCCAACTTCACTTCCTTGTCCATTTCTTGATATTGAAACTTGAGCTCAATGTTACTGGCTGCACCAATGTAATTTTCAATTTTCTTTTCTAACTCCTGTACTTCTTCATTCATTCGGTTAATGTAATTTGATTAATCTAATTTATTGAAAACCGAATTGTTACTCAAGAATTCAGGTATGATATTTTTCATTTCTTTTACAGCTTCCTCGTTTTGCTGACCTACGGCTAATTGTATAAGGCGAGAAATCTGTTCTTCCACTTCTGGTTTAATCTCTCTTATTTTTCCAATCAAAATTTGAGGATGGTGAGTTGGCAAAGTAGATTCAAGGTCGCTCAACACTTCTTCGTATAGTTTTTCTCCCGGGCGAAGACCCGTAATCTTTATTTTAATTTCTTTCTCAGGTTCAAATCCCGATAACTTAATCATTCTTCTTGCCAAGTCAATTATTTTAACTGATTCGCCCATATCAAACACAAAAATCTCGCCTCCTTTTCCGAGTGTTCCTGCCTCCAAAACTAGTTGACAAGCCTCTGGAATGGTCATAAAAAATCGGGTTACTTCTTCGTGAGTTACTGTGAGCGGTCCGCCTCGCTCAATTTGTCGTTTGAATAAAGGAATTACCGAACCGTTGGATCCAAGAACATTTCCAAAACGAGTAGTAATGAAAGCCGTGGAAGAACTTTCGCTCTTTTTTTGTGCAATTATTTCTGCTATCCTCTTAGAAGCCCCCATTACATTCGTTGGATTCACGGCTTTATCCGTAGATATCATCACAAATTTTTCTACTCTATACTTATCCGATAAATCAACCAAGTTTCTTGTTCCTTGCACATTGGTTTCTATGGCCTCACACGGATTGTCTTCCATCAACGGAACGTGTTTGTACGCTGCCGCATGAAACACAATTGAAGGTGAAAAATGAGCAAAAACTCTTTCTATTCTGTGGTGATTAGAAATATCACCCACAACCATCTCTAATTTTGTTGCGTATTCAATTAATTCTTGTTCCAAGTCATACAAACCTGATTCTGCCTGATCTAACAAAATTATTTTTTTTGGAGAAAAATTGAGTAGTTGTCGAACCATCTCGCTTCCTATCGAACCAGCAGCACCCGTAACCAAAATTACTTTGCCTGCGACATCTTGGGATATTTTTTGTCGATCCAATTCAATTTCTTTCCTCCCTAACAAGTCTTCAATGTTAATTTTTTTTATTTGATTCACATTTAATTGACCATTAATCCAGTTTTCAACTTTTGGTGTATTCAAGATTTCCAATGACAGATTAAGCGCTGTATCCAATAGTTTATTCTTCTTACCTTTTTCAGTAGATTGAAAAGCGACTAACAATGTTTTTACATTTCTTTTTTCTACAATTTGTTCCAAACTACTAGTATGATACACCTTTTTCCCAAGCAGCGTATTGCCAGATTTATTTGGATTATCATCAATGAAAGCGACAACTTTTTGTTTAATATTAGCTGACTCTGTTAAAGTTCTGCACACGATACTCCCCATTTCTCCAGCTCCGTAAATAATCACGTTTTCGTGGTCCTCGGTATCTTTTCTTCCTTCATGATAACTTAGTTTCACTGCAATTCTTACCGCTACCATAAAAAATAAGGTAAGCAAATACTCAATCGCAATAATAGGACGTGGTAGAAAATATTTTTCATCTAACAAATAATACCTCAACAAACTAAAAACGATGAAAACAATTGTCCCTCCGGTTACGACATAAAAAATTCTTTTGGCATCTTCGGTACTCGTATATCGGATGATTCCCACGTAAGTTTTACCAAAATAAAAAAACAAAGCTCTCACTACAATAAACAAAGGTAAAGCCGACCAGAGCACTTGAAATTCTTCTTCGAATCCTTGTTGAGCGCTAAAAAAGTCGAACCTCAAGGCATAAGCTAAAAACAAGGCAAAAAGTGAGGCTAAAAGATCATACACAAATATGGTCCATCTTTTCATGTTATTTTCCGGTAACTTCAATCTGTCTGTTGTTTTTTTTTATCAAACGAAGGTATTAAAAATAGTTGTATCCTCCGCCATTTCCATTTTCTGATTCGTCTGCTCGAGGATGGTCTTTTACTCTAATTTCTTTCATTTTCTCCTCTATCAATTCCTTCACATCTTTGTCTTTTCCTATTTTTAATCCTTTTTTCTTAAATAAATTTGAAGTATTCACTTTGGTTAGATCTAACGGTTGAAGTCCAATAAAATCTAACTCCCAGTTGTCATCATTTTTCCCTTTTGATTGAAAGAAATAAACAAATCCTTCCTCGCCCTTCACCTCCACTTTTTCTTTCGAAAGAAAGAGCAATGAGTCTTTTGAAAAATCGAATCCTCGTTCGTACAAGAATGATTGACAAATACCTTCTTGAGTTAGTTCAGCTGAAGGGAACAAATCTAATTTGTCAATCTCTTTAAGTGATTCGTACAAATAATGTTTATTAATGACATCCGCTGCTAACTTATTCCATGTAGCTTGCGACACTTCTTTTTGGTTCAAAATAAGTAAGCAAGCCAAGTCTGTTTGAATTTGGTAATCTTGTACTTTTTCCAATTTACCAAAGAACTCTCGTACATCCAATTTAGCATAATAAGGCATAAGCATTCTGCAATATCTTATCAATTTGTAATTCCCTTGATTTTTGTAGCTCGTGTAGTAATACTTTCTTTTTTCCTCTTTTGCTTTCGCAGTTTGTTCGTTGCTAATTTGAGATTTCAATTCAATTTTAGCTTCTCTCAAAATTTGTTTGTATTCTTTTTTCAGAATATTCTTCTTTAATTCGCTGCTGTCAATTGCCTTGATCATCAGGTCGTAAATAGGTTTTTGGTATTCATCCACAAAAGTAAAGTTGAACAAATCTGGATAGATATATTTTGTGAGCGACAGCGAATCAAAAAAAGGATAAAAAATAGAAGAGGTTCCCCACGTAGAAGAGCTTAGTGGAATATCTTTTTCAATTAAATCTACCAGTAACTTGGCTGATTCTTTTGTTTTTTGATTGGATAAAGCTCTTAAAATTGCCAATTGAAACATGGCAGTATCTTCTACTTTGTCATACAAATTGGCCAAGAAAGGAGTGATACTCGGATTTTTTATTCCTCCTAATGATTGAATTAAATTGGCTTTTGCCTCCAAGTGCTTGGACGGAAATGAATAGGTAAGAATTACTTCTTTCAGTTTGTTAAGGTCTTTCTCATCAAAATCATCAATCATCACAACTGATTTGAGGGCGCGCTCTTTTTCGGTGCTGTCTGAAGAATAAATTGCCTCAAAAAACAACTTTGATTTACTCTCGGTTAATTCCAATTGGCTAGAAGAATCGGAAGGAGCAAAAGTAGAAAAGAATGATTCTACAAATTTAGAATTCGGCCCAATTGTGTCTAGATTTGCAGTGAGCGTGTACAAAGTACCTTTACTTACTAGGTACTTTTTTCTTATCATTCTGCTCGAGTTAGTGTCTGTAAAGTAAGCTTCAACAAATTGATTGGGACCAACATTACCGCTTTGGCGAGACTTCAAAATTAGTTTCTCATTTTTGGTAAAATAACGTATTTCTCTATTGAATAAAGTATCCAAATGTTTGAAAGACTGATAACGATGAAATTTGTCGTACTCTACTAATATTCTTTCGTAGTTCTCAGAGTAATAAGTTTGTTTCATTTTACTCGACAAATAAGATTTGTCCTCTTTTTGTTTTCGCTCTCTTTTCCTTTCATATCCCTTTCTTATCATTTGTGTGTAAGGGTTGGGAGACACGTAGTTCGAGTTCACGGTAAAGTAAAGAGCAGAGTCTATTCTTTCTTCAAAAGGAAATGTATAGTCTTGTTCGGTAAAGGCAAACGAGTCAAAAAATTGTTGAGACTTTTTTTTGCTTGCACTGGTGGTAGCGAGCAAATAATAATATGCGCCTTTCACCACAATTTTTATCGTTAGGTCTTTTCCTTCTTTGGTTTTTCCATAACTTAAGCTAGTCGGATATGGTTGGCTCATGTCCAAATTGGTTTCGATGGAATCAATCTCCAATTCTTTATAAAACTTCTTGGCCAATCTCTTGAGTTCGAAATCATCTTCTTCTATAAACTCAAAATCGTGCAAAGCGGCCCTTTTTACCAAGTAGTAGGAAGAGTCAGAAACATCAAACGCCTCTATCTCTGGATGCGTGTACATGGAAGTGGCTTTGGTATTTCCTTTTATGTGGTAATACGAAGGAATCTTCACAACAAAATCTTTCTTGATTGTGGCCACTTCATTCCATTCCTTGGTTGGCTTCTTTAACTCAATTGAATTAAAAAACCGCTCACTTTCTTTTTGAACAAAATCGTGCTTCCCTCCCATTTTTAGTATCAACAGATGAAGAGGAGTTTCCACTATTTGGTAACGCTGGTAATCACCGGTTCTAGTTTTATTTACAATATCCAATCCATGGAATCCATCGAGCTTTATTCTGTCTTTGGAAATTATTTTACCCGGAATATTTTCAAAAAGTAAACTATCTATCTTTTCCAAATATCTTTGTCCAGATTGCCCATTTAGCTGGTTGTACTTGCTTAATAGCTTCACAGTATAAAAAGTTCCGTTGGTTAACTCTGGCGAAAAAAATTGTCGTTCATTGGCTTCGGAGGGAGTTTCGTATACTTTGCCAGGAGTTTTCATCGAAAATAATTCGGTCGAAAAAGAATAAGAAAACGGAACTGATTTTTTTGTTTTACTCAGTTTCTCTTTTTCAAGCTTTGCTTTTTCAGAGAAAGTTCGCGAAGACGGCTCAACCGAATATCCCTTTGCTCGTAACAAACCGATCACACCTTTACTATTTGCCAAGTGAGCAGCACCAATTCCAATAAACAAACTTGTTCCAGATTGAATAATTGAATCGATATTATCAGCCATTATTTCGTTTCTCAAATACAACATATATTTCATATTGTTCCTCGAAGAGGTTTCTTTTTGAAGAGAATCCAACATATCTAAATCTTGATTTCGATAGGAATCCTCCAAAATTTCAAAATAGCTTTTTTCTTTGGTTAATTTCTTGTACCATTCCGATGTTTCCTTGGGTTCACTGTCCGGAATCCTCGCCATCATTGAAAAAGCACTGGTTTGAGTAAAATTTTCTAGGCTATACACCGGTTTATTTTGTTTACTTCCAGCTTGGTAAATAAACATATCAAGAAATGTATCCTCTTCAAACTCTTTGTTTTGGGCACTTTCTCGATACAGCATCCAGTTGGCTAAAAAATGGTTTGCCGAAAGAGCTTTGGCAAAATCCTTGTTTTCTGGTAGATTTAGCTTAAATGCTTTTTGATAAAACCCTTTGTAAGCCTGACTCTCGATAGCATATCGTCCCAAATAATTGTTGGCAAATGGAGACTCCACAATTTCATCCAACCAAATAATAGGGTTAGACTCCAAGGCAATTGCATCTACAGAAGCTAACCCTTCAAAAAATTCTTCGCCTAAATGAAAAGCAATTCGGCCGCTCACATGCATCGTTCCATACAAATAAGAAGTTTTGGTAAGTCCATTTCCAGAAATCTCCCAAAGCAATCCTTTGTGCACTTCATTTTGAGATGTTGTTTGTGCAGCCACCTGCAAAGCCCCAATTAAGGAAACCAGAATAAAAAATTGCTTCATGTAATATAGTTAGTTTGATGATTGAACTAGTCCAATTCGTAATAAGGTAACAAAAATTAGTTCGTTTTATTGGCTGTATCCCAATAATTCATCCATTGTATTGGTTGATACAAAATGATAGTTTGGTCTAGCCTTTTTGTAAATATTCTTGGCCATAGACTTTTTATCCGTTTCAATCATCGCCCGGTACAGAGGTGTCAAGAATTTTCTTCGCCCTACTTTTATTAAAAAAGCTTCAAGCGATTCGTAAGCAGGCTCATAATTGGCCCTGATTGACTTCTCAAACCAAGCGGCAGCAATTTCAGCATTCGTAGAATTCGTAAAATCAAACAACCCATCAGCTGTTGTAAAAGCCTCTAAATTCCAAGAAGTATCGATTCCTCTAATAAAATGAAGCCACTCATGAGTCGTCCAATCCCTAGTCAGAGAAGGAGTTTGAACAAACCTTTTGGACTCTCTTACTTCATCTACATTAGAAAATTTATCAGAAACAATAACGGGACAATTTTCTGGTAATCCAGGTTTATATATCCATTCCTTCAAATTCATAGTTTGAGTAGCAGGTAATTCGTCATGGATGTATTCCAAAAACACCTCTGTTGTTAGATTTTTAAACTTAAAGAATTCGAAATATGTTTTGAGGAAAGAGTCAAATTTTTCTCTGCCCACATTCTCTTCAATCATTCTCAGCATAAAATATCCTTTTTCGTATGCGATATCCGACATTCCATCATCAGGACTTCTTCCTTCCAAGTCTAGTTTTAGTCTTGTGTCCTCTGCAGGTAAATCTTCCAAAGTGTGAGTTAGATCTTGAAACCCTAACAAAGCCAACATTTCTGAATAATCTCTTCCATATAAAGCTTCTGCAATTCTTCGTTCAAAATAAACTGTGAATCCTTCGTTGAGCCAAAAATCATCCCAAGTAGCATTGGTTGCCAGATTACCCGACCACGAATGAGCCAACTCATGAGCGATTAATGAAGTGAGCGATTTGTCTCCAGCAATTATTGTGGGTGTAGCAAAAGTAAGCCTTGGGTTTTCCATTCCTCCGAAAGGAAAGCTAGGCGGAAGTACAATGACATCGTATTGCTCCCAAGCGTAGGGTCCGTAAAGATTTTCTGCCGCATCTATCATGGCTTCCAATTCTTCAAACTCTTGATAGCAAGCTTTCATCATACTTGGTTCCGCATACACTCCCGATCTTGCACCCAAGGATTTGTACTCCAATTTTCCTATTGCAAGGGCAATCAAATAACTGGGTATAGGTTGTTTCATTTCAAATTCGAACACTCCGTTTTTGGCAACGGTTGTATTGGCGCTCATAACCGCTGT
>ENA-OUOG01001450-OUOG01001450.1-marine-metagenome-genome-assembly--contig:-NODE-1450-length-27544-cov-5.355263_pt1 | contig 27544 bp, 44 predicted proteins | sample MGYA00248635_ERZ508505 | MGnify/ENA primary metagenome ERZ508505 (study PRJEB26176, sample SAMN06267871) | marine metagenome | isolation source: Saanich Inlet, British Columbia, Canada | place: Pacific...
TGCGCTGCCAGACTTGCAACCGATTTTTTCGGCACGATCGAACGGCAAAATGAATTGGGGGGCACTGGTAGACAATTACCTTGGCAAGTGCACAAAGTGCCAGAGACTGAAGAGGCACAAGAACCTTTGGTATGCCGAACCAGGCGCGGCATGGTGCCGGAGGTGTATGTAATGAATCGCTTACCTTACGCGGGCTATGCCCAAATGAAATTGCGCGAGGAGTACAAGGACAAGAACCCCGAAGAGCGCGCCAAGTACTTTTCTAACAGCGGGAAGATTCTAAAGTATGACGAGTACAAAGACTATTGCAAGCGCAACAAGTTCACGGCAGACAGCCCGCCAGACGGTTATTGGGAATCAAAAGAAGAACCTTGGCACAAGCCAACAGGAATCGCCCTTGGGCTTTTCGGAATCTTACTTTGGTTTATTGGCGGCCTAGCTACCGGATCAACAGGACAACGAGGAAGAGGAAACTGAACTATGGAAAGAAATTGGAACGAGGAAGTCACCTTGTCTTACGAGACGGGCCACAAGTGCTACGACACTAAAGACCTTGTGATGTTGTTTGTTGATCTGCTTGACCAGGGCTACACGGCCTTGAGTCTTGGATTGATCATTGACCTGGTGGAGGATAAATTGCCAGAATCGTCAGACTGAAAATTCAGTCAGAAACACTTTACGCGCGCGCGGGTATGCGTATGTACCCGCGCGTGTTCCTTTATCTATGGGACACAAAAAAATTTTGCCCGACACGCTTGCGCCCTTAAGTGCGCACGGGCATACTTGACGCAACACAACACGAAAGGCACAACTTGACACTTGAGACAATTGAACTGGTTTACCTATTGGCACTAGCCCCGCTCTTTTATGTTTTGGGGCACGGTGTCGGATACAACAAGGCAAAAGAACAACACGAGAAAAAGGAGATAAGGAAATGAATCTTGAGCACGTTAAAGATTGGCTTGATGTTGAGATACAAGAAGCCATTGAAATACAACAGGAACTAAACAACAAAGCCAAAGAAACTGACTACTCAGACTTTGATGGAGAAATAGCCCGACTTGAGCAAGACGGTTTTGTTTTAGCACTTCAGCACGTAAGGAGACACCTATGAACATCACACGCAAAGCACTACGAGGAAACACCCCGATGAAGTACACCGCCCGCGCTTTTGTAAAGCACGGCGTCCCGTTCGAGTGGTACTACTCAGGAGGAGGACACGAGCACCTAATCGTTGCCCCCGATTTTGACAATTGGTATGACACCCCGCACCTAATGACGGGACACTTTGACGGGTGCCTTTTCTTTATGGAGAATTGGGATTATGAGGATTTCACGCAATTGCACCACGGCTTCGGCTACGAGTGGGAGGAACTCACCCCCGAACGTATGGAGAGAATCGCCGAAGAAGTTGCCTACACCGCGAAGGGCTGGCTATTGAGCGCTAAGGCGGTGACCCGTGCCTAGAGTGAACACCCGCGAGGCATCGCCACTAATCGCAACACGCACCCCGTTTACAAGTCACGGCGCTATCACCGGAGTGCAAGACCGTGAGAATTATGTTGTCCGCTCGTATCACGTGCCGATACTAATCATTGACACCGCTGCCAGGACGGCAACGATAAATGAATCCAAGTACTCACGCACAACAAGCACGCACCAGACACAAGCCCGCCTAGCTCTTTCGGAATTTCGGGAACTCGGTTACCAGATACAGCACGCTTACGAACAGGAGGAGTTTGAGACACTCACGGGATACTGTGTAGCCCGCTACTGATAACACGAAACAAAACAAGAAACACCCGCTAGAAACTCTGGCGGGTGTTTTTTTGCGCCCGAATTAGGTAACGATTAGGTAACGGGGCTACTGAACGCCCCTAGAGACACGCAACCAATACCACCAATAGGCAAAAGCACGCTAAAACGCCACCAGAGCCAATCTAACGGCATTTTGTACCGTCCTGGGTACGATAACACCAAACAAACACGAAAGCCCGCCTAGCCCTATCCTGTGACCCGTGGGGGCATAGTTGGGGGGCGGGGGTAATCTTAGGCAGGGAGGCGCAACGGCACCCCGATCCTGCTGTCGCGTATCTTACCGCAGTTCAAAAGTTTTGTGGTAGCCTCTAAACATGGGAAACCCAGCAAAGCCAATAGAGCAGAAGCGCCTGCTCGGAAATCCAGGTAAGCGAGCTATGCCTAAACAATCCGAGACAATCGCGCTAGAAGGCGGTTACATTGAGCCAATGCGCCCTCTTGAGTTCGCAGGCAAGCAACTATGGGACTCTGTGTTCCAGCACGGCGCACTATGGGTAAGCCAGCGCACCGATGTACACCTACTGCTAATGACCTGTGAGCAACTTGACCGACGCGAGGACCTGCGCTCACTTCTATCGGAGGAACCATCCGACAAGAACTTGCTGATGAGAACTATGGAGCTTGAGAAATCAATCGCAAGCAATCTAGGTCTACTCGGCTTTACGCCATCCGACAGAACAAGACTTGGGCTTGCAGAGGTAAAGGCTCGATCGAAACTAGAAGCACTACAAGATAAGTGGGCGAAGAATGACCAGTTGGCCTCCTAGATGGCTAACACCTGTACCTGACGGGGCTATAGAAAACTCCCACGGTATAAAGGCGATTGACTTCATTGACACATTCGCTACTATCACGAAAGATTCCGTCGGTGGTAGGGCTGGCGAAGCCATGGTCCTTAGAGACTGGCAACGCAAACTACTAACGCAGGTATTCGCAGCTGACGGTTCTGGCTTCAGGCACAGGGTCAACTTAGTAGGCGTTCCGAGAAAGAACGGGAAAAGCGCGCTCGCATCTCCGATTGCGCTCTGGTCGCTTCTGACGGGACCCAAGGGCGGTGAGGTTTACTCTTGTGCTGCTGATAAGGATCAGGCTCGCATCGTGTTCGGTGAAGCCAAGAAAATGCTTGAAGCTCAGCCAGAACTAGCCGACATGGCAAAGATTTACAGAGATGCCGTTGAGATCCCGTCAACAGGCTCCGTCTACCGCGTTCTAAGCGCCGAAGCCTTCACCAAGGAAGGTTTGTCCCCCACAATGGTTATCTTTGATGAGCTTCACGCTCAGCCTACACGCGAGCTTTTTGATGTTATGCAACTTGCTCAGGGAGCACGTGGAAGCCTAGCGACCATGTTCTGTATTACAACTGCCGGACAGAAGTCTGACTCTAAAGGCGAGGACTCTATTGCCTACAACCTGTACCAGTATGGGCAGAAAGTAGCCAGAGGCGAAGTTGACGATTCCAGTTTCTTCATGGCATGGTGGGAAGCAGCCGCAGAAGCCGATTTTCGCGACCCACAGACCTGGATAGACGCTAACCCTGGGTTCGGTGACCTAAACAGCGCAGATGACTTCCAAAGTACCGTTCTACGCACCCCAGAAGCCGAGTTCAGGACCAAAAGGTGCAATCAGTGGGTATCTAGCAACCTAACGTGGCTACCAACAGGCACTTGGGACGGTTTGAGCGAAGAAAAAGAGATAACACCCGATGATGAGATAGTTATCGGCTTTGACGGCTCATTTTCAGGCGATACAACCGTTCTTGTGGGTTGCACGATCCCCAAAGACGAAGAAATGCCTCATTTGTTCCTAATCAAGGCGTGGGAGAAGGGTCCTAACGACGATAACAACTGGCGAGTTGACATAACAGACGTTGAGAACGAAATAATGAGGTTTTGTCAAGAACATCCCAAGGTTAGAGAGATTGCTTGCGACCCTTATCGCTGGCAACGCACAATGGCGTACCTACAGGAGGATAAAGGACTCCCAATCGTCGAATTTCCGTCAACATCAGCTGCTCGCATGGTAAAAGCCACTGCAAGGTTCTTTGATGGCGTGATGGAGGCAAAACTTACCCACTCAGGCGACCCACTGCTTGCAAGACACCTAGATAACTGCGTTCTGAAGATTGACAACATCGGACCACGCATTGTCAAGGAAAACCGCAACAGCAATCGTCGAATAGACGCGGCGGTGGCAGCCGTAATAGCTTACGAACGGGCTACCGTGGGTAGAATGGAAGATATAGTGCCACAAGTATTTATTTAGGCGGATATGACAGCAACGATCTTTCAAATCGCAGGCGCGACACTTATTTCAGTAGGTGCAGCACTTGTGTACTTGCCTCTAGGAATAATCCTAGCGGGGACGGCAGCACTTCTATTTGGAATCGCTATGGAGCGTAGCTAATGCTAAACAACTTATTCGAGAAGCGAGCTGTATCTTTCCAGACTGTCTGGGGATCAGGTGACTTTACCGATGTTCAGTCACTATCTGGCACGGTTATCAACTCAGAAACAGCGATGCAACTCAACGCTGTCTTTTCAGCCGTATCGCTAATTAGCGACACAATCGCAACCCTACCTATTGACGCCTACATCCGTCGTGACGGCGCTCGCTTTGCGTATCGCCCTCGCCCGCAGTGGGTGACCAAGCCAGACGTTGATACCACCAAGGAAGCCTTCTACGGGGCAGCAATCGTGTCATTGCTACTAGACGGCAACACTTTTATACGAGTATTCCGCAACAAGCGCGGTGAAGTCGTAAACATGACGGTTCTAAACCCTACTGATGTCAGTATCAAGCGCAACGGTATCGGTCGCGTCATCTTTTCAGTCAAGGGAGAGAGCAAGGCTCTAACCTCTGACGATATGCTGTTCATCCCAGACGTGGTTCAGCCAGGATCTATCCGTGGTATCTCACGCGTAGACGCCCTAAAGGAAAACTTCGGTCTAGCACAGGCTTTGGAGAACTACGCAAGCAAGTTCTTCGGTGCTGGTACTCAGACCTCCGGCGTTCTAGAGGTTCCTGGCAACCTGACGGCAGAACAGGCAAAGGCAATGCAACAAGCCTTTGATTCACGCCACAAGGGCTGGAGCAAGGCCCACAAGACCGCTATCGTCACAGGTGGCGCTCAGTACAAGCCAACTAACGTGCCAAACGATCAAGCACAGTTCTTGGACAGTCGCAGAATGGCAGTTGAGGACGTTGCAAGGGCGTTCAACATCCCTCCACACCTTCTCGGACTACCTGGTACCAATACTTACGCATCAGTCGAGCAGAACAACATCGCGTTCGTCACCCACACCCTCAGACCTATCGCTCAGAAGCTAGAGGGCGCTCTTACAGGGCTTTTGGCTCAAGAGACGGGTCAAGAGGCGGCATTCGTCAAATTCAGCTTAGATGGGCTTCTACGGGCTGACATCAACTCACGCACCGAGGCATACAGCCGAGGACTGCAAGCTGGTTACTACAAGATCAACGACGTTCGTCGCTTTGAGGACCTAACTCCAATCAACGATGATTCAGCTAACACCGTACGCGTACCTTTGGCTAACGTAAACGTGGAAGCCGCCGACTTGTCAGCCATGACTGCAAAGATTGAGATGCTACAGCGTCTAGTTCAGTCTGGTTACGATCCAGCAGATGCGGCAGAGAAGCTTGGTCTACCTCCGTTCCTACACACGGGAGCTGTTTCAGTACAGCTACAGCCTGAAGAGGGATAATGCCTATTTACCAAAATCACTACATTCTCTCAACGTCAGCAGCAACGCTAATTGTTGACCCTGATGTTGAGCCACAAGAGGTTTGGGTACACGATGCAGAGCACAGCGAAAACACCGAGGTTTTTCTTGGCAATTCGTCCGTAACCGAGCTTAATGGGCTACACCTGCACTCGGCTGACACTATAAAGTTTATTTTGCCCCCTAACGACAGCCTTTGGGCCATTGCTGGCGCAGGCACGCCAGAAATTCACGTAATGAGAGTGACACAACACTAATGCCATACTTTATTACAGATAATAACCCCGACTGCAACGGCTGGGCAACAGAGAAGGCAGATGGCGAAGTAATGGGCTGTCACGAGACGAAGCAGGAGGCTATAGATCAAATGGTTGCACTTTCAATAGCCGAGGACATGGAGCCAGGTGGAGAGCGCTCAGAGAAGCGCGCAGCTCCGGGGACGCTACAACCTGGAGATTATGTATCTTGGAACTCATCAGGCGGTCGCGCTCGTGGTGAGGTCAAAGAGATCGTCGAAGATGGCACTGTTACGACCCCAAGCGGTTCCGTCAGCGTAAATGGAACACCAAGCGACCCTGCCGCACTAATCGCTGTCTACGAAGAGGTAGAGGGCGGATGGCAGGAAACCGAAGTAATGGTTGCCCACAAGTTTTCAACCCTGACTGAAATAGACCCGCTTCCACAGCCAACAGAGGCAGTGGAGGAACAAGAGATGAATTCAGTAGAGTACAGAGAAGTAAACCTAGCCCCTCCAGCCTATATGCGAGCAGCAGCTCGTAGGGGACTTGCCTACTATGAGGAAGGTAAGGGCGGAGATGGATTGGTTGAAAAGACAATTCGTGAAGCGCGTGCGATGGCGAGGGGTTCTGTCACTGCTGAGAAGTGGGTTAGGATTCGGGCTTGGATTGCTCGTCACCTATCTGATTTGGACAGTCCCTCCGCAAAGCCTGGTGCAGATGGTTATCCTAGTGCTGGTGTAGTTGCCCACTTGCTGTGGGGTTCAGGTCCATCTAAGCGATCTGCACAGCGCGCATTGACATATGCAGAAGGCGTAGTTGCTAGAATTGAAAAAGAAAACGAAGGCCGAGCGAAAGGCGAAGCATTGTCAAAGATCGAGACTCGTACAACCCCGATAGATTTCGAGGTACGCGAGGGAGATAACGGTATGACCTTTGAAGGTTACGCTGCTGTATTCAACACCCCGTCAGAGCCACTACCGTTCACTGAGCGCATTGCACCTGGAGCCTTCAAGCGCTCTATTGAAGCGCGCAACGACATCAAGCTTCTCTGGAACCACGACACTGGTTCAGTACTAGGCTCGACAAGAGCTGGCAACATGAAGATTTACGAGGATGCTCGTGGACTAAAGGTCGAGGCACAGTTCCCAAACACAACCGTAGGTCGCGATGCTGCCGAACTTCTCCGCACTGGGATTGTAGATTCAATGAGCTTTGGCTTCTCAGTGCCTTCAGGTGGAGATAGCTGGTCAAACGACGGATCTGAGCGTACCTTGAATTCAGTCAGACTTCACGAAGTCAGCATCGTTAGCTTCCCTGCCTACTCCTCAACTGCTGGTACAACTTCAGTCCGTGGACTGGACAAGGTTGCCGAGAGAGCAGAAGTAGACCCAGATCAACTAGCTGATGCAATGATCAAGCTAGAAGAAGGTAAGGAGCTTTCAGAAGAAGAAGGTCGCCTACTAAACCAAGCAATTAGCTCATCTACCCTAAAGGAAGAAGTCAGCGTTGAACACGACGCAGATATGCTTGCTCTAAAGAAGATGAAACTCAAGTTACTGACAGGAAACTAAAATGGCAAACAAAGCAGATATCAAAAAGGCTATTCTGGCAGTAGCCGGAAACCCCGAATCAGGACCAATCGCAACCCTAGCTGACGCTATGGCCGATGCAGTTGTTGGGCTAGATGCAGTAAAACCATCTAACGGTGTACAAAACGCATCAATCGAAGCTCCAACTAAAGAAACCCGCGTTACTAAGGTAGACGAAAAGCGATAACCCTCCCTCGCTTCATACTGCGGGTTCCCCCCAAGGCTTTCTGTTCTTTCTCCTTGGGGGTTTCCTTTACCCTGTGGAAAGTTCTTGTAAAATGAAAACATCGGATGTGAGTCAGCTCTGCCGTGTTCAGTCAGCGTCAGCGCTGCTGGTAACCATGTAAATAATCAATAGGAGACTAAATGTCTGAGTTCATCAAGACTCAGCAGGAACTCCGCGCAAACTTGACTGAGCAGATTCGCGATGTAATCGAATCCGCTGAGACCGAGAGCCGTGGACTAGACGCTGCTGAAGTAACCAAGATTGACCGCATCGAAGCCGACATCCGTCGCGCCGACGAGGCAATCGCAATCGCAACCCGTAACGAAGAGCGTTCAGTAGAGGCATCTGCCGCTGCTAAGGGCTTCGTAATGGCAGAAGCAACCGAGGAGCGCTCAACCGCTTCAATCCTTCGCGACATCGCAGAGAACCGTGGCTCACACACATTCGAGCGCCGTACTCTTGTAAACAGCGACAACACCGTACCAAAGAGCTTCTACGATGAGGTATTCAACGTAGCTCGCTTGGTTGGCCCAATGCTAGACGTTGGACAGAGAATCAACACCACTTCTGGTGAGGACATCACTATCCCAACCTTGACCGCATACTCAACCGCAACCATCAAGGCTGCTGGTTCTGCTATTGCTGAGTCTGAGCCAACTTACGACAGCATCACCCTTGGTGCCTACAAGTACGGTCTACTAATCCCAGTTGCCAACGAGCTAATCGCTGACGCTGGATTCGACATCACCTCTCACCTTGCTGAGCAGGCTGGTAACGGACTAGGTTACGCAGTGAACGCTGCTCTAACCACTGGAACTGGATCATCACAGCCAAACGGTGTTGTAACCGCTGCTGGATCTGGTATCACTGGTGGAACTGGTGTCACAGGTGGATTCACCGCTGACAACCTAATTGACCTACAGTACTCACTAGACGGTGCAGCTCGTCGTCTACCAGGCGTTGCTTACATGGCTAACGGTGCATCTATCGGTGCAATGCGTAAGCTAAAGGACGGCGCTGGACAGTACCTATACCAGGTCAACGTTGGACAGCCAGACACCTTTGCTGGCTACAACGTAATTGAGAACCCAGCAATGGCCTCAATCGGAACTGCTGCAACTTCAGTACTATTCGGTCACCTACCTTCCTACAAGGTTCGTGTTGCTGGTGGTCTACAGGTTGCAACTTCAACCGACTACGCATTCAACACCGATGTAACAACATTCCGTGTTCTAATGCGCGTTGATGGTGACCTAACTCACGCATCACACATCAAGTACTTCAAGGGTGGCGCAAGCTAATCTTGATTTAGACCGAAACCCCTCTAGTTCTAGGTTGCTAGGGGGGTTTCGCTTTGCTAGAGTATATGTATGTCAAAACCTAGACTCAAAGGAGCCGTAGCGCTCGCTTCTAACACTCCCGGAATGCCAACAGGTTACGGAAATCAAGGGATGCTTCTAGCTGAACACATGGTTCGGTCAGGACTCGAATTCGCGGCTCTTTCTAACTATGGACTAGAGGGCAAGCGAGGAAAGCTTGACATCGCTGGTAAGCAGGTAGAACACTACCCTCGTGGGCTAACGCCATACGGCATTGATGTAATCCCCCATTGGGTAAACGACTTCGCATCTAAGCACCCCGATCTAAAGACTGTCCTCTTCACCCTTTACGATGTGTGGGTCTATCAGCAGATGGATTATGACGGTCCAATTGTTTCTTGGGTTCCACTGGACCATGTGACCCCACCGCCAAAGGTAATCGAGTTCTTGGCAAAAGAAAACGTAACCCCAATCACAATGTCGCCACACGGACAACAGCAGCTAGAGCTTCTAGGCATTCCGTCTGTCTACATACCTCACGGCATTGACACAAAGGTGTACAAGCCAACGCCAGACATAGAAGGCGTCCCAACCAGAGAGTTTATGGGCGTCTCTGATGACACATTCTTGGTCGGCATGATTGCTGCCAACAAGGCAAACGGAAGCATTCACAGAAAAGCTCTTGCAGAGAACCTGCTGGCATTTGCCACGTTCCACAAGAAATACCCAAACTCTCAGCTATACATACACGCAGAGCCATCCAAGATCTATGGTGGATTTGATCTGCCTGTCCTACTGAAGGCTGTGGGACTAGACAAATCTGCGGTTCTACTGCCAGACCCAATCTCATTGCGTAACGGCTATCCAGAGTCCTACATGGCTGCCTTCTACAGCGCATTTGATGTACTGCTAAGCACCTCCTACGGCGAGGGATTCGGTATTCCGACAATGGAGGCACAAGCGTGTGGAACACGAGTCATCACAAGCAACTTTGCCGCATCTAAGGACTTGGCATCAGAGGATAGCTGGAAGATTGACGGACAGCCCTTCTGGGATGAGGCTCAGTCATCTTTTTTCTCAATCCCTTCAGTCAATCGCATCTCAGCCGCGCTAGAAGATGGCTATAACAATGCTCGTGGTCACAGCGAGAAAGCGGTTGAGTTTGCCCAGCAATTTGACTTTGAACACCTATGGAAGTGGCGCTGGTTGCCGTTCTTGAAAGAGCTGTTCGCTTGATTCCAGTACTGGGGTTTGCCACACTGTCTAGGTTTGACCTAGCGCAGAGATTGCTCGACTCTATTGACTATCCGGTGGAGAAGCTGGTCATAGTTGACAATTCAGGCAAAAAGAGCTGGCTCCCAGAACCAAACGAGTTTGTAAAAGAACTGTGGACGATTCGGTTGCCTCACGGGCTTGGCGCTAATGGCGCTTGGAACCTGATTATCAAGTCAACGCCGTTCGCTCCGTACTGGGTGATACCCAATGACGACTCTTACTTTGAGCCAGGCGCTCTACAGACGATTGCAGAGCAGGTGGACCCACAGAAGTTCAACTTTGTTGATGTAAACCCTAAGTGGTCATGCGTAGTGCCTGGAGAAGGCGCTGTGGCAACTGCTGGACTGTGGGACGAGGTGTTTCACCCGATCTATTACGATGATGACGATTACGAATGGCGCATGAAGATGCTGGGCGTGGAATTCAACGACATCCCTGCAAAAGTGCATCACGATAACTCCTCAACGCTTCACAGCGGGTTTCATGATGCCAACAGCGCTACATTTTCTAGAAACAGAACAGTGTTTAGAAACAAGGTAGTCAATAACAACACAAAAGAGATCGGCTGGTCACTAAAGATTAGGCGAGAGAACAGATGGGACTAAAGGTCTACACGGGTGGCACGTTTGACTTGCTACACAGAGGACACGTTAGCTTCCTCAAGCGCTGTTCAGAGATCGGTGACGTAACTGTCGCTTTGAATACAGACGAGTTTATTGAGCGCTACAAAGGCAAGCCTCCGATAATGAGCTACGCAGAACGCGAGGCTGTCCTACTAGGCTTGAGATATGTCTCGGACGTGGTTCCTAATGTGGGTGGCGCTGACTCTCGCATATCTATTGACCTTGCCAAGCCTGACTTTCTAGTTATAGGCTCTGACTGGGCGCGTAGAGACTACTACAAGCAGATGATGTTTGATCAAGACTGGCTGGATGAAAGAGGCATAGCCCTCTGCTACATCCCCTATACAGACGGAATAAGCACCACTAATATAAAAGGGCGCTTGAAAGTAGAATAGAGATATGGCGATTACCGACGGTTACACAACACTCCAAGAGGTCAAGGACATCCTTAGACTTACTGATTCAGTTGATGACTCATTGCTAGAGACGTGCATTGAATCCTCATCTCGCCAGATTGACACACACTGTGAGCGAGTGTTCACAAGCGGAACCGCTACCCGCGTCTTTGCTCCTCAAAGCTCCTACATGGCAGAGATTGACGATCTAGTCTCTCTGACCTCGCTAAAGACAAGCTCTGACGCTGACGGCACCTTTGACATCACTTGGACTTCTACTGACTATCAGCTAGAGCCGCTAAACGGTCTATCTGGTGGCTCTTACAGCCCCTACACAAACATCCGTGCAGTTGGCGACTATCTGTTCCCGACTGTAAGCTTCCCAAACTCAGACGGTGAAGCCACAATTCAGGTAACTGGAGTCTTTGGTTACGGTACTGCCGTTCCTACAGACATTAGGCAAGCTTGTAACCTTCTGGCTATTCGTCAGTTCAAGCGTTATGACAGCCCACTAGGTGTGGCTGGCTTTGGCGACATCGGCGTCGTCAGGGTCAGTCGCGTAGACCCAGACATTGAGGCACTGCTAGGACCGTACCGCAAAATCAGGATGGCATAGTGGCTTCTATAAGCGCTATTCGTGCTGGCATCGCTGCCAACCTTGGCACCGTGCCTGGGCTTCGCACATCCGCTGAGATCCCAGACAACCCCTCCCCACCAATCGGAATTGTCAATCTTGACAACGTTGAGTACGACGGTGCTCTGAACAGGGGTTTGACAACATATAACTTCCAAGTAACTTTAGTTGTAGGCCGTGCGGCTGAACGAGAGATGCAAAGGAAGCTCGATGCTTACTGCGATACCACGGGCGCTCAGTCGGTGAAACTTGCGATAGAATCGGATAAGACCCTTTCGGGCGAGGTGTACGACCTGCGTGTTGAGCGCTCAACCTCGATTGGATCCATAACAATCAATGACCAAACCTATCTGGCGGCTGAATTCACAGTCACCGTCTTTGCATAAGGAGAAAACAATATGGCGAAATTCGTCGTTACAACAAATGCCATTACGCTAAATGGCACTGACATTTCTAGTGCCTGCGCTCGTGCAGAACTGGTGATCAACGCTGCTGAGGTAGACACCACAGACTTCGGTTCTGCTGGCTGGACTGAGGTAATCGGTGGACTAAAGTCCGGTACCGTTTCCCTAGACTTCCACAGCGACTTCGGTTCAGGCGCAGTTTCAGAACTGTTCCAGGACCTAATTGGAACCATCGGAACTGTTACACTAATTGCTGGTAACGGAACCGCTGCTTCAGCGACTACCCCTGAGTACACCGCAGAAGTACTAATCAACAGCTTCACCCCTGTAGCTGGTGCCGTTGGCGACCTAAGCACTTTCAGTGTTTCTTTCCCAACATCAGGTGCCGTAAGCTACGCAACAGCATAAACAAAGGAATAGAAAATGCGATTCAACCTAGTAATCACCTTCGCAGATGGCACCTCTAAGGAAATCACGGCTGGCACAGCTGACCTGGTAGCCTTTGAGGATAAGTTCAATGTTTCAGTTGGAAGCCTCGCTAGTAGCCAACGCCTTGGACACTTGTTGTTCTTGGCTTGGCACAGTGAACACCGCACTAAGTCAACAAAGCTCGGCTATGAAGAATGGCTGGACACCGTTGAGGGCGTTGGAGAGTCGGCTACCGACCCAAAATAAAGGGCCTCGGTGACGATTCTGCTCACTGGTATCTCGCCGCGCTTGCAGTTGAAACAGGCATCTCTCCCAGAGAGCTTATGAAGCTTGAGGATAGGATGCTGTGGACTATGTACCGCTGGATAGTAGCTAAAAACATAAAATAGAGAAGCCGTCCCTTCGGGGGCGGTTTTTCTGTTTGAGGTAGAATTGATGCAAGAGATAGGCGGTTTCCTTGGTAGCTGTAGCTTTAGCAGGTGGACTGGCTAGACAGTACCTAGCGGGCGCTGCTAGGTCTTTTGGCGCTATTAGAGCGGGCGCTGCTGCAAGTGGGATCAGAATTGGTAACTACAACGCCCTAATGGATCTCAACGCCTCTGACGCCAAGGCAACAGTCAGCCTGCCTGATCTAAAAGCACTTGAGCGTGAACTAAAGCTAGTGGGGCCTAAAGCATTCAACAAGTTCAAAAGCGACGCTCGCAAACTTGGTAACCCCGCTAGAGACGACATACGCAGAGCCTTTGCATCAGTAGGCTACCTTGGTCCTACAGGCGGTCCTAAGCGTCCTGGGCGCTTGAACGACAAGATGGTTCTAAACCCAAGCTACGCACATCTCTCATGGGGCAATTCAGTCAACATGGCTAACAGGCGCGGTGTTGATGTGAACTATAAGATGCGTAACGCCAGCAAGGAGCTACAGAACCTTAGAGGCTCTAGAGACGGTACTGTTTCAGTAGTTAGAGTTGTAGTCCGATCGCCTGCTTACATCGTTGCTGATATGGCGGGTAAGAGCCGTAGGGCAATGAAGAGCCGTGGACAATTGTCACGTGAGTACCAAATTGACCTATTCGGTCGAGGGGTCGTTACTCGTAGGCACAGGGTAAGCCCTGCCAACACTGCTAACTGGATTCGTGAGCTTGACATGAGAGCGCACAACAAAAAGCAAAGCAAGCCGTCACGTTATGCGTGGCCCACAATGGAGAAGCACGCAAAAACGCACCGGAAGAATGCGTCTAAACTTTTCAATGAGACAATCGCTGAAATCAATAGAATTCTGGAAAAATAATGGCATTAGCAAACCTCGTATTACCTATTGTCTCGCTGTTCAAAGCAGCGGGTATCAATCAGGCGCGTAACGCTCTTGGTGGACTCAATAAAGAGATGGGATCTCTTGGTGGCACAATCGGTCGTGCTGCTGGTGCTTTTGCTGGTTTCCAGGCTCTAACGTCTGCTCAGCAGTTCACAGTTCAGGCAGTAGATGCCACTCAGCGCTTTGAGCGCAACCTTTTGGCTCTCAACCAAGTCTTTGAGGATATGTCTCCTCGCATTGAGAACTTCAGCAAGCAGGTTGAGAATTACGGTCTATCTCAGCAACAAGCTGCTCAAGCCTCTGTGTTCCTTGGTTCGGTTCTAAAGCAGTATGGATTTAGCGTTAGCGAATCTGCTGGACAGACAGAACGACTTGTAACACTTGCTCAGGACCTTGCAACAACCTATGGTTATGACGTACAGGACGCCCTACTAGCTATCACGGCTCTATTCCGTGGTGAGTATGACCCGATCGAGAAGTTCGGTGTCGCTATGAAGCAGAACGAGATCAATGCGTATCTCGCTGCTCAGGGGTTAGGTGACCTAGAAGGCGCTGAACTTGCTAACGCTCAGGCTACTGCTCGTCTAACTTTGCTGTTTGACAGGGCTGGGGATTCGGTCGGAGCTTTTGCTCGCGCAAGCGACACGTTGTACGCCTCACAGCAACGTCTAAACGCCGTTATGGGCAACCTCCAGGTAGCTGCTGGTGCGCCTTTGCAGGAGCCTCTAGCCAAGATAAACAACTCTTTGGCAGAGCTTGCTCAAGACATGGGACCACAGGTCGTTCAGATCTTTGAAGCCCTAGCTCAGGCTGTTGACGTAGTTGCTCCGCTGATTGAGAAGGCTGGCAGGTTTGTTCTAAACCTAATAGCTCCACTTCAGCAACTTATCAATATTCTCACTGGAACATTTGCTCTTGCGCTTGCCAACATAGGCATGGCACTTGATGTCGTAAATGCAGCGCTGTCAATGCTAAACAAGTTCCTTGACGCCACTAGCTCTATCTTTGCTCTAGTTGAGCTAAGGCTAAAGCAGTTCTTTGCAGTTCTAAAAGACAGCCCGATGGCTCCTCTTATTGATGCTTTTGAATGGCTTGTAAATAACGGCATGGGCGTCGTCAAGATCTTTGAAAAGATTGGTGACGAGTTTACAAAGGCTGGGGATGCTGCACGTGCGGCAGCGGGTGACTTCAATCAGTCTGAGTTCGGTGCAAGACAAGCTTCTAGTGCTGCTAGACGAGTTGGATCATCTGCTCGTGAAGCCCAGGAAGAGCTTGACAACATGGCAGCCGCCAACAGTGCTTGGACTGACTCTTGGACTGCTAAGGCACAGGCGTGGGCAGAAGCCAACGGCACAACCCTACAAGCTCTGAAAGAAAGCGCCATAGCAGGACGTACTGGCGCTGAGGAGACCGGAACTGACTACGTAGGCGATTTCTTTAGGGGAATGGCAGAGGGAGTCAGGAAAGAGGCTGCTAGAGGCACTCTAGAGCGTCTAGGTGCTACTGCGGGGCTTATTGACAAGATCCTCGGCTCTAGTGGCTGGGAAGAGGTTTTCAAGCGCATTGTATCCAGTGGTAAAGCTGGGCTGAAGGAGCTACAGCAGGAGTTCAACAAGACTGCTGATGGCATTGACGAAATGACCAAGGCTCTCGAAGATGCAGAGAAGGCTCAGCAAGCGCTTCGTGATGCAGCTCAAAAGATGATTGACGACAATGTTGCCAATCTACAAGCAGAATATGACAGGCTCAAGTCCGTCTACGATGAAATGCGTAAGCGTGCCGACGAGTTCATCAGATGGTCGCTAGACAACGTAGCAACTGTTGAGATCCTGCCAAACTTTGATGTACAGCTAGGTCGCTTTGAAGCCGCCATTGTAAGCACTATTGCCGGAATTCAGTCAGAGCTTACTTCTGCGGTTCGTAGTGGACTAATCTTTGACAACGATTACACGACGCTAAAAAACTGGGTCCAAACTGAGTCTGAGGCTCTAACCAAGATTGCCAAGGACCGTGACGCACTTGCTAAGCGCTACGCTCTTTCAGAGTCGCTTATAAGTGAGTACCAGAAGGCCATAGGAGGCGCTCTAAGGCTCACAAACCTCTTTGGCAAGCTAAAGGATGAAACCGAGCAAAGAACTGTCACAGAGGTCACACAGGGCGTTGTAACGCTAGGTAATTCTCTAAAAGAATTCGGTATAACCGTAACGCGTTCGTATGAAGAAACGATACAGAATGTACAGGACAAAACTGCGGGGCTTCTCCAGGGCTTCCGAGACATGGCTCAAAAGTCTCGTGACTTTGCATCTAACCTACAAAAGCTAAAGGCTCTTGGCCTTGACCCAATGCTATTCAACCAGCTGATTGATGCTGGTGTAGAAGCGGGTGGCGAAACTGCTCAGGCGCTTGTAGATGGTGGATCTGAAACCATCAACGAGATGAACAGCATCTTTGATGAAATCAACAAGCTTGGTGCAGAGCTTGGACTTGACCTTGGTCAGACAATGTACGACACTGGCAAGGACATGACCTACGGTCTACTTGACGGCATTAGGTCTGAACAAGAACAGCTTTACAACTTAGCCGTTGAGATGGCGCAGACCTTCAGCCAGACTTTCAAAGACAACTTTAGCGTTGCTATCGAAGCTCCTGTTGCTGTTGCTAAAAAAGCAGCTGATGACGCCAGTGCTGCACTTGAGCAAGCTAAGGGCGCGAATGTAGACGCTTTGATGCAAATTGAGGAACTTATACAGGGAGCCAATAAGGCCCTTGAGGGACCGCTATCCAGTGTCTATAGAGAAGGCGTCGCGGGCAAGCTGGGGGCGTTTGAAGCTCTAAAGCAGGACATCATAAGCGGACAGGTAACGGACCTTGGCGGGCTAACCAAGGGGCTTACAAGTGCAGATGTCAAAGCAATCGGTACGGGTACTGGTGGAACAAATATTACGAACTACTACACAATCGCGCCTGGCAACAAGCTACAGCAACGAGATACGCTTGAAACTCTTGTATCCAACACCAACGCAAACGGTAGCCTAGCCTCTTACGGGGTCAAGGCATGAGCCATTTAGAAGATGAAAAGGTTGAAGTAGGGTTTGACCTAACATCTGGCTACGGACCATTCCTTACGCTAGACGATCCTGTATCTGGAAAGCTTGACGATCCAGACTGGACTCTTGGTGGAACAATCTTTTATGACATCACAGAGCACGTTCGTGCATTTAGTATCTCTCGCGGTAGGAGCAATCTATTTCAACAGTTCCCCGCTGGAGGAGCAAGTGTTGAGTTCAACAACCATGATCGAACCTTTGACCCTCTTTACACTGGCTCTCCGTTTTATGGGCAGATTATTCCTAACCGTGAAATACGCATAACAAGCGGTACGGCAGTTCAGTTCACTGGTTGGATAGATGACTGGAATCTTACTTACGCCCCTAACGGCGACTCTATTGCCGAGGCAGTGGCAACAGACGCCACAAGGCTGTTGGCAGGGCGTAACCTAAGTGCTAGTACTCCAGCTGCACAAACAACAGGCGAAAGAATAAACGCAATCCTAAGCTCTTCTGACGTTGATTGGTCTGCCGGACTTAGGAGCATTGATATTGGATCTGCTCAGCTAAGTGATTACCCTATTGATGCAAACACTAACGCATTGAACTATCTACAGCAGGTTGCTAAGACAGAGCCAGGTAACTTATTTATCAATAAAGTTGGGCAAATAACCTTTCAAGACCGCACCGTAGGACCTACAAGCGATTCTCTAATCTATTTGGGCGGAACAGGCATACCTTTCTCCTCTGTAGAGGTTCTGTACGGTTCTGAGGTGCTTTACAACCAGATTGTAGTGTCCAGGTTAGGAGGAGGCACTGCTGTAGCCGTGGACTCTGACTCAATTGGTGCTTATGGTATTCAAAACCTGACTGAATCAGACTTGTTGTTTGACTCGGATTCTCAGCTTGTTGATTTGGCGGTCAACTATGCGGCTCAATATTCTCAACCGGAGTACAGGTTCAATTCAGTTGAGGTAAGGGTACATAAGCTAGACGAAACAGATCAAGACAAGATGTACGGCCTAGAGATCGGTTCAATTTGTCTAATAACGTTTACCCCTAACAACATTGGCGATGCAATAACCCGCTATGTAGAGGTGATTCGAGTAGACCATACGGCTACTCCAGAGGAACATATAATAATACTCGGCTTCAAATCTCTAGATTATGCCTCTCTTGTACTCAGTGATGCAGAGTTCGGTAAACTAGATACATACAGTTTGAGTTGGTAAGGAAACCATGTCAGGTTTAGGATACAAAGTTTTCACCGCAGGCGAGGTCCTGACGGCTGCCAATGTAAATGGCTACCTAATGAGTCAGTCAGTAATGGTCTTTGATGACTCTACTGCTCGCACTTCAGCGATCGGCACACCAACCGCCGGAATGATGAGCTACTTAGAGGACACCTCAACCCTCCAGGTATACGGAACTGCTTGGGCAGATGTAAGCTCCCCTGGTGACATTACAGCGGTTACCGCTGGTACTGCATTGACAGGTGGTGGAGCTTCAGGCGATGTAACTCTCGATGTTGATGTAGCAAGCCTTGCTGGAACTGCATTGACATCAGCTGGGACTGACCTAAATGTAGACCTAGCAGCCGTTCACACCGCAGATTTCATCACAGACGCAACCACAGCACGAGTCCTAGCCTCTACCGATGCAGGTAAGACAATTCGGTTCACAAGCGCTTCTGCAACTGTCGTGACTGTAAACGCAAGCACAGACTTCCCAGTCGGTCAGAGAGTAGACATCATCGCAGACGGTGCAGGCGAGCTGACAGTAGCCGCAAGCGGTGCAACTGTCGCAGCAGCAGAAACCTCAACAACATCAGGTAGCTTCACAATCGGAGCGCAGTATTCAGCAGCAACCCTGCTCTGCGTAGCGACTGACGAGTACCGACTAATCGGAAATGTGGCGGTGGTCTAATGAGCTTCATGCTTCTAGGTATTCTCAATTCACAGGCTGCTGGGGCTGGCGGTGGCGGTTTTGTTCATATTGGGACTGTAGATGCCAACAACGCAACACAGGCCGTCTTTACTGGACTTAGTGGCTACACAAATTACTATGTTATTTGTGCTCCGTCAGATAAGTCCTATGATTACAGTTCCAGTCAAAGCTATAACAACTTGCAAATTCAGTTCAATGGGGATACAGCTTACAATTACCAAAGAGCGCATTACGCATATAGGAGCGGTTCAGGCAGAAGTGTTTACGCCAACAACAATGAGAGTGAATACAACTTGGCTGGTGTTTTGTCTGGTGACTCAGGCTCAGGAAACATCGGCTCGCCAAATCAAATCTGGATTCAAAATTCAACCGACAGGTGGAAGATGATTATGGCTAATACTTTCCAACCTCGGTGTAGCAACGATTCAGGTGGACTGTGGACAAAGGGGATTTGGGAAAACAACAGTGAAATAACCTCGATACTCTTCAAGTCTGGGTCGGGACAGCAATTTAGAAAAACCAAGTTTTACCTATATGGAACGGCAGTATAATGGCAGATTTAGCAGCAGTGCATTTAGGGACTTTTTCGCCACCCTATGACATTTCTCAATATCAAATAAACCTTAGTGGCTACACAGAATACACGCACCTTGAGATAGACATGAGCATTGTGGGAACTAGCAATGCTTACTATAAAATTCGCTTCAACGCCAACGCCTCTAATGCTTATGATTATGTCAGGCTGACAGCTCCAACAAGGTCTGACGGTAATACTGAGTACTTTGTTGGCGATGTAACAATGACAAATGATGTTCAGCAAAAAAGCCACAATCGGCTCATGCTAATTGAGCCTTATAGGACAGATGTTTTTAAGCGCTGGATTGACTACGGCGGTGCGCCTGAATGGAATCCAAGGGCAAACATGACAGGTGGTATGTGGCGTAACACCAGTGCTATAACCGAACTAAACATTACTCCGTCAGCAGGATTATTAACAAGCAATACGGTTGTCAGCATTTATGGATGGGTCGGATAATGGAGCTTTTACAAAATTACGCACTTGACACAAATGGTGTAACAGCAATTTATTTGGATAGTTTGCCAAATACATACAATAAAATCGTAGTAGAGGCAGAACTACAAGACCATTCAAGCAACCCAAATTCGATTGGAAATGTAAGTTTTAGGGTAAATGGTGTTACCACCAATTATGCAGGTGCTTATTTCGGTCATCAGGGCAACAGCACAAATGACTCTACTGTCTATCCTGCAAACACACCCAACGGACTTAACCCAATGGTTGTTCCTAGAACTGGTGTTGGCTATGACTCTAGGAATACTATCTGGCTAGAACTGCCTAACTATAATGATGTAACACACTATAACCATGTGATTTGGAATACTGGTTATTTCAATAACTCTGGAATAAGTAGCAACACCATGGGGCATTGGACAGCCTACGCCTACCATGCAAGCACAACATCGGCAATCACTTCGATTGCGTTTTTTAGCCAGTATGGATTTAGAAAAGATTCACAAATCAGAGTATACGGAGTATAAATAATGGAAAAACCAGTAAAAGCAATAGTAAATGTAAAAACAGGCGAGCACGTTATCGTGGAATTGTCTGATGCAGAGATAGCACAGATGGAGCTAGATGTAGCCGCAAATGAAAAGCGAATAGCAGAAGAACAGGCTATTGAGGCTCAGAAGGCAGCGGACGCTCAGGCAGGTCGTGACGCACTTGTCGCACTAGGTCTGACCGAAGCACAAATCAACGCACTACTAGGAGCATAATGCCAGTCGAATCATCAGGCGTAACAGTCGGCACTTCAATCACCGCTGTATCAGGGCCATACATCTCTAGCAAGATTGTCTACCTTCAGTCCGGTACTGCTGGCGCATTGACCTATGTCGGTGGCTCAGACGTGTCTGCCTCGACAGGTATCTTGCTAAGTGAAACCAACAACGCAGTCTTTCAGACCAACGCAGATGACACTCTCTACTGCATCTCTGACACCGCTGGCGCTGTGGTCAAGGTTGTCGAAGTCAAGTAACAATGCAAGACGAGATCCCAGCCTGGGCGATTGAACTCATCAAGCAAGTTGAACGCCTGAACGAAAAGATACCAACTCACATTGACTGGGTTGAGCGCAACATAAAGGATCATGAGATGCGTCTACGCACTCTTGAGCGCCGTATGTGGGTTATCGCTGGAGCTGCTATCGTCATTGGATCGGTCACAACTGTTATCTGGCAGATGATAAATGGCTAAGAGGGTCGCTGATTGGCGTTTGCCTTACCCTGCTAAATACATCACTGCTCATTACGGTGAGATGTCTGCTTTCCGTAAAGCCAATAATATGCAACCCCATTCTGGCACTGATTGGGCGAGACCTCGTGGTACACGCATTCCCGCGATCGCCAAGGGAACAATTCGGTTGATCCAGTTCTCCAAAGTTCTCGGTTGGGTTGTCGTACAAACTGCAATGGATAAAGACGGCAAGGTCTGGTACATCGGTTATTGCCACATGGACTTCAAGCCAGGTTATGCTGTAGGACAAAAGCTAAGAAAGGGTCAGACTGTTGGAAAGATCGGAAACACCGGACAGTCATCAGGACCACACCTTCATGCAACGGCATCCCGAACCCCCAAAGGAGTTTTCGGAGTCACCTCAGCAAAGGTTGACCTATACAAACTCATTCTCGCAAACACCAAAAGGGCTACGGCGCAACAAGCGAACCCGCAAGCGCCGTCGGTGGTTCAACCAGTAGAGGTCTGCAAGTGTTGCAAAAGACCCTTGTAAAGCTTCTTGACGGTGCCTTCTTTATGAAGGATGAGCCAGAGAGCAAGACGGGTCCAAGCTGGAAATTCCGTCGCCAACTAATCTTTGGATCCTACAGACTTGGCTTTGCCATGATTGTCTTTGGTGCGTTCACGTTTCTGGTGGATCAGTGGGGCGTTGGCACTGCGTTGATCACAGGTGGCGTGTCCCTTATCTCGATTATCACAACTGCGTATACAGTTAGTGCTTCGTGGCAAGACACTAAAATAGTAAATGACGAATGGAGCGAAGATGTTTAGCAAAGAATTTTGGTCATACTCAGGCGAGCGCGCAATCAAGACAGTGGCTCAGGCTGCTATCGCTTATCTGGGTACAGGTTCAATCGGGTTGTTTGAAGTTGACTGGACTGGTGTAGCTTCAGTTTCACTTGGCGCAGGACTGCTTTCGATCCTGACATCTATCGTTTCAAAAAAGTAATCAACTAGCAAGCCTCTCTCTGGCGTGACGCTTTTCCGTACGCCTTAGATTGTTTCTCTGCATAGCGTCCATGCCTCCCCAGATGCCATGTGGCTCTTTGGCGGCTATTGCGTAGTTCCTACACTCATTCAGTAAAGGACACTCGGCACAGAATGCCTTAGCGATCTTGATGCTGTGAGAATTACCCTCCCCTGTTTCAGGGAACCACATATCTGGATCACTTGTACGGCAGATTGGATCGCCGTGTTCTTCCATTGCAGCTATTAGTGCGCCGTAGCGTTGAAATACGTTCATACGCAAAAGCTACACACGAAGCGTTAGCTTGTCAAATTAGCGTTCATCGGGGCTAGTTCCTCCCCATACACCGTGCCTCTGATCAGTTTCTAGCGCGTACTCAAAGCACTGCTGTCGTATTGGGCAGTCGTGACAGATTCCTTTAGCAACTACAGTTGCCTGGTGTCGAATCTCTGGATCGTCAAAGTCCTCTGGAAACCAAAGTTCAGGGTTCTTTTCGCAGGGAACGCCTCCGGCTGTGTGTATAGAAGATAACAATTTCATATACGCACTTGTATAAAGTCCTAGCGACCGCATAGAGTAATGCTATCTGTGAAAGGACGAAATTGGAACAATACACACCGAACGACATAAATGGAGCAAAGCTACTCGGTAACTATGCCCCAGGAAGCCCTGAGTGGCATTCTGAGCGGTCTAGAGGTATCGGAGGCAGTGAAGTAGGCACCATACTCGGCCTAAACCCTTGGGAGAGCGCCTACGCCCTCTGGGCAAAAAAGACTGGGAAGATTCCGTCAGAGATAAAAGAGAACTGGGCTATCCGATTTGGTAAGGCTTTTGAAGATCCGATCCTAGTTCTATGGCAGGAAGAACACCCTGAGTACGACGTCTACACAACTGGCACCTACCAGGACGAACACTGCGACTACAGGCACGCTAATCCAGACGCTATCGCCATCCACAAAAAAACAGGCGAGATGAAGGTCATTGAAGTAAAGACTGCACGGCAGACTTGGGAGGATGTACCGCCAGCCTACGTGGCTCAAGTGCTGCACTACATGGGCGTCTTGAAAATTCAGTCAGGTGTAATTGTCGCTGTCGCTGGCATGACTTGGAACGAATACGAAGTCGAGTACAACCAGTTGCAGATTGACATACAGAACGAATACCTAGAGAAGTTCTGGGATTCGGTCCAGCAGGACATCAAGCCCCCCTGGGACGGCTCCGAGAGTACCTATACCGCCATACGGGGTACCCACCAAGAAATCAACTCGTCTGAGGTAGCCTTGGGCGAAGTTGGCATAGAGCTTCTGCACGCACAACAGCACGCAGATGACTCCTACAGAAACCTAATGAAGCTGAAGTCAATTGTCCTAGACAAGCTTGGCACGGCTAAGTGGGGAACCGTGGAGACAAAAGATGGACCGGAGCGTGTCGTATCTAGACAACTACGCGCTGGAACGCCATCATTGATAGTGAACAAGAAAGGGATCTCATGGATATAGGGATTGGGACTTACATCACCTTACTGAAAGAAACAACAACAATTTCAGGGCTGATAAACGGTCTGAAAGTAGATGAAAAGGGCTTGGAACGTCTAAGCCTTATGGAGATTGACTATTGGTTCTGGATGAACGATGGTTGGCAATTCATAAACGAAATGGAAGAGGACGACGACGATGGCGAGATTTAACCTAGACGATTACGAAACAGTAGAGCAAAGGATAAAGAGATTTTATGAAACTCACGAGGACGGGCGCATCACAACCGAGAATCTTACCGATATTCACGATCGTACGGTCGGGACTTGGGTTGTCAAATCGTACATTTACCTCACTAGCGGTGATCAGGCTAACAACCTTCCAAAGGCAACAGGACTTGCATTTGAGGTTGATGGCGGGAATGGTGCCAACGCCACGGCGGCTTTGGAGAACGCGGAAACCAGCAGCATTGGTAGAGCACTGGCCAACGCCGGATTCAGTGGGAACAAGCGCACCACCCGCGAGGAAATGGCGAAAGCGAACCGAGGCGTAACTCCTAAATCAAGTAAGAACTGGTCGGAGGAAGCAGATAAGATTACGGATATAGCTGGCTTGCGTTGGCTCTACGCTCAGGCGAAAAACGAGGGTGCTTCAGCAGAAGTACTTGAAAGGATAGAAGCCCGTGGAAAAGTCATCGGTTCTGGTAGCGAAGATCAAGGAATTGACGGAGGCCTACCAATCAGCATCCCGAAACAGCCAAAAAAGTGAGGCTGAATTTTGGAACAGAGAACTCGTACATCATTTGTGGAGCCTAAGTGAATCCATCACAAATCGTCGAAGAAATCGCCCGACTCACACGGGAGAATAGCCGTGGTGCGGACGCACTATACGAAGCTGAAGTCAAACTGGCTGAAGCTGAACACACCCTAGATTCGGTCGAACAGAAAGCCTTTATCAAGGCTGAAGGGACCGTAGCAGACCGTACGGCACTAGGCAAGCTAGAAGCCGCTGATGCACGCTTACAGAGGGATCTAAGACGTGCTGAGTACAACCGAATCAAGGTCAAGATAAAGACTATCGAGACTTCGCTTATGGCTATGGGTACGCAAGTCAAGCTCATGCAAGCGGAGATGAGATGACAATAACTGACAGGATACGAAAGAAACTAAAGCAGCGCGATCCTTACTGCTGGCACTGCGGGGCAGATATGGACTTGGTTATCCATCACCGTCGGAACAGACAGATGGGTGGCTCTAAGCTCTTAGACCACTACTCAAACCTGCTGATGGTCTGCTCTGAATGGAACGGACTTATGGAGTCCGATTCTAAATCTGCACAGTCTGCTCGCGCCTGGGGTCACAAGCTCCAGTCGTGGCAGGACTTTGTAGAACCCGTATTTGACTGCATGAACCATAACTGGTACAGATTAGAGCAGGACGGTACTAAAACGCTGTTAGAAGGCAAGGAGGAGAGCCTGATATGAGCATTGAGATTATGAATGCAGTTTGGAGACAATCTGCAAGTGTTGGTAGGGCTAGATTGACCTTGCTGGCGATCGCTGACCATCAAGGAGAGATGGGTGCATGGCCTTCAATTACTACCCTTGCAAAGATGGTCAACACGTCTACAAGATCAATCAAAAGGGATTTGCAGTACCTTCAAGAATTGGGTGAACTAATTGTCGAAGTACAGAATGCACCGATGCCAGGACAGTACAAAACTAACCGATATTGGATACAACTTTCAGGGGTGACAAATCCGGCATCAGGGGTGACAGAATCGTCGTCAGGGGTGACAGATCCGGTAAACAGGGGTGACACTGTTGGCACGCAAAACCTTAAAAGAAACCTTAATAAGAAACATATAGAAGAACAGTTTGTTGAATTCTGGAATTCTTACCCAAACAAGCAAGATAAAGCAAAAGCTTTTAGGGCATTTCAGAGAGCTTTGAATCGAGCTGACTTCACTGATATTTTGGCTGGGGCGATCGCTTACTCAAAAGATCCTCGACGCCATCCTGACTACACGAAGTTTCCGGCGACTTGGCTCAACGGTGATGCTTGGGAGAATGCTGCCATTACCCCAGAAGCCAGGATTCGGGTTGAGGTTGACAAAAAGCAGACCGATGCGTATCTGGAAGAACTTAGGAAGCAGGAAGAGAATCGAGCGCCTGCACCTAAATGTCAACACGGCAACAACATTGCCCTTTGCAAATTCTGTTTGAGAGACTAAGCTAAGGGACGTGGATGAATTTGTTGATTGCTACAGGTGCGGAAGAACTTTCGCCATCAATCGCAAGCGCCGTAAACCACGGATGCACTGCGAGAGCTGTAGAGTCAACAAAGCATCTACAATTCAAAACGGGGACCTCAAGTGCCTTCCATGGCACGGTCACTTTGCAGGGGACATGATGACCCCAGTAAATGATCACGGCGAGCCAGTGCTACCTGGTAAGCGGATTTGTGGGAACCTAGATTGTGTAGCACCAAGCCATGTGAAAGGACAATAATGGCACAGATCAAAATCGAAGGCGCAACAGTAGCCTTCACAAATGCAAAAGGCTTTGTCGCTAAGGCGGAGGTAGAGGTCTTGGGAGAGAAGCGTGACCAGTGGTACAAGGTCTGGACTGACGACAAGTACGGTGAAGGTGATGTCCTAGACATCGTTGGTGACCTTTCAGTTCGACTAGAGGAATACACTGACAAGCGCACTGGCGAGGAGAAGTCAACCGCTGCCATTCACGTAAACAACCCAATCATCAAGTCAGACACCCCCTTCTAGTGTTGAAGATATCCGTGGACGAACAAAAAATGTACCTAGTCATTTTTGGTAATCCAGCCCCGCAAGGTTCCAAGCGAATCATCAAGGGAAGGCTTATTGAAGCGTCCTCGGAGAAGCTACGCAAGTGGCGCAAGGAAATAGCCCGTGTTTGTACTGAGGCGAGGACACGCAATGACACTTACTTCATTGGACCTGTAGAGGTCGAAGTAACGTTCTTCATGCCACGTCCTCCCTCGGTCAAGCCGGAGAAGCGCCCCATGCCGATCGTCCCACCAGACCTAGATAAGCTCTGCCGTGGATTGCTAGACGGGATCGGACAGTCAGAGGTAATTTGGGGAGACGACTCTCAGGTGGTGTCTCTAATCGCCTCTAAGGCATACGCGGACAGCCGCGAACCAGGTGCAGTAGTCACCATAAAAGCTTTGTAACAAATTGATAACACATCGTTGAATGTGCTTTACAACATTCGGTTCGGTCTGTAGCCTCTAGTTATTGAGGAAAGGACCTAGATGAAAATCCAGGAAATCAAGAAACAGCTTGAGTTCTATACAGACACGCTATTTCAGGCGGGCTGGGAACTTGGCTGGAATTCAGTCATAGACGAAATCAACGAAGCATCCGATCGAGAATGGAACATCGGGAACAAGACCACAGCAGAAGTGCTGCGCAAGCTTGTCAAGAGACTTGACCTGGATGGGGAGGATCACAGTGATGTTGCGTAGAGACTGGAAGTTTTTTAAGCTCGAAATCGCAGAGTTTTTCTTTGGCGATGAGCTAGACAAAGCGTTCAGAGACGGACAGTACTCTGGCGTCGAATACACAAGCAGGGTATTAGGCCTAGCCGTACGAACAGTAGATGAAACAAAACTAACCAAGACACAGCGCATCGGGCTAGAGGTAGCAAGGCAAGCTATTACCGATGCCAAAAAGGAAGTAATGAGAAAGACCGGAGTAGCACTATGAAGATCCCAGTAGTTATTTACACAACCCCTAACTGCCCTCAGTGCATGATG
>ENA-OUOG01001452-OUOG01001452.1-marine-metagenome-genome-assembly--contig:-NODE-1452-length-27487-cov-5.652609_pt1 | contig 27487 bp, 9 predicted proteins | sample MGYA00248635_ERZ508505 | MGnify/ENA primary metagenome ERZ508505 (study PRJEB26176, sample SAMN06267871) | marine metagenome | isolation source: Saanich Inlet, British Columbia, Canada | place: Pacific...
ACAGCTGACGCGACTGCGGATATTTAACAACGCGTTTGGCCGACCTACAGCATGTTCAGTAAACCAAAGGTGGGAAAAAACGTGGGAAAAACGTGGGAAAAAACGTGGGAAAAAACGTGGGAAAAACGTGGGAAAAAACGTGGGAAAAAACGTGGGAAAAACGTGGGAAAAACGTGGGAAAAAACGTGGACGCACGCGTCGTAGCTAGTCTACTGTAGCGGAGACGTTACGCGAACACGAAACGACGAAAAGAGAAACCTGATTGTCTACTACCGTAGCGGACGACGCACCGCACCGCGCCGCGCGTCAATCGGCGCGCGCGCCCTTCTTCGGAAGCGCGCGCTTCTCTTTCCCGTCGCCTCGCGTCGCCGCGCGCATCACCGCGTTTGCCTCGCTGGGGTACTCCTTCTTGCTCATCTCCGACACGTACGTGGCGTCATCCGGGAACTGCGCGCGCCACTCTCTGTCGATAACTTCGACGCCGCGCTCGAACAAGCTACCGACTTTGGGCGCGTACAATGAACCGGTCTTCTCGATGGAGTCCCCCAAGGAACGCAGAGACGCGTCGAACCAGGTATTGAACTTGTGCACGGCGTCATCCACCGCGGATTCGAAAAAAAAGAAATCCGAAGCGTCGTCGGAGACGCGCTCCGACCGAGACGCCTCCGAAGACTCCTCGTCCGGCGCGTCAAAAACGGCGTCGTCATCCGCGCCATCCGGATCTTCCGGTGATTCAAACGCCAGCGGATTGGAAAACTCGGCGTCCCAGTACGCGCGCCGGCGCGGACGCGCGCGGAGGGAAACCGCGGGGCGCGTCGGCGGCGTCGAAGGCGGCGGCGGATGTTCCTCCTCCGCGGACAAAGCGGGGAGGACGACGCCGCCGGAGTCGTCTTCGTCTTCGCGCGACGCCGTTGAAGACGCGCGCGTCGTCCGTGTCTCTTTTTCTTCCGCGGAAAATTTTTGTTTCGTCGGCGCCGCTTCTTCCTTCTCCGTCGCGTCGCGAAGCGTCGGAGTCTCCGCGCCTTTCGTCGCGCCCGGTCCCTCCGACGCGCCTCGCGTCGAAAGCGTCGAAGGCGTCTCCTCCACCCACGCGTCCGCCTCTTCGTCGGTCACGCGCGAAAGCGCTCGATCGAGCTCGACCGTTTCGTTTTCACAGAAAGACGAAGACAGACGCGTCTCTTCGTTTGAACCGAAAGCCGTCGGAGCACCGTTCGGCGCCGGGTTCGGTTCCGTCGCGTTTCCCTCGCGCTTCTTTTTTAATCCTCCGCCGGAAGAATGCGCTTTAGAGACATCTTTCCCTTCGACGACCGCGCTCGCGAGCGTCACCACGAACCGACCGGGCGCGGCGTGCTGAATCGCGCGGAGGGGTTGTCTAGGTGCGCCGGGCGAAGCCGAACAAAAAGTTTCTTCAAGTCGCGCCGTCTTCGTATCGTCCGCGTCGCTCGGAGTTCTCGTCGACGGCTTTTTCTGTACGTCGGCTTTGGCTTTTTGTCGCTCCGCCTCCGCGAGACGATCGTCTTCCGCCGTTTCGTTCGTAACCGGCTCCGCCGCCTCCGACGGCTCGTACGCGCGCGTCAGCACCTCGCGAATGCGTTTAAGCCGCGCGCGGTACTGCTCGGCTTTCGAACGCACAGCCTCCGCCAGCGCCGCGTCCGGCTCCAGCCGCAGGTACACGTCGAAGTGTTTCAGGGAGATTGCGTAATCGCGCGCCGCCGCCTCGACGCGGCCCTCGTGGTCGGCCGCGACCGCCGCGCGGACCGCGCGCGTTCCCGCCGCGCGGGTCTCCACGCGGAGACGCTCCAGGCGCTCGCGGCGGGAAGATTGCTTCGAGCGGGACAAGGTTCCGTCGTTTCCCGGAAAGAACCCGGATGACGACGTCGACGTCGTCGTCGTCTCGGACGCTTCCGACGCGGTTCCATCGTGCCGTCCGGGTCGACGACCCGCGTCGCCGGAGGAGACCACGGGCGTGCAGGTGAGGTTCAAGGACGGCTCGCTCGGCGCGGGCGTGAGCTCAGCGCGGGGTCTCGGCGCGCGAGAGCGCGTCTTCTTGTCGGGGTGGGGGGTGGTACACGCCGTCGGGTCCTCGTTCTCGGACCCGCCTCCGAAATACCGTCGCCGAGGCTTGATCCGAGGCAACAACACCGCGCGCGACGCCCCCATGGCCGAGCCTCAGTCCGGACCTCACGCCGCGACGGCAGCCGAAAGATGACCCGAACCCGGTGCGCGGCGCGAGAAGTTCGCCGACTCCTCGGCGCGCGCGCGAGTGGCGGGCCCTCCGGAGACGCCCATGGCTCGCGCGTCGGTTTTCTCGTCACTCGAGACGTCAAGCTGAAACGCTCGCGGGGCCAAGTTCCCCTCTGCGTCGGCAGCTGCAGATCTCACAGTGGAAATTTGTGACACGCCTCCCGACGACACCGGCGAGGGAAACCACGATGGATTTCCTCATTGACACACTCGCCTCTGCGATGTCGGGCACGCGTTTCTCCGGCATCGCGGTCGCGGCGGCGAACCGCCGCGCCCTGGTGAACCAGGAGCGCGAGGCGGCGCAGAGAGACGCCGCGCACGTCAAAACCCTGAACGCCAAGGAGGAGGCGTTGCTCGCGTCCATCCGCAATCAGCTCCTGGGAGGCGGAAAAAAGACGAGCGGCGGCGGCGGGGCGCCTGGCGTCGCGTCCGCGAAGCACCGCGCGAGCTCCACGGGGTCGGGCTCGGAGAGACCGAAGAGTAAGACGGGTTCGAAGGCGAAACGCGTGACCGAAGACGGGGTCAAGCAGTACGACGACCTGGACGACCTCGAGGACGACGAGGACGAGGGCAGCGACGGGGATCCGGACGGGGAAAGAGCGGCGGTGCGCGGTGGCGAGCGCGCCGCGTCTCCTCCCGCCCCGGCGGGAGAGAAGCGGTTCATGAGTAAGGCCGAGAGGAAACGCCTGAAGAAGCAGCGGATGCAGGCGAAGGAATCACCCGTCGCTCGGGAGCGTTCCGAGCCGAAAGCGAGCGCCGGCGACGCGGGGACGGGGACGGGGACGGGGACGGGGACGGGGACGGCGAAGAAGGCGGAGAAACGAAAGAAGCGCGCGGACGATGACGCCGCCGCGCGCGAGAGGAGAAACGACTCGGCGCCCCCGCGGAAGAAGAAGAAGAAACGCAAAGCGGACGCGCCTCGCCCGCCTTCGCCGACGTGGCCGCCGCGACGAAGAGGGGAAGACAGCGAGAGCTGATGATCCCGGGCGTCGTAATCTCGACGCGGTCGCGCGTACACTCCTGTAAAAATAGTATATTTTCAGTAAAAACGCGACCCTCAATACCTCGTCTTCGCGGGGTCCCAGGGGTCCGTGCCCACGGCGTTCGCCCAGGCGTTCCAGTCCGCTCTGTTCGCGCCGCGCCCGCCGCCGGCGTCGACGCGCTCGCCCGCGGGCACGGGCCAGCCTGTGACGGCGCACGCCTCGCTCTCGGCGCCGCACCTGTGGCACGTGAGCGCGCCGGCGAAGGTGGACCCTTGACACTTCTGGCACTTCCTCTCCGGGAGCTGCTGCGTCACCGCTCGGTCCATGGAGATGGTCAGCACCCAGTCTCTAACCTCCTCTCTTCTCTTCTCGTCCACGGCGTGCGCCGAAGGCAGGAACAGACGCGCGGGTTTCGGAACGTCCGTGTTGGCGAAGTCGTCGTTGTCCAGGTTCTTCAGCGTCTTCCCGGAACTCGCGCGCGGCGAGGGGGACGCTCCGTCGAAGCTCGCGTCCGCGGCGTCGTCGATGGAATCGGCGATGTCCAGGTACCGGTTCAGGAACACGAACGCCGAGTTGGAGTCGCCGGCGGCGCGGCACGAGACGCCCGCGCGGAAAAACACCGCGTCCGCGGGGAGACGCGACGCCAGACGAAGCAGACTCGTCGACGCCTTCGCGGCGACGCGACGCAACCCGTCGACGTCCTTTTTTTCGGAATTGGACGCCGAAAACGAGACGCGCGTAAGACGCGCGGCTTCCCGCAGGTCCCGGAACGCGCGCAGCGCGTCCGCGTGCACGTCGGGGGTGGCGCGCATGGAGTCCACCAGCTTAGCGAGGTACGACTCGGTGTTCACGACCGCGGCGAACGCGTCGTTTTCGGCGTTTTCAAAGGCGTTTTCGTCCTCCAGCGCAAACGCCAAAGCCAAACACGCGATGTCCTCGTACGCGCCGAAGTGCGCGGCGTCCACCGGCGGGCCCTTTTTAAGCGACGCGAGCGTCGACGCGCCGGTCGCGCCGTCGCCGGAGCGACAGGCGTGCGCGGCGCGACGAAGCGCGTCCGCCTCCGAAGACGCCGCGTCGTCCATACCGGTGGCGGCGGAAATCGGCGGTTTGGAAATCGCGACGGCTCCGGAGGCGCCGGCGCCGCCGACGTTTGGCACGTACCTCTCTCGCGCCTCCGCCGGCGACACGCCGTGCACCGCCAGGAGATCGTCCGCGGCGGCGGCGTCCCCGAGCTTCCGGATCCTGTACGCCGTCTCGGACACCACCGCCCTGGTTTTCCCAGGGACGCGCTCGCCGGCGAGCTTCACGGCCAAACGCCACGCCCGCGTCATCTTCGTCTTCTCTTCGTCTTTGGGCGACGCGCCGAACGCTTTGCGGTCGATTTCGAGGTACGCGTCCACCGCAGAGGCGTAGTCTCCCGAGGCTTCCAGGTTCGTCGCCTTCTCGAGTAGTTTTCGGAAACGGCTCTCTCGCGCGGAAGATTCAGGCGATGACGCCTTCCCCTTGTTCGTTTCGCCGACAGAAGAGCCGCCGCCTTTAGTGCCGCTCGAGACCGCGTCGCGACGCTCGTTCTCGAGCTCGACCAATCGCCTCGGTAAGTAATCTTTAGCGACGCGCAAAACGTCGTCCCACGCGTTTCGTTTTTTGTACGCGTCGATCGCGCGGTCCGGTCGTTTCGCCCTGATGAACAGACGCTCCGCGTCGGTCAACGTCGAACGCTCCGTCTCGGTCAACGTTGAACGCTCAGGCTTTTCTTCGTTCGCGTTCAGGTTCTTGAGCACGAACTCGGCGTTTAAACAGAGCGTCTCGGGCAAAAGCTCGGGCGCGTGCGTCTCCGCCACCCGCGCCGCGCTCGCCCAGTCCTCGGCGTGTACAAACATGTCGATCGCCTCCTTGGGCTTATCCGCCTCGATGAACGCCTTCTCCGCCTCGGCGTATTTGCCTTCGTCCTCCAAAAACAAAGCGCGCTTCAAATACACCTCCTTGATTTGACCATTTTTAAACCCGCCGCGCTTCGCCAATAAAAGCGCGTGCTCAAAGTCGCCGCACTCGCAGAAATGCTCGACGCCCGACTCAAGCAGCCCAAACTTTTTCAGAAGCGCCGCGCCCGCGTCGTCGTCCAGCGACCGCGCCCACGCGTAGGCCACCTGCTTGGAGGCGGCGCCTCCCCCCCCCGCGCGAGCCGCGCGGACAGCCTCTTCCCACGCGCCCGCGTCTCGGTACATCTTCACGGCGAGTTTCCAGTCGCCGTTCTCGGCGAACCGTTTTTCGGCTTCTTTCAAATTGCCCTCCTCGGCGAGCGCGGTCGCCAGCTTCGACCGCGCCGTTTTTAACGCGTCCGCGCCGTGCCTTTGTCCGATCAATCTTAGTTGGTGATCGAACAGACGGTGTTTTTCGTACATCGCGATCGCGAGGTCATACTTGTTCGCCGCTAAATACGCCGTCTCCGCATCGGAAAAGAGTAAACGAGCCTCGAGAGCTTTACCGCGACGCGCGTACGTTTCAGCGACGGCGGATTCGTCGCCGCTCTTCTCGGCGACCCTTCGCGCCGCGTCCCATCGGTCGTTTCGCGCGTGCATCTCCACCGCCGAAAGGGGCTCGCCGGCGGTTAAATAGCAACTCTCCGCGGCATCGAACGAACCGACACGCTCGTGGTGCTTCGCCAAGCGCAGGTACAGAGACGCCAAGTCAGAAGGTATTTTAGCGCTTGAAGCGTTTTCCTTCGTCTCTCGTCTCTCGTCGAGAATCCGCGTCGCGTCCTCCGCCTCGCCGGCTTCCAGAGCGGCGTCGAAGGCTTTCGCGACATGTCCCGCCTCGACGTAGCGGTGCGAGGCTTCTTTCGCGTTCGCTTTGCCACCCTTGCGCATCAAAAAGTCCCCCCACTTCTCGAGCAGCTCTTCCACGGAAGGGGACCCGCCGAGACCCGGACCGCCGGAACGCGTGTATGACCTTTTAGTCAAATCCACGGCTTCGGCGAACGCGTCGCCGGCGACGTAAAAGCGCAACGCTTCGTCAACTTTGCCGAGCGCGTCGAACAGTAAACCCGCTTTCGAGTGCAGCGACGCGCGTTTCAGTTGCTCAACGATCTCTTCAATTAACCGCGAGTCCAAAGAGACGGAGGGTTTGGTTACTGAAGAAGCATTTTTCGCGTCGCGAATCACCACCGCCGCGGCGCGCCCGGGAACGCCCCCTTTCAAAAACAGTCGGATCGCGCCAAACAAGTCGCCGCGCGCTTCGAGGAGCGCGCCGGCGGTTTCCTCCTGGCCGGTGCTTTTGAGCCACTCGAGGTGCTCTCGTCCAAGCTGCTCGGCGTGCTCGTCGCGGCCGGCGCGCCGAGCCACCTCCGAGGCGTTGTCCAGCCGGCCGAGGCACCGCCACATCGAAACCGCCGACGCGACGCGGCCTCGCGAGAACAAAAGCGACTCGGCGTCGCCGAAGCGGCGATCGAGCATCGCCAGCTTCGACTTTTGGAACAACGAGTCGGAGTCGTTCGTGGAACTTCCGGAGTCATTCTTTGAGTCGTTCTCTTTGTCTTGGTCGACGAACAAAAAATCCTCGCCTCGGTCGAGCAAGCCGTCGTCCAGAAAGTCGGCGCGCGCGACGTCCCCGAGCGCCGCCGCGCACCGCCGCGCCGTCGCGGCGTCGTCCTTTGCGACGGCTTTTTCCAAAAGCTCGCGCCACATCGGCTCCGTCTCCGCCGTGACGCCGCCGTGGTTTTTGAAACTGGGTTCCAGCGCCTCCGCGGCGGCGTTTAAGGCACCCTCTTCTAACAGAGTGTTGAACGCGACGAGAGACTCGTCCAGGGTCACGACGGATGATTTTTTGGTTCCGTCGCGCGTCTCGTCGACGAGCGTCACGTTCGTCACGCCGTCGGCTCTCTCGATGCTCTCGACGTCGCCGACGACGGAGACGTGCGAAACCTTCTCCGGCGCGTCCAACGAATACCAGACGCACAGATGTTGTGAGTTGGCCTGCGCCACGATCACATCCGCGCCCGGAACCCACTGCGCGTACGTGACGTGCTCAAGCAAAGACGTCTTGGTCGACGACGAACCCAGGTGAACCAAAAACAGACGTCGCTTCTTGTCGCGGAAAAGCAAATGCGTCGCGCGCGCGTTGAGCTCAAGCCAGTCCACGCGAGACGCGTGCGTCACCGTGACACCCACACCAGCGACACGGTTCTGCGCGTTCGTTCGCGAACCCAGAGGAACACGGTCAGAGTCGTCGCCGTCATCAGAAAAAACGTCGCCGTCGTCTCCTCGTAGGCGGTCCACGCGCAGCGTCTGCGCGTCCAAGGGGTAGGCGATTTTTTTGGCGCCGCCGCCGCCGTCGGCGCGCGGCGCGTTCACGCGCAGGCTGACCAGCTCGGGCGCGACGCTCGAGGCGCGCGCCGTGCCGATGTACCCGTCGATGCCGTACTCGATGACCGCCAGCTCACCGGCGCTCGCGTCGCGGACGACGCACGAGCGCTCGTCCGCGTCGAAGTCGAAGGAGGGCGCCTTCTCTGACGTCGTCGAGAGCGACGGCGCCTCGCTGACGAGTCCCGTCTCGAGGTCCGCGAGAAGGACCGTCTTGTGCGTCCGCGCGACGACGTAGCGGTCGCGCTTGATCGCCACCGAGTCCTCGGCGATCTCCAAGCCGCTTTTCGAGCGCAAGATGCATTTCGCGTCGTCCCTGAGCCGCCGCACGACGAACGCGGCGTGGCTGGTGAACGCGACGTCGTACGATTCGCCGCTCCGCCGCGTCGTCAGCCGCCGCCGCCGCACGCACGCGTCGTAGACGTCGACGTTTCCACGCAGCGCGCCGAGCGCGAGCTGTGAGCCGTCTTTGCGCCACGCCAGCGCGGATACCGTGTACAGATTAGGCACGTGCTTTTTAGTCACGAGTCTAAAGACCCGCCGACGCGGGTCCACCGCGTACACGAAGAACGCGTCGAACGAACCCACCGCCAACGTCTCGCCGTCGGCGCAAAACGCCGCGCACGAAAACTCGCGCGCGTCGGGATCGTCCGCGCCGTGGTCAAAAGTTTGCTTCGCCCTTCCGCCCTCGCCTCTAGAGTCGTAGAACACGAGCTTCTTGTCCGCGCCCGCGCAGGCGATGACGCCGCCGCCGGTAGCTCCGGTCGATCCGTCGCTCGTCGCCGGCGCTACGCCCCACGCCAACCCGTACGGCGCGCACGGGTGCGTCGTGAGACGCGTCGCCGTTCCCGATGAGAAGGAAAAGACATAAACGGACCCGTCGAGGTGCCCGCTACACACGCCGTTGCCGTCCGGGCTCGACGCTAAAGCCACCACGTAGCTCTGCTCGGGATGCGCGTACAAAGTAGAGGCTTTGTTGGTCTTCAGAGTTCCGACGCGCACTTTCCCATCCGCCGTCGCGAACGCGAGCTCGCCGGCTCTGCCCGCGGGCCACGCCAGAGCGGTCACCGGGTGGTGCTGCAGGAACTTGTTGCAGATACTTTTCTTGTCCCCCCACTCGAAACCCAGCTTGTACACGAACACGATGTTGTCGCTCTGCCCGATGGCGAGCTTCGTGGAGCAGGGCGAGAACGCCATGCCGCGCACGACGAAGTTCTTCGGGCCGTCGCTCTGCGCGGGCTTCGTGCTGAACTTGTCCCTTTTCGCGCCGGAGTCGTCGAACATCTGCACGACGCGGTCGGTGGTCACCGCGGCCAGGCGCTTGGCGTTGGGGCTCCTGTTGAAGGCGGAGGCGAGAGGGTCGAGTGTCGAGGGGGACGCGTCAGAAAAAGGCGGCACGGGGAGCGTTGGGGACACACGAAAAGTCAACGTTCCGATCGCCTCCGGTGCCGTTCGAGGGGGGACGCACCATGCTATCGCCGTGACCTTCTTTATGCCCTCGTCCGGCGGGAGGACTGTGTTCAGGTACCGGAGCTGCATGGCCGCCGCCTGCACCGCGTGCGTCTCCGCTCTGACGACGAGGGGACGTCTCGCTCTCCAGATCTCGAAGGAGGGAAGCGAAACGCGAGAAAAAAAAGAAACGGCACCGGCGCCGGTCGCGGAACCGCACTCGGGTCGATCCGGGAAATCGAAGCCTCTGCGAATTCAACCCAGGTTCTTGAGTCATTTCTCCCGTATCGAGCTGTTACAACGAAGGTCTTAGTGTGTACGAGAGCGTTGGATTCGACAGACCCGCGCGAGCGGTCCCCTCGGCGGTACCCTCGCACGCGGTCATGCGCGTTTCCCCACCCGTCCCCGGCATGACGAGCGATGAGTCCACCCCTTTGGTGGTCCACCGCGAGTCCGCGAGCGCCGCCGCCAAGGGAGGCGTCTGGTTTACCCGCAAGGCAACTCTCGCGTTGGTGGGCGCGTGCGGCATCTTCTCGTACGCCGCGCACGCCTCCTCCTCCGGCGCGACCGCGTCTCTCGGCGCGTTCTTCCGCGCTCCCGGCGCTCCCGGCGGAAGCCCCGGGTTCGGCGGTCACGGCGACCCGCGCGCGGCGTCCACGGAGCGCCTCACGCAGACTCTGCGAGGGAAGGTGGGTGAGTTGGAGGGGCAGATGCACGCGCTGTCGCGCGACAACGACGCGCTGCGCGCCGAGGTTGAGCGCCTCGGCGCGGACAACGCCAGGCTCAGTGACCTGCGCGACCGCGAGGAGGCGTCCGACGAGCTCGTCTCCTGCCAGACGGAGCTCGGCGCGCTCAGGGCGAAGCGAGTCTTGGCGGTGGAGACGGAGCGAACGTCCGCGGCGAACGAATCCTCCGCGCGCGACTCGGCCGAGACGCGCGACGAAAACGCCTCCGTCGGCGAGAGGAATACCGCGCGACGCGATGACGACGAAGATGGTAAAAACACCGCCGCGGAGACCCGCGGCGTGTTCGCCTCCGCGGAGCACCAAGACTCGTGCGACGAGACCATGTACGGCGCGCGCGGCGCGGGGTACCGCGGGTGCCAGAGCGTGACACGGAGCGGTCTGACGTGCCAGAGCTGGTCCGCGCAGACCCCGCATGCGCACGCGTTTGACGAAGCGGACTCCGTCGCGAACGCGAAGAACCACTGCCGCAACCCCGACGGCGGGGACAGCATCTGGTGCTACACGACCGACAAAAACGTTCGGTTCGACTACTGTGATCCCAGACCGGTGGGCTGGGACTACTTCTGCGCGCACGAGGGGGAGGAGCTGTGCGAGTGTTCTTCGAAGAACGGCGGCGCGACGGTGGTGGTGGCGGCGAGGTACGACGTCGACGACGATACCAAAACGGAGATGGACTGGGAGAGCGCCGTCGCTTCGGGCGCGTTCGCGTTCGCGAAACGAAAACAGAACGGGGACTCGATATCGAAATCGACCACACGAAACTCGAAGTGCGACGTGGACGAACTCGGGGTGGACCCTAAACCGGGCGTCGCGAAGGCGTGCTGGTGCGCGCCAAAAGACGCGCTGCCTTTGGTGGCCGAGGAGGGAGGCTCCGAGACGGACGCCGGCGCCGGCGCCGACGCCGACGCCGCCGACGTCGCGCCCGCGCCCGCGCCCGACGCTTCTTCGGAGATGGACGCGGAGGAAAAGGCGGAGTTCGCGCGGTTTGTTGACGCCCTGGCGGAGGCCCCCGGCGCGTTCCCGGAGGTGCGCGAGCCGGAGACGCGAATCTCGCGGGCGGCGGCGGAAGTCGAAAAAAGGGCGGCGAAGAAAAAGAAGTCGCGGGGACAAAAAACGTCGCCTCTTCCGCGGATCGAATCCGCCGAGTCGTCGTCGGATTACGAGTCCTTCTCCGACGCCGACGGGTCTCCGATCGACCCGTTCGAGGCGTTCGAGGCGCACGAGGAACCAACACCTTACGACCCCCTGGCGTTCACGGACGCGCCCTCGGGGTACGAGGCGCTGCCCCCGGTTGCCGAGAAAACAATCGCGCGCGACTTGCCGACCCTACGTGAACGCCTCGCCGAGTGGGAAAAACATTTCGACGACCACTACGTCGACAACCTGGAACCGCGGCGTTTCGACGACGACGCGGACTTCGCGGACGCGCCGGAACCTTCGTCGGACTCTTCGGACCCGGACGCGGACGCCGAAGATGAAGGAGGGGAGGGAGGGGAGTCAGTAGCGAGCCATAGGAAGCGCGAAGTCGCGAAAAAAAATTTGTAAGTGGCGCGTGCCACCGCAAACGGAACGAGAGTTCTCCACGAAAAGGCTTCGTTCACGCGTGTCACTTCTCGGGACACGCCTCGATGCAGTCGCGCGCGGTGGCCGTGGCGAGGGCGGCGTGCGTGCGCGCGTCCGGCGCGCGAGTCGGAGGCAGCCGCGCGCGGGCGTCGAGGCGCGGCGCCGCGACGCGCTCGGCGAACGCAGACCCGGCGGATGATGCCGCCGACGTCGCCTCCGCTATCCTGAAACCCCGCTCGCGCGGCAAACACCTGGACCGGCCCTGGCACTTGACGTACCTCCGCAACCAGGGCCACGGCACGCCCGCGCAGAAAGCCGCGCTGCGCGACCTTTGGTCCACCTACGGGGTGGATGTCCAGACGTACGCCGGGCCCGCCGGTGACGATGCCGGGTCCGCTTCGGACGAAAACGACCCACCAAAACGCGCGACGACGACAAAAAAAAGCCCACAAAAGCCGCTTCCCGCGTTGGATTTCGCCGCGCTCTTCCCCGAGCTCTCCCCTTTGTCCCCCGTGGCGCTGGAGATCGGGTTCGGTTTAGGGGACTCGCTCGTGGAGATGGCCAGTACGTGTCCCGGTAAAAGATTCCTCGGCGCGGAGGTGCACAGACCAGGAGTGGGCGCGGCGTTGATCAAAATACACTCCGCGAACATTCGCAACGCGAAAGTGGTCAAAATGGACGCGCTTTGGCTGCTTCGCGATTTCATCCCCGACGGCTCGCTTTTCGACGTCTGCGTGTACTTCCCCGATCCGTGGTCCGACACGAGCGCACACAGGCGCATCGTGAACCCGTTCCTGTTGAAACTGTGCGAGCGGAAGATGATACGAGGCGCGTTTTCTTTTCGGGACGGCGTCGAGACGGGAGAGTCTTTGGACGGAGACGGTATCACGGAACGAAAGAAAAAACAAACCAGAAGAGCGCGGTTGCACGTTTGCACGGATGACGCTTCGTACGCCGAGCACGTTCGTCGCGTGTTCGCCTCGGCGGAGGCCTCCGGGACGTGGCGCGCCGTCCCCGTGGACCCCGCGGACGAGAGCTACGGCGTGGACGTCATGCCCGGCCGCTCGCGGACGACCAAGTACGAGTTGAAGGGCACCAAAGAAGGCCGGTCGACGTTCGACGCGTGCGTAGAACTGCTCTAGTAGCTAGCCAGCCGGCATCCTTTTTTATGTAGAGCTTCTGAAAGGAGTAAAAGCACGAATAATTTTCCTGTTAGCTAAGCGCTAAGAGACGCTCCGTTTGTACGCGGTCTCGTCCGGCGGCGCGTGCCTCCCGAACGCCACGTCGTCCAGCGGCGAGTTCGCGGCGAGACCCGAGACCCCTTCGTGATTGTTCATCCGTCGCGAAAAATCTTTTTTCGCGCTTTTCGTTTTCGTCCCCGGGAAGGACGGGAACGGAATCCGCGTCGGGTCGTTCCACTCGCGCAGAGGCGCCCACAACGCGTCCCACTCTCTGTGCGTCTTCGAAATGTTTTTTGCTGACTTCGTCACACGAACCCTTCCCGTTTTCGCAGCAGACTCGACGTTCGTAAGTTTCGAGCGCGCCAGTTTGACGCGCGTCATCGCCTCCTCGTTGCGGAACCGCAGCGCCGCTAAACGCGTTTCGCTCTCAGCCCAAAGTTCCATCGCGGCTTTGTGCGACGTTTGGTCTTTCGCAAACGTCGCCTGGCCGCGATCGAGAAGCGCGCGCAAACCGCGCACGCGCTCGAGCGCGTACGCGTCCCGGCGCCCGCGCAGCGTTAACGCGCGATTGCGCGCCAGAAAACCGCGGAAACACGCCTGGATGAGCACCGCGGCTTCGTCTCTTCGTCTCTGTAACTCTCGTTCCCTAAACGCCTCCTCCTCCTTCTCTTTGTCAGGCGGTAACGGCCGCCGCGCCGCGATCGCATCCAGCTTTCGTTTTTCGCGGAGCCTCAGGTCGCGCCGCGCCGCGCGCCGCGCCGCCGCGGACGCCACCGCCATCGCGGAGATCCCGGAACTCGCCTCGCCCCCCTCGGCGAACAAAGAGAGCAAAGCCGCGTCTTCGTCCAAAGGATCGTTTTGAGACGCGTCATCCAGCGAACTCTTCGCGTACAAGTCGTCGCGCCGTTTTTTTTCAATCGCCTCGGCTTTCGTTCGTCGCACGAACCGGCGCCACGACCCGAACGCGCGCGACGACCGAGAGTGGCTGAGCGGCGTCATGGGAACGTGTGTGTCGTCATGCCGCGAACCGAGAGGGTCGAGAGGGAAAGAAAATCCGTACGCCTCCGACCTCACCCGAACCCGAAACCTCTTCGGGAGAAAACCGCGATCGAAGCACTTCTCGCGCGTCTCGGCGAGCGTCGGCGCGTCGTCGTCTGTTTCTTTTTTTTCGCGTCTCGGCATCGGCGCCGCGCGCGCGGCGGAGCCGTACTTGGATTCCGGGTCCAGACCGTACAGTTCGTCCAGTCTTTTTCGACGCGTCTCCAGGTCGTACGCACGGCGGTTTAATCGGTTCACGGTCTCGTCCTCCCACTTGATCTTCACGAAACGCCGCCGCTCGAACGTCAAACGAAGCGCCTCCGCCTTTTTCGATTTGGCAGCCATCTCGACGCACAGAAAACGCCAGTGCTTCCACGCCACGACGACGCACGCGTCGTGCGCCACGGGGCGGCCGCGCGCCGCGAACCGCCAGTGCTTGAACGCCACCACCGCGCACTCGCGCTCGACCAGCGAGCTGGTCAGAGGCGCGCGCTTCTTCGAGAGAAGCACGAAGTGGCGCCAGTGCTTCCAACACAAAGACGCGACGTGCCACCCGCGGGCTCCGGGCCTTCCGCCCGCGGGGGAACCGAGAGATTCGGGGAATCCGGCGTCTCGGATGGCGCGCAGCTCGACAGACGCGCTCCCCAGCGCCGCGGTCGCCTTGGACGCTTCCACGAGATCGCACCACCGCGCGAACCGCGAGGAGAGCGCGTCGAGCGCCTCGCCGCCCCGGAGCCGGGGGGCCCGGTACCGCGGCGGCGAGGGGTAAAGGCTCATCGCACCCCGAGCGTTTTCGTCGCGCGCCCGACTGTGACGTGAGACGCCGCGCCGGCGAATCGGGGGGCTCGCGACTTTTTCCATCCGAAGTCCTTGCATGGAAGCCCGAACTAAAAAATTTGTCCCTCCGTTCAACAACCTCTCCATTGTGTTGAACGCAGCGGCGTCGGCCGTCGGGTGCCCGGGGGGTATGGTCGACTCTGCCCCCGCGTCGGCTCTCGCCGACGCTCCGGGCGGCGGGGCAGAGCGCTTGGGATCGTCCGCGCTCGATTCGGAGGCGGGGACGGGTCCCGAACCGCCCCCCGCCGTGATATCGTTCGCGGTGAACCTAAACCCCGGCGACGATCGACGCGGCGACGACGCCAGCGACGCCCTGAACGGCGACCCCTCGCTCGTCCCCGCGGACCACGGCGAGATCAAGAGCTGGTACCTGTACGACTGCGCGTCCTCGCCGGTCGCGGCGACCGTGGTGACGTTCTGGGCTCTGCTCGTCACCGGCTACGCCAAGTCGCGCGCCGCCTCCACGCGCGACGTCGTGGAGTGGCGCGAGCACTACGCGGGCGGGCCGGTCTGCGTGGGCGAGTGCGTGTCGGACGACGCGGACGCTGCGACGCTCGAGTCCGTGGCGTGCGGCGCGTACGACGCGTCCGTGTACGGCACGACACGCAAGTTCGAGCGCCCGGAAGGCGTGGGGGGGACGTGCCAGTGGTTCCCCGTGGACCCGTCTCTGCCGGGCTCGGGGCTTGATTTCGGCGCCGTGCTGGTGTACTGCAACTTCGTCACGCAGCTCGCGTGCGGCGCGTTCCTGGTGTTCTTCGGCAGCCTGGGGGACTTTTCGTCGTTCCGAAAGAGAGGCTTGGTGATGGGATGGCTCGCGTTCTCGATCGCGCCGTTAGTCGCGGGGTTCGTGTCGCCCGGGAACGAAGATGACCCGGCGAACGCGAACGCCACGCAACAAACGCTGGTTCTCGCCGCCGCGCTGTACGTGGTGACCAACATCGCGCACCTCTCCGCGCAGCAGATGTACGACGCGTACCTGCCTTTACTGGCGCAGACGCACCCGAGGGTGCTGAAGATGATGCGAGGTGCGACGAGGAACGAGGAAGAGGGAACCGGTGGCGAAAAAAACGCGGACGACTCAGAAACGACTCAGAAACAAACCGGCGTCTTCGCGCGGATGGTCTCGAAGCTCTCTTCGGTACCGTATTACCATCATCCGAGCAAAGTCATCGAGGTCGTGGCGCACGGAAACTTCGAACCGGGCGCCGAGGCAACCTCGCTCAGTTTGGCGACTCGCGTGGCGTTCGCCAGGCAGAGCGCCGCTTCCGAGATGGCACTAAGAGCGCCCACGATGGGCTTCCTCTCGATCGTGCTCATCACCCTCGCGCAGCTGGGCGCGGTGCTCGCCGCCGGCGAGGAGAACCGCCTAAAGGGCATCCGCTGGACTTTGCTCGTGGTAGGCGCGTGGTCTGGAAGCGTCGGTTTCTTGGGTCTGCGGGGCATCAAGACCCGGCCCGGCCCGCCTGTGTTCGGCGAGGGATCTTTGTATACCTCGACGCGAACGTCCGTGTTCGCCGCGCTGGCGAGGCTGGGCACGCGGCGCACGATTTTGTCCGTGCGCATGCTCCGCGAGTTCCACCCGCAGCTCCTCAAGCTGCTGTGCGGTCAGATTTTGTCGGCCATCACGAACGGCACGATGCTCTCGACGTACACGATCTTCGTGCAGCGCGAGCTCGGCGCGGGCGCGACGGACCTGGTGATTTTAGTGTTCACCGCGAGCGTCTTGGCTCTCATCTCCACCGCCGCGTTCAGCGTCGTAGCGCCACGGCTGGACGCGAACCAACTCAAGTGGACGCTTTTCTGTCTCAAGGCCGCGACCGTGACGTGGCCTCTGTGGATGTTCTTCGGTTTCCGACGGAAAATCGAGATGTGGCTTCTGCCCGTGGTGGCGGCGCCGTTCAACTCGAACATACTGCCGACGTTGCGGTCGGTGTTTCAGCAAGCCACGCCCCGCGGGTACGAAGCCGCGCTCTTCTCGCTCGTCGGCGTGTGCACGGTGGCGTTCACGTGGATCGGGAGTTTAATAGTAGGCGGCTTGCTAGCGGCGACCGGATCGATGCGTTGGGGGCTGCTCGCGGTGAGCGCGTTCGTGCTGAGCTCGCTGCCGCTGTTCTACTCGTTCGACCCGGAGAAGGCGCGCGTTGACCGAAGGCGGATCGAGCGCGGGGAGATGGAAGCGCTGGACGGGGGGTCACGCTTCGCCGAGCTCAGGAGCGAAAACGTCGCAATCGGGTGACCGAGTGAGACGCGCGAATAAAACAATAAAAATAGCTATAACTCCCGAAGACGGGATACACCGCGTATTAGTGCCTGCTATTTATAGTCTAATCATCTTGCATTAACAGTCACGTGGATTGCGTGTCCTCGTGAACGCCTTTCGAAACGGCTTCGACACTGGCAGTACTACGTACACCGATAATACGCGCGCGCTTCGATGAGTCGCGCGGACGCGTCAGACGCGTCAGACGGTCAAAAAACCCCCGAGTCGTTCATCTCGGCGGCGCCTCCGAACACGTCGTCGCTCGCGTTTCGCGCCTCCTCCGTCTCCTCCGTGTCCTCCGCCGACGGTTCAGATTCGACACTCGTTTCATCGTCGATATTCTCGATACCGCTTTCAGTGCCCTCTGTGGTGTTACTTTCAGTAACGCCGAACCCAGGTTCGTCCTCGACGTTTAAATCGTTCAGGCCGAAGACGGCGCCGCGGCGCGGCGCGTCGGGTTTCGATCGGTCGTCGAACGGATCGGTGCGGGACATGGGCAGACGTGGGAGATTGCTCCCGCACCTGTACCCGAACTCGGGATCGCGCGGGTCGCACGGCTCGGGCAACACTTCTTTCCCTATGAGTTTGTTGATGGCGTAGTCGCGGCGGTAAAAGTTATCGAGGCGCGCCGCGTCGTAGTCGGCTTTGTTCGCGTCGGACCGCGCTTTAAGACGCTTGATGAGATCGGAAGCGTCGGGGTCGACGCCCGAGTACGCGGGGTTGGCCGCGAGCGCGGGCGCGCTCGCGGACGCGAGCGCGAGCGTCGAGGCCGCCGCGAACGCCGCGAAAGCGCGAGCGACGCGCTCGGCGGATCCCGAGCCGGAGGCGTCGTCCGTGCCGTCGCGGTCGACGCGGGCCAAGCCGATCGATCGCGACGGTCGTCGAGCGCGCGCGAACGGCGCGCGGCCCTCGCCCGGCGAGCGGCCCGCGGCCGCTCTCGCCGCGCGACGGCGGGGGACCGCGGGAGACACGCCCAGGGACGTGACGGAGGGGGAGGCGGCGGCGCGCGTCGTCATGGCGCGGGGTAGAGTGCGAGAACGAATGGGGACGCCACGTGTCAAGCGCAGAAAGTCTCGTCAGAAGTGCCGAAAACGAAGTTCGTGTCGTCGTCGCGGGGGCACGCCCGACACTCGCACTCGAGACCGCGCCATGGCGATGGCGACGGGTAGCTTCGCGAGGTACCACCCCCCGCGGAGTTTTGCTTCGGGGACGCGAGCCTGTGCGAAGTTGGACGGCGTCCCCTCGCGAGCCGCCCTCCGCGTCCACCCCGGACCCCTTCGAACGTCCCGAGACGCCATCGCGCGTCGGGGGTCGGCCGCACGCGAGAACGCTTCGACTTGGAAACCCTCGAGCGATGCCGATACCGAGCGCATGGTGTTCCTCGGCGACGACCGCGCGGCGCTCACCGCCGCGATCTACGCCGCGCGCGCGGGGCTGGAGCCCCTCGTGTTCGAGACGATGGAAGGAGGCGGGGATGAGACCTGGGATGGCGAAGAGGCTTCTTCCGACGCGACGGGAAGGATGCGCGCGCAGGCGACGAAATCGGGCGCTGCGTTTCACCCTCGAGACGATCCCGTGACAAACGTGGACCTGTCTAAAAATCCGTTCGCGATCGAGACGATGCGTGGCGTCGTCGTCTACGCGCGCACGCTCGTGGTTTCCGAGACTATTCGCGGTATGTACGCGGCGCTTGAGCTCGAAGTCGAAAAAAACGAGACGACGGAGACCACGAGTATCCCGGGTGTTTTCGTGGCGCGCGGGAGCGGCTTCGCCGCGGGCGTGGCCGCCGAGCGGTGGCACGGCCCGGTCGAACGACCACAGACAGACAGTACTACCGAACCCCTTTCGCGACCGAATTCGGCGATGACGACGGCGTTTGGCGAAACCGCGAAAAAAGTACGCGCCGCGTTACGTCCCGACGAAAAAAAAACACGAAGCCCGTCTCCCTTCGCGCAAGCCGAGCGGCTTTCGGACATCCTTCCCGGCGCGAACGACGTCTCGTCGGGACGTAAACGAAAGACATCAGAGGTCTCTGATGTCCTTCCGTTCGACCCGCTGTCTGTGCGCCACCGAGGCGCGGACGCGTTCAGGCGTCTGTACGCGGGCGATGGGTTTTTCGGCGACTCGCCTATTGAAACAAAAGCGTTGGTTGCGTTTTTCGGCGCGGAGGGGTGCGCGCCGTGCGCGCGCGTCCGCCCGATGCTCGCCTCGGTGGTGGACGAGTACGACCGCGACCGCGTGCGCTTCGTGGAGATGGACGTCGAGGCGGACGCCGACATGGCGGACGCGCTCGGCGTCGCGGGGACGCCGTTCGCGCTCTTCTACAGGGTCGAAGCACGTTCAGAAAAATCCGACGCCGTCGCCGTCGAGCGCGTCGCGGCGGTGGTCGGCGGCAAAACGAAAAGGGCGTACCGCGACGCCCTGGACGCGATCTTAGGTGAGGACGCGCGCGTGGACGGCCCGAGGCGGAGGTTCTCGTGAGGGTGAGGGGTGGCGTGAAGAATAGGGGAGAGTAGTCTATAGTACTTTCGTAGGTATAGGGGAGAGACGCCGCAGCCGCGGTGTGACGACTTTTTCTTCCGCACGTGATCAGTGCTTCGCTTCGACAGTGCTTCGACTTTGCGAAAACTGGTGAAAAGCCACGACACACCGCCGAGGAGAATCGGCACGCGCGAGACCTCACGGCACGGGCGTCCCGGCCTGGATGACGATGACGGTCACGACGACGCGCCGGTGCTGAGAGACGCTCGCGTCTGGATCCGCGATGCAGCGCCGCGGTGTCGCGCCTCGCAGGTCAGCCTCCGCGGGCGCTGGCCTCCGACTGGGAGCGTCCGCCAATGCCGCCGCGGGAAACGCGGCGCATCTCGGGCTGGACCTCCTCACGCCGCTGGCCCTCGCGCTGGGCGCCGCGGAGGTTGAGACCCAAGCGAAGGCCGCCAGGCAGATACGTGACCTCGCGCGCGAGGGGAGCGTGTCTTGCGCCGCGGCCTCGAAGAGCGGCGCGGTGAACGCGCTGGTCGCGCTCGCGACGCGGCGCGGAAATGACATCGCCGAGGCGGACGAGCGTCTCGCGGCGGATGGCGAAAAAGCGACTCGACTCGACAAAGCGACTCAACTCTCATCACCAACAAACGTTGTCTGCTTCTGGGCGTGCGCTCGCGACGCCGCGGACGCGCTCACCGCGCTCGCCCTGGCGGACCGAGGCGAGGGGAAGCAAATAATCGCGGCGTCGGCGAAGACAGTCGCGTCGCTGCTCGCCGCCGTCGCGCGGAGCGCACCCGACGAAGAGTTTTTTCGGGAAAAGGAAAAAAATCTCTCTCATCTCTCATCTCAGAGAGCTCTCGCCAGGCGCTCGGTGACACGCCTTGTGTTCGCGCTCGCAGACACGACGAACACGCGCGTCGCGCTCGCGGAAAACCGAGACGCGTTGAGCGCGTTCGCGCGCGACGCCGGCAGTCGCGACGTCGCGCTCGCCGCCGCCGCCGCCGGCGTCTTGTGGGTCGCGGCGTCGCCGCCGGAGACGCTTCAAAGGAGTCCTTTGCGCGCAAAGGACCCGAACGCCGAAGAGACCACTCGCGCCGGGGGCACATCATACGATGCGGGCGTGGGCCCATACCCCGCCGCGACCGCCGCAGCGGGGGACGTCGCGGACGCCATCGCGAGGAGATACCTTTCTGTTCTCGCCGAGGCGGCGGCGACGGCGGAGACGTTTTCCGCCGACGAGGGCTCCGGCTCCGTTTTTCCCGACTGGTCCCTCGTACGCCGGCGTGTCGCGCTCGCCGCGGCGTCTGTCGCCGGCCGCGACGCCGCGCGCGCGGCGGCGGTCTCGCGCGAGACAAAGCTCATGGCGTGTCTGGTGAGGAGCGTCGCCGCCGAACGGAAAGGAGAGGAGCGCCGAGCGGCGGCGACGGCGCTCTGGAAAATCGTCTCCGGCGTCCTCCGCCGCCGACTCGCGTCCGGCGCGGCGGCGCGGGTCATCGACGCGCTCGTCGCCGAGACGGACCTGGTTCGAGTCCTGGCGGAGGCGCTTCTTCGAGAAACGACGACACACGACGACGACGACGACGCGCGCGCCGGGGTTATGGCGCTCGCGCGCCTGGCGTCTTCGACCCTCGGGGCGCTCGCCGGGTGCGCGGCGTTCGCGAGGCGCGTCGCGGAGGCGCGCCTTCCGCCTCCAGAGACGTTTTCCACCGCGGCGACGGAAACAAACGCCTCTCCCCTCGACGCGATCCTCTCGTTCGCGATCGACACGGTGGGCACCTCCTCGTCCGCCTGGGCGCTGTGGTGCGCGCGGGAGGCGGCGTCCGCGAGTCCCGGCATCGCGGCGCGATGCGCCGCGCGCGAGGGCCTCGCCCCGGCGCTCGCGCGCGCGGCGGCGGCGGGCGGCGACGCCGGCGTGTTCGCCGCCGGGCTCGCGTGGCTCTGCCTGACCGCCGCGGAGGAGGCAGACGACGACGAGAGCGACGCGAAAACTTCGAGCGTTTCGAGTGGTTGGGAGCCGCGACGAGCGAACAAAACGGAAACGGAATCGGCGGTTCGAAACCGTCGGCGGGTGGTTTCGGCGTTCGCGCGCGCGCTCTCGTCGCCTCCGGTCCAAACGATGGCGGGTTCGCGAACCGATGCGGGCGCGTTTCTCGCGGCGACGCTCCGGTCCATGACCGCGCGGTGCGTCGCGCAGGACGCCGAGGCGGCTTCAACCTCCGGCTCCACCCTGGGAGACTCGACCCCTAACCACGTGCGCGGCGTCTCGTTTGCCTCCGCGGAGAGTTTCCAGACCGGGCCCGCCTCCGCCGGGGGCGGCGCGGCGGCGCGCGCGTCCGACCATCTCGCGCGGCGGTACCACGAGCGCCGGCGCTCGCGGGCGGCTTCGGGTGAGCTCGGGTTCTGGGGATCGCAGGAGTTGGACGTCCCCGGGGATAGCCTGGGGGCGGGTCCCCGCTCCACCGGGTACGGCGCGAGGGAAACGCCGCGGTCGTCTTTCGGGATGCTGGCGAGTCGATTCAGCCGCGGCTCGGGCGGCGCGGGGTCCCTCGGCCGGAATCGCGACTTCTGGTGTGATTCCCCCGAAAAGCGGCTCGGCCCCGAGTCGCGGCGGCTCGCCGCCGCGATCGTCTCCGCGACTGTGCGCGCGCTCGAGCGCGACGGGGACGATTCCTCCGCGGAGGCGCTCCTCCGCGGCGACCTCCCGCGCCTGCTGGTCGGGCTCGCCTGCGACGGCGACGGCGACGACGACTTGGGCGCGAGGTTCGCGGACCCGGAGCGCGCGCTGGAAGGGAGCTCCCTCGGCGCGAGCGTCGACGGAGACGACTCCGGGGCGGACCAAACCCGGGGGCGTTTCGGGACGGTGCCGCGTACCATCCACGCGTCCGCTGCCCCGGGCCTCGACGCGTTCCTTCGCGCGGCGGGCCGCGCCTGCGCCGCGGAGACGGGGTCGGGGATGTCGACCGACCGCCGCGCGTTCGACGTCCTCACCGACCCCGGCGAGGGGCTCCTGCTCGCGGCGGCGGCGATCCTCGCGTCGCGCGACGCCGCGGCGTCCCGGGAGGTGGCCGAGTCGCTCGCGGACGTCCTGGCGCGTCATCGGGTCCGTCCCGGGACCCCAACCGAGTCCCTCCGTATGAGCAAACAGTCGGCGACCGCCGTGGCGACCGCCGTCGCGGGCCAGCCCGGCGTGCTGGACGGTTTGGCGCGCGCCGCGTGTTACGGCCTCGCCGGCGCGTCGAAGCAAAGGCTCGTCGGCGGCTGGCACGGCGCGTACGGGGACGCCCCGCTTCCCGGCGGGCTCGCGCCGTATGAGCGAACAGTCGCGAGAGGCGGCCAAGAAGGCGGTTTGAACGTCGCGCCGCCGTCGGCGTCTGCTCCGACGCCGGCGGCGACGATGCGCGAAGACCCGAATGAACGCGGCGCTTCGATGATCACCGTGCCTCTCCCCGCGACGCCGAAAGGCACCGATGAAACGGGCGGTGCCGAAGGTGACCCGGCATCCCGGAACCAGACCGAATCGGCGCTCGCGCGGCTTATCCTCCCCCCCGCGCGTGACGACGGCGACGAGACCGACGACGACGACTCCTTCGTCTCGGCGGACGGCGAACAAAACGATGATGAACTCCCGCGGGACTCGGACTTGGACGCGCGAAGAAAAAGAAACGACGCGAACGCCGCGAAGAGAAACGGCGGAGATTCGGGTGAGATTCCGTTTCTCGCCCCCCCCCCGGTTTTCGCGCGGTCACCTCGCGCGGCGACGGCGCGAACACATACGCACACGCATAATACACATACCGGCGCGCACGTCGGTGGTGTTCCGAACTCGAGTCTGGGCCCGTCGCCGTCCCCGCGCGAGGCGTCCGCGCGCCGCCGCGCGGCGAGCTGGATCCCCGCGGGCGCCGGCGGCGCGGGATCCCCCTCCGCGTCCGTCCGCCAAGGATTGTCACCCCGAGGTCACGAGCGCGCGGCTTCCGTCTCGGGAGCCGCGCTGGTGTCGCGGCGCGCGCCGCGCGGCAGCCTGTCGGCGCGCGACGAGCTCTGGGACAACCGCGCCGCGTGGGCGAGGCGTCGCGAGCGACGACGCTATTCATCGTCGCTCTCCGCGCGGCGCGGCGCGGCGGCGGCGGCGCTGCGCGCCGTCGCCGGCCTCGTCCTCGCGGACGCCTCGGGCAAGATCGCCGCGCGCATCGCGGACCACCCCGAGACCCTCCACGCGCTCGCGGGAGCCTTGGCGAGCCTCCCCCGAGGGGGCGCCGAGGACGAAGGCGACGAACGAAGACGAAGCGGCGTTTCTTCTTCTTCGCGCCACGAGAACGAACGACCCTCTCGCGAGGGTGGCGATTTCCACTCCGGGGGACAAAAGAGCGAAGCGCTCGTCGCCGCCGCCGCGCGCGCGGCGGCGTCGCTGGCGAGGCGGGGCGAGCGCGACCGCGTCGTCGAGTCTGTGTTCTTCGGTTCCGCGGCGGACGCCTCGGGACGCATCGCGCACGCGGACTATTCGGACTCGGGTCCCGGGTCGTTCGCGTCGGCGGCGACGGCGCTGGTGACGGCTGAGCCGTTTGTCTCGGCGGAGTCCTTACGCGCGCGCCACGCCGAGCGGGTCCTCGACGCGTTGCTCTCGCTGGCGGTCGCCGCGTCGTCGCGAGGTATTTCTTCTTCCGTATCATTAGAGCACTCCTCCGTCGCCGCGGCGGAGTGTTTGGCGTCGTTCGCGACGCACCCGCGCGTCGCCGAGGCGATGGCGGCGCACGGCAAAGTCTTCCCGCAGCTCGTGGCGCTCGCCGCGCCGCCGCACGGCGCGGCGACGGCGGCGCCGGCGGCGGATGCCGTCGCCAACGCGCTGGTCGCGTCGCCGCCCCCCCCGGGCTCCGACGCCGCCGAGACCGTGTGGTCCGTGGACGCGGTGGAGGTTCTGGTGAAGGCGTGCCGGCGGGGCCTCGAGTTGGATCATGACGTCAATAACGTCGAGAGGAACGCCTTCCCGTACGGGCAAACGTTCGTCGCGGCGGAGACGAATCGCGCCGCCGCGTCGTCGCTTCGGCTCTTAGCCGCCGTCGCGATGACCGCCGAGGACGACGCGTCCCGAGCCGACATCGCAACCGAGCCGGGCGTGCTCGGAGTCGTGCAGGCGCTCCTGAACGAGGAGAGACCCGAACGTGAAGTGCGCGAAGAACGCGGTCGCTCGCGGTGTCTCGTCCTGGCGGGCGCGTGCCGTCTGTCGGCGGAGCTCGCGCGGACCCCGGCGGCGCTCGCGGCGGCGCGCGCCGAGACGGAGATGGCCGACGTCGAAGGCTCCGCGTTCCTCGGCGGCTTGCTTCGCGCGCTCGACACGAGTTCGAGCGAAACCACCGTGACGACCGAACACGACGACGCGTCGTACGACGCGCGTTCCGCGCTCGGCGATACCGACGCGCGCGTGGCGTCGATGTGCGCGCTGAGCCGACTCGCCGCCGCCGACGGCGAAATCGCGAAAGCGCTGGCGTCCGCGCCGACCTTTGTCTCGGCGGCGAATCGCGCCGTCGCCGCCGCCGCCGCCGCGTCGCGCGCCGGGGGCGGGGGCGGGGGCGGGGGCGGGGGCGCATCCATCCCCGCGAACGAAACCGCATCGGACGTCTACTGGCTCGCGGCGCACGCCGCGTGCGCGCTCACGGCCTGCGCGGAAGCCCTCCGCGGACGCGCCTCCGCGGATGGCGTCGGCGCTGGAATTTTTATTTTTCCAGCCTCCGCGACGCGCGCCGAGGACGATTCGCGAGATTCGGCGGTCGGCGTCGGCTCGCGGCGCCTCGCGAGGGACCTCGCGGAGCTTGTCGGCGGGGGCGAGACTTCCGAGGCGTCGCACACGGAGACACACGAGGCGGTCGAGTCTCGAGTACCGAAAAGAGTGCCTCCGCATGGTGACACGCGTTTCGCGCCGGTACCCGCCGCGGGACCTGTCGCGCCGCTCCCTCCGCTTGGCTCGGCGGCGCCGGGGACGCTCCGCGCGCGCCGCGGCGCCGCCGCGCTGGCGCTCGCCGTCGGCGACGCGGCGGGCCCTATGGGGAAACAGTCGGGGAGTGTTGATTCGTCGACGCGTCGGGACGTGTTTACGTCTTCGCGCGCTTCGTCCCTCCGCGCGCGTCTCGCCGCGAGTCTCGGCGCGGCGCGTCTGCTTCGCGTCGGGGTCCTCTCGGACTCCGGCGACGCTTTTTTGAACGCCGAGCCCGAGCTTAAAGCCGGCGGCGAGGAAAAAAAATTCGTCGTCGCCGACGCGGCGCGCGCGTTTCTGCGGGCGATGTCTCGTTTCGGCGGGTCACTTTCCGACTCACGAAACGACGGTCAAAACGACGACGCGCTCACGAGAGCGTGCACATCGGCGGTGATCAAAACCGCCGCGGAGTGCCTGCGCGCCTTGTGTGTCGAGGACGGCGCCGCCGTCGCCGCCGTCGTCGCCGACGACGCGTCCGGCGCCGCCGCGCGCGCTCTGTCCGCCGCCGTCGCGAGAATCAACCGACCGAGCTTCCCTCCCGGTTTCGTCTCTTTGGCGTACCGCGACGAAACGCGATCGACCGACGATTCATCGTTCGGGTTCGGGTTCGTCTCCTCCCCAAAACCGAGCGCGCGTCACGGTCACGCGACGAAAGAGACGCGGACGCCGAGCCAGAGCGCGGGTGGGCCCGCGAGCCACAAAACGCGTTTTGGGTCGGAGCGCCTTTTGCCTTCGCGAGACGACGCGCTCGCCGCCGCCGCCGCTTTGGCGGTGGTGGTTGATGTCGCGAGGCGCGTACCGGAGTCCGTGATCGCTGTATCCCGCGCGAGCGGGATCGTCAGCGCGCTGGCCGGGTTCCTGGACCAGGCATCCTTCGCCATGGCGCGCGAGGCGGCGGGGGAAAAGTTCGCGGCTGGGATATTCTTCTCCGGAGAAGAGCGGCGCGGAGAGAATTCGCGCGCTGAGAAAACTTCTTTTTTCGACGTCGCGCTTCCCCCCCCGTTCGCGTACCCGTTCGGGCCACCGACCGGCGTCCGACCCGGGTCGGTGCAGGGTATCCCCGAGACGAACGGCGCGTCGAACGACGACGAGACGAGCTCCACGTCGCGTCTCGCGTCGTATGGGCAAACAGTCGGCGGAATCGGCGCGAACGACGCGCGAACCGTCGCCGCCGACGTCTTCGCCGCCGTCGCCGCCGTCGCGCCGGCGCGCGTCGTCGCCGCCGACTCTTTGCCCATACGCCGCGCCGCGCGCGGTCTCGCGGCCATCGTCGCCGAAAGATCTAACGCGAGCGCCGCCAGGACAGCAGCCGCGCGCGCGCTCTGGAGCCTCTGCCTCGCGGAGGGCGACGGCGCCGCCGCCGTCGACGCCGCGCCGGGCGCCGTCGCCGCGCTCGCCGGCGCGCTGGCGGAGACGACTATTTGCCCATACGAAGATAATACGACGCGTTCGGGTTCCGACGACGAGTTCCGTCGTCGTGTCTCTTCATCAGAGACGACGTTCGCGTCATACGCTATGCGCGCAGCCGCCGCGGGAGCGCTCGGCGCGGTGTTTTCCGGTGCGGCTGCCGATAGTCGCGATCCAACACGCGCGCTTCGATGCGTAAACGCCGCTTTCGACGTCGAAGGCGCTTCGCGAGGCTTCGCCGACGTCGCGCGCGGCGGCGACGCCGACGGCGCGCTCGCCGCCGCCGCCGCCGTCGCCGCCGCGACGCGCGTGCCCGCGGGTGCGGCGCGCGTCGCGGCGGACGAGGCACTCCTCGCGGCGCTCTGCGACGTCGCCGGAGCGGAAGAAAAAATCGATACGGATGCCGTGGGCGCGCGCGCCGCGGAGGCTCTGGCGAACCTCGCCGCGCACACCTCTTCGGTGGAGGTCTTGGCGTCGTCACCGGCGGCTTCGACTTTATGGCTCGAGGCGGCGACTTTGTTGTTCGCGTCGCGCCAAGCCGAGACGCGCGCGGCGATCGTCGGCGCGGCGCGCTCGTTTCTGCGGCGTACGGGCAAACAGTCTCTTCCCGCGGAACCACTCGACGCGCGTTTCGCGCGCGCCGTCGCGGATCGGCTCGCGGATAAAAACGAGCGCCTCTCGACGCGCGTGGACGCCGCCGGGTGCGCGTCTTTGATCGCGACGAGCGTTTATGGGACACTCGAAGAACCGGGTTTCGTCGAAGCGCTGGTCACCGCGTTCCGTTTCGTCGGAGACGCGTCGGCGGAGAAAGCCGGCGAGACGATGCGCGACGAAGGCTCCGAGACCGACGATACGCTCCGGAAAGCGCGGCTCCGGCAGCTCGCGCGTCTCGCGGCGACCGCGACGCGGAACCTGTGCGCACAGCTGTGTCTCCTTCGGGACGAAAACGGAAACGGAAACGAAAAGAGCGGA
>ENA-OUOG01001455-OUOG01001455.1-marine-metagenome-genome-assembly--contig:-NODE-1455-length-27423-cov-4.651832_pt1 | contig 27423 bp, 19 predicted proteins | sample MGYA00248635_ERZ508505 | MGnify/ENA primary metagenome ERZ508505 (study PRJEB26176, sample SAMN06267871) | marine metagenome | isolation source: Saanich Inlet, British Columbia, Canada | place: Pacific...
TTAGAAAAAATATCCCAAGTATGTTCTATGCTTAAAATAGCGCCTTTAAACTCTATCGCTTCAAATGTAGAAAAATCAGTAACCTCCTCACCTTCTTTAGCAAAAAAAGCAATAACGTCTTCGCCTTTAAATAAAGCTTGGTTATGTTTTAAGTTTTTCACAAAAGGAAGCACACTTAAATTTGGTAAAAAAGAAGCATTAATCATAATGTTATCTTCCATTTCTACCATAGGATATTTATCAGAGAGATAATCTTCAGTTACGGTCGTGGTGGTGTATTCTAAGTAAGATTCCCATTTTTGACGAATTGTAAGTATACCAATCCTAATATCTGCTACAGGTCTCGTAAAAGTAAATGGCAACAAGTTGTTGCGATAAGGACCATCAAAAAGTATGTAGTTCATCTGTTATGCGTTTTTGTAAAAATAAAAAAGCCTTTCTTGTAAAGAAAGGCTTTTTATAAATATCTAATGGCTTAAGTTTATTTCTTAAACTTAGCGTATTTGTTTTTGAATTTATCAATACGACCAGCTGTATCTACTAGTTTAGATTTACCAGTGTAGTATGGATGAGATGTTCTAGATATCTCCAATTTTACTAATGGATATTCAGTACCATCAACTTCGATAGTTTCACTTGTATCTGCTGTAGACTTGGTTAAAAATACATCTTCATTAGACATATCTTTAAATGCTACTAATCTATAATTTTCTGGATGTATATCTTTTTTCATCGCTAAATGCTTTTATTGTATTCTAAATTCGAGGTGCAAATTTAAGTGTTTTTTATAAAATAACAACACTTTTCACAAAAATTATTTAAACTTATTTATGTAACGTTTTTTTATCTTTGACTACTAACTGTTATAATTAACTAATAAACTAAAAAAATATGGAAACTTTAAAACCAACACCTGGTAAATTTGCTGTAAATTATGGAGTAGTATTAGGCGCTATTATGATAATAATTTCTGGAGCAATGTATGCAACTGACATGGCTCTGGAAGGAGTACAATGGCCAATGTACATTTATTACCTTATTTTTCCAACAGTAATAATAATTGGTATTTCTGCTTTTAAAAAGCAAAACTCAGGTATTCTAAGTTTAGGGCAAGCTATGAAAACAGGATTAGCCATTGCAGTAATTAGTGCAATAGTGTACGGGTTTTATATAATTATTTTTAATTATTTAATAGATCCTGCTTACAATGAGAAAATTTTACAAGTAACTGAAGATACTTTATTAAGCAATCCTGACATTCCAAAAGATATTGTAGTCCAACAAATGGATTGGGCTAGAAAACTTTCAAACCCAATACTTGGTAGCGTATTTTGGATTGCAATAAGCATGTTTTTTGGAGCAATATATTCTTTAATTTCTGGTTTAATAATGAAAAACGAAGAATAGTCTTATCTTTGAAATATCATTTCAAAAATAGCACATGGATATATCAGTAGTCATACCACTACTTAACGAACAAGAATCGCTTACAGAATTACACGATTGGATTGCAAAAGTTATGCAATCCAATCGTTTTTCTTATGAAATACTTTTTATAGACGATGGTTCTATAGATGGGTCTTGGAAAACTATAGAAACACTTTCTAAAGGCGATGCTAATGTAAAAGGCATTCGATTTTTAAAAAACTTTGGAAAATCTCAAGCATTACATGCAGGTTTCGAAAAAGCGCAAGGAGATGTTATTATTACTATGGACGCAGATTTACAAGACAATCCAGAAGAAATACCATCGCTATACAATAAAATTACTACAGACAATTTTGATTTGGTCTCTGGTTGGAAAAAGAAACGTTTTGATAATAAGTTTACTAAAAACTTACCATCAAAACTATTTAATTGGGCAGCACGTAAAACCTCTGGTGTAAAATTAAACGACTTTAATTGCGGACTTAAAGCTTACAAAAATGAAGTTATAAAAAACATAGATGTTAATGGTGAAATGCATAGGTATATTCCTGTTTTAGCTAAAAATGCAGGTTTCACAAAAATTGGAGAACAAATTGTACAACATCAAGCCAGAAAATATGGTGAAACAAAATTTGGCATGGAACGCTTTATTAATGGCTTTCTAGATTTAATTACTATTTGGTTTATCTCACGTTTTGGCAAAAGACCAATGCATTTATTTGGCGCTTTAGGTGTTATAATGTTTGCTATAGGTTTTGTTTTTTCTGCCTATTTAGGAATTGATAAATTGTTTTTTCATCAAAATGGAATATTAATAACGCAAAGACCAGAATTTTATATTGCGCTCGTTACCATGATAATTGGTACCCAATTTTTTGTTGCTGGCTTTTTAGGCGAAATCATTTTACGCTCTAAGCAACACAAAAACCGTTATTTAATAAAGAATGAATTAAATTTCAATAACAAACTTTCAAATTAACAAACTGTTAATCATTACCTTTTTTATAATGCTTACTTTTGCATTCTATTACATTAGAATATGATTTATATAGAACCAGAATTATTAAATAGAGTTAACACTTGGTTAACGCCTACATTCGATAAAGAAACACAACTATACATTAAAGACTTAATAGCTACCAACCCAAAAGAACTAAAAGAAAGTTTTTATAAAAACTTAGAGTTTGGAACAGGTGGAATGCGAGGTGTTATGGGAATTGGCACCAACAAAATTAACAAATATACGCTTGGAAAAAATACTCAAGGCATTAGTAATTATATGTACAACGTGTTTCCAAACGAAACATTAAAAGTAGCTATTGCTTTCGATTGCAGACACAACAGTAAAACATTAGCTAAAGTTGTAGCAAATGTGTTTTCTGCTAACAATATAGAAGTCTTTTTATTCGAAGACCTTCGTCCTACTCCAGAATTATCGTTCGCTTTAAAACATCTAAACTGCCATTGTGGTATTGTTTTAACAGCCTCACATAATCCTCCAGAATACAACGGTTATAAAGTCTACTGGCAAGATGGTGGCCAATTAGTACCACCTCAAGATGCAGAAATTATTAAAGTGATTGATACTTTAGATTATGCCGAAATTAAATTTAATGCAAACGAAGAGTTAATCCATTACATTGGTAAAGACATAGATGATGTTTTTATAAATGCTTCAGTTAAAAACGGAAGCTTTAATACTTCAGCGAAAGCTAGAGAAAATTTGAATATTGTATTTACATCGCTTCACGGAACCTCTATTACTGCAATTCCAGAAACGCTAAAACGTGCTGGATATACAAACGTAAATATAGTTGAAGCACAACGTATACCTGATGGCAATTTTCCAACAGTAGCCTCACCAAATCCAGAAGAACCAGCAGCATTAAAAATGGCTATGGATTTAGCCAATAAAACCGAAGGCGATATTGTAATAGGTACAGATCCAGATTGCGATAGATTAGGAATTGTAATTAGAGATTTAGATAACAAATTGGTTATTTTAAATGGTAATCAAGCCATGATATTAATGACTGATTTCTTACTAATACAATGGCAAAATGAGAATAAAATTAATGGTAAAGAGTTTATAGCAAGCACCATAGTCTCTACTCCAATGATGAGCGTTTTAGGTAAAGCATACGATGTAGAATGCAAAATTGGCCTAACAGGTTTTAAGTGGATTGCAAAAATGATAAAAGATTTTCCAAACCTTAATTTTATTGGTGGTGGAGAAGAAAGTTTTGGGTTTATGGTTGGCGATTTTGTTCGCGATAAAGATGCTGTAACTGCCACGCTTTTAGCTTGCGAAATTGCAGCACAAGCCAAAGCTAAAGGCAGTAGTGTATATCAAGAACTAATAAAACTGTACATAACACATGGTTTGTATAAAGAACGTTTAGTTTCTATCACTAAAAAAGGAATTGAAGGCGCACAAGAAATCAAACAAATAATGATTGATGCTAGAGAAAAACCACTTGAAGTAGTTAATAACTCTAAAGTTATTTTAATTGAAGACTACCAATTATCATTATCAAAAAACACAATTACTGGAGAAACTACAACTATAGATATTCCAAAATCTAACGTCTTAATATACCATACAGAAGATGGTAGTAAAATTGCTTTACGACCAAGTGGTACAGAACCAAAAATAAAATTCTACATTAGCGTAAACACGAGTCTAGACAGTATGTCTGCTTTTAAAAAAACGGAACAACAATTGGAAACAAAGATTGATGCCATTTTAAAAGACATGAATCTTTAACTAAATGAATTACTTAATAAAAATATTACGCTTCGCAATTCCTTATAAAAAATATGGTATACTAAATATTATTTGTAATATTTTTTATGCACTTTTTAGCACATTGTCTATGATTGCAATGATGCCGATGATTAATGTGCTTTTTGGACAAACCGACAAAGTACTATCGCAACCACTTTGGGATGGTGATTATTCAAATTTAAAAGACTACTTAGTAGACTCTTTTAATTTTACAATTAGTCAAAGAATTGAAATTGAAGGAGAACAAAGTGCTTTGTTTTTAATAGTCGCAATAATTGTAGTTTTATTCCTTTTAAAAAATCTTTTCAGCTACCTATCACTCTATTTTATTACTTTTTTAAGAAATGGCGTTTTAAAAGACATTAGAGATGAAATGTTTAGAAAAGTAGTAAACTTACCCATCTCTTACTTTTCCGAAAAACGAAAAGGTGACACTATTTCTAGAATAGCATCAGATGTTGGAGAAGTTCAAATGTCTTTATTAGCAGTGCTAGAACTTATTATTCGCGAGCCACTTACAATTATATTTGCTATTATTTCTATGTTAATTTTAAGTCCAAAATTAACATTATTTGTCTTTGTTTTTATACCCATTTCAGGTTTTATCATTTCATTTATAGGAAAAAGTTTAAAAAAGAAATCGCATCTCGTTCAAAATGAAGTTGGGCAATTTTTGTCTTCATTAGAAGAAACTTTAGGTGGTTTAAAAGTGATTAAAGGTTATAATGCAGAACAACAGTTTGAAAACAAGTTTAAAAGTTCAACAAACAGACTTTATAGATTTTCTAATTCTTTAATGAATAGGCAAAACTTAGCCTCGCCTGCAAGTGAGTTTTTAGGTATTTTAACCATTGCAGCCATTTTATTATTTGGAGGCACAATGGTTTTTAATAAACAACTAGATGGTGGTGAATTTATAGTTTTTCTATTACTAGCTTATAATATACTTACACCTGCAAAAGCAATAAGTAAAGCTTTGTATAGCGTGAAACGTGGTAATGCTTCTGCAGAACGTGTGCTTGAAATTTTAGAAAGCGAAAGTCCAATAAAAGATAGTGCAAATGCAAAAACTAAAACCGAATTCAGCCAAGGTATCAAAATCAATAATATTTCGTTTAAATATGAAGACGATTTAGTACTAAAAAACTTCACTGTAAATGTTCCAAAAGGAAAAACCGTTGCACTAGTTGGACAATCTGGAAGTGGTAAAAGTACCATTGCAAATTTAGTAACGCGTTTTTACGATGTAAACGAAGGTAGTATTACCATAGACAGTGAAAATATAAAAGACCTTACAAAAAACTCGCTTCGAGGTTTAATGGGCTTGGTAACGCAAGATTCTATCTTATTTAACGATACTGTAAAAAACAATATTCTAATTGGAAAGCAAGGTGCTACAGACGAACAAGTTATAGAAGCACTTAAAATTGCAAACGCTTGGGAATTTGTAAAAGATTTACCTAAAGGCATAGAAACTAATGTAGGTGATTCTGGAAACAAATTATCTGGCGGACAAAAACAACGCTTGAGTATTGCAAGAGCTGTCTTAAAAAATCCACCAATTATGATTTTAGACGAAGCCACCTCAGCATTAGACACAGAAAGCGAACGCTTGGTACAAGTCGCTCTAGAAAACATGATGAAAAACAGAACGTCTATAGTAATAGCTCATAGATTATCTACCATTCAAAATGCAGACGAAATAATAGTTATGCATAAAGGTGAAATTGCAGAGCAAGGCAAACACAACGAACTTATGAACATGGATGGTACATACAGAAAACTTATAAATATGCAAAGTTTTGATTAATATCTGTTTAGTTTAAAATAAAAACACTTTTGTTTTAAACCAAAATAAAAAACTACAGTCTAAAAGAAAATCATTTTTGTTGACTACTGAAACCGAACTTTTATTAAAACTACAAGCTAAAGGCAACAAAGACATTGCTTTTAAAGAGCTTGTGGCACAATACAAAGAACGATTATACTGGCATATTAGAAACATTGTAAAATCTCATGACGATGCAGACGATGTGCTTCAAAATACTTTTATAAAAGTCTACAAAAGCATCGATGGTTTTAAAGGAGAAAGCAAACTATATTCTTGGTTGTACAGAATTGCAACAAACGAAGCCATTACACTTTTAAACAAAAATGCTAAACGTCTACAAATTACCAATGAAGAAGCACAAAATCTAGCCATAAATAATATGGAATCTGATGTGTATTTTGAAGGAGATGCCATTCAATTAAAACTTCAAAAGGCTATTGCAACGCTTCCAAGTAAACAACAATTGGTTTTTAATATGAAATATTTTCAGGATTTAAAATATAAAGACATGTCTACTATTTTAGAGACTAGTGAAGGTGCTTTAAAAGCATCTTACCATATTGCAGCAAAAAAAATTGAAGCTTATTTAACTAACAATTAAACTATTTAACAAATTAAGAGTCTTAATACTAAACATAGAGATTTTGAAAGCCTTGGAATATTAACATGAAAAACGAAAATTTACATAACATTAAAAACTCAGGATTTAAAGTGCCTAAAGATTATTTTGAAGGACTAGAAGATTCTATTTTAACTCAAGCGAAGCTTAAAAGCTTAGTTAGCAACTCTGGTTTTAAAGCACCTGAAGGCTATTTAGATAATTTTGAGGTTGTTATTAAAAAAGAAACTAAAGTTATTTCTATATTTTCTAGAAAGAACATATTATTTGTTTCTAGCGTAGCAGCTGCCATTGTATTGTTTTTTAGTTTAAATATATTTAATAATTCACCATTAACGCTTACAGATTTAGACAGTACAACTGTAGAAAATTATATTTTAGACGAAACTGAAATAGGTGATTTAACATCACTATTTCAAAACAACGAGCTAAGTGAAACTCAGTTTATAGATTACACAATAAGTGACGAAACTTTAGATAGTTATCTAGAAGACATAGATGTTAACGACTTATATTCAGAATAAAAATGAAAACAACTAAAAAAATACTTATTCCAGTTTTTGCTTTACTATTATCTGTAAATCTATATGCGCAAAAACCAAATAAAGAAAAGGTAAAAGCCCTAAAAGTTGCACACATAACAGAGCAATTAGATTTAACAGCAAAAGAAGCACAAGCATTTTGGCCTGTTTACAATACAAACGAAGAAGCCAACGATAAGCTTAGAGATAATTCTGGTTTAAAGCGTTTAGAAAATTTTGATAATGTTACTGAAGCTGAAGCTAAAGCCCATTTAGATAAAATTGTAACTATGGAATTGTCTAGACAACAACTTCAAAAAGAATATTTTACTAAATTGAGTGACATATTATCTTCAAAAAAGATTTTAAAACTCATGTATGCTGAAAAAACATTTAGACGTAAAATGATCCAAGAGTTTAAAGAACGTCATCGTGGAGAAAAATCCAAAAAATAGTTTAAAAAAAAAGAGCAGCCAATGGCTGCTCTTTTTGTATAAAAGTACAATTTATTTACCTAAACGTTAACTTGGCTATTCTCGTACTTCCAGCAGCATAAGCAACACTATCATTTACAAAACGAAGCGTATAAAAACCTTCATCGCTTAAATGCTTCCAGTTTTCTCCAGCATCTTTAGAATAGTCAATACCTTTAAAACCAATAGCAACCAGTTCTTTAGCATTTCTACCTGGAATGTATTGTACACAACTTCTATAACCTGGACTTTGGTTTTGCGCAACCAATTGCCACGTTTTCCCGCCATCTTGAGTTCTTATTTTATTAGCAGTGCTATCTCCAGCTTTAGTGTAATCTCCACCAATAGCAAATCCATTATTTTCATCGTAAAAATCTAAAGAGTACATTCCTGTAGTTTCTAAACCTTGTACTATAGGAGTTTCGAAAACTTCCCAAGTTTTACCTTTATCTGGCGAAAACAATACTCTACTTGCCTTTCCTCCTGTTGCTACCCATGTGTTATCACCAACTATAGCAATATTTGTATCGCTTGCTGCAAAAGCGGCTTCGCCTTCTTTCGCTTTTGGTAATACATCGCAAGATATTTTGTTCCAGGTGTTTCCGCCATCTCGTGTAATTATAATACTCATACAATCGTCTGTTGGATCTCCAATAGCTATGCCTTCTTGGTCGTTCCAAAAATCCAAAGCATCGTAAAATGCTTTTTCGTGGTTTTCTTGGTAGACTAATTTTGTTTCCTCATCTCCCAATTTATATAAATAAGCTGGACTTGCCACAGATAATGCAAAGCCTGCGTCCTTGGTACTAGCGAAAGCTCTAAAATTTAACTTTTCATTGTCGTCGTCAATTTCAATAGGAAACACAACTTCATCATTATCAATCATTCCAGCTTTTCCACTAGATGTTAAGAAAAAGAGTCCATCATAATCTTTCACTAATTCTAATGCTCTAACATTTAAAGTCGAATCTCTAAGAAGCAAACCAATTTCAACTTCAGTAAAATCACGAGGAATAAAAATAGCTTCTTTTTCCTCTTCCTCTTTCTTACAAGAAACTATTGTTAATGCTACACAAAATATTATTAGAAGTTGTTTCATAATTTTCAAATTTCTATAAAAGTAAAAAAGCTAAATGAATAAACAGATAATCTATTAAAAAAACAAACAATTTAACGTACATTTGCACGCTGAATTATCAATCATAACAACTTGATTTCTAATTCAACTAAATATTGAAAATGAGATTACATAGAAATTTATGCTTTGCCACTGTTGATGGATTATTACTAATTTTTAACGAAGGCAACTATGCAGATAAAGTAGTACAACAACTCCTAAAGCGAGATAAACGTTGGGGAAGTAGAGATCGTGGTTTTGTAGCCGAAACGACTTATGACATTGTACGTTGGAAACGCTTATATGCAGAAATAGCAAATGTAAAAGAACCTTTTTCTCGTGACGATATTTGGCGCTTATTTGCAGTTTGGGCAACCTTAAAAGGGATAACACTACCAGATTGGAAATACTTTGAAGGCACACCAACAAGAAAAATAAAAGGACGTTTTGATGAATTGTCTAAAATTAGAAAAATAAAAGAGTCTTTTCCAGATTGGATGGATGAGCTTATTTTAAAAGAGCTTGGTGAAAAAGTTTGGAATAAAGAAGCAGCAGCACTTAACGAACAAGCAGAAGTTATTTTAAGAGTAAATACGCTTAAAACAACAAAAGAAAAATTAAAAGCAGAATTATTTGATTTAGATATTGAAACTGAGGAAATAAAAGGCTATCCAGACGCTTTAAAGTTAGTAGAACGTGGTAATGTATTTACTACAGATGCTTTTAAAAATGGTTGGTTTGAAGTTCAAGACGCCTCTTCTCAATTAGTTGCAGAATTTCTTGATATAAAAAGCGGAATGAAAGTTGTTGATACTTGTGCAGGTGCAGGTGGAAAAACGCTTCATATTGCTGCCTTAATGGAAAACAAAGGTCAAGTAATTGCTATGGATATTTATGAAAATAAATTAAAGGAATTAAAACGTCGTGCAAAACGTGCTGGTGCGCACAACATAGAAATGCGAGTAATAGATTCTACCAAACCTATTAAAAAATTATACAACAAAGCAGACCGCGTTTTAATAGACGCACCATGCTCTGGACTAGGCGTTTTAAGACGAAATCCTGATGCAAAATGGAAAATGCAACCAGAATTTATTGAGAAAATCAAAAAAACACAAATTGAAATATTAAACTCATATTCTAAAATGGTAGCGCCTGGAGGCAAATTAGTTTATGCTACTTGCTCAATTCTTCCTTCTGAAAACAACCAGCAAGTTGAAAAATTTTTAGCATCAGAAAACGGAAAAGAATTTACCTTTGTAAAAGACAAAAAAATACTATCTCATCAATCTGGTTTTGATGGGTTCTACATGGCACTATTAGAAAAGAAGAATTAATACACAAAAAAAAACATGAAACATATTTACTTTATAGTACTAGGATTATTAATTGCAACTTCTGCTACTGCTCAAGTTCCAACAGGTTATTACGATTCTGCAACAGGAACTGGTTATGCTTTAAAAACACAATTAAAAAAGATTATAGATGATGTTAACGATGGATTATCTCCTGAGTACATATCAATAAACCTAAGTTATGCAGAACTTTATGATACTTTCGAATTATCAGATATTGATATTTATTTTGAAAACAACGGCACTCTTCTAGATATGTATTCTGAACAAGCAACAGCAGTTGCAGGACCTGCAAATGGAACAAATCTTCCAGATGCATACGAGTACATGTACAATTCTCCTCAGCAAGACGATGGAACTTTAGGTACATCAGAAGGGCAACGCTTTAATAGAGAACATACCATCCCACAATCTGTTTTCAATAGCGATACTCCTATGAGAAACGATGCGCATTTTGTGGTACCATCAGATAAATATGTTAATGGACAAAGAGGAAACCTTCCATTTGGAGTTGTACAAAATGCAACTTTAACGACAACAAATGGCACTAAGAAAGGAAACAATTTAAATTCTGGGTATTCTGAAGGTTATACGAATAATGTATTTGAGCCTATAGATGAGTTTAAAGGAGACATTGCAAGAATGTACTTTTATTTTGTAACAAGATATGAAGATAGCATGACTAGTTTTAATGCTTACGATATGTTTGATGGCTCTAGTAATAAATGTTTTACAGACACTTTTTTAACTATATTATTTACTTGGCATACAAACGATCCTGTTTCACAAAGAGAAATAGACAGAAACAATAACATAGATGGTATAGGTGCTACAACAAGACAAAGAAATAGAAATCCATATATAGATAACCCTCAATATGTTTTCGATATTTGGCAGAATGTACTTTCGGTTGAGGAGTTTGATGTGACAGATACTATAAAGATGTATCCAAACCCAACTAAAGGAAACACGGTTACAATAGATTGCAACGAAAATGTTTTTGTTGAAGTATATGATGTTTTAGGCAAAAAAATTAAAACCCAAAAAATAACGCTAAATCAAAAGAAACTAGATGTTTCTAGCTTGAATAAAGGCGTTTACCTTGTTAAATTAAACACCTCAAAAGGTAGTGTTACAAAAAAATTAATTAAGCAATAATTAAGTAGCTAAAAAAAATGAAATCGCTTTTAACTTTTATATTTGTTTCAATCTTATCTTTTAGTTCTATTGCACAAAATACACTAACTTCAAATAAGTATAAAATTGCATTTGAAACCACAGAATTATTAGAGCAATACGAAACAAAAGCAGAAACAGTTTTAGGATATGAAAACAATAACTATGCGGTAGATATTGAAATTTTCTCAGTCGACGAACAACCACAAAGCTTTATCGATTCTCAAAAACAAGGTGCTGTTAATACCGCTAAATCACTAGGCTTAAAAGAAGCCACTTTTGGTGAACGTGTAAATAAAATTCCAGGAGCTTATTATGCTTTAGCATACGAAATCTATGAAAGCGAAAGAAACCCTGTATATGTAATTGCAGCATTAAACAAAAAATTAGGTATTACTTATGAAGCGACAGTTTATTGTTACAGTAAACACTTAGAGGAAGGAAAAAAAATAGCGAAAAGTTTTAGGCTCTTAGATTAATACTCTTGAACAATACAATAAATAATATATTAAGCGACTGTAAAGTCGCTTTTTTATGTTTAAAAGTTAGTGGATAACTCAAAAATTAATGTGTGTTTTTTATAAAGTAATCTAAGTAAAAAAGTTAAATTTGTGCGTATTAAAACTAACTTCAAACCTCTATAAAATGATTCATTTCTTCGGAAACCAAAACAGTAAACTTTTTGCTGTTCAAGCAACAAAAGAACTATCAACTAAAACCATTTCAAAACTGACATGGCTCTTTGGAGACCAACCAAAAATAAATGTAGCGTCACTAGACGCTTTTTTTATTGGTCCTCGTGCTGCAATGATTACGCCTTGGAGTACAAATGCGGTTGAAATTACCCAAAACATGGGAATAGAAGGCATTATTAGAATTGAAGAATTTGAAGCTTGTACCATAGATTTTAAAGATTTCGATCCTATGATTTATGAAAAATATAATAGCTTAAACCAACAAGCGTTTACCATAGCTATTAAACCAGAACCTATTTTAAATATAAAAGATATTGCAGCTTTTAACACGCAAGAAGGTTTAGCATTAAGTGAGGAAGAAGTTAAATACTTAGAAAGTGTCGCAAAAAAAATTAAAAGACCATTAACAGACTCTGAAGTCTTTGGTTTTTCTCAAGTTAATTCAGAACATTGTCGTCATAAAATCTTTAACGGAACTTTTATAATCGATGGCGTAGAAAAACCAACATCGCTTTTTAAATTAATTAAAGAAACATCAAAACAATATCCTAACGATATTGTTTCGGCATATAAAGATAATGTAGCTTTTATAAAAGGCCCAAAAGTAGAGCAGTTTGCTCCTAAAACAGCAGACAAACCAGATTTTTACCAAACTGAAGATTACCAATCTGTAATCTCATTAAAAGCAGAAACACACAATTTCCCGACAACAGTAGAACCATTTAATGGCGCAGCAACTGGTTCTGGTGGAGAAATTAGAGACAGATTAGCTGGAGGAAAAGGCTCTTTACCTTTAGCAGGAACAGCAGTTTACATGACCTCTTATTCTCGTTTAGAAGAGAATAGACCTTGGGAACAAAAAATGGAAGCGCGCGACTGGTTGTACCAAACACCTGTAGATATATTAATTAAAGCCAGTAATGGAGCATCAGACTTTGGGAACAAGTTTGGTCAGCCATTAATTTGTGGTTCGGTTTTAACGTTTGAACACGAACACGATGCCAGAAAACTAGGTTTCGACAAAGTTATTATGCAAGCTGGAGGTATTGGTTATGGCAAAGCAGATCAAGCACTAAAAGACACACCTCAGGTTGGCGATAAAATTGTTATTCTTGGAGGAGAAAATTATCGTATTGGAATGGGTGGAGCAGCAGTTTCAAGTGCAGATACAGGTGAATTTGCCTCTGGAATAGAACTTAATGCAGTACAGCGTTCTAATCCAGAAATGCAAAAGCGTGCTGCAAATGCTGTTCGAGGCATGGTGGAAAGCAAAGAGAATTTTATTGTGTCTATTCACGATCATGGTGCTGGTGGACATTTAAATTGCTTGTCTGAGTTGGTAGAAGATACTGGTGGAATAATAGATTTAGATAAACTTCCAGTTGGAGATCCTACGCTTTCTGCAAAAGAAATTATTGGTAACGAATCTCAAGAACGTATGGGATTAGTTATTGCCGAAAAACATTTAGATACTTTAAGTAAAATTGCAGAACGCGAGCGTTCGCCAATGTATACAGTTGGTGATGTAACAGGAAACAACCGTTTTACTTTCGAGTCTAAAACCAAAGGAGATAAACCTATGGATTTAGCTTTAGAAGATATGTTTGGGAGTTCGCCAAAAACAATTATGAATGATGTTACTGTAGCTAGAAATTATGGTAATATAGACTACAATCCAGAGAAATTTTACAACTATTTAGATCAAGTATTACAACTAGAAGCTGTTGCTTGTAAAGATTGGTTAACTAATAAAGTAGACCGTTGTGTAGGTGGAAAAGTAGCAAAGCAACAATGCGTTGGACCACTACAGATACCACTTAATAATGTTGGTGTAATGGCATTAGATTATAAAGGAAAAGAAGGTATTGCAACGTCTATTGGCCACTCTCCTATTTCTGGATTAATTAATCCTGTTGCAGGAAGTCGCAATAGTATTACCGAAGCATTAACAAATATTATTTGGGCGCCTTTAAAAGATGGGTTGTATTCTGTATCATTATCTGCAAACTGGATGTGGCCTTGTAAAAATGAAGGTGAAGATGCTAGATTATATGAGGCTGTACAAGCTATTTCAGAATATGCAATAGATTTAGGAATCAATGTTCCAACAGGAAAAGATTCGTTGTCTATGAAACAAAAATATCCTAACGAAGAGGTTATTTCTCCAGGAACTGTTGTTATTTCTGCAGCTGCAAATTGTAATGCTATTTCTAAAGTTATTGAACCTGTTTTACAGAAAAATGGAGGCGATATTTATTATATAAATATCTCTCAAGACCATTTTAAATTAGGAGGTAGTTCATTCTCACAAATATTAAATACAATTGGAAACGATGCGCCAAATGTTAAAAATCCAGCTTTTGTAAAAAACGTGTTTAATACTATTCAGCAATTAATAAAAGAGGAGCAAATAGTTGCAGGACATGATGTAGCTTCTGGTGGATTAATTACTACTTTACTAGAACTTTGCTTTGCAGATACTAATCTTGGTGCTGAGCTAGATATTACTGTTTTAGCTGAAAAGGATTCATTTAAAGTATTATTTTCTGAAAATACAGGAATTGTTTTTCAAGCTAAAGATGCTTCTATTGAAACATTACTCTCTGAAGCAAACATTGAATTCTTTAACTTAGGAAAAGTTTCTGAGAGTGATACGTTAAGTATTATAAATTATACTGAAGTATTTACCATGACAATATCGCGTTTACGTGATGTGTGGTATAAAACGTCTTTTTTATTAGATCAAAAACAAACAGCGAATAACCTAGCCGAAGCACGTTACAATAATTATAAAAATCAACCATTAAAATATACATTCCCTAAGCACTTTACTGGAAAACTGCCAGTATTAGATGCTAGTAAACCTAGACCAAAAGCTGCCATTTTAAGAGAAAAAGGATCTAATTCTGAACGAGAAATGGCAAATGCTATGTATTTAGCAGGTTTTGATGTTAAAGATGTACACATGACCGATTTAATTTCTGGTCGTGAAGATTTAAAAGATATTCAGTTTTTAGGAGCTGTAGGTGGTTTTTCAAACTCTGATGTTTTAGGATCTGCAAAAGGTTGGGCAGGAGCAATAAAATACAATGAAAAGGCTAACAAGGTTATTAACGACTTCTTTAATCGTGAAGACACTTTATCTGTTGGTATTTGTAATGGTTGTCAATTATTTATGGAACTAGACCTTATAAACCCAGAACATGATGTGCATGGAAAAATGATTCATAACGACTCTAAAAAACACGAAAGTTCATTTACATCAGTAGCTGTTCAAAAAAATAACTCAGTAATGTTATCAACTTTAGAAGGTACGACCTTAGGCGTTTGGATTTCTCATGGTGAAGGTAAATTTAACCTACCAAAAACAGAAGACCATTATAACATTGTTGCAAAATATGGTTATAAAGGGTATCCAAATAACCCAAATGGATCAGTTTTTAATACAGCTATGTTGTGCGATAAAACTGGAAGACATCTAGTAACTATGCCGCATATAGAACGTTCTACCTTTCAATGGAATTGGGCAAACTATCCAAATGGAAGAAAAGATGAGGTGTCACCTTGGTTAGAAGCTTTTGTGAATGCAAGATTGTGGATAGAAAACTTTTAATACAGAAAGTAAATAGCTAAATATTATTAAGTATACATAGCAAATATAAAATCTTACTACTTGAAATTAAAAAAGGAGCTAAACTTATCAGCTCCTTTTTTTGTTGGTGTTTGAAATAGAATTAAAAATCCTTACTTTGCAATACTTATAACTACTATATAAAAGCATGACAGAAATTACACGCCTTTTCGATTTTCCTCAATATCAGTTAGAAAAATACAATTTAAAAGCTGCTCTAGTTACCAAATATAATGGTGAATGGACACCAATGTCTTCGCAAGAGTATGTAGATAAAGCCAATGCTGTAAGTCGTGCATTGTTAAAAATGGGTGTTCAAAAAAACGATAAAATTGCTATTATTTCTTCGACCAATAGAACAGAATGGAATATAGTAGATATAGGAATACTTCAAGTAGGTGCTCAAAATGTTCCTATTTATCCTACAATTTGTTCAGAAGATTACGAGTATGTTTTAAACCATAGTGGTTCTACGTATTGTTTTGTAAGTGATGAAGAAGTACTAAAAAAAGTCAATAAGATAAAAGCAAATACGCAACTTAAAGAAGTATACAGTTTTGATTCTATTGCAGGCTGTAAAAACTATTCGGAATTATTTGAACTCGGAAAAGATACCAGTACACAAACAGAGGTTGAAGCAAGAAAAGATAATGTAAAACCAGAGGAGTTAGCAACCATTATATATACATCAGGAACAACAGGAAAACCTAAAGGTGTTATGTTATCTCATGACAATATTACTAGCAATGTTTTAAATAGTATTCCACGTTTACCACTGGGAAATAAAGATCCAAAAGTTTTAAGTTTTCTTCCTATTTGCCATATTTTCGAACGTGTACTCATTTATATATACCAACATGCTGGAGTTTCTATTTATTATGCAGAAGGCATAGACAAAATCGGTGAAAATGCTAAAGAAATAAAACCAAATTTAATGAGTGTTGTGCCAAGACTCTTAGAAAAAGTTTACGATAAAATTTATGCAAAAGGATCAGAATTATCAGGAATAAAAAGTCAATTATTTCATTGGGCAATTGCTCTTGGTGAAACTTGGGAACCTTATGGTAAAAATGGTGCTTGGTATGAATTTAAACTAAAAATAGCCAATAAATTAATTTTTAGTAAATGGAGAGATGCATTAGGAGGAGAACTTACCACGATGGTTTCTGGATCTGCGCCTTTACAACCTAGATTATCAAGAATTTTTTGTGCTGCTGGAATGCAAGTCATGCAAGGTTATGGTTTAACAGAAACATCACCAGTAGTCTCTGTAGAAATGTACAAAGACCACCATTTTAAAATTGGAACAGTTGGTAAACCAATTAATGGTGTAGAAGTAAAAATTGCAGAAGATGGCGAAATCCTAATAAAAGGACGAAACGTTATGATGGGTTATTATAAAGATCCAGAAAAAACGGCAAGTGTTATGACTGGAGAGTATTTTCACACGGGAGACAAAGGAGAAGTAGATGAAGATGGATTTCTTAAAATTACAGGAAGAAAAAAAGAAATGTTTAAAACCTCTGGCGGAAAATATGTTATTCCAACGCTTCTAGAAAACGAATTAAAACAATCCAGATTTATAGAACAAGTTATGGTCGTTGGTGAAGGCGAAAAAATGCCAGCCGCAATTATTCAACCCAACTTCGAGTTTATTCAAGAATGGATAGATAGAAAGAAAAAAAATATTGGTAAATCTGGTCAAGAAATCGCAAACGCTCAGGAAGTTATAGATCGCATTCAACGTGAAGTAGATACCTGTAACAAGAAATTTGGAAAGTGGGAACAAATAAAACGTTTCGAACTCACTCCAGAAGTTTGGACTATTGATGGTGGACACCTTACACCTACCATGAAAATGAAACGTAAAGTTATAAAAGAGATTTATCAAGAGCTTTATGATAAGATTTATCGTCAATAACAAAAAAACAGGCCATTATAATGCTATGTGCTCCATAAAAAAGTAAAAGTTATAACAAACTGATTAGTGTTTTAATTATAAATACATTTATAAATAGTAAAGAAGCATGAGATTTGTTAAATGATTTGTCACTTAAAATGTGTAAATGTATTGAGAGTAAAAAATTAAAGAGTGCATATAAATTAAAGTCTTGATATACTAAAATACTCAATAATTATAAAAAAGAAATAAGAAATTATTACAATACTAAAAGTCTTTCTCAATCACAAATTGATGAATTTTGTAATAAAATTGCTACTAGAACACTTAATAATTGTCAATAGATAATTTTCAAAGTGTTGCATTAGAAAAATAAAGAGATAGGCAAAATTACATTGTTTGTGATGACTTAAAACTGGTAAATTTTACTATTAAACTCAAAAACCATCTACATATACTCTATATACTACATTTATAAACATTTCAAAAGACAAGTATATAGAAAAGAAAGAGAAATCGAATAAGCTACTCAATTTCAAATATTATTTGGAAAGTAGATTGTAAATCCACATGAGTTTTTCAAGAAAGTAACAATCCGTTCAACAAAGAAATGTTTCAAAATGGCCAAACTTTTGCCTATGAAATTATTTCAAATGAAGAAGATTCATTTTTCGATGAAATAGTTTTTAAAGAAATCGAATATCTTTATCAATTATTTCAAATAAAGTAATTTTTAGACAATATTTATACAACTACCTGACTACTAAATCTTAAGAAAACACATAGATTACAGCCTTAGTTTCTTATTTTATTGCTCAAGTAATTCAAAACATAACTAAAAATAAACAATAACTTCAAATATATTTTTTCAATTTACTATGCATGCATAACAAATTTTTATTATCTTTGAATTCGCACTAACCGAATAACAATTTAATGAAAGACAAAACCATAGACTATTTATTACGTACCACTTGGTTAGCAGTAAATAAAATGTATAATGAAGAAGCTGCAAAGTTCGATACTACAATGGCTACAGGCTTTACATTATTAAGTATTGATCCAGAAAATGGTACACCTTCCACATCACTTGGTCCAATTATGGGAATGGAAGCGACTAGTCTTTCTAGAATATTAAAAAAAATGGAAGCACTTGGTCTAATAGAGCGAAAACCTAACCCAGAAGATGGTCGTGGTGTCCTTGTTTATTTAACTGATTTTGGAAAGGAAAAAAGAGAATATTCAAGAGAACGCGTTTTAACGTTTAACAATACCATAAAAAATCATATTTCTGAAGATAAACTAAAACATTTTCAAGAAGTTACAGATATAATAAACGAGTTGATTTCGAATAAAAAAATATACAATCAAAAAGAACACATTTTAAAATAATATGAGCAAACGTAGAATTAAAAAAATAGCAATTATTGGTTCTGGAATCATGGGAAGTGGTATCGCTTGCCACTTCGCCAATATTGGTGTCGATGTTTTATTATTAGACATTGTACCAAGAGAACTCAATGATAAAGAAAAAGCCAAAGGCTTAACTATAGAAGACAAAGTTGTTAGAAACAGATTAGTTAATTATGCACTTACAGCATCAATAAAATCTAAACCTGCACCACTCTATCACAATTCATTTGCAAACCGAATCACAACTGGAAATCTAGAAGATGATATTGCAAAAGTAAAAGACGTAGACTGGATTATGGAGGTTGTAGTTGAAAGACTAGACATCAAACAACAAGTTTTCGAGAAACTTGAAAAATATAGAACACCTGGAACATTAATTACTTCTAATACCTCTGGTATTCCTATTAAATTCATGAGCGAAGGTCGAAGTGAAGATTTCCAGAAGCATTTCTGTGGAACACACTTTTTTAATCCTGCTCGCTACTTAAATTTATTCGAAATTATTCCAGGACCAAAAACTGACGCTTCTGTTTTAGAGTTTTTAAATGGCTATGGAGAACAATTCTTAGGAAAAACTTCTGTAATTGCAAAAGACACTCCTGCATTTATTGGTAATCGTATTGGAATTTTTAGTATTCAAAGTTTATTCCACACTGTAAAAGATTTAGACCTAACTATTGAAGAAGTCGATAAATTATCAGGACCTGTAATAGGTCGTCCAAAATCGGCAACCTTCAGAACAGTTGATGTTGTAGGATTAGATACTTTAGTTCACGTAGCCAACGGAATTAAAGAAAACTGTCCAAAAGACGAGCGTAATGAATTGTTTGTACTTCCAGATTTCATCAATACCATGATGGAGAACAAATGGCTAGGAAGCAAAACTGGACAAGGGTTTTATAAATTAGAAAGAAAAGCAGATGGATCTAAGGACATTTTATCTTTAGATTTAAACACATTAGAATATAGACCAAACAAACGTGCAAAATTTGCAACTTTAGAATTAACCAAAACAGTTGATAAAGTTGTAGATCGTTTCAAAATATTAGTTAAAGGAAAAGATAAAGCAGGTGAATTCTACAGAAAAAGTTTCGCTGCATTATTCGCTTACGTTTCAAACAGAATTCCAGAAATCACTGATGATTTATACAAGATTGATGATGCCATGAAAGCAGGTTTTGGTTGGGAACACGGTCCTTTCCAAATTTGGGATGCTATTGGTGTAGAAAAAGGAATCGAAATGATGAAAGCAGAAAGTTTAGAACCTAATGTTTGGGTGAACGAGATGCTTGCTTCAGGAAGCGATAGCTTCTACACTATTAAAAATGGTGCAACCTATGCGTATGATATTCCTAAAAAATCTCAAGAAAAAATTCCTGGTCAAGACAGTTTCATCATTCTAGATAACATTAGAAAAACATCTGAAGTCTTTAAAAACTCTGGAGTTGTTGTTGAAGATTTAGGTGATGGAATACTTAATGTAGAATTCCAATCTAAAATGAACACCATTGGAGGTAACGTTCTTGCTGGATTAAATAAAGCAATAGATTTAGCAGAAAAAGATTTTGCAGGATTGGTTGTTGGTAATCAAGCTGCAAACTTCTCAGTTGGTGCAAACATAGGCATGATTTTTATGATGGCTGCCGAACAAGAGTACGATGAGCTTAATATGGCTATCAAATATTTCCAAGATACCATGATGCGTATGCGCTATTCTTCTATACCTACAGTTGCAGCACCTCACGGAATGTCGCTTGGTGGTGGATGCGAATTATCTATGCACGCAGATAAAGTAGTTGCAGCAGCAGAAACTTATATTGGACTTGTTGAGTTTGGTGTTGGCGTAATACCTGGTGGTGGTGGTTCTAAAGAAATGGCTTTAAGAGCATCAGATACTTTCAAGAAAGGTGATGTACAATTAAATACACTTCAAGAGTATTTTTTAACTATTGGTATGGCTAAAGTTGCAACATCTGCTTACGAAGCATTCGATTTAGGTATTCTTCAAAAAGGAAAAGACATTGTAGTAGTTAATAAAGACAGACAAATTGCTACTGCAAAAGCACACGCCAAATTAATGGCAGATGCTGGATATACGCAACCTGTAAAACGCAACGATGTTCTAGTCCTAGGTAAACAAGCATTAAGCATGTTTTTAGTAGGTACAGACTCTATGGAAGCAAGTCATTACATTAGTGAACATGACAAGAAAATTGCAAATAAGTTAGCTTATGTTATGGCTGGTGGAGATTTATCTGAACCAACTTTAGTAAGCGAACAATACTTACTAGACCTTGAACGTGAAGCATTTCTAAGTTTATGTACAGAGCGTAAAACTTTAGAAAGAATTCAGCATATGTTAACCAAAGGTAAACCTTTAAGAAACTAAAAAATGAAAACAGCATATATAGTAAAAGCATACAGAACAGCGGTAGGTAAAGCACCAAAAGGTGTGTTCCGTTTTAAAAGAACCGATGAATTGGCAGCAGAAACCATCAAATACATGATGAAAGAATTGCCAGGTTTAGACCCAAAACGAATTGACGACGTTATTGTTGGAAACGCAATGCCTGAAGGTTCCCAAGGATTAAATATGGCGCGTTTAATCTCTTTAATGGGATTAGATGTTGTAGACGTACCTGGAGTAACAGTAAACCGTTTTTGTTCTTCAGGAGTTGAAACTATTGGTATGGCTACAGCCAAGATTCAAGCAGGTATGGCAGATTGCATCATAGCAGGTGGAGCAGAAAGCATGAGTAGTGTCCCAATGACAGGTTTTAAGCCAGAGTTAAATTATGATGCTATTGTAAAAGCAGGACATGAAGACTATTATTGGGGAATGGGAAATACTGCTGAAGCAGTAGCGAACCAATTTAAAGTGTCACGTGAAGATCAAGATGAATTTGCATACAACTCACACATGAAAGCGTTAAAAGCCCAAGCTGAAAATCGTTTTCAAGATCAAATCGTTCCTATAGAAGTTGAGCAAACATATATAGATTCCAATGGAAAAAAAGCGACAAAAAAATACACAGTAACTAAAGATGAAGGACCTCGTGCTGGAACAAGTAAAGAAGCTTTAGCAAAATTGAGAGCTGTATTTGCAGCTGGCGGAAGTGTTACTGCTGGTAATTCATCACAAATGAGTGATGGTGCTGCTTTTGTAATGGTTATGAGTGAAGATATGGTTAAAGAATTAAATCTTGAACCAGTAGCACGCATGGTAAACTATGCTGCAGCTGGTGTTGAACCAAGAATTATGGGTATTGGTCCAGTAAAGGCTATTCCAAAAGCATTAAAACAAGCAGGTTTAAAACAAGCCGATTTAGAGCTAATAGAATTAAACGAAGCCTTTGCTTCTCAATCTTTAGCTGTAATCAGAGAATTGGATTTAAATCCAAAGCTAATAAACGTTAATGGTGGTGCTATTGCATTAGGACATCCATTAGGATGCACAGGAGCAAAATTATCTGTTCAACTTTTTGACGAAATGCGTAAGCGCAACATGAAAGGTAAATACGGAGCTGTTACCATGTGTGTTGGAACAGGTCAAGGTGCTTGCGGAATTTTTGAATTTTTAAACTAATAAAAGAACTTAATACAATACTATAAAATGGCAAATACAGAAAAAGACATCCTGCGTGGAGGTCAATTCTTAGTAAAGGAAACAAATTGCGAAGATGTTTTTACTCCTGAAGATTTTTCAGAAGAACAAACAATGATGAAGGAATCTGTTATGGAATTTAATGAACGTGAAATTATTGCACACAAACCTAGGTTTGAAGCCAAAGATTATGCCTTAACTGAAGAAGTGATGCGTAAAGCTGGAGAAATGGGCTTTTTAGGTGTAGCAGTTCCTGAGGCTTATGATGGATTAGGAATGGGATTCGTTTCTACGTGTTTAACATGCGATTATATTTCATCTGGAACAGGCTCTTTTAGTACTGCTTTTGGTGCACATACAGGAATTGGCACCATGCCAATTACTTTATATGGTACTGAAGAACAAAAACAAAAATATGTGCCAAAATTAGCTACTGGTGAGTGGTTTGGCGCTTATTGTTTAACAGAACCTGGAGCAGGATCTGATGCTAATTCTGGAAAAACTACTGCAGTTCTCTCTGAAGATGGTAAATCTTATAAAATTAATGGGCAAAAAATGTGGATCTCAAATGCTGGATTCTGTAGTTTGATGATTGTTTTTGCACGTATTGAAAATGACAAAAATATTACAGGTTTCATAGTAGAATATGACGGTAAAAATCCAAATGGAATAACCTTAGGTGAAGAAGAGCATAAATTAGGTATTCGTGCAAGTTCTACGCGTCAAGTATTCTTTAATGACACCCTTGTTCCTGTTGAAAATATGCTAGCTGGTCGTGGTGAAGGATTTAAAATCGCCATGAACGCGCTAAATGTTGGTCGTATTAAATTAGCTGCTGCTTGCTTAGATTCGCAAAGACGCATCTTAACAACTGCTGTAAATTATGCTAACGAGCGTAAACAATTTAAAACACCAATTGCAGATTTTGGAGCGATTAAAACCAAATTAGCAGAAATGGCAGCTAGTGCCTATGCAGGTGAGTCTGCAACCTACAGAGCTGCGAAAAACATTGAAGATAGAATTTCTTTAAGAGTTGAAGCTGGAAACACACATCAGGAAGCTGAACTTAAAGGTGTCGAAGAATACGCAATTGAATGTTCTATACTAAAAGTTGCAGTATCAGAAGATGTACAAAATTGTGCAGATGAAGGTATCCAAATTTTTGGAGGCATGGGATTCTCAGAAGAAACACCTATGGAAGCGGCTTGGAGAGATGCACGTATTGCACGTATTTATGAAGGCACAAACGAAATTAACCGTATGTTAGCAGTAGGTATGCTAGTTAAAAAAGCCATGAAAGGTCATGTAGATTTATTAGGACCTGCACAGGCAGTTCAAGAAGAATTAATGGGTATTCCTTCATTTGAAACGCCTGATTATTCTGAGTTGTTTTCAGAAGAAAAAGAAATGATTAAGAAGCTAAAAAAGAATTTCTTAATGGTCGCAGGTGGAGCAGTTCAAAAATATGGTCCGCAATTAGAAGATCACCAACAATTATTAATTGCAGCTGCAGATATTTTAATTGAAATCTATATGGCAGAATCTGCAATTTTAAGAACAGAGAAAAACGCAAAACGTTTTGGAGAAGAAGCACAGTCTGCACAAATCGCTATGGCAAAATTATATCTATATCATGCTGTGGATATTGTTGAAGAAAAAGGAAAAGAAAGTATTATTTCTTTTGCTGAAGGAGACGAACAACGTATGATGTTAATGGGACTTAAGCGTTTTACTAAATACGCAAACTATCCAGATATTGTAGATTTACGTATCGAGATAGCTGAAAAAGTTAAAACAGAAAACAAATACTGTTTTTAAATACGTTTTAGTTAAGAAGTTAAAAAGACTGTTATCAGAAATGAAGCAGTCTTTTTTATTTTTGTACTTTTAAATCAAAATCATAATTCATGTTTACAAACAAAATAGCGTTTTTAATTTTCGCCTTACTTTTTACATCTTTATCGTTTTCACAAGGACTGTTAGAAGATAAAAGCAACTTCACAAGACAAGATACACTTCGTGGTTCTATAACTCCAGAACGCGAATGGTGGGATTTAAGCTATTACCATTTAGACATAAAAGTTAATCCAGAACAAAAAACAATCTCTGGAAAAAACACCATTCAATATAAAGTGTTAAAGCCATATCAAGTCATGCAAATTGATTTACAACAACCTTTAATGTTAACTAAAGTAACTCAAAACGGTAAAACATTAGCAATTAAACACGATGGTAATGCACATTTTGTAACACTTCTTGATAATCAAACCATTGGAGATACCAATAGCGTTATTGCGTTTTATGAAGGCAAACCAAGGGAAGCCGTTCGTGCGCCATGGGATGGTGGAATCTCATGGAAAAAAGATAATAATGGAAATCATTTTGTAGCGTCTTCGTGCCAAGGTCTTGGAGCTAGTGTTTGGTGGCCAAACAAAGACCACATGTACGACGAAGTAGATAGTATGCTCATTAGTGTTAACGTTCCAAAAGGATTAACTAATGTCTCTAACGGTAGATTAAGAAGCGTTGAAGAAAAAGAAAACTCTACAACCTTTAATTGGTTTGTAAATAACCCAATAAATAATTATGGCGTGAATATTAATATTGGTGATTATGTTAATTTTTCAGAAGTTTTTAAAGGTGAAAATGGTGATTTAGATATGAATTATTATGTACTAAAAGATAATCTAGACAAAGCTAAAGAACATTTTAAAGATGCTCCAAAAATGATGAAAGCTTTCGAGCACTGGTTTGGACCATATCCTTTTTACGAAGATAGTTTTAAGTTAGTAGAAGTACCCTATTTAGGAATGGAGCACCAAAGTTCGGTGACCTACGGAAACAAATACATGAAAGGCTATTTAGGTAACGATTTATCTAGAACTGGCTGGGGACTTAAATTCGATTTTATCATTATTCATGAAGCTGGACACGAATGGTTTGCAAACAATATCACAAATGTAGATATTGCAGATATGTGGATTCATGAAGGCTTTACAGCCTATTCTGAAAATATTTTTATAGATTATTACTATGGAAAAGAAGCTTCTGCAGATTATGTTATAGGTACGCGTGCAAACATTCAAAACGATAAACCTTTAATAGGAGACTATAATGTAAATAGTGAAGGTTCTGGAGACATGTACTATAAAGGTGCTAATATGTTACATACTTTGCGTCAGCTTATTGAAGATGATGAAAAATGGAGAGAAATTTTAAGAGGTTTAAATAAAGAATTTTATCATCAAACCGTTACTACAAAACAGATTGAAGACTATATTGCTAAAGCTTCTGATTTAGAATTGGAAGGTTTTTTTAATCAGTATTTACGTACTACAAAAATTCCTCTTATAGAGTTTACTCATAAGAATCGTGAATTAAAATACAGATGGATTAATGTTGTTGATGATTTTGATATGCCAATTCAAGTATTTATTGGAGATGAATTACATTGGATAACACCAAAAACAGAATGGCAAATTTACGAAACAAAATCTAGTAAAATGCCAGTAACAATAAAACGGGATTTCTATATAGAAAGCAAAAGTCTATAACACCTAAGCATTGATGAAAATTTTAATTTAGTTACAAAAATTTACTAGATCTATTAAAGTCCACTTATAAAACTGCCATAAGGATCTTTAAATTGAATACCTTCTGTAAATCTATATTTACTTAATAATTTGTATTCTACTAAAGCCCAAAGCACGAACTCTTTTACAAAATAACTTTCTTGTTTCGATAGTTTTGGCTCATGCGCTCCAAGCAAATCATCTAGTGGAGAAACAGCATCAAGTAAAACTTTGTATTCTTTATCTCTTAAATCGTCTAACATCTCAAATCCATCACGATTATTAAAAAACCAAGATACAATATCATCGTATGGACTTTCTTCAGATTCCTTTTTTAGTTTTTCAATCTTTGGAAAAAACTCTGGAAATAAACTTTTTACAGCTTCACCAATTAAGTTATATGCTACTTGTGCTGCACCTTCTTGCTCACCTTCATAAACCAATTCTACCTTTCCAGTGATAGCTGGAATAATGCCTAAAAAATCTGACAATCTTACAGTTGTATGCTCTTCGCCTGCTTTAAGTGCTCTAAGTTCGGCAGTACTTAATAGGTTTTCGAAAGCTGTAATACTTAAACGTGCACTTACTCCACTTTTTTCGTCTATAAAATCACTTTCTCGTGCTTCAAACACAATTTGTTCTAAAAGATCTTTTGCTAATTCTGGCACATGAATACTTTCTTTTTGACGTGGATCAGATTTTGCTTCTTGCGCTGTAATTATTTTAGCCGTTTCAATATCTGTTGGGTAATGCGTTAAAATTTGCGAGCCAATTCTATCTTTTAAAGGCGTTACAATACTTCCTCTATTGGTATAATCTTCAGGATTTGCTGTAAAAACAAACTGCATATCTAAATTCAATCTCAATTTAAAACCACGAATCTGGATATCGCCTTCTTGAAGAATATTAAACAAAGCCACTTGTATTCTTGCTTGTAAATCTGGTAATTCATTAATTACGAAAATGCAACGGTTTGCTCTTGGTATCATGCCATAATGCAACACACGATCATCTGCATAGCTCAATTTTAAATTTGCTGCTTTTATTGGATCTACATCACCAATAATATCTGCTACAGTAACATCTGGAGTTGCCAATTTCTCAGCAAAACGCTCACTTCTATGCAACCAAGAAATTGGTGTATTATCGCCTTTGTCTTTTATCAATTCTATTGCATAACGCGATAAAGGTTGAAATGGATCGTCGTTTATCTCACTGCCTTCAACTAGTGGAATATACTCATCTAATAAATTAAGCATTAAACGTGCTAAACGTGTTTTTGCTTGTCCTCTAAGCCCTA
>ENA-OUOG01001459-OUOG01001459.1-marine-metagenome-genome-assembly--contig:-NODE-1459-length-27356-cov-6.295722_pt1 | contig 27356 bp, 22 predicted proteins | sample MGYA00248635_ERZ508505 | MGnify/ENA primary metagenome ERZ508505 (study PRJEB26176, sample SAMN06267871) | marine metagenome | isolation source: Saanich Inlet, British Columbia, Canada | place: Pacific...
GCCACCTCATCTCCGCCTCGTCTTTCGACAAGATGTGCGCGGACATGAAGACGCAGCGCGACGACATGTCCGGCGACTTCTACGCCCACGGCTCCCGTGAGGTGGTCGCCGACGACCTCACCGCCAACAACAAGGTCAACCTCAGGAACGCGTACGCCCACGGCGGCAACCTGTAAGCGCCGAATCTCGGTGTCTTCGTCGAACGAGAAGCGAGCTCGAATCTCGAGTCCCCTCACCTCGTTGATTCTTTCTCGCGCGCGCCGATCAAGCACCCCATCCGAGCGGCGCGACGTCTATGCCTGTTGAAATAATAAGATAAAAAACTCAAGAAACACTACACGCGCGCCATACCTTCGCGCGCGGCGAGCTGCGGCGTCGACGCCGTGAAAGCGGGACGAACTCTTGTTGATGCATTTATTTATTTTTTATTTTTTTTCCGCGACGCAAGAAAGCGAGCGAACAACCGGATATCGATCAGATAGACGCGACAGAAGGCGCGAGGGTGTTTTTTTTGACAAGAAAGCAAAACGCCTCCCTCTCGCCTACCGACGTGTCTTTCTCTCGTGCTTCCGCTCTAGGCGTCGCTCTAGACGTCCGCGCCAGGATATCAGACGTCGCCGCCGGCGCTACAGAAAAAGCGAGCGAGGCGGGTGCTCGGCCGATTGGAGAAGAAGAAGACGCGCGCGTTTTGTTAATCCGCCTCGGCCTCGAATCGTTCATCCGACGATCATCGCGCTCGCCGCCGCGAGACGTTCAGAACTTAGACGCGGTACGCATCTTCGCCGCGGTCCTGCTTTCACTCCTTGAGCGCCGCCTTGAGGCAGAGCGCGCCGACGACGCCGCAGGTCACGGTGTTGAGCGCGACCATCTCCGGCTTGAACTCCTTCTGCGAGAGCATGGTCAACGGCGCGGTGAGGTACTGTCCGGCGGAGGCGAGCAAAACGGCTTTGCGCGCCTTGCTGGGCTGCGAGTCGCCCGACGCGAGGATCTGCGCGGCGCTGCACGTCGCGAGCGCGTGCCCGAACCAGCGGGACATGTTCTTGTTCTCGGGGTGCTGCGTGTTTAATTTCGCAAAAAGGCCGGCGGCGAGGCGGGAGCGGCGGTCAGGCGGGAGCGGCGACGAGAGCGGAGAGAAAGCTGTCCGCGTCCACGAGTCGCGTCGTGATGAGATGAGGAAATCGAAAGATGGCCGATCCGGCATGTCGCGCGGACCGAACACGCACCCCCTCCTTGAAGTACAGCTTGTTGGCCAGCGTGGGCACGCCGATCATCTGCGCGGAGTAGCCAGCCTGCGCTCGCGGGGACCGGGTAGGGAGAAGCGACTCGTCAGTCGTGAACGGCGGTCGTGATGAAGAAGGGCGACGTGTCTGCGAGAAAAGATATTTTCTCCGATCGTAGAGGTCATGGCGCATCGCGGCCATCGGGACGCGTCGGTGGTCTTAAAGGCGGGAAAACGTACGGAGGCGATGCCGGCGATCTTGAGGGCTCCTTGGGCGTCCATTTTGGCGTGTGCGTTAGCGTTTCGTCTTTCGTGAGGTGCGTGTGAGTGGATGTGTGACCTTTCCGACAATTGTCGTCAAAAAAAATCCGAGTCAGATTTTGACATAACGAGAGTGCTGCATAACGAGAGTGCTTTTCAGGGGTCAGAAGACGTGACCCTTCACTCATTACTACTCCCCACCGCTCGCTTCAACACTCCTCCTTCCTTCAAACATGCCGGTTTCCCCCGCTCTCGCCTTCGCCGCCGTCAACGGCGGTACGTCGACATCTTCCCTTCCGCGCGTTCGAACGCCTTCCTCGGTCGAGATTCCATTCCATTCAACACCCGGATCACACTCATCAACAACGACGATCGCTGACGCGACATCCTTCTCCCTCCCTCGCGTCACAGGTAACTTCGCGTCTTGCCTCACGCTCCCGCGCGAGCAGACCCTGCAGATCTTCTGCACGGACGAGTACCGCAAGGGCGCGGGCAAGGTCAACGAAGAAGCCGAAGTCGCGGTACGTCCCCATCCGACTCACGCGCGAAAACGCCATCCGAGTACTTCTCCCGGAACGCGAGCCGTGAAGGTGTGTTTTTTTCCAGTTTCGCGCGCGCGCGCTGACCCGAACCCCCTCGCACACTCTCGCGACGCTCTCGAACCCGCTCCTCGCAGTGGCGTTTCATGGGCGCCACCGGCATCGTCGCGTGCACCGCCGCCGTGCTCGCGGACAAGGGCCTCGGCGCGGAGGACAAGAAGAAGCTCAACGGCGCCATCGCCGCGACTTCGCTCATCAACGCCGGCTTGTTTGCTACCAACTCCACGATGCAGAACGACGTCAAGCCCGCGATGCGCGCGATGAACATCGCCACCAACCTGGGCATCGGCGCGTACGCGCTCAAGGAGGCGCTCGGCAAGTGAGCTTCATCCGGTGGTCGAACGACGACTTATCGAAACGTACGGAGGATCTCGTATTCGGCGCGGACGCGCGACGTAAGGTCGCGGCGTGACGTTGTCATCGCAAAAACGTTTGTTTTTTTCGTCTCAGAAACGATCGCCTCGAACCTCGCCTCGCTCGAAACGCCGAACGAGTCGTCGCTCCTGATGGGACCGAGTGACGACTTCCGAGCACGCGCCGCTTCCGAGCCGTGGTTGGGGTCCGCGAGGTCAACACCGGCAGACCAACGCACACGGGCCGCGAGGTTCGACGGGGAGGCGAGACCACACGCGCGTGTTTTCCGCGTACGAGTCCTCTCCGCGAGCGCCATGGCGAAAGACAACGACGAGTGCGTGCCCGCGCGCGCGCCTCCCGCCTGCCGCGGCGGCATCCGGTTATTTCCACGTGGTGATTTTGTTTCCCCGCCGCGCGCGCCGCGGTCGCGACGCGCGCGCGGTGCCTAGACGAGCCGGACTCCTTCCCGTACTCGTTCCACGTGCCTCACCGCGGTGCCGCTCCTGACCCGCGCCTCTGTGTCCCCCCTAAACCGCAGCTACGATTACCTGTTCAAGGTGGTGCTGATCGGGGACAGCGGCGTGGGCAAGTCCAACCTTCTTTCCCGTTTCACGCGGAACGAGTTTTCGCTCGAGTCCAAGAGCACCATCGGCGTGGAGTTCGCGACGCGGTCGCTGGACGTGGACGGCAAGACCGTCAAGGCGCAGATCTGGGACACCGCGGGACAAGAGCGGTACCGCGCGATCACCAGCGCGTACTACCGCGGTGCCGTCGGCGCGTTGCTCGTGTACGACATGACCAAGCACGATTCGTACGAAGACGCCGCGAAGTGGCTTAAAGAGCTGCGGGACCACGCCGACGCCAACATCGTGATCATGCTGGTCGGGAACAAATCCGATTTGGAACACTTAAGAGTGGTGCAAACTTCAGACGCGGCTCTTTACGCGGAGGCCGAGGGGTTGAGCTTCATCGAGACCTCCGCTTTGGAGTCCACGAACGTCGAGTCCGCGTTCCAGAACATCCTGACCGAGATTTACGACATCGTCAGCAAGAAGGCGCTCGACGACGGCGACGACGCGAACGGCGGCACCATCGAGGTCAAGGCGGTGGGCGCGAGCGGCGTCAAGAAGGCCAGCTCCAAGTGCTGCAACTGAAATTTTTACGGCGTGGAAAGGAAGCGACGGACGAAGAGGGAGTCGAGCGGAGAGGGAGTCGAGCGTCTCTGAAGCAAACAGAGGGACGTCGTAGACGGACGGGCGCGGTCGCTTCGCGTCCGGAAAGAAAAAACAGGCGCCCCTCTTTTTTCATCGGCTCGGAAAAGTCCTTCATCGGTCTCGCGTCGTCTCGTCTCGGTCGGATTTTTTTTTTTGCCTTCGGAACGAGCGTTCAAACTGAGAAAAAGAAAAAGCCACGACTGAGATTTTTCAAAATCTGAGAGATTTCCCGAGCGAAGGCGCTGGGCACACCTCACAGCGCCCCGCGCGGTGGTCGCGAGCGTCGTATCGTCCGCTCGCGTCGACCCGAGAGGACGCAAAGCGCTCAGCGCACGAGGTCTCGCGTCACGCCCGGCTGACTCGGGCGTCCGTTCCCCGCCGACAAGCGCTCGTCGCCCCGAGCGACAGCGAGATTCGCAGCGGGCCATGGCTCCCAGGAGAAGCGCGCGTTCGCGCGGACCCGCCGCGGACGTCGAGATGCCCGCCGCCGAGCCCGAGGTGGCGGACGCCGCGGACCCGTCCGCCCCGTCCGCGCACAAGAGCATCCTCAAGAAGACCCCCTCCGCGCGCGCTCCCTCCCCCACCGAGGAGCACGAAGCCGAGGACCCCTTCGACGCGCTCTTCGGCGCGCTCTTGCCCGCGGACGCCACGGTCGCGCTGGTGGTCGCGGACTGGCGCGCCAAGCACGCCGCCGACCCCGAGGGCGCGCTCGCGGAGCTGTACACGCTCATCGCCAGGGTGCGTCTCGCGTTCGCCCCGCGGTTCCCCGCCGATACGCCGATACGCCCCCGCGCGCCTCGACGCGCGACGTTTGAAATCCACGCCGTCTCCCATTCTTTTTCCTTCCTTCGTCCTGACGCATTATGTCGATTCGCTCCCCTCTTTGACGATCGCTTCAGGCTGGCGGGTGCGCCATCACGCTGAGCAAGGACGAGCTGGACGCGAGCACCGGCGACGAGATCGGCGCGCGCGTGGTTTCCGAGATGGTGGCCGGGAACGTGTACGCGGATGACCCGCTGGACGACTCCGGCACGAAAGGCTCGCGCAAGGAGATGTTCAAGCACTTCAAGAAGCACTACGCCGAGTTTTGGGACACGCTGTTACGAGACAGCAGCGAGACGGAAGCGCTGTTCGTGTTCGGGGACGAGAACGCCGAGGTTGACGCCGAGAACGCGGAACGAGGCGCGAGCAGGAAGAACAAACGCGGCGATTCCAAAAAGACAGACCCGGGGGGCGCGAACGCGTCCTCCACGTCGCGCGGCGCGAGCTCTTTGTTCGACGCCGTCTCGGACGCCGTGGCGCTCTTCTCCGGCTCTCGCGCGCGCACGGTGCGCGTCGCGGCGACGCGCGCCGGGCTGCAGCTGGTGAGCTCGCTGGTGGCGATCGCCAAGGCGAAGGCGGAGACGCGCGACACGAAGCAGCGCCAGCTGGACGCCGAGTCGCGCAAGAAGCGCCCCAACGCGGCGATGACGCGCGCGCTGGCGGAGGCGCTCTCGGAGACGCAGACGCGCATCCGCGGCGCCGAGCGCATGATCGCCGACGCGTTCACCAAGATCTTCACGCACAGGTTCCGCGACGTGGACGCGAACGTCCGGGCGCAGTGCATGCAGAGCATCGGCGAGTGGATGCGCTCGCATCCGCTCTTCTTCCTCTCGGACGTGTACCTCAAGTACCTGGGCTGGTCCCTGAGCGACAAAGACCCGCGCGTGCGCCGCGCCGTGCTCGCCGCGCTGCGCGCGCTGTACGCGGCGAGCGCCGAGAACCTCGCGCTCATGGACACGTTCAACGCGCGGTTCCAACCGCGAATCGCGGAGATGATCCACGACGTCGACGCCTCCGTCGCGGTCGAAGCCGTCGGGACGCTCGCGGCGCTGCACGCCGCCGGAGTCGTGCCCCACGAGGAAATGCAACAGGTGGCGGCGTTGCTCCTCGACGCCGACGCGCGCGTGCGCGGCGCCGCCGCGCGCGTCGTGCCGGCGCTGCTCGCCGGCGACGCCGCGCGCGCGAAAGCGAGCGCCGAGACCTCGGAGGAGGACGAGGGCATCGCGACGTCGAGGGGGTTGAAAAAATCTTCCAAGACGAACGACGACAAGGACGCGAAGACGCGCGAGACGCTGATGTCCCTGGTGGCGCTGGTGCGGCGGCTGGGCGGGTCGCGCGCGCGCGCCGCCGGCGCCGTGGACGCGCTCTGGGAAGAGTTCGGCGACTCCATGTCGGAGTGGGGCGTCGCGCTCGACGCGTTCCTGCGCGAGGAGCGCGGCGAACGAAAGACCGGCTCTTCGAAGACCAAAAAGTCGCGCGTCGAGAAGGACGCCGCCGCGAGCGTCCCGAGCGTCGAGAAGGACGCCGGGCCTGTGGGACCCGCCGGGGGCGATTCGATGGACGCCGAGTCCGCCGCCGGTCTGGCGAACCTGCTGGCGTGCGCGGCGCGCCGCGCGCGCGGCGAGCGGCTCGTGCAGCCGGAGGGCGCGCCTCGGCCTTACACCAAGGCGCAGCGCGAGTCTCACGAGCGCGCGCGCGAGGCGTTCACGCAGAGCGCGATGCGTTCGCTCCCCGCTGCGCTGCGCAAGTGGCGCTCGGACGAGGCCGTGGTGGCGCCGCTGTTGGAGACGGCGCGCCACCTCAGACTGGAGCACTACTCGCTGCGGCACAAGGAGAAGGAGTTTGACGAGCTCGCCGCCGTCGTGAGTGACATTTTCCGCGCGCACTCGGGACGCCGCACCCTGGACGCGTGCGCCGCCGCGTTGCACCACTTTTCGACCGAGGGCAGCGAGTCCATCCGCGAGATGGCCAAACGCAGAGTAGACTGGACCTACGCGGAGACCGCGGAGAAGCTGCGCGCGGCGTCGGCGGAAGTGGCCGAGGCGGGGAAGAAGAAAAACGCGAAGAAGGGTTCTTCTTCGTCGTCGCAAAGGCTCGCGCGTTCGCTCTCCGCCGCCGCCGAAGAAGAGGACGGCGCGCAGTTCAAAGCGCGCGTCGAGTTGACGCGTCTCAACGCGTTGCTCTCGCTGATGCCCCCGCCCTCGGGGCCGAACACTTCAGTGGCGGCGCGCGACCTGTTCGACGACCTCGTCACCGTCGTCGCCGACGCCGCCGAGGCGCGCGCCGCGTTGCAGCCGCGCGCGGTGGCGCTGGCGACGCGCGCCGCGTCGCTGTGGCTGTCGCACGCGCTCTTCGACCTGGTGGACCGCGGCGCGAGCGGGGTGACCGCCGCGGAGGTCAAGGAGCACGTCGCGCTGCGCGACGCGTTCGTGCGCGGCGCGGTGGCGCTCGCGCGCACGAGCATGGACGCCATGGACGCCGAGGCTGAGGAAGCCGCGGCGCGGGGAGACGCGGCCGGCCCGGCCGCGCCGCCCGGCCCGGCGGAGCTCGGCCGCCGCGCCGTGCCCAAAGCCGCCGTCGCCGCCTTCGCGCACCTGGTTGTGATGTACCAGCGCCCGCGCGCGGCGGCGGCGGAGGCGGCGGAGGCGGAGGCCAAGCGCGCGCGCGCCGAAGCCCCGGACGCGGGCGCGGAGGACAACGACACGAAACCCGAAGTCGATCCCGCGGCGTGCGAGCCCGCGCCCGTGTTCCAAACGCTCGAGCTGGCGCCGGACGAAGACGCGTTCCGCGCCGCGTGGGACGCGTGCAACCAGCTGCTGGACCCGCCGTCCGCGTCGAACGGCGACGGCGCGGACGACGGCGACGACGACTTTGGCGACGAGGAGACCGCGCGTTTGGCGTACGCGCTGGCCACCGCGGAGGCTGCCGTGGGCGAGCACCGCTTCGTCGCCGCCGAGCTGCTGGCGAACCGCGACCAGAGCGGCGCGTGGACGGACCACGCCATCGCCGCGCTCTTGGCGGATCTGCGGCGGCTGGGCCCCAAGGCGGTTGGCGACGTCATCTTCTACTCGCTCGTCTCCGCGTTCGACGAGGTGACGGGGGGCGACCGCTCCGACCCCGACGTCGTCGTCGCGATGGAGCACGCGTTCGAGGAGTTCAGCGCGCGGCTGGCGCACATGTTCAACGTCGGCAGCGCGCGCGACCGCGTGGTGTGCCGCCACGTCGTCGAGGAGGGGCTCAAGTACTGCATCCCGACGTCCGCGCCCGACCCCGAGAAGCAGCCGTTCCTGTCGCTCGGGCTCGCGGCGTTCGTGCCCAAGCTCGCCGCCGCGGACGCGAGAGCGTTCGTGGATCCCCTGAACATGGTGCTTGGCGCGGTCGACGCCGAGCACGCGGACAACGCGCCGCTCGCGGATTTCGCCGAGCGCGTCGTCGCGCGCGCCGCCGGCGCGACGGGGCGAGACCTCGCGAACGACGCCTCAAAACGCCGCGACGCGTTTCCTCCGCGCGATCCGAAAGAAGAGGAAACCGCGAAAGAGGAAACCGCGGTTCACGAGGAGCCGACGCAGGACGAGGAGCCCGTGCGCGCGCTGGGGGGGGGGAGACGGAGGTGAGTCACGACGACGGTCATCGACGACGGTCGCGACGTATCTTCCGCGAGACGCGACAACAAGCGGCGGAGCGAACGCGCTCCGCGCGCGAGACGACGACGCGACGAAGACGTTTTTTTTAGGTTCGTGAAAATCGATGGTCCTCTCGGAACAGCTCCCCGTTTTCGCCTCTTCCCGTGTTTCGATGAAAAACCCAAATTCGGATTGCATCGCGACCCCTCTCGGCGTCACTGTACCTGGCGCCCGGCCGCGCGCCCGCAGCGCCGCGATGTACGACGAGCCGGATGTCCGCTACGGGGTGAAGCGCGAGTCGCAGGCGAAGAACGTGTTGCTGTGCAAAACCGAGTTGGGCAAGGTGCGAATCGAGCGTCGCGATTGGTGGTTGATTTCTCCCGTGACGACGACGCCCGCGACCGTCACGACGCCCGACAGGAGGCGCCCAGTCCTTTCCCCTCCGTCTTTCGCGTCCTGACGCGTCTCCCCCTCCCCGCCGCGCTCGCCCCGCGCCTCCTCCCTCCCTGATCGCCCAGGTCAAGCCGCGCGTGTTCGCGGCCCCCCCCGCGGACGATTTCGTGTTCGGGCTGAAGCGCGTGCGCGACGACGAAAACGCCAAGCAGGTGACCATGCGCTGGTCCGAGCACAAGCCCCCCCCCGAATCGTTGCCCGGCCCGGACTTCAGGGCGATGAACAAGCTCGCCGCGGTGAACGACGTGCTGGACGCGCGCGAGACCGCGGCGTTCCGCAAAGAGCACCACATCACGCTTCGCGCGGGACCCGGCGGCGCGGGCGCGGCGCCGGGCGGAAGTCATCTTTTCGTCGCGCCGGCGTTGCCGAGCGATTTTAATCCAGAGCACGCGTACGGCAAAAGCTCGCTGGTGCCCTCCGCGGAGGAGCGCAAGTTCGGCTCGAACGTCCCGATGAAGGCGGTCATCAACGGCGCGTTCGCGAACGAGTGGGCGAAGGCGAACGAAGCGAGAGCGAAAGAGTTAACGGCGATGGCCCGTAAGCCGCGCCCGAAGCCGCGCACGACGCGCGCAAACGAGGCGCGCGCGGCGGCGGCGGCGGCGAAGACCGCGCCCGCCCCGAAGCCCGCGCCGTTCAAGATGAAGCTCTTTCAGAACGTTCCGAGCAAGTGCTTTGGGAACAGCGAATGAGTGATGGAATGAGTGATGATGCGTCGTAATCGTCTTTCTGTTATGTATTCAGGTGTGTGAGCGTTCTTCACGCGTCGTCGACATCTCGCCGATCCCGACGCCATATTCTCACTGTGAGCAAGACGAAGGCCTCCTCTCGACACTGTTGTCTCGGTGTCGTTTTCAATTTCCCCGTCTCGAAGCGAGGGCGTTGCCGGCGGCCACTCCCCGGCGCGCATGGTCGCGGGGGCGGGGGCCGCGACGCTGGTCGTCGCGTACACGGCGGGGGGGAAAGATCGCGGGCGCGCGCGGTCCGGCGAGCGCGCGTCTTCGTCGGGGGGACGCGGGCGCGCCCGGGGCCGGGGTGGGCGGGGCCGGACGGGGAGCGAGAACGGCGAGGATGGGTCGCGACCCGCGTCGGAGAGGTCGCGTTTCCGGGGCGCTTGGTTAGACCCTGCCGCCCGGAACACCGGCGCGGCGCCTCGCATGTCTAGCAAAACCACCAAGGCGCTGATCAAGGCGCACGGGGAGGAGGAGTACCAGTTCTACGTCACGTTCCACGTGGACCGGTACATGCGGCTGGGCAGGGAACTAAGTCGGTGGCGCCGGGATTTCGTCACGCTGCGCGGCCGCGAGCCGCAGTACGAGGACATGCCCCAGCGGATACGGAACATGGAGCAGACCATGCTGCACATAGGCTTCAAGCTCTCCAACCTAGAGTGAGGCAAACGAACGGGCAAAGGAGGGAACGCGCGTGAGCTCGGACTTGATGTATCATTGATGTATCATCAATCATCAATCACGCTACGACGTCTCGCGCCGTACTAATTATTTTTTCTCCGCGCGTCGTACTAATCCTCGCACACCAACCCCACCGCCATGTTGCTCCGCGCGACGCCCTTGGCGTCCAGCGTGGGCGGGTTCTCCACCACCACCATTACACTCGATTTGCCCGTGGATCCCGCGAACGGGGACGGCGCGGATCGGTTCGCGCCGTCGCGCGCGTCGGCGCCGACGCGCGTGACGTGCTCGCACGCCGCGCACCGCACGGATTGCGCGTTGCCCGCGTACGCGAGCGTCAGCCCGCATCCCCCGCACTGGCAGTGCGCGAGCGCGGCGTTCTGAACTCCGTTTACGGTGGCGCACAAAGCGCACCGCACGCTCGTGGCGCCGCTCTCGTACGCCAAACGCACGCGACACCCCGCGCAATCCAGCTGCGACGTGCGCGACGACGTTTGGCCGCCGTCCGGAACCGCGGTCACCGTCGCGCACAACGAACACCGAACGTTCGAAGCGCCCTGTGCGATGTTAGTACGTAAAAAACGTGTCATGTGTGTCCATTCAGTCGTCGTGTGAGGAAAAGGATGACGTGTCAGTTGCTTGTACGACGTCGTGAGAGAGACGCGCGAAAGCGCGCGATTCCGTCTCAGTTTTTTAAAGTTCTTTTTTCGTCCGCGCGCCGGCGAGAAAAACGAGACGGACGACTTTTTGTGTACACGTGTCGCGAACGCGCCGCGAACGCGCCGTCCTCGCCGTGGGCGTACCTGGGGGTACACCAGCAGCGTGCGGCACCCTTCGCCCGCATGTCCGGTGCACACGATGCGCCGGGCGTCGCCGCCTTGGCCTGCGGCGGAAGGGGAGGAGGTCAGCGTCGGAACCGGGGTCGCGGCAGTCGGCGTGATGCCGCGCTGGCGCGAATGGCGAGTTTTCGGGGAGACGAGGCGTGGACCGCACGGCGTCGCGCGGGCGCGGGGTACGCGCGAAGACACGCACCCGAGTGCGACGCGCCCAGGTTGGAGGTCGCGCGCTCGGTCCATCTGTCCACATGGCCGCCGTGCATCGTGCCACCGTGCGCGGCGCGGTCTGAGATCGAGGTGGCGGCCACTGAAGTGGTGCTGAACGCGGGAGCGGAAATTCTCGTTAGAAAAGACAGAAAGAGGGCTCGAAACGACGAGTTTTCTGAAGAACCCCGCTCGAAAGGATACGCAAAAAAGATCCGAGTCGGTCGAGTTCCCGGTTCGCGACTCGTCGCTTTTCTTTTTTCCCACGGACGTGGTCGCGGGAAAACGAGCCAGCTTGTCGCTGACGGTGTTTGCGCCAAATTCGCGGTCGGCGCGTGAAGGTCAAACTTATCGTTTACGCGTCGAACGGGGGTACGTGTCGAGGCGCGTCATTCTTTGCGGCGCAGCACGCCAGCGCGACCTCGGTCCGCAGGTGCAGCGAACTCCCGTCGACGAGCACGCGACGCGAACGTCGCGCGTCTCGAAGCGAACGCGCGAGGGCCTCGAAGGCCTCGGGGTTGCCAAAAGCGACTCGCTCGGGTAAACGAAAAAACCAACCAGGGATCCGCACGGTTTAGCACCATGACGGACCACGGGGCGACGAACGACGTCCAGGCGCAGCTCTGCGCCAACGGGTGCGGGTTCTTCGGGTACGTTCTTTCCTAGTCTCCCCCGCGACTCTCCACCCCCGGGATCCGCGTCCGCAGAGCCAAACCCAGAGACGCGCCGCACGCCCCGCGGCCCTAGATCTCGTTTCCCCCTCAGCCGTCGTGTCGTTCGCCGGCTCACCAGATCTCCGAAAATTCCCTCGCCTCGTCGCTCCGCAGGAACGTCGCGACGGCCAATATGTGCTCGGTGTGCTACAAGAGCACGCACATGAGCAAGCAGGAGACGTCGACGCCCACCGCGGCCGCGCCCTCGCCCGAACCGAGCGTCGCGCACCCCTCGCCGTCGCCGGCGCCGGCGCCCTCCCCCGCGACCGCCGCGTCGGAGGCGAGCGTCGACGGCTCGCGCGCGGCGGCGAGTTCTTCCGCGGCGGCTGCGGGCGACGTTCCCGGCGACGGCGCCGGCGACGCGCCTCCGGTGAAGCAGGCGAACCCTAACCGGTGCTACAGCTGCAACAAGCGCGTCGGGTTCACCGGGTTCGAGTGCCGATGCGGGTTCACGTACTGCGCCACGCACCGGCACGCCAACAAGCACGAGTGCTCGTTCGACTTCAAGGCGATGGGGCGCGACGCCGTCGCCAAAGCCAACCCCGCGGTGATCGCGGAGAAGGTGGATAAGGTACGATACTTCACACGCGACGACGCGCGTTGGGAGCGCGACTGGGATTTCTCTTCTCTTTCGCGAACCTGCCTAACTGACCCCGAACGCTCGTCTTCTCGCAGATCTGATGACGCCCACGAGCCTCTTTTTTCGAACGCGCAAAAAGTCGCGAACCCTCCGGCGTTCGTGAAACCCTCTAGCCTCGAGCGTGGCGGTGAGACGAGGACCGCGTCGCGCGCGCCGGCGGTGTGGCGGATCGAGAGGCGACTCGATGCGCGCCTTCGCTCGGACGCGCGCGCGCTTGTAATAACACAGTCACGAAGTCGTACGACCCGAGCCGCGGCGCGAATCGCGCTGGCTTTTTTTTTTCTTCTCGCAGCCGAACGTTCGAGAGACGCTCGAGCCCGGGGTGCGAAAGACGTGTCTCGTCCACCGGGTCTCGAAGTTTGGCGAAGGTTCACTTCACCGTGTGTTTCTGAAACCGAAACGGGGTTTTTTGTTTTGAAACCGATATTTTCACGTTTCATCGCGACTGTTCGGAAGTGCGATCGGTTCATCGAGAGACGTCCCGATCGTCTCCGACTGACTTTATCGTCTCGAGCGTCGATCCCGCACGCGCGCGCGCGGAGAACCCGCATTCGTGTCGCGCGCGCGTGCACACAGAAACGACAATGGCGTTTTCCATCGCCGCGTCTCCCCGCCTCGGGCTCGAGCGGTCGCTGCGCCAGGCCGACGGTCGCAAGGTGGCCAGGTGCGTGTTTCGCGGACCTGCACTCGCTCCACATCCATCCACAGGAAACCCTATGCCACGAGTTACTAACACCGCGTCGCTCCAAATCACCATCAGGCAAACCGGTCGTTCCGCGTGCGTCGTGCGCGCCAGCGCCGAGGAGTCGAAGCTCTGGTTGCCCAAGAGCGAAGTCAAGTGAGTGCGCGCGACGCGAAACGCGCACGGCGCTCGCGCGAACCGAGCGCGCGCGGTTTCCGGCGCGCGTCGGGAAACGTCGACGGTTTCGATTCGGCCATATCCGACATCGGGAGTTCCCTCTCCTCCGCGGGGCTCTCGTCGTCAACCGGCCTGGCGACGGGCGAGGATTCCAACCCGAACGCGGCACGAACAGTGCGTCGACGCATCGTCTGACCGACCGTCCCCTCTTCTTCCGCAGCTACGACATCCGCGCGCAGCAGGGCAAGGGCCCCCCCCCCATGGTGATGGAGCGCTTCCAGGGCGTGGCGAGCCAGCTTATGAACCAGCGCATCATCCGCCTGGGCGGCGCCGTGGACGACGACAGCTGCAACCTGATCGTCGCGCAGCTCCTGTGGCTGGACGCCATGGACCCTAAGAAGGACATCACCATCTACGTCAACTCCCCCGGCGGGTCCGTGACGGCCGGCATGGCGGTGTTCGACACGATGCGGCACGTGCGCCCCGACGTGTCCACGGTGTGCGTCGGCCTCGCCGCGTCCATGGGTGCGTTTTTGCTCTCCGCGGGGCAGCAGGGCAAGCGCTACAGCATGCCCAACTCGCGCATCATGATCCACCAGCCGCTGGGTGGCGCGCAGGGCCAGGCGGCGGACATCGAGATCCAGGCGAACGAAATCATGCACCACAAGTCGACGCTGAACGGGTACATTGCGGAGTTTTGCGGCAAGCCGCTGGACGTCGTGATGGAGGACACCGACCGCGATTTCTTCATGAGCGCCGCCGAGGCGAAGGAGTACGGACTGGTGGACCACGTCATCGACAACCCCACGGAAATCGCGGCGAAGGCGTCCGGCATCCCCATGTACGCGGGGGATAACCTGTGAGAGGCGCGAGGAGCTTGAAGCGCGGCGCGATCATTTTTCGATACATTTTTTTACGTACGAGGACGTTTACGACAACGTTCGCGCCGTCTTCTCTCGCGCAAAGCCGATATAATCATACGTACCACGTGCCGACGTGCGCGCCTACCCCTCTCCGACGCGTTTTTTGTTCACCGCCGCGCACCGCACTTCCTCCTCCTTACGTTCCGCTCACCTGGCGGCCGCCTTGGCGGCTCTCTGCACTTCGGACTGCGCGCCGGTGATTGGCGCGAGCAGCGCTATGGCGACGGCGCACGCGGCGAGCAGCGCGACGAAAAACGCGCCCCATCCGTATTGCTGCACGAGCATGGACAGCGGCACGCCCGCGTTTGCGGCGCCCAGGTACGCGATCCAGCCCAGGAACCCCTCCGAGGCGCCGACGCTCCTGCGGCCGACGATCTCCGCGCCGCACAGCCCGATGAGCATCTGCGGGCCGTACAGGAAGAAGCCGATCATGAACACGATGAGCGACTGCAACGCGGGCATGCCCGCCGGGACCGCCTGGAAAGCGAGGAGCATCGCCGCGACGCCCACGAGGTACGCCATCACGACCTGGATGCGTTTCCCCACGGCGCCGCCCTCGGAGTTGGCGATGTACCAGTCGCTGATCCGGCCGGCGATGAGCGAGCCGAGAAGGCCGCCGAGCTCGAGGCCGGAGACGCGAAGCGCGGCGGCGCCGGCGTCCACCACCCCTTTCTCCTTGATGAGATAGAACACGGACCAAGACGTGATGCCCTGCCTGACGACGTACACGCAGAAGTACGTGAACGCGAGGCCCCAGATGAACGGGTTGGAGAGCACGTTCTGGAACAGGTTCTGCAGCAGAGAGAGCTCCTCCTCTTTCTTCTCCTCCGCGCGCGCGCTGTCGGGCTCGGGCTCCGCCGCCTTCGTCTCCTTCGTCTCCTTCGCGACCTCTTCGCCGTCCGGCGACTCCACGGGCTCGAACCCCCGCGCCTCCGGTGAGTCGCGCAGCGTCAGCACGATGACCGCGCCGAACACGAGCGCGATCAAACCTGGGGCCCACAAACCCCAGCTCCAGCCGAGCGTGCGCGCGGCGGTGCCCGCTAAAATCGGCGCCGCGAAACCGCCGAGGTTGTGCGCGATGTTCCACATGCCCCAGTACGTGCCGCGCTCCTTGGCGGCGAACCAGGACGTGAGGATCTTGGCGCACGAGGGCGCGCCGAATCCCTGCAAAATGCCGTTCATCGCCCAGAGCAGGCAGAACAGGGGCAGCGTGGACGAGGCGCCGAAGGCGAGGTTGACGAGCCCGGTGGCGATGAGCCCGCCGCCGAGCATCACGGAGGGCGAGAGCACGTCGCCGACGACGCCGGAGACAAACTTGGAGCACCCGTAGCAGATGGGGAAGATGGACGTGATCACGCCGATGCTGGTGATGTCCAGGCCGAGCGCGGGGGTCGCCACCATCGCGGGCGCGGTGAAGGTGAGCGAGTTGCGCGTCAGGTAGTAGCACGCGTACCCGATCAAGATGCTGCGTTGAGTATAAGTCGTTTTGACGTTCGTTTTGAAGAGTTTTTTCGAGTACGACGTAAACGTGTCGCGCCATCGAACGGGGGGAGGGACGGTCAGCTTGGAGTACGTGGGTCGTCGTTCGTCGTGGGACGCGTGGCCATTTCGCTCGACAAGAGCGTCGACTGCGTCGTCGTCGCTGGCGCGTTTAGCGACGGCGCGCGCGCGCGTCTACGCCTTCTCGTCGCGTGGAGACACCCATCCGCGTAGGATCGATCGATCGTCTTTTTTCGCACCTCAGGAACACGGTGAGGCGCACGAGCGTGAACTGCTTGGTGTACCCGCTCGGGGTCGAGGCGTCGAACGTCGCCTTCGCCGCGGCGGAGGGCACGAGCGACGCGCCGCGTCCGCCGTCGCTGGCGGCGGAGGTGACGGACACGCGGCGCCGCACCGCGCTCGGCCGGTCGGGACGGGACGCGCGAAACGAGGCCGCGGGGCCGCGGGCGAAGCCATCGACTCGCGCGGGGCTCGCGCGTTTGGGCGCGCCGACGAGCTGCCTGGGGGTCCCAAGACGCGCGCGCGCGCTCAGGCCCGGGACAGACAGCGTCCCGAGCGCGATGGGGGAGGAGATCATCCTCAGCGTCGTGTGCCACTCGTGAGGGTCTGGCACCGACGCGCGCTTGATCGCGCGAGTCACCGTGCACGCGTTGCGTTGTTGGTTCGCGAACTTTTCACGTGAAAATGCCAAGTCACGTTTCCCGATCAATCGCGACCGATACGATCGATCGACGACTCTTCCGTTCAAACCGACGACGTTTGTCCCCATCCGGTCGGATCGCCTTTCGCCGTCGTCCTCGCGACGTCGCCACGCGAGCACTGACGTCTTTCGCGATAAGAAAACCCTACGTATCTCGAAGGGCCATCGCCTCGCCTGCCAGTGAGCGTCGCTCGAGGCTGCATCGTCGCGCCCGAGAGTCCGCGATGAATTCGCTGCTCGGCATGTCGAGCGCGTGCGCGACCACCGCGGGCGGCGTCCCGCGCGGCCGCGTCCAGGCGCGGAGGCTCACCGCTTCCAAGGCGTCCTCGTTCCAATCGGGCGCGTCTTTGAAGGCTTCGTCTCGCGCGCGCCAGGTGTCTCCCCGCGCGCGCGCCGCGCGAGCCTCCGATCTCTGGATCCCGTCGGACGGCGCGCTGGACACGAACCCCCTGTCCGACCACGCCATGGAGGTGCTCGGGTCGTACACCCCCGGCAGCGCCGCGGTCCCCGGCGGGGGCTACTCCGAGCACAAGCCGAAGACCCCCCCGCCCGATCTCCCGTCGCTGCTGCTGGATTCCCGAATCGTGTACATCGGCATGCCGCTCGTGCCCGCGGTGACGGAGCTCATCGTCTCCGAGCTGCTGTACATGCAGTACACGGACCCGCAGAAGCCGTGCTACATCTACATCAACTCCACCGGGTGCCAGCGCGCGGACGGCGAGGTGGTGGGCTTCGAGACGGAAGCCACGAGCATCTACGACACCATGAAGTACATCGGCAACGACATCTTCACCGTCGGGACGGGCGTGGCGTACGGCCAGGCGGCGATGATTTTGAGCGCGGGCAACAAAGGTAAGAGGTTCATGACCAAGCACGCCACGGCGATGCTGCACCAGCCGCGCGTGCCCTCCACCGGCCAGAGGCAGGCCATCGAAGTGCACATCAAGTGGAAGGAGGTGGCGGAGCAGAAGCGCGCGTACGTGGACATCTTATCGCGCAACACCGGGAAGAGCGTGGAGCAGGTGGAGAGCGACATCCAGCGGCCGTTCTACATGAACGCGCAGGCGGCGATCGCGTACGGCCTGGTGGACAAGGTGATCGACAAGGACGCGCAGGCGATCGACGACGTGCTGAGCACCGACGGCTGGGACTCCGCCGCGGGGCTGGTCAAGTCCACGCGGCCGAACCCGCCGGGCGGAAACGCGACGCGGTGAACGTCTCGAGAAGAGCGAGGGGTGATTTTTTTTAGGACGGCGGCGGCGAGCGAGCGGGCGACGTTTAGCGCCTTTGTAACGCGTGACGTCCCCCTCGAAAAGACCGAGACGAAGAAGAAATAGAGTCCTCCGCGCGCGTAGAAGAGCGTCGCGCGTGCGCGTGCGGCGAAATACTCGCGCGTGTTACAAGCCGCGCGTCGGGTTTCCCGCGCCCCCGTCGCCTCGCGGCGTCGCGCCGTCTCCAAAAAATGCCCTCTCTCCGTCAAGAACGCTCTTTTTTCATCATCCAACAAAACCAAAGAGTCGCGTTCTTACTCCTCCTCGTCGTACCCGAACACCCGCGAGAACACCTCCAGCACCTTGGTACCCTCGTCGATGGTAGCCATGGGGTCCTTGCGGAGGCGGTGGCGCAGGCAGAGCGTGACGACGGAGTACACGTCCTCGTCCGTCACCTCGGTGCCGCCGCGGTAGGCGGCGGCGGCGCGCGACGCGCGCGTCGTCACGAGGTCGCCGCGGAGGCCGTCGACGTCGAGCTCGGCGCACACCTGCGAGATCTTCAGGCGGATGTCCATGGGCACCTCCACCTGGGGGAGGAGCTCGCGCGCGGCGGTGAGCTGCGCGATGATGTCGCCCTGCTCCTGCGCGTACTTGCTGCGGAACGTCTTGGGGTCCGAGTCGAACGCGGTGCGCTCCTCGACAACCTTGACGCGCTCCTCCGGGAGCTTCACGGTTTTGATCTGCGCGTGCATGCCGAAGCGGTCGAGCAGCTGGGGGCGGAGCTCACCCTCCTCGGGGTTACCGGAGCCGATCAGGATGAAACGCGCGGGGTGGCAGATGGAGATGCCCTCGCGCTCGACGGTGTTCCAGCCGGACGCGGCGGAATCCAGGAGGACGTCCACGAGGTGATCGTCCAGGAGGTTCACCTCGTCGACGTACAGGATGCCGCGGTTCGCCTTGGCCAGGAGACCGGGCTCGAACGCCTTGGTACCTTCAGTGAGCGCCTTCTCGATGTCGATGGTGCCGCACACGCGGTCCTCGGTCGCGCCGAGGGGCAGATCGACCATGTTGATGGGCACCTTCGCGGTCTCGAGCGCCTCGCCGGCTTTGTACTTGGCGAGCACTTCGGGAGCCATGAGGTTGGGGTCGGTGGGCGACGACATGAACGCGTCGTCCTTGACGATGTCGATCAGGGGCAGCAGGTCGACGAGCGCGCGCACGGTGGTGGACTTACCAGTGCCGCGGTCGCCCATGACCATGATCCCGCCGATGTTGGGGTCGATGATGTTCATGATCGCCGCGAACTTCATCTCCTCCTGGCCGATGATGGCGGAGAACGGGTACACGGGGCGCGCGGTGTCCGCCTCAACCGCGGGCTCCGCCACGGCGCGCGTCGCGACGCGGCGAAGGGGCCTGCGATTCGGGGAAAGGGACGTGAAGAAGAGGAAACGTCGTCAGCGGCGTCTTCGAGCCGCGATGTCGCGGAAGCGAAACGAATCGACCGAGATCCGGGTGCCCCTTCTTGAAGGGGCTTCGTCGAGTCGACGGAGAAAAAAAAAGAATCGGACGTCTCGAGGCTTCTCCCGACGTTCCGACGGTCTTTCGGAGATCCGCGCGGGGGAAGGGGGGGGAGACGCACTTGGCGGCGGAGCGCGCGGTAACCTTCTTGCCGGCCTTGGCGGCGGGGGCTACGGGTCGAACGGTGAGGGGGGTCGTCGTCAGTATTTCGGCCGGTCGTCTCGACGAGACGCGCGCGAGACGCGCGGGGGGATGCGCCATCACCGATGGCGTCACCGCGACGAAGGGGTGAATGTCGGGGACGATCGTGGCGCGCGCGGGGAGAGCGCGCGTCGCGGAGGTTGCGATGACGCACCCGCGAAAGCGGCGGCGGACACGTTGGCGATGGCCTGGGAGTACATCTTGAGTTTCGGGGCGGTTCCTGTGGACGCGCGCGCCGGAAGGTGAGGCGCGTCGCGGGGGGAGGCGAGCTCGTGGCGAGACACGCGCACCCCCGTCAGTCTGGATGGCGCAATATTTGATCTTTGCCAAACTCGCCACTAAGGCGCTCTCGACCAATCACAGGCCGCGAGCGAATCTGGTTGGGAGATCGGAAAACTGCACAGAAGGGGATTTATTTTTTTTTGTCTTGCAAAAATCTCCGAGGCGAAAAAAACGAGTTTGTGTTCAGAAAAATACTGTACTTCAAAAGCGTAGCGCTACGCGCCTCCTCTCGCGTCCTCGCGATCGTCCTCTCGCACGGCGGCCGGCTTCTTCTCACTTGCTGGTGACCGCCGCGAGCACCTCCATGGCCTCGGCCTTCTGCCCCATGAGCGACAGCGCGGTGGACGCGATGTGCGACGCGCTCAGCCCCGCGTCGTTGATCTGCTTGTCGTAGTTTCCGTGGTCGATGGGCACATCCGGGAGCGTCATCGGCCGCACCTTGAGGTTCCCGTCGAGCAGCCCGTCGAGCGCGAGGAACTGCAGGACGTGCGACGCGAACCCGCCGATCGAGCCCTCCTCCACGGTCACGAGCGCGCCGTGGTTCTTCGCGAGGTCGCGCACTAACTCCGTGTCGAGCGGCTTGCAGAATCGCGCGTCCGCGACGGTGACGCTCACCCCCATCTCGCGCAGCGTCGCCGCCGCCTCCAGGCACCGGTTGGTGCACGTGCCGTACCCGAGGAGCGCCACGTCCGTGCCCTGCTCCAAAATGCGCCCCTTGCCGATGGGAAGCACCTTACCCTCGTAACCAGGGTTGGCGAACACGACGCCCTCAGCCTCCATATCAACGCCGATTCCCGCGCCGCGCGGGTAACGGAAACAAGACGGTCCCTCGTCGTACGCAATGGACGTCGCCATCATGTGGCACAGCTCGGCTTCGTTGGACGGCGCCATCACCACCATGTCAGGCAGGCACGCCATGAACGTCACGTCGTACGCGCCCGCGTGCGTGGGCCCATCCTCGCCGACCAAGCCGGCGCGGTCCATGGCGAACCGCACGGGGAGCTTCTGCAACGCCACGTCGTGCACCACCTGGTCCCACCCTCGCTGAAGGAAGGTGCTGTAAATCGTGCACATCGGCTTTAAGCCCTCGACGGCGAGACCGGCGGCGAACGTCACCGCGTGCTGCTCGGCGATGCCCACGTCGAAGGTGCGGTCGGCGTAGTACTTCTCGAAGTGGTTCAAACCGGTACCGCCGCCCATCGCCGCGTGCACCGCGACGACTTTGTCGTCCTTGCCCGCTTCGCCCACTAAAGCGTCGGCGAAGACTTGCGTGTACGTCGGCGCGCTCGCGGCGGCTTTCTTCTGCTTCCCCGTCGCGACGTCGAAGCGCGAGACGCCGTGGTACTTGTCCTGCGCGCCCTCCGCGTAGGAGTAGCCGCGGCCCTTCTCGGTGACGATGTGGATTAAGACCGGTCCCACGGAGCGCGTCGCCTTGACCTCCTGCAAAATCGCCACGAGGTCCTCCAAGTTGTGGCCGTCCACGGTGCCGATGTAGTACAGACCGAGCTCCTCGAACAAGGTAGACCCGCTTCCCGAGATCATCCCGCGCGCGTACTCGTCAACCTTCGCCGTCACCTCCTGCACGGGCACGGGCATCGTCTTCGTGATCGCCTTGGCGCTCTCGCGCAGTTCTCGGAGCGGCTTGGAGGACTGCAAACGCGCGAACGTGCTGGAAAGCGCACCCACCGGGTCCTGGTTCAGCGCGTTGTACTGCGTCGGTAACGAAACCTGCTGGTTATCGTTCAGCACGATGATCATGTTCGTGTCCAGGTAACCCGCGTTGTTCATCGCCTCGTACGCCATGCCGCCGGTGATGGCGCCGTCGCCGATGATGGAGATGACGTGGTTGCTCTTGCCCTGCATGTCACGCGCCACGGCCATGCCGAGCCCGGCGGAGATGGACGTCGACGAGTGCCCGGCGCCGAAGCAGTCGTACGGCGACTCGCTCCTTTTGGTGAACGGCGACAAGCCGTCTGTTTGGCGCATGGTGTTCATGCGGTCGCGGCGGCCGGTGAGCATCTTGTGCGGGTACGCCTGGTGCCCGACGTCCCAAATAATGCGGTCCTCGGGCTGGTCGAACACGTAGTTCAGCGCGACGGTGAGCTCGATGACGCCGAGCGACGACCCGAGGTGGCCCCCGGTCTGCGAGACGTTGTAGATGAGATCCGCGCGGAGCTCCTTCGCAACCTGCTTGAGCTGGTCCATGTCCAGGCTCTTGAGGTGCGCGGGGACGTTCACCGTGTCCAGCAACGGGGTCGCGGGCTTGGTGGAGATCGCACCGTACCCCTCGATCTGTGTTTTTTTCGGTTTCGAGAGGGTTTCGAGAGGAGGTTCGCGACAGAGGGACGCAAGGTCAGCGAGCTGTTTTTTTCCCCACGTGACGCTTTCCTTCTTCGCGACGGAGTAATGGGACGTCACGACGGAATGCCCGACCGTCGGACGCGGCGCGGGGGAGACGATCGGCGCGCGCGCGGGTCGCGCGCGTGGAAGGAACGGCGCGGTGTCGTCCCACGCGTGCTCGGTGCGTACGTACCCCCTGGATCTCTCCTTCCTCGAGCTCGGACTCGGGCAACGCCGCGTCGGCGCGGACGGCGCAGATCCGACGGTCGCGGCCCATCTTGGGGGCGGCTGATTTGCGCGCGGCGTTCGCGCGGCGCAGCGCGCGGCCTCCCGAGGTTTTGGAACCCCGCCCGAGGAGCACGGGGGTGCGCGCGCAAGGCGCGGCGCACGTCGACAACATCTCTCGCGTTCTGGCTCGGAGAGGCGTCAGACGCGCGAGTCAATGCGGAGACGCGCGTTCGACGCGCGGGCTATCCACACGGTTCGCGAACCGAACCAAACGATGACGCGCCAACTGTGTCGTCGCACAGCAAATCAGAGAGATTTCCCCGGATGAGATCTCGTTTCGATCGACGGGTGATTTGTCCGCACGCGGGCGCACGCTAGTCAAGATTTTTGTGCGTCCGCGCGAACGGTCGTTTCTCGAGTCATTTTCTTCGCTTCGGTCTCGCCGATCAAACCCGCGACGACCGCCGGTCGCGGACGCGGATCACGCCTTTCGGCCGGCCGGGTCCGACCGGGTTTGACCGGCGGCGAACGGTTTGAAAAAGATCTCGCGACTGCGTTTTTCGTGCTCGCTGACGCGACGCACTGATGATGATGATGTAGTTAAGTCTCGGAAAGCCCCGCGCGTGGGACCAGTCCATCGCCGCGGTCGCGCCGTGCTGCGTGCGAACATGGAAGCGACTACTCTCCGGGCGTGGGCCCCAGGGAGTCTGGTGGGCCCCGCGACGCTCCGCCGCGCGTCGCACGCCGCGGGCGACGCGCAAAGCCTGTCCCTCTCGCTCCGGCCGGTCGCGAACGCGGCGCCGAGGCAGCCGAGGCACGATAAACCTATCCTCGGCGGGTTCGGGGTCGGGGGCAAGCGCGCGTTCTCGTTCGGGAGCCTGGCGTCCGGCGCGGTCGTCGCGGGCGGGAACGGCGAGTACGACTTGGCGCAGACCGCCGGCTCGGGCGAGGGCGCGTCCCTCGAGGACTTCGCCGGGGATGGCGCGCGGGAGGAGGATTCGAACGAAGTGGCGACGGAGGATGAGGAACAGAAACGCGTCATGTGCTTGATGAGCGACACGGGCGGTGGCCACCGCGCCTCCGCGCAGGCGCTTCGTGACGGATTCGAGACCCTGTACGGCAACAAGTACGACATCAACGTCGTGGACCTGTGGACGTCTTCCAGCCCGTGGCCGCTGTGCAACATGCCGAAGAGCTATTTCTTCCTGGTGAAGAACCCGTGGCTGTGGCGCCTGTCGTTCCGCTCGTCCGAGCCCAAGATCCTGCACGAGGCGATGTTCACCGGGTACACCGCGATCGTCGGCCGCAGGTTCGCGCAGGCGTTCCAGGAGTACAAGCCCGATTTGATCGTCTCCGTGCACCCGCTCATGCAGCACGTGCCGTTGAAAGTGCTCGCGCGCATGAAGACGCAGCCCAGCTTCGTGGCGTCCAAAGTCCCGTTCGCGACGGTGGTCACGGACCTCACGCGATGCCACCGCACGTGGTTCCACAAACAGGTGGACCGGTGCTTCGTGGCGACGCAGCTGGTCGCCGCGCAAGCGATGCGGTGTGGCTTGCGAGCCAAGCAGTTGTCGTGCCACGGCCTCCCGATCCGCCCCGCGTTCAACGCGCCTCCCAGGCCGAAGGCGGAGATCCGCGCGACGCTCGGGATGGACGAGACGGCGCACACGGTGATGTTAGTGGGCGGCGGCGAGGGCATGGGTAAGCTGGAGGACATCGCGAACGCGCTCGAGAGGCGTTTGAGCGAAAACGACCAGATCGTTTTGATCTGCGGGAAGAACCAGAAACTCGCCGCGCGGCTCGCTGAGCGCGATTGGCGGTGCAAGGTTTGCGTGCGCGGGTTCGTGACCAACATGGCGGATTACATGTCGGCGTGCGACTGCATCATCACCAAGGCTGGCCCGGGGACGATCGCCGAGGCGCTCATCTGCGGGTTACCGATCATGCTCAACGGGTTCATCCCGTGCCAGGAGGCGGGGAACGTGTCGTACGTCCTGGAGAACGGCGTCGGCGCGTACGACGAGGACCCGGAGGCTATGGCGAAGATCGTCGCCGGATGGTTCGCGCTCGACGGCGAGGTGCTCGAGGAGATGTCCAAGAAGGCCAGGATGCTCGGCCGGCCGGAGGCGACGTTCAACATCGTGCGTGACCTCGCGGGGATGGCGTGCGGGGCGTAGGAGGAGCGAATGGGACACGCGGCCTCCCGCGCGGAGTAAAAAATGAATGATGAGAAAACGATCGTTCGCTCACTTGTCCGTCTTTCTCTCGTTTGACTTTTTGACGAACTGTCGATCTCGCTCGCTGTCAGACAGCCCGTTGTTCGCACAGGCAAACAGTCTCGCTCCGATCAGACGATCACGAGAGGATGACGTGCGAGCGCGACTTTCCGTGCGGCGGGGTTTTGGAGACGCGCCAGGCGCGCGCGCCAGGCGCAGTGTCACACGCGCGGACGCAGGTCGTCGCACGCGCAGGACCGTCACGAGTCCGATGTCTCTCGCCGCCTCGGTGCGTGTCTCCCCGGCGTCTTCGATCCGCGCGAATCGCGCGTCGCTCGCGCGTTCGTCATCACCCCTCGACGACGGCATCCGGCTCACCGAGCGATCCACCGCTTTCATCATTCGCCTTCGTCACGCGCAGGCTGCCGCTGCGAGGGTCGCGCCGCGCAATGGACTGAGCTCGCGCAGGCGCGTGGCGACCGGCACGGTCGCGCTGCGCGCGCAGCCCCGCTCCAGGACGGTCGCGCGCTCCGCGCCCTACACCCCCCTGAAGATCAACGCGGTACGTCACCTCTCGCGAAACCTAAAACTGCGCAGTCTGTGCCGCTCCACACCGCGCTCGCGAACGACGGCGTGCCGCTTTTTTTCGACGACGACGACGACGACGACGACGCGGAGGCTTCATCGAGCGGAGGCCGCGAGGTCTCGCGCGCGGAACGCTCGCGTGGAAACGCGCGACGACTCTTCGAACGACTCTTCTCTCGCGCGCACCGACGTCGATCGTCGACGACGAACGCGTGTCTCTTCCGCGTCCGTAGTGAAGCGCCGCCGACTGACGCGTTCGGCGCTCTCGACATTTGCGCTTTTCTTTTCTCGCCCTCCTAAAACAGGTGATCCCGTCGCTTCAAGGCGACGCGTCCACGCAGTCCCCCCCCGACTTGCCGTCGTTCATCTTCAAGGAGCGCATCGTGTACCTGGGCATGACGCTGGTGCCGTCCGTCACCGAGCTGATCCTCGCGGAGCTGCTGTACCTGCAGTACGAGGACAACAACAAGCCCATCTACCTGTACATCAACTCCACCGGCACGTCGAAGGAGGGCCAGAAGTACGGTTACGACACGGAGGCGTTTGCGATTTACGACACGATGAAGTACGTCAACCCCCCGGTGCACACCGTGGCGGTGGGCACGGCGTGGGGCGAGGCTGCGATGCTTCTGGCGTGCGGGGAGAAGGGGCACCGCGCGGCGTTGCCCTCGGCGTCCATCATGATCAAACAGCCCATCAACGCGTTCCGGGGGCAGGCGACCGAGCTGGAGATTCAGCGCAAGGAGATCAGAAACACGAAACGCCAGACGCTGGAGCTGCTGTCGAAGGGGATCGGGAGGGATTACGAGGAGATCGAGAAGGACATCAACCGACCGAAGTACTTCAACCCGTGGGAGGCGGTGGAGTACGGGATCATCGACCAGGTGCTCGACGGGAAGCATTGATGGGAGGCCAGGTGGAGTTGAGGGATCGAGTGAGGGCGCGAGGCGGTGGAGTGAGGGCGCGGACGGTGTCGTAACAAAACTCTCTTTGTTCGGCAAAAATGCGCAGCTTCTCAAGTTCTCATCATCGTAAAACAGACCGCGCGCGCATCGTTTGGCGAGCTCGACGTAAGCTAGCTCTCTCGACGACGCCTTTGGTGGCTGTCGTCGAGAATAGCCGCAGTGTGGTCGCCGGGCTCCACCCAGGGTAGCGCCGCGTATTAGGCGTCGTCTTCGCGTATTGGTCGTCGTCGCGTACATAAACAAGCTCTACTAGCTCTCTTCTTCCGATCGTTTCTCTCCCCCCACACCACCGTCGTCGTGTTCTAACACGTTCTCCGAGCCTCTCTCCTTTTTCTCCTTCGCGAGGCTCTCGATGAGCGACGTCGGCGCGACGTACTTCTCCAGCTTCTCCAGCAGCTCATCCGGCGTCGCGCCGACGACGACGATGGCGCGCGCTTCTTTACGAATGAACCCGCACTCGACGGATCGGTCGAAGAACTCCAGTAACGGGTCGAAGTACCCCCCGACGTTCAGCACCCCCACCGGTTTCTTGTGGTACCCGAGCTGCTGCCACGTGATCATCTCCAGCAGCTCCTCCAGCGTGCCGAACCCGCCGGGCATCGCCACGAACGCGTCCGCGGCGCTCGCCATCGCCGCCTTGCGCTCGTGCATGTCCCTCACCACCATCACCTCCCCGACGGACCCGCCGGAGACCTCCACGGGCTCGAGCGCGGTGGGGATCACGCCCAGGACGGACCCGCCGCGCGCGTGCGCCGACGTGGACACCGCGCCCATCAGGCCGACGCTCCCGCCGCCGTACACCAGGCGGATGGACCGCGCCGCGAGCGACGCGCCGAGGGCGACGGCGGCATTGAGGAATTCCGGCTTCGTGCCCGTGCTCGAGCCGCAGTACACGCAGACGGACGCGAACGGACCCGAACTCTGCGGGGACAACTCCGCCAGAGGAGAGCCTGCTGTTGTCGCCATCGAAGCGGTGATGACTGTGGGGTTCGGTTACCCTCCTTCCAGCCGACCCTCGCCGCGCGAGCGGAGCGCGCGTCCGCGACTGGCCGCGATCGGAGAAAAGATGCTCGAGTTTGTTTCGAAGAAGGAACAAAAACGACGAGTCAGGAGTCACAGGCCCTCAAATTTCTTCGTATGTCATCCATATGAACAGTTAGTCTTTAAAACGCGAAACATGTAACTAGGATTGTTTTTCTTCGAGTTCGCATTCCCGGCATCAATTGGCTGCACTGCCGATTACGCAACAAGCTGAGTTATCTACTGGGTAATACCCGCGTAGGTTCAAATCCTGCCGGTCGCGAAATTCTACATCTTAGGCGTGTCAAAACGCCTGGATCGCTAGTCCGAAGAATCTGCTCGCAAATTCTTCTGACTAAATGCGACTGTGGCCGAGTGGTTAAGGCGGTAGACTCGAAAATTTAGGTCCTGGGTTCGATCCCGAACTGTTTTTTTTTTGATTTAGACTGAAATGCTCATAG
>ENA-OUOG01001461-OUOG01001461.1-marine-metagenome-genome-assembly--contig:-NODE-1461-length-27338-cov-4.642640_pt1 | contig 27338 bp, 35 predicted proteins | sample MGYA00248635_ERZ508505 | MGnify/ENA primary metagenome ERZ508505 (study PRJEB26176, sample SAMN06267871) | marine metagenome | isolation source: Saanich Inlet, British Columbia, Canada | place: Pacific...
ATCTAACAATCCATGGTAAAACCATTTACGGAGGATAGCTTATCCGATGTTGAGTCAATTAGAACTTTTGAACCCGATATTGATGTAATGGACCTTAAATGGCACCAGGATTGGGAGGATCGCGTGGTTGAATTCATATCCGGCGAGGGTTGGAAATTTCAATTTGATGACAATCTACCAGTTGAATGTGAAGGGAAATTTTTCATAAAAGCTGGAACCTGGCATAGATTAATAAAAGGTAATACTCCTTTGGTTGCTAAGATTATTAAAAGCTAGAATCCAGGTGTGATATATACTTAAAGAAATTTTTACAAATGAACAATCTTAAATTATACGAAGAATTTTCTAGTTCGATATACGAAGGGGTAACTCCTGTATACAACGAAGAAGTTTTCAAGAAAAACATTAACGCTAAGCCTGATATGGAGCTTAAATATTCTGAGGTTATCCCTAAGCTCAGAGATATGATTGCTCAGAAGGATGCAGGACAAATTGGAAATATTACCGTCATTGCTGATGTACCAACACAAGGTAAAGGTGCACCTGATTATGTGAAGGATATAATTTCTAAGGAAAGGGAAAGGCTTGCTAGACAATATAAGTCCACAATAGGCAAAAAAATAGCTAGCGATACTGATTCTGCTGAGTTCGATTTCGATATGAATAGATTTGGTGACAAAAGAACAATTTTCTTCGATTCTGAGTTTATTGTAGATAGGATAGAAAACATACAGGGTCAGGATTATGTTATTGGAATTCCAGCTTCACTAAAAGAAAAGGGATACGAAGCAAAGATTGCACCAATAAAGGTTGAAGAAATATACTACGAACCTACATCTGACATGATGTAATAACTACTATGTAAACTGAAAAAAGCGGGATATCCCGCTTTTTTTGTGAAATCAACTAGAGGTAATTGCATATAACAAGAAAATAAAAGATAATGGCAACCAAAGACATACAGGTTCTCTCAGATTTTGAGCATATACTGAAGAGGCCCACAATTTACGTAGGCTCAGTTAAATTAAGTGAAGAACAGATCCCAATAGTAAAAAGCGATCAGATACTTTCGGTCCCCTACCAGATTTCTGTGGGTGTCTATAAGTTATTCGATGAGGTATTTTCAAATTCCGTAGATGAGGCCAAGAGGATGAAAAAATCAATGGATTCTATAACGGTGGAAGTTAATTCAAAAACAAACAATATAAAGATAACCGATGCTGGTGATGGTTTCGTAAATGGTTCTAATATTAACAAAAAGAGTGGACTTAGTAATATAGCTACTGCCGTTTCTATGTTAAGAGCCGGCTCAAACTTTGATAATGATGACGTTTCTGAGACACTCATAGGAACTAATGGTATGGGAGTCAGTTTGGTTAATGCAATGTCAAGTTTTTTCTCTATCGAGACTATTAATAGTAAGGAGTATTATTACCAGGAATGGAATAAATTTAAACCTGCAAAGGCAAAGACATTAAAAAGAGGAAGACATAAACTAGGTACCTCTGTTAGTTTTACACCGCTTCCAAATATATTTGATAACTGTAAATGGGACAAGAATATTTTGCTTTCCCAACTACTGTTGAAAAAGAGAGTCCTTGAGACAGAGCCTAATACCAAAGGCATAAAGATAAAGTTTATATGGGACGGTAAGGAAATTCCTGTTGATACATCCATATTTAAACAGATCTCATACAAGACAAAAATAGGTGAGCTTTTAATTTGGGAAAAAGAGGGGGATTCAGGTTCTGTGTCTTTTGTGAATTCCGCAATTTGTACAGGGATACACCAAAAGATTGTAATGGATCAGATAAACGGTGTCCTTGATGATTCACTTGCACATCATTTCTATGACTTCTGTCTTATTCTAAACCTACCACCTGCCCTAGTTAAATTTGGTGACCAGAACAAAACAAAGTTTGTTACCAGAAGGGAAGATGTTGAAAGTATTATAGTAAACAACTTTACCTCCTCACTAAAGAAATTTTACAGTACACCGCTTTTCAAAAAAATTAGATCTAATGTAGAAACAAGAAAAAGAGAAGCCAACCTTAAAAAGATAAGAAAGGAAAAGAAAAATGTGAAGGTTAAATTCTCGAATAAGTATTTTCCTCCGACGTCAAGAAATGCAGAAAATCTTTTTATAGTTGAGGGGTTAAGTGCAATGGGATCTATATTGCAAAAAAGAAATCCTAGCAGGGATGGAGTTTACGCACTTAAAGGTAAGATAAAAAATGCTAGAAGTCTTTCTGATTTAGCAGATAATAAGGAGATATTGGAACTAATGCAAATTCTGAATCTAGATCCAGAGAAACCTGATCTTAAGTGTCCTTATGATAATATAGTTATAGCAACAGATCAGGACCCTGACGGTGCACACATAACATCCTTGTTAATTAACCTGTTTTTTAAATGGTTTCCTTGGATAGTTGAAGGTAAGATGCTGAATTTCCTAGAGACACCTTTGGTCTCAGTTGGTGATAGGAGTAAGAGCTACTATTATTCAATGGACGAATTTAAAAAGCAAACACAAGGAAAAAGAATATCAAACATTAGATACCTAAAAGGTCTTGGTTCTCTTTCTTTGGAAGACTGGGACCATGTAATGGGGAACAAAAGAATTACCAAAATAGTTAAAGATCGAAAATCTCAAAAGATGTTAGAGATGGCTTTTGGTAAATCTGCTGATGCTAGAAAGGTTTGGCTTTCGACATTTTCCTAAGAAACATTTTTTATAAGCATTCCTAATCATTAGATTTACAATATGACAAGGAAATATGGATATTGTTGCATAAACCTTTCTATCAACGAAGGTAAAAGTAAAAAGGATAGGGTGACTACTAATAGGTCGATGGTTAAAAGAACTTTCCTAGAGAAAGGGATTGTATACGCATCAGAATTAGCTCTTCAGAACGTAAGAGATCTAGATGAGATAATCAGATGGAATTTTGAGAATGGGATAGAAATGTATAGGATGAGCTCTGATATGTTTCCCTGGTGTTCAGAATATCAAATAAGCGATCTCCCAGATTTTGACGAGATTAAACAGCATCTAAAGTCCGCTGGAGATTTTGCTCTTAGTGTTGGACAAAGGATAACCTTTCATCCTTCACCATATTCAGTGCTAGCTTCGCTAAAAGATAATGTTGTTAATAACGCAATTAAAGAGCTAAGCCAACATGGTGAAATTATGGACTTAATGGGATTACCACAAAACCATTATTATTCAATTAATATCCACGTAAACACCACAAAACCATCCAAAGAGGAAGCATCCCAGAGGTTTTGCGATAATTTTGATCTTTTGCCGGATACAGTAAAGAAGCGTCTCGTTGTAGAGGTTGATGATAAGAAGTCACAATACACTTCTGTTGATTTAAGAGACATGGTACATTCCAAAATAGCAATTCCAGTAACGTTTGATTATCTGCACAATATCTGTAACCCTCCAGAGGGTCTGTCGGAAAAAGAATCCCTGAAAGTTTGCTTAGATACCTGGCCACAAGGAATAACCCCGCTAACACACTTTTCTGAATCGAGAGCTTTGTTTGAGGATAGCTCTGCAAAAGAACTTGCACACTCTGATTGGATTAACAATAGGATCGAAACATATGGCTATGATTTTGATATAGAATTAGAGGTGAAGATGAAAGACAAAGCACTCTTAAATTATAATCAAAATATCGAAAGAATTATATGTCAGAAGAATTAACTCCAGAGGATCTTAAGAGATTTAAAGACTTTGAAGACAGCATTCTTAATCTTAAGAGTGCCCAGGTAAAATATAAGAAAGATGTTGAGATGGAAGCTGACATCAAGAAGCAAGCTCTTTTTTCCATTTTTGGTAAGAGAAATGTAGAATCAGCAGTAGGTGATATGAAAATAGATTTCATAGATTTAGCAGACCAAGAGATTTATATGAAGATATATAAATACTTAGACACAAAGTAAAGAATGAATTTAAACCCTGGAAATTATCACTTTTCTGATTGGAGATCCTCATTTGAGGGACATCCCCAATACTCTATTCTTAAATGTCATGTTGAAAGAGCAGTCCAAGATCTTTTCTTAAATGCACTTAGAACACAAACTTCAGATTTCGTCTGTATTTTCGATAAACAAGAAAAAATAGACGATTTTTGTTTTAGGATGGTTTCTTATTGGGAGGAACAGGAAAACTATGAAATTTGTGGAGAGATAGTTTCACTTAAGAAAAAGCTGGAAAAAAGCTGGAGTGAAATACCAGAATTTAAAAAAGGAGAAGGCATTGTAATTAGGGAGTGGCTTAAATCATCATTTGATTCTTTCTAATTAACAATAAATGAATCCAGACTACTATAAAGTACTTGGGGTAAGCAGAACCTCAACAAGTGAAGAAATCAAAAAAGCTTATAGAAAGCTTGCTGTCAAATATCACCCTGATAAAACAGGGGGAGATCCAGAATCTGAAAAGAAATTTAAAGAAATAGCTGAAGCCTATGCTACATTAGGGGATGCCGAAAAAAAATCAAAATATGATCAGCCATCTGGCGGATTTAATTTTGGTGGCGGATATAACCCATTTGACCATAGCTTCGGAGGATTTAACAACAGTAACTTTAATGAAAGGGATGTTATTCCTAAAGGTAAAAACATCAGCGCTAAGGTAGAAATATCTCTAGAGGATGTTTTAAATGGTGTGAATAAATCTGCAAATCTTCATAGAAGGGTGCCATGCTCTGATTGTCAAGGAACTGGAGCTCACAATGGAGATATGAACACATGTCACATTTGCTCTGGCATGGGTGTAAAAAGAAAGATAGTAAACACCAATTTCGGGCAGATTGCAATGGACGAAACCTGTTATGCCTGTTCTGGTGTTGGAAAATTACCAAAATCCCCATGTAAACCCTGTCAGGGAAGTGGAGTTATTAGGAAACCTGACCAAATAGAGATCAAGATACCAAAGGGATCGGTTTCTGGTATATCATTTACCATACCTAGAAAGGGAGATCACGCTAAAGCTCCTTCAGATCCTGGTGATTTAGTTGTTAGCGTCTATGACAAGAAGCATGATTTTTACCGTAGAGATGGCATTAACTTAATTTGTGATGCAAACCTAAGTTTTCCTGAGATCTGTCTAGGTAAAGAAATACTAATCCCAAATCTTATAACAGGAGGAGATTATAAGATATCAATACCTGGTGGTACGACACCAGGAAAGATATTTAGACTTGCTGGCAAAGGTGTACCTGAATTTAATTCTGATTATCGTGGAGATATACTTGTTAAGGTTGGCGTTAATGTACCCTCTAACCTTTCTCCAGATCAGCAGGAGTTTATAGAAAAATACAAAGAAATATTTTAAATATGGAAGTTTATCAGATAGTTTTATTTTGTTTGATCGGATGGTCAATAACAAGCATATTAGTTAACGGTAGTATATTCGACGGACTGAGAATATATTTGGCAGTGAAAGCACCAATTTTTAGTAAGCTACTAAGTTGTATGCAATGCAGCGGATTTTGGGTTGGGATTCTATTGGGCGTTCTAGCAATTAATGATTTTCTAATTCATCCATTGGGAAATATGGTGGTAGCAGAAACCCCTTGGGTTCATAATATATTTGCTGCTATTTCTTATGGTTTTTTGAATAGCGGAATAAGCGTCCTATTAAATGGAGTCATGATATTTTTCACATTCCGGGATAACGAGGACTAGTAGTAAAGCAGTAATCTATTTCAATATATAGATTAAATTAATCCAATCAGATGGGTAAAAACATAGAGAGCTTTAGTGAATATCGAAATAGACTTAATGAATCATCAGTAGAAGTAAATCCGTCTTCCGCTTATGACTTTATTAGTAAGGCTATTTCTCAGGCAAAAGATGTCAGAGCAGCTAGAGATAGTCAGACTGGGGGTAAAGTATCTTCTTCTTTTGGGGATTTTAAAAACATGACTGGCTTAGATTTATTGCTTGCTACTAAGGTTGGTAGAAATCTGGAGGAATATTTTATCACTGAAAATCCTGATGTTGAAGCTACCGATTCACCTGAACCATTTGATGTTCTAATTGACAAGATAAAAAAGGATTCTCGTTTAAGCAAAGATTTAGAAAAAAACGAGGAAAGTATAAGGGACCTCAACGATGATGAAAAATCAGTTCTTAAACCAAATGCTGCCTTGCTTCCTCCGAGTAGACCTTATTCTTTTAAAAACAAGGAAAAAATAACTTGGGATTCTCTTAAAAATACTCTTGAGAAAGCTAATTATTGGAAGGAAATGGATCCAGATAGATTTAATCTAGTTGGTCTTAGAAATTATCTAAGTGTAAAAAAGAATTCATCAAATCATTTCGTAGACTTACTGGTTTTAATGTCACCTGAGAAAGACAAGAAGGTATGGGTTTATGAAGCTACCACCGTACCGGGTCCAATGTTTATGGCAAAGCCTTTTAGAAATTGGTACGTAGCATCAGGATCCAAGAGGAGTGTAAATCCCAAGGGATTAGCTATTTTACAACCTGGTGTATATAAATATAAAGTTGGAAGTCATAGAGGATATAAGGCTTTTGTGCAAGATGGAAGGGTGGATGTGGATAGATACAGGCCTGTTGATAAGCCTTCTCAGGCTAACTTTAATACATTCTCCCCAGGAAATGGCGAAAGCGGGTATTTTGGTATTAATATACACAGGGCTAATTCTAAAAGAGAATCAACTAATGTAAATACCTGGTCCGCTGGATGTATGGTTTTTTCAAAAGCGTCTTCTTTAAATGAAGTTTTAAGGAAACTTAAAAGTAATGGCCAAAGAAAGATAGAATTTGCTCTTGTAGAAATGGATGATTTTGGAAGATATCTAGCTTAATAGAAACAAAATCACATTTCACCTATAGAATTTTTGTTTTAAAATTAATAATAGGTGGCGAGCACATTAACAATCACAGACCAAATAAATGAGAAATATAGAGACTATGCTCTGTATGTTCTACAATCAAGGGGTATCCCAAATTTTTATGATTCATTAACCCCTGTCCAAAGGATAGTTATTGAGAATAGCCCAAACTCCTTTAATAAGACAATAGGTCTTGTAGGAGAGGTTATTAGAACTGGATTATATCACCATGGGGATTCTTCCCTCTCCGGTGCTATATCCAAGCTTGCTAGACCTTTCGGATGTTCCTTTGGAGTTCTTGAGGGAGATGGATTTTTTGGATCCCCAGTTAACCCAAACCCATCAGCACCTAGGTATACAGCTGTTAGGATAAACCAAACTATCAAAAAGATAGTCGAGTCACACAAAGATCTTAATGAAAAGAATGAGGAGGGCGGACACGATTGGCTACATCTCGAGATTCCCATAGGTTTGCTAACCCACGTTGTTGGTATTGCTGTAGGGTACAGGAGCAACATCCTTCCTAGAAAGATGGAAGACATCGTGGAATACCTCGACGGAAAGAATAAGCTGCTTAAACCATACTTCAAAGATTTCAATGGTAAGATATACAAGTTTGATACCGGAGATGATGCATGGCTTATTGAAAGTGGATTTGAGGTAAACGAGAAGAAGAAGATTATACGCATCTTTGATCTTCCGCCTATTATGAGATACGACTCTTTTATGAAGAAGCTCCTGTTTAAGTTGGAAGTTTCTGGCTATCAGTATTATATTCAGAATAACTCCCAGAGTAAATGCGATGTTGGAATTTCTTTTAAAAACCTTAAACCTGCTGAATTCAAAGATGCTGTAGAGCTTATTAAAAAGCAGACACAAATAGTAGTAAGAGAAAACGTTGTTTTTATTAAGGACGGGTCAGTGGCACAATTTAATTCGGTGAAGGAGTATCTTGATTCGTTCAAGGTACATCTTGAGAATGTTAGACTAAAAAGGCTTATGAAGGATGAGGTGGATCTCAATTTAGATCTCGAGTTCTTAGAGGCGAAGCTTAAGTTTCTAATATTCATGAGTCAGAAGAAAAGAACCAATACTGAGATTACTGAATTTCTAAAGAAATTTGTAAAATGGATTTCACAAAAGCTTTCTTCTATACAGATAGTAAAACTATCGTCTGATCACATTAAAGAGACAGAGTCACTTATAAAGGAGATTAAAAAGAAAATAAGTGCGACCAAGAAATTAATAACCAAACAGAAAGCGGTTGTTAAAAAGGTAACTACCCAGCTTAAGAAAACTAAGGCTGCTTCTCTCATACCAATGGCCATTTCGGAAAAGCCCATATCGGTAGATCCAGAAATAGAGGTATTTGATCTTGTTGATGATGATGATGATGAAGATGATTAATCAAATTAGATAATTAAATCCTGGTTTTTGCCAGGATTTTTTGTGTATAGTCGAAAACAAAACCAGAATTGGCTATAGAAGAATAAAGTAAATTAAAAAACAAATGAAAATTAGGGTTACAAGCACAAACAATCTTATATCTTTTTTAAAGAAGTTAAAGGTTGTTGATAAGAGTGTACTTTTGGAGCTTACAGAGGATAAGCTATTTTCCAAAGTCCACACACCAGATAAATCTGTCATGAAATATTCCTCTGTTGACAGTAATCAGGTTTTTGACTCTGTTCCAGGCTTCGAAGATCTAAGCTGCGACAGAGTAAAGGTAGGTCTTATGGACGTTACTAAATTGATGGACTGTTTTAAGCACTATAAACCAGAAGAAGATATACACTTGGACCTAACTATTTCTGAAATAGAAGGTGAATGTGTTGCGTCTGAGATGAAGGTGGTTTCACCTTCACTGACGATCAAGATCAGATGTGCAGATCTTTCTTTGCTATCTTATGTCGAAGATAACATATTAGCAATGGTTCATTCCAAGGACGATACACTGGCTAATTTTAAGATTTATAATTCCGACTTTTCTTCTGTAATGTCTTTATGTGGTCTTGAAACAAACTCAGAGGAACTTTTAGTTTATCGGGTAAATGACGATCAGGTTAAAATAACAGGTGACTCTTTTGATTATAAATTAAACATTGGGTCCTCTGATATTACTACTGAGAATCCTTTGGATTCTTCAATTTACAAATCACATCTAAACTATGTTGATGCAGAATCTTGTTCATGCTATGTTCACGAGAATAGGATAGTTTTCTTCTCTGAACAGACAGAGACTTCAACAGCAATAGGAATCATAGAAAAATAAGAACTTAATGGCCGAAATTTCCGAAATAGAAGCTCTAAAAGAAAAAATCGAAAGGCTCACTGCTATAAAGAATGAGCTTAAGAATGAAGAGCAAGCAATCAAGCTAACCATGAATTCGATCTACGGAGCAATCGGTAACAGCTGGTTTGTTTGTTTCAACCCAGAGGTTGCTGAAGCGGTTACACTGCAGGGTCAAGATCTTATTAAACATTCGGAAAAGTTATTACATAAATACTTCCACGAGTTTTGGCACAAAGACAAGGAATTGCACGATAAGCTAGGTCTGGTTAATGTCAAGAAAATACATAAGCCTATGGTAGTGTATGGAGACACAGATTCCAATTACGTAACATTCCAGGAGGTTGTTGCATCTTGTGAAGGTTGGGAAGGGAGTGATAAGGATCTAATACTCTCAATAAATGAGAATAGACTTGTTGGTTACCTTAAGAAGTGCTTTGATATCTATGCAGAAAAATGGGGAACAGATAATTATCAGGATTTTGAACTTGAAACCCTATCCATAAATGGTATTTTCCTTGGGAAGAAAAAATATGTAACCAACATAGTTTATTCCGATGGTGTACATTCTGATCCTTTAACTGCAATTAAAACAACTGGTGTTGAGATGGTAAAGGGAGGTACACCTTCTTTTGTAAGGGAAAAGCTTATCTATCTTACCAAGTTTATTTTCGAGAAGGGTGGATCTTTTGTACTTAGAGAATTTGTGCAGGAGCTAAAAGCAATTAAAAGGGACTTCAAAGCACAAGAACCTGAAAATATATCGGCAGCTGTGAATGTGAATAACTATAACAAATTCATTCTTAATGACACAACAGCTTTAGAAGTTGCTAAAGGTTGTCCCATCCACGTTAGGGCTTGCGCATATCATAATTACCTATTGAACTCCACAAAGTATAAGGATAAGTATCCATTGCTCGGGAGTGGAGAAAAGGTTAGGTATTACTTCGTGAAGGTTAAGAACCCAGGAGATAATAATGTGTTTGCATATGCTCAAGGTACTCACCCTTATGAGTTTGCTCCCCCGATAGATTTCGATCACCAGTTTACTAAAACAATACTTGATCCAATTAATAGATTCATTAATGTTATGGGGCATAATCCTATTTCACCGAATTTATTTACTCTTAATACATTATTTTAATTATGGGATTCAATAAAAAATATCTACCTGAGATAGAAGATTTAAAGGAAATAAGAAGATCTTTTAATAACGATGAGGAATTTATAAGTATGTATTTATATAAACCTGATGCTATTATAGGATCTAATGAATCCCATAGTTACCTTAAAACCATAGAAATAGAATTGAATGAAAAAAGCTAAAAACAAACCAAGGAAAAAAGCTATACAGGTCGAATATAGAAAAGACTCTAGTTCTTTCCCTGAGTGGATGAAGTACGAGATAACAGTACTTAACGAGGACGGGACAACAGAAAAAGTTCCAGCATACGGAAAGGATTTGCAGGATGCACTTTCTAGAGTTGTGCATGACGAGAAGGTTAAAAAAATAAATGAAAAAACAAAACGAATTCCCGATCTAGTATGGGTAGTCCTTTGGTTTGGATACATTCTAGGATGGACATTGTTAACATACGAGGTTTCACCAAACAATGAATTCAATGGTATATTCTTTATAAGTGGACTTGCTTTGTTTACTGGACTAACCATGTTTGCCAAGACCTGGTTTAGACAAAGAAATCTTGATCGAAAATGATGGGACACTTCGAACAATCAGATATACCTGATGATCTGCTTTTTGATCTTGAGTGTGATGAGTCATTTCAAGAATATAGGCAATTTATGATCAAAAACTTCAATATGATTCTGGAGAATAAGGAAATTTTTATATCCGATCCGTACTTCAGTCCTGCTTTTAAATATGAGAGGATAAAGGAACTTATTGATTTTTTTGAGGTCGAGGATGAGTTTGAAAATTGCTCAGCCCTACAGTCTATACATAATGCTATCGAGATCGACTATCTATTTACAAAAGTGTATAAAGAGGAAGACCCGTAATGAAATTTGTACTGTATTCAGATAGGAATTACGAAAGTATGGTCGAGGCATTCCTTATATCAAGGAAATATGCGGGTGCAGAGGATATACCTGTTTTATTCTATAGTGTTGGGTTTAAATGTGACCTTGATTACCCAAATCTAGAAAAGATAGAATGGGATTTCAATCCAGATCTTCCCGATATGACATATTACAAGCCTGACATATTGATTGATGCATTGAATTATGGAGACGAGATATGTTATATGGATTCTGATATTGTACTGGGTAAAAGGTTTGACCAATCTGTTTTATCAAACACCAACGGCGACTACCCAATATCATCTTCTGGACCACAAGAATTTATGTGGAGATGGGAATCCATAGATGGAATTACCTACCGGTATGACGAAAAGAAGCTCATGAATTATTTTGGGATAAGGGAAAGATCGTGCACTTACCTTTGGGCAAGCATGATCTCTTATAATAAGAATTGTATGGATTTCTTGTTGGAATGGAAATCTATTTTACTTAACCCATATCTCTTGATGAACAAGAAGGAGTACTTTCCAATGAGGGAGGAAACAGCATATAACGTAACTCTTTGGAAAAGGAAGTGCGAAGGGTACCTTGACCTTGTTTTCTTTAATACTATATCATATGATTCCTTTATTGCGGTTGAAACTGATTCTTTACAAAGTAAAGAAATGTACAGAGACTACGCTGAGGATAATATGGATCCTTCCCTTTATGAAACCCTAGAGGATTCTAATAAAGTATTATTTTATCACGGATTTAAACCAGGAGAGGATCTCGACAATGTTGTTACCTGGATGAAAGAAAGAACAAATGGGGAAGAAGTATGATTACGTAATAGTTGGAGCCGGACTTTTCGGTAGTGTTTTTGCACAACAGGTTCGGGAGCAAGGAAAAAACTGCATAATAATAGAAAGGAGAGAGCATAACGGTGGTAATTGTTACACTGAAAATATAGAAGGTATACAAGTACACAGATACGGACCCCACATATTCCACACGTCAGACGATGGTATATGGGAATACGTAAATAGATTTGCAAAATTTAACAACTTCATAAATAAGCCTAAAATTAGGTATGAAGATAAGATGTACTCATTTCCAATAAACCTTATGACCCTTCATCAAATCTATGGGGTTAAAACCCCACAGGAGGCGAAAGAAAAAATCCAGGAAGTAAGAGCTGATATTAAGAACCCAAAAAATCTAGAAGATTGGATACTGAGCCAGGTGGGACCAGAGATATACAAAATATTTATTAAGGGATACACTACCAAACAATGGGGAAGAGATCCAAAAGATCTCCCATCATCTATTATACGTAGGCTTCCTATAAGATTTACTTTTGACGAAAACTATTTTTTCGATACCTACCAGGGAATACCAATTGGTGGATATACCAAGATGATAGAAAATATACAGGGAGATGTACCCGTAAAATTTGGGGTTGATTTCTTAAAGGAAAGGGAGTATTGGGAAGGCATTGGGGATAAGATAGTTTTTACTGGCCCGATAGATGAGTTCTTTGGGTATTCTGAGGGAACTTTAGAATATAGAAGTCTAGATTTTGAGACCGAAGTGCTGGATACCGATGACTATCAAGGAAATGCAATAGTTAATTATACAGAAAGCGAAATCCCATGGACAAGAACATGTGAGCACAAGCACTTTGACTGGATTAAATCGGGGAGCACAGTGGTAACAAAAGAATTCCCTGCCGAATGGAAACCTGGCAAGGAAAGATTCTATCCGATAGGTGACGAAAAAAATAAATCAATGTACTCCAAATACAAGAAATTGACAGAAGTCATTTCAGATAAGTACATATTTGGAGGAAGATTAGCAGAATATAAATACTATGATATGCACCACGTAATAGGGAGTGCATTAGCAAGATCCCGAAAGGAATTAAACCATACGGGGAAAGATATATAGCATAAATAACCAACCGGTTCATGGATAGAATAGCACCAGCTTTAAATTTCGAGTCATTTTTGAATGAAGCAAAGAGTAACGATAGCGTAGATATACTCATATTGAGTGGAGTAGCTAAGCCTAGTAAAACAGCAAAATCATTCATAGAAGAATGTGAGAAAAGAAATATAGTGTGCAACGTGGTTGATGTTAACAATACAACTCTTGAAAAAGTATACAATGGCCACATTGTTAAATATAATAACGGGGAAGAAACAAAGGAAATCCTTATCCGTCCGGAGACTACTGCAATATTACCCAGAAGAGGCGTTATCTCAAATTCATACACTAAGCAGATAATGAGAGATCTGGAAGCAGGAAGATATTTCTGTGTAAATTCACTAGAATCTATAGAAGTTTGCGAGAGTAAATACTTAACTTCAAAGGTACTTGAGGAAGAAGAGTTACCAACACCCAGATATTCTTTGATAAACGGAGAAGAAGGTCTAGATAGAGCATTGGAAGAAGTTGGCGGTGAATTCCCCGTAGTAATGAAGCTATTATCAGGATCACAAGGTATTGGAGTATCTATTGTTGATTCTTATGCATCACTCAAATCTGTTTACCAAACTATACAAAAACTAGATCCTGAAGGTGAGATATTGCTACAGGAAAAGATAGATTCAAACTTCGACATTAGAGTCCAGGTAATAGTTAAGAAATTCGATCCTCTTAACCCAGGAATACAAAATTGTATTGTATTAGGTGCAATGAAAAGAGAGGCAGTCGAAAAAGACTTTAGGACAAATTATTCACTAGGTGGAGGTGTATCAGCCTATGAGATGACTGATGAAATAGAAAAAATAGCATGCGAAGCTGCTAATTCAGTTTCTTGTCATTGGTGTGGAGTTGATATAATGATAGACTCTAAAACTAATAAGCCTTATATACTGGAAGTTAATTCGTCTCCAGGAACTGAGGGAATCTCAGAAGCGATAGGTAAACCAATAGTAGGTGATGTTATAGATTATTTGATAGATAAAAAAAATTGGTCATATACTAAATTAGAAGTTGGTTATCTAGAAACCGTAGAAATACCAGAGATCGGAAAGATGGTAGCTAAGTTTGATACCGGTAACGGTTCAACCGCATCTTCCATCCATGCAGACGAAATTGCAGAAGATGGTAAAACACTTAGGTGGAAAATCGGTGACGTCGAGATGGAAAATGAAATTATCGGCTACACAAAAACTGAAGTTGGTAGAGACACTGAAGAAAGACCTATTATAGAGATAGACCTTATTTTCGATGGTGCAAAAATACCTAATGTGAAGGTTTCACCAACTGATAGAATATCAAAGAGTACTCCATTTTTAGCTAATAGACCTTTGATGAAAAGATTGGGTGTAATGGTTAATCCACACAAAGCATTTGTGATATCCGACCAGGTCGATAATTACGAACCTATGCAAGCAAAGGGTGATCCTTATGGAGGAATAGAATTTATGGAGGATTTAGAATCCTAGAATTGAATATATAAAATATAAATAAAACAACGTTATGTCAAAAGGAGAAGATAAAACAGAAAAAATCCAGGTCTTGCTTTCATCAGAAGACCTGGAGGAGTTAAGTAAGAAGATTTCTAAAAAGGCTTTAACCTCAGGAGAACCTCCTGTATCAATTTCACATTATGTGAGAGGGTTAATACGTAGGGATCTTGGTAGATCAGCGGATAGCTAGTCTCTACTTACGAAATCCTCGAACCTCATTACTCTCCCCGGTGATGAGGTTTCTTGTGGTTGGTGATTTTGGGTAGGTTGGGTTTCCTTTGGAGTTTCAATTTGAATCTCTGAGCTAGTCCCAAGCCCAGGTTCAGCACTAAAATCCGCATTTGCCTCAGGCTCAACTGTTGCTTCTGGTGATTCATCGAAATCTGAAACTTCGGGTGTTAGATCTTCTGGTGTGTTTACATCTTCATGTGAAAAATCTACTGTGTCTTCAATTTGGATGTCTTTTTCTTCTGTGATCATTTTGATTATCTTTTTGAGTTATCGGATATATATCTGATTAAATTAAGACTGTTTTAAATATGATGTTAATCAAGGAATTCGATGACTTTATGTCAGATCTATCACTCAGTGAGCCAGAACAAGCAATGATACGTGACTTTGTAAGGAAGTATGAGAAATATTTTAAGTTCCATGACCCGAGCGAATTTGAAAGCTCTATTGGAAAAATAGTTGATGATGTCATGCAACAGTTCTCTTTCCCTCCCGAAAAAAGACAGGATGTGGAGAATTATATAACAGGCCTTCATGATATGTCTGATGGTCTTTCCGTAATTATGTCACCAGACCCACAGCTCATATATAGGAAGCAACCAGATATGGTGCAAACTATATTGATATAATGTGGAATATTAGCAGATTACATATCTATAGAATCTAAACAATTTATAAAATGACAGTAGAAGAATTCAAAAACGAAACCAAAGAAGGAATCAATCTTGTTGATTTCTGGGCACCCTGGTGTGGACCTTGTAAAATGCTTGGGCCGATACTAGAAAAAATCGATGAGTCAAATCCGGATGTAAATGTTGTAAAGGTTCAGGTTGATGATTCAAGAGAAATTGCAGCACAGTATGGTGTCAGAAGTATACCAACTATGGTTCTAATGAAAGGATCTGAAATAATCGATACCAAGGTTGGAGCACTTTCACGTGAAAAAATCCAGGAGTGGCTGGACAAAAATAGCAAAGCATAATGGATTTCCTAAATCAACTTAAAGAATACCTAAAGAAGGAAAGCGGAATGAGTACCCAGTTTTCTGATATTCAATGGAAGCCTTCTGGAGTTGGTATTCTTTATGTTGATTGCATGTGCCCAGAGCACGGCAACGGAAGACTTCGTTGCAAATTTCACAAAAGACTGGGTGACTCAGAGCTTGTATCAGTAACCCCAATGAAAAGATTGTCTGAATCCCAGTTCCCGTGGGACAGCACTATAAAGAATGTATACGGAATGTACAGCGGAATGGCTGGTGTTAGTGGAGTCGCTAATAGATCCGTAAATAATTCTTTGATTTAATCTCAGAAAAATTTTTACTCAACGTTAAATCCCATTAAATTTGTGCCAGACACAAAAAGTATATAATGGAAAAAGCTGAGAATATGCTGCAAGAAGCAGCTTCAAAAATGGGTACCACAATAGGAGATATTGAGGATTTAGCAATAGCAAAAAATCATAATATCAATATCTTGGATGTTTTGGAGGATTTGAAGGAGATAAGGGAAATAATTCACTATGCTCATAGTAAGATTGCTAACAGTGAAGTGAAAATGTTCCGCGAGAGGAACAGTAAATCCTCAAAGCCCTTTGAATTCGATGGTACTAATAATAGATAATTTTATTAAAGACGAATCTCTACTTTCAGAGATAAACACAGATGCATCCTTTTTCTCCGATCCGGGGGAATATTATTTTTGGAGTGGTTGGTGGGATTCACCAGCAAACACAACCAAGAAAAAACTAATCAAACATATCTGGGGAGATGCGTTTCCTTTAAATATGGTTTTTGATACTGTGGGTTTTGAATATTGGACTGGAATACAAACTGCAGATCCAGCAAGTCCATATAACGATAATTTAGAAGCACACTTTGATAAAGACGAAGAGCTTTTTAAATTAACCGGTGAATTACAGAAACCTCTTATAGGTTGTATCTACTATCCACAACAATCTGAATTTGAAGGTGGCATGCTCGAAATTTTTACTGAGGGTATGGATAAAGATCCAGAAAGAATTTATGCAAGATCCAATAGACTAATTATCTTCGATGCAGGTAACTTAGCACACAGGGTTAGTCAGATAACAAAAGGAACCAGGAGGGCGATTGCTATAAGCCTCTGGGGAGAAGATCCATATAGCAATAAAATGGGTATATTAAGAACAGAAAAATAAAAATAATGAGAAAAGAATTTGAAAAATACGCATTGAGCGAACACAGAATAGGTTCCTTGGAGATGCACGATTACTCTAGAGCGATTGAGAATTCGCTAACCCCCTACATTTTGGAAGAAAGAGAAATGAGAGCAACCCAGATGGATATTTTTTCTAGATTAATGATGGACAGACTCCTTTGGGTAGCAGGCCCTGTTAATGATAGAATGTCCACAATAGTACAAGCACAACTGATGTTTCTGGATTCTATGGATACAAAGGACATCACAATGCACATAGATTCACCAGGAGGGTCCGTTAAATCTGGACTTTCGATGGTAGATGTTATGGAATATGTGAAATCTGATATTATAACAGTTATTACTGGTATGGCAGCTTCTATGGGATCTGTGTTACTCGGTGCTGGAACTAAGGGAAAAAGATATTCACTTAGATTTTCTAAGGTGATGCTACACCAATCTTCTGGTGGATTCCAGGGTAACATCCAGGATGCTAAGATTGACTTTCAGGAATGGGAGAAATATAACAAGATACTTTTTGACTTGCTTGGCGGATATTGTGATAAGGACCCTAAAGTTGTTGCTGAGGATTCATCAAGAGATTTTTGGATGGACGCTGAGGAAGCAGTTAAATATGGGATCATAGATGAGATAATAAAAAATAAAGGTAAATAAGCTCCCCCAGAAACTTTAAACGATGAGTGGTAAAAAAATAGCTTGGTTTGCTTCTTGGCCAGATACTGAGGATAAAGTAAGACAGATTACTGAAAATTCTGTTCTGCTGAAGAAAAATGGATGGGATGTTGGTCTGATTACACAGTATCCAAATCTTAATTCTATAGATTTTAGTCTGTTGGACCATGTGGTTTTTGATAATACCAACGAAATGCATTTTTCGGAATCCAAATATTTCGAGTTTGGGTTTAAAAGAATAATACCATCCTGCTCTGAAATGAGACAGGAATGCGGTGACATTACTTTCGTAGATAATAAGGTGAGGGCTCCTCACCTTTATTCCGTGTGTAGATTATATGCTATTTCCATGCACTTGAGCTTAGGTTTTGATTATAAAGTTTATGCTTATTTCGAATCTGATTTCAACGGGACTCAAATGTTGTGTGACAATCTTAATTTAGAGGCGGATGAGATTATGATGAATGAATTAAATTTTATTGGATTTGATACCTATAACCAAAATGGGTCAGTAAATGCCTGTCTTTTCTTAGGGAATCCTAAAATTTTATCTCACCATTTCCCTATTTTTTCTATCAAGACGCCACAGGATCATTATTTACATTACCAGAATCAAGGCGTCGAGGATTACCTCAAGAGGGCTTTTTTCAACGATAATAGATCTAAGATTTACCCGAAGGAGAAAGTCTTGGATTTTCTTGGCGAGTATGGGAAGGACTGGGACACATCACAAGCGGGTCTTAATTGGCTTGACTCTATAAGTCCAAGATCTCTGTCAAGCTTTACTACGAATGCACCGTTTTTACAAGCCAAGAAAAATGGGTATTCACTATTCTACCTATTTAAACAGGAGCTAATAAGTAAAGATGTTGATTTTTATGCAAAGGTAAGCTTAGTTTCAGATCAAAATGACAAGACTATCTTTGAAGAAAGGTTCACCTTGCCGATAAACCATTTTAGGTTCTACCCTGAATTTTTTACTGTAGATCTAAATGGATCTGGCTCAATTAGGGTTGAAACTACGACAACTTGCGATGGGATTACTATAAGTGAGAATTATCAAATTTCCCTTGAATTCCATGAGCTCGCTGGATATTATAGCATCAGACATATAGAATAGAATAAAAAATTATAGATGGCAACAAAGAAAAAGATAGTAGATACTAGCATTTTAAACAGTGACCAAAGGGCTGCTTTTGGGAAACTTGTTAGCTATGTTAGAAATCCAAAAGATCGCTCTGTGTTTGTTCTAAAAGGATGGGCTGGAACAGGTAAGACTTTTTGTGTTAGTCAGTTGATCAACTATCTTTTATTTGAGCTATATAGTGATAAGGACTGGTATAGAATAGCCGTAACTGGACCGACTAATAAATCCGTTAGAGTTATAAGAAAGACGTCTGATATCTATGACGCCAGAGTTTCCTTTCAAACAATACATAAGCTACTTGGATTAAAAGAAAGGATCACCAGAGATGGTAGACAGGAATTTGTAAAGGATCCTGGGTACAAACCCAACATCTCCAAAATTAAACTCCTGATTATCGACGAGGTATCTATGTTAAATGATGACCTCTTTGAAAAAGTTATCAAACACAGGGGCAAGATTAAGATTATTTGTATGGGGGATCCTGCCCAAATACCACCAGTTGGAAAGCCAGATTGCATACCATTTAGAGATGAGATAGCAGAGGAGTATAATATAAATACCGTGGAGCTTAAGACTATAATGAGGCAGAAGCTGGATAACCCAATAATAAGCTCTTCTGTAAAAATTAGGGAAAATGTTGGTAATAGAATAACCGGGATAATACCAGAAACCTCTATTAATAAAGACGGGGAGGGCATTGAATTTGTAAACATATACAATGCGGAGGAGAGAAAAAGCATACCGGACTTAGTTGGTAAGTATTTTAAAACCGACAAATTCAACGAGGATTCTGAGTATGCTAAGATTATTGCATGGAGAAATAAAACAGTCACCACCATGAATGGTCTTGTAAGGAGAGTTATACACGGTGAGGATAAGGTACATTCTAAAATACTCGTTGGCGAAAAACTAATAGCTAATAGCCCATATATTGTTATGGATTCTGTTGTCTTTAATACCAACGACGAATTTACTGTTGAATCATTTAAAGTTAAGGAAAAATCTGTTTCGGTGGAGGATTTTAAAACCAGCCTTAAGTATTATAAGACCAAAGTTTGGTTCTTAGACGATAATAACTCCAAGCACAGAGAGGACGTGAATATATTACACGAGGATAGTGAATATGACTTTAAGAGAGTTGCAAATATGCTGAAGAACACAGCTATTCAAAAAAAGGGAAAGGATAAGTCATGGATAGCTTATTATAATTTTCTAAGGATATTCGGTGACGTTTCTTATGCCTATTGTATAACAGCACACAAGTCACAGGGAAGCACATACAACATATCATTCGTAATGGAGGATGATATAGATATGAATTGGGATGTGGTCGAGAGAAACCGGATTAAGTACACAGCTTATACAAGAGCTAGTAAGAAGCTCTATGTCCTAAAAAAGATATAATCAACCAAAGCATTTTTTCGCAACGTAGATTAGACTTAATCTTGCATTATAATTAAATAGGGGTATAAACGAAACAAACAATAGAATTCGCAATACTACCTTTAAATATCAAGGGATGAAATTAGCAGATGCACTTCGCCAGGAAAACGTTACAACAGAGAATGGTATGGCAACTAGTTCAACTTCGTTAAACGCAGTTGTAGATTTATTCTTTAACATTGGAGCAATGAGGGGTCAAGATAAAGACCGCTTAATTAGCCAATTCTCATTAGCCTTTAATTTAGATCCAGTAAGATCAATGAAAGTTCTTTTTTGGGTAAGAGATATTAGAGGTGGTGCTGGAGAAAGACAAATATTTAGAGATATCATAGCTTACCTTGCAGAAAACCACGAAGAGGCTATTGCAATTAACATGCAACATATTCCAGAATTTGGTAGATGGGATGATCTATTAGCATTTGAAGGAACTAAGTTAGAGCGAATGGCATTTTCATTAATTCAAAAAGCACTTAGAGAAGGCGGAACACTTGCAAATAAATGGATGCCTCGTAAGGGTGCTACTGCAGCAAAGTTACGCAATTACATGGAAATGAGTCCTAAACAATATCGTAAGACATTAGTTGAAGGAACTCAAGTTGTTGAACAATTAATGTGTGCTAAGAGATGGGAAGATATTGATTTTTCTAAATTACCATCTGTTGCAAGTGCAAGATACCAAAAGGCATTCTGGAAAAACGCAAAAGAATCTTATGAAACTTACATAGGTAAGTTACAAAAAGGCGAAGCGACGATTAATGCTGGTGCAGTTTATCCTTATGATGTTACTAAGTCATTAGGTCGCGGAAACGCAGATGTTGCAATGGCACAGTGGGATGCTCTACCTAACTACTTAGAAGGGGCAACTGAAATGATCTTACCAATGGTAGATGTTTCCGGGTCTATGACATGCCCTGCAGGAAATAATCCAAACTTAACCTGTATGGATGTTGCAATTTCATTAGGTCTTTATATTAGTGAAAGAAATGAAGGTCCTTTTAAAGACTCATTCTTAACTTTTAGTGGAAAACCAGAGTTACAATACTTAAAGGGAAATCTAAAAGACAGATTCTTACAATTAAGTAGATCTGATTGGTCAATGAATACTAACATTGAAGCTGCGTTTAAACAAGTTTTAGATCAAGCAATAAAACACAATGTTGATGCTAGTGAAATGCCAGATAAAATCATGATACTATCTGATATGCAATTTGACCAAGCAACCAGGGTTGGTAGTGGTTGGGGTAGTAGGCATAGTAATGAACAGGAATGGAATCCAACTGCACAAAAGATGATTGAAAAAATGTATTCTGATGCAGGTTATAATTGTCCAAAGATTATTTATTGGAATCTTAACAGTAGACATGGAGATGTTCCAGTAAGTTTTGACAAACAGGGAACAGCACTAATTAGTGGATTCTCACCAGCTATTCTAACTTCTATTTTAGGAGGTGATGAATTTACTCCTGTTGCAATTATGGATAAAACAATAATGAACGAAAGATATAAAAACATAAAAGCCTAATATTATGCCGTACATAGATGTAAATGCAAGTATCGATCTTGATGATGTAATTAGTAATTTAAATCCGTGGCAAAAGGAGGAACTTTGTCAGAAGTTAATAGACGAAGGACATGGCCAAGATGTTGAAGATACCTCAGCATTAGAAGATTTACTTAAACCTTCAACATATACTGAAAGAGAATTGATTAATCTATTCAAACAAATGTGGGAGAACAGAATTCATATTGACCAGTCTAACGTCGAAGAAATTACTACGAATTTAAAAGCTAAAAATATTCTTTGATATATAAAACATAAAAATCTTATAAGGTTTCTTACAGCAAATTTACTTAAGCAATTATAACTCAAGCAAACAAAAAAGAAACCTGTTAAAGGAACGGTTCAGCAAACCTTAACTATACAGCTAAGAAAGACAGAAAGTTCATTATGCTTCGGCGAACTAGTCAAATGGAAGTCTAACCAGTATAAAAAATAGGACAACGTCAACTTCTCATTGTTGTGAAGAAACTTACATAGTCGAATAACAGTAGACCTGATTAAGTAGAAGCTAAGACGTAAAAAGAGATATAGTTGCAGAACTGAATAATACTAATCACGTTCCTGTTAAATACTAAACCAGACTTCGGTCTGGTTTTTTATGATCAATACTTGAAATGAATTTGTGAGTTCTCACAAATAAAATAAAATAAAAAAAAACAAATATGAAAAAACTAATAACATTAGCATTAATTATGTCGGCTATAGTATCATGCCGTAAAACCTCACCGATGGAGAGTTCTAAAGATACATTAAAGGTCGAAGAAAAGAATATGTCTGTAATATCCAAAAGAACCGCCACGTGGTGTGGACCATGTGGAAGCTCGGGTTTCCCTTTGTTCGAAAACCTAAAAACACAATACGGTAACGACGCAGTGTATATGGCATGGAAAGACGCATTTGTCAGCGAGAAAGGTTCACACTTATTCGACACAGTTGGTCCATCATTTAACTTAGGTAACTCCGTACCTACTTTCTTCGCTAACTTTCAAAAAGATTGGAATGATTCGATGGTAAAATCACATATTAATGCTGAGTATGTCATTGCTAACTCAAATTACGACATGTCTGTTGAAGGCCAAAAAGTTTATATTAAAACAACCACAAAATTCTTCACAGATGTTGAGGGTGAGTTTTATATCGCACCCTATATGATTGTTGATAATATTGTTGGATACCAAAATGGCCACCCTGATGAAAATAATACAGTTCACCACAATTACGTTGCAAGTATTGCAATACCTACAACAGCTAATGCTGATAGCGACTTTGGTTACCAAATAACAACAAAAGGTGCAGATAGAGGTTTCACAGTAAATCTTAATTTTGAAGCAAATAAAAACCCAACTTGGCAGACCAGGGATATATCTTTCGCATTAATAATCTTTAAGAAACAATCTTGGGGGTTAGAATTCATTAATGGATTTACTAAGTAATTAAGTGATCCGCATATTCGAAAAAGTTACAATAATCGATGAAACTTTAAGAGCGACCTGATATATAACAACCACAATCTTTAACAAGAATGAAACATTTAATTCAAATATCGTGCTTTTCTAATCTGGATAACCAATATCCAGCCGAGGAAAAACGAACTTTGGGTTTAGGTGGTAATTTCTAGTTAAAAGTCTTCATATATCTAAACCCAAATCCTTCAAAAGATTTGGGTTTTTTATTGACTTCATTTTTTTAGATACGAGCATTATATCTAAATTTACGATTGTAAATAAAAAAGGGGGCTGAATGGAATTGACAGGAGGCGAACGTTCTTTGAATTGCAGGCAGAGTTAGCATTGGAAACTCTTTAATAACCTATGTAAAACAACAAATGGCGAAAATCCATTTTTCGTTTTAGCAGGACTAGGTTCTGTTGAGACAGCTGAAGTTGCTCTTGCAGCCTAAGCACCGGGTGTCAACTACCTAGAAACAGAAAGTTGAATGTCCTGATCTTTTATTAGTAGAAGATTAGATCATGCGGGTCACAGGCCAGAGCCCGTATAAACAAATTCTGGGACCAGGTACTTTTGGATAGTTTGATTCCCACAAATATGAAACCTTCCTATTTTGTTAGTTTAGAAAAACTAAATAAGCCTGTGAATGAGATTCTCTGGGTGTGCTTAGCTGGACGCGGGTTCGAATCCCGCCAGCTCCACCACTCGTTGGGAAACGAAAAAATTGTTTATTTTCAATCCATGTTGGAAACACTTCCATCCTGGTGATGTAAAATGTAAATAATCAATAAGTTCTTTGACATATTGGAAATGCCTAGATGCCTATTTAGCTCAGCTGGTAGTGCTAATGTGGAACAAAACCGAATTTGGAGAGGTGGCAGAGTGGTCGAATGCACCAGTCTTGAAAACTGGCGTACTGCAAGGTACCGGGGGTTCGAATCCCTCCCTCTCCGCAAAAAAATCGTAGTACCGCAAGGGAACAATGTAGAAGGAACATCTACAGCAGGTTAAGCGATATCCTGTAAACTTGCCGATGTGGTGTAATTGGTAGCCACGCCAGACTTAGGATCTGGTGCTTAATCGCGTGGGGGTTCGAGTCCCTTCATCGGTACTAAATGGATGCTTACAGCAATTTAAGCAATAGATTTATAAACTATAAAGCAGCATCCAGTTTTTTTAATTTATGTAAAGTTTGGGCTTTTAGCTCAGTTGGTTAGAGCAACTGACTCATAATCAGTAGGTCGCAGGTTCGAGCCCTGCAAGGCCCACAAACTTTGCCCTTTCGTCTGATTGGCGGGACATTTGATCTTGGTTCCGCCAACGAACTTTTGTTCGAATCCAGCGGGGGCATTCTTAAATTTTGTCGAAGTAGCTCAGTGGTAGAGCAAGTCAGATAAAACTGACCGTGACGCGATAGGTTCGATTCCTGCCTTCGACTCTAAAAATAACATATGATACATTGTCTGACATACAAGAAAAAATTGATAATTCAGGGTACTATAAATATCAGGGGATAGCACCAGAAGGGTTTGTACTTATCCCAGAAGAAATAATATCAGATCTCCAAGATTTTGACAACTGGAAGGAATTTAAACTCCAGGGATATTCTTGGATAGAAGAGAGATCTAAAGAACATCTCAAGTAGATGTTTAATTCAAATGACATGAATGGAATGGAATAAATCTTTAGCTTATTACGAATCCCTAGAGAGCGTAATACAAAGTAGAAAGGAGCAAGCTAGAATTGTTTCCCAAATAATTGATGCTGACTCCCTGGGGAGAGTAGAAATTATTGAAACTGGAGCAAGCCAAAATTTGGACGATGGGTGCTTTGGACTTTTTTTTGCTCATCTAGCTAAAGAATATGGTGGAAAATTCTCATCTGTTGATATAGATGAAAACATATCACTTAGAAGTTCTGAAATCTATAAAGAGTATTTACCGTCTCTGTGTGTAGAGACTTTTATTATGGACTCTGTAGATTTCCTTAAGAATTATGATGGATCACCAACAATAGTTCACCTAGATTCTTGGGATTTGAATATTTATAATCCGGAACCCTCAATGCTTCATGGATTTTTAGAGTTTTTGGCAATTAAGGATAAAATGAAAAGTGGATCCTACATTGTGGTAGACGATAATTTCATGCAGGGAACCATTATTTACTGGAACAGTTTTTTGAACGGGGAATTGGTTAAAACTGATGAATATACGGTAAGACAGGAAATATTGGGAAAGGGATCTATGATTTATCACTACTGTAAAATGCCAGAATCCGAATGGGAGATATTAGGGGATCATTATGTCGATGGTCCAAATGTTAAACTGGTAATCCGGAAGAAATAGTAATATTTTTGCCGTGGTAGCTAGAAGTGTTATATAGTATTATGAAGGATTTCCATAAGTATTTTGAGCATATATTTTGTATAAACCTAGATAGAAGGCCAGATAAGTGGAAGGACTCACTTAATGAATTTGAAAAGTGGGGCATAAAGGATTTTGAGAGAATATCTGCATATGATGGAAAGAGACTGGACAAGGGACAATATGGAGTAAAGACATCCGAAGCAGGTTTAATTCTTACTAATATGGATATATTAAAATCGTCTATCGAAAGGGGTTTTGATAGTATATTAATACTGGAGGACGATTTTTATCTTACTGAAGGATTCCATCGGATTGATCAATTACTTTCGCAGGTACCCAAAGATTGGGACTTACTTTATTTCGGGGGAAATCACAATTCACATAAGGGAATTGTAAAGCCAATAAAGGTTGGTGAAAATTTAGTGAAAGTCCACCACACATTCGCAACCCATGCAGTTGCAGTGAATGGAAAGTTCTTTGGTGAGATGCTTAGAAAAATATCTTCTATATCTTCCCCTCTTGATGTGATGCTTACTGACCTTCAGAAAAAACACAACGCTTATTGTTTTTCTCCTCCTATAGCTAAGCAAAGAGCAGGATTTAGTGATATACAAATGAAAAATATGGATTATCACAGGTGGATTAAATAAAAATATTTTATTTGTGTGTAAGAAGGATTATTTACTATAAAAAATCAAGTTTTATTGGCTATTTCTGATTATATTTGAAATAAATCAGTAAAAGTGGAAATAAATTGTTCTTATGCACATATGGACAATGAAAATCCAAAAAAAATTAGATAGATAAAATAAATCCACACATTTAAAAAATGAATCCCAACATCAACTCCACAAAAAGAAAAAAAGAAAAAATCCAACCCCAGTTTGTACCAGACTATGATATGTTCAATCTGTATTACAAAGAAGTAAAAAGGTTTGATACAGTTAATAAAACAAGTATCAAAGAACCGGAGGACGATTTAGAATTTGACGGGTGGGAAAATAACGACGGTGATTTAATCCTCTTTATCTAGATAACTAAAAGAAATGATCTGAAAGCTCCTCTAATGGAGCTTTTTTTGTGTTTCGTTTTTTATAAACGGGAAACCAGGCTATATTTATAGTGTATAAAAGGGTATAAAAATAATATCATTTGGTTATGCAATTTAAAATAGCAGGTAAAAGAACTAGAAATAGGTTCTGGCAAAAAGTATTAAAAATAGCCCAGAGTAAGGTTAGAAAAAGTGAGGATAACGTAATAGACGTTAAATCAGTCTCATTCCCAAGCCCATACTGCATTTTGGTTCGCTATGATGTTCTAAATAAAAATGAAAAGTATGAGATCGTGATACAGGGAGATTATATCTCACAATATAAAGAATGGAGAGATATGGAAGAACCCCAATTCGGTTTGGACGAAAGGCAGACCGAGATTATCATAAGATCTAATCACACCAAAGCAAAAAAATTAGAGATATTTAGAAAATAGATCGCTGGTAATACCAATAAATTAAAGTCCCGTAGTTCAATGGATAGAATGGAAGTTTCCTAAACTTTTGATACAGGTTCGATCCCTGTCGGGACTACTAAAAAAATTATGACAAATAAAG
>ENA-OUOG01001472-OUOG01001472.1-marine-metagenome-genome-assembly--contig:-NODE-1472-length-27158-cov-5.384661_pt1 | contig 27158 bp, 11 predicted proteins | sample MGYA00248635_ERZ508505 | MGnify/ENA primary metagenome ERZ508505 (study PRJEB26176, sample SAMN06267871) | marine metagenome | isolation source: Saanich Inlet, British Columbia, Canada | place: Pacific...
CTTTCGAGACGAAGCGTTTTCCCGACGGAAAGACGAACGACGTCCACGAAAAAAAGCCTCGCGCGTACGCCACCGCGCGAGGCTTCCACGGCGACGCGTCCAGAACGCACGCGCGCGATGTGACGTTCGGCAAATCCGTGATTTGGTTCGGGTGTGACGTGCCTTCCCAAACGTACCCCAAAGGGCTGGTCTCGGCGTGCGGCGAGGCGGTGCAGGTGCGCGTGTACGACCGATCGGCGCCGCGCGAGGCGGAGCCGTTTGCGGCGCCGTCGGCGGACGCGGACGACGCGGCGGACGACTTGACGGCGTCGGACAAGTTGAACGTCACCGACGACAAGAGTGGCGAGAATGCTGAAAAAACCGAAACTGACGTCGGAACGGACGAAGAGACGGACGTTTCCGCCGCTCGCGAGGCGGAGAGACGCGCGTTACGGAGAGCGGCGTTTCCCGAAACAGACGCCGCGTACGGCTTTGCGTCTTTCGACGTTTCCCACCTGGCGCGCCGGTCAAACGCGCCGATCCAGCCGCGCGCCTTTGTTGCGATGGAGGCGCCGCTCGTGCCCTGCGCCATGTCCAGGTCCGGCGCCGCGAGCTGGCGCACGCGCCCCGGCCGGTTCGTCGAGGCGGGGTCCACCGTGACGCTCACGCTGGAGATGGCCGTGCCCCCGCGCGAGAGGGCGCCGCCCGAGGCGGAGGAGACGGAGGCGGCGGCGGAGGCGGCGGAGGGATCAAACGCGGGCGGCGCCGACGCGGAGCGTCTCGAGACGGACGGGGAACCGACGGCGTCGGGAACCGAACCTTCACCTTCTGATTCGGAGTCTCCGACGATACCACTCGACGTCTCCGGAGAGGAAACGGCTTTGCGTCAAGACACGTCTCTGGACATTGGTGGTCCTTTCGTGCGCGCGACGTGCACGTTTCCGAGCGCCGACGTCTCGTTCATGCGCGCCGTCGTCGCCGCGACGCGCGAGCAAAACGCCAAAGCGTTGAACGTCACCGACACACAAAAACAAAACGACGCGCGGCTTCGGTTTGAACTGGCGCGCGCGGAGGTGAGTCATGCGCAAGCGTGTGACCCTTCGTTTCACCTGGTCACCGGCTACCACCTCAACGACGGCGAGTTCCGGCAAATCACCGTCGAGGGCACGCCCGAGGCGGTCGCGCCGGTGGTCGCGCTCTTCGCGCGACGCCGCGGAGAAAACGCTTCCGAAAAAACAGACGGGACGACCGATCCGGGAAAAACGCGCGTCGTGATGGACTTCTCGGCGCGCTTCGCCGAACGCGCGTACCACCTCCCTTCCAAACGACCGAGAACGACGACCGAGAACGACGAGAATAACGAACAAAAAACCTTCGCGGGCGATTTCTTCTTCGCGCACGGTGTGCGTCTGCGCGACTCGCTGGCGAACATCGTCGCCGAGCCGGGGACGCACGTGGGCGACCGCGTCGCGCGCGAGGCGCGCGAAGGCGTTCGACGCGTGCGCGCGCTCGCCGAAAAAGGAACGCGCGCGCGCCGCGCGACGGAATCGAACCTCTACCCCGAAACTGAGCACCTCCGCGCGCTGGACCGCGCGTTCGGCGTCGCGCTGCGTGCGGAGGACGTGTGCGCGGACGACGTCGGCGAGAAAACGCGAACGACGTCGCGTCTCGAAATGTCTAATCACCCGTCGCTGGACGACGTGATAGGCGGCGACGAAAAAAACGAGAGGGACGAGCCTTCCTCGTCGCTCGCGCCGCCGTCGGCGTCGATTCGGGTCAAGAAACACCCTCCTCTGACGATCGAGAACTCCGCGTACCTGGCGAGCCTGGCGCGCAAGCGTTTGTACCGCAACGCGCGCGACATAAACGCGGAGGTGCACCAGTCCACCATCGACCGCTTCTCTCGTACGAAAGGCGTTTTAAAGCGCGAGGCGTGGGCGGAGTGGAACGTGCGGCGGCCGCCGCGCGACGCGTACGAGTCGGAACTGGAGACGGCGCGACGACACGCCACGGCGTCGACGAAACCCGTACCTCCCCCCACCCCTAAGTGGGGGAAAACGCACGACGCGCCGTTCACGTGGCCCACAGCGCACGACGCCGCGACACGCCGCGTGCCCAAAGCGAAGCGCCTGCCGCAGAGCCGTGTGGAAGAGCTCGCGCAGCCCTGGGAAGAGCCCGCCGGCGATCACTTCCCCACGAAGTATTTCGCGAGCTCGTTTTTCCCGGGGGGTACGCTGGACCTGACCAAGTCGCGGAGCTCGGAGAGGCGAGGCGGTGAGGTGCTCGTGTTCCCCAAGCCCTTCGAGGCGCGCGTGCGGAACGAAAGCAGAATCGGCGTTTTCGACGCGAACGCGCGCGAGCGCGCGCTGTGGGAGAACCCCGAGGAGTCTGCGCGGCGCGAGGCGCGGCGCGCGCGGGAGGAAAAAACGCGAACCGGTTCGCGTAAAAATACGCACGCGCCGTGGCGCGACGCGACCGCGCCTCGTCTGAAGGCACCCGCGCAGACCGATAAGACGCGCGGCGTGTTACGCGACCCCCCGAAGAAGAAAGCGCTCGTGGGGAAGTACGTCAAGGGTGCGGCGGAGGCGCCACCGCACTCCATGTTCCTGGAAGAGCCGCCCGCCGATCTCAACGGGCTGTCGCTCGACGAGACGTTTTCGCGAAGTCTGAGAAGAGGCGCAATGGACGCGTGTGAATTTCTCAAGGGCTCGACGCGCCGGACGGACCCCTCCACGTTCGTCGCCGGGAAGGACTTCGTGCGGCACAACGTCGGAAACAAAAGTCTGAGCCACACCGGTCGGTCCGCGGGTGTGGGGGAGGTGGCGCCGCCGAGGACCAGGGCGCAGAGACGCGCGTAGGTAGACTCTAGTAGGAAGTCGTCGCGGTTGAAGTCGCGCACACACAACAACCGTTTTTTTCATCCCGAACGCGTCGCTCGTGCGTTTCTTTTTCGTACCCCTTCTTGAAAGGGTCGACGGCACGAAATCTCGCATTCCGTCCAGACGCCGAGAGGGTCCCCGGACGCGGCACGGAGGCGTGAGGGCCCCGGGCGTGCTGTCGACATGGCATCGGACGATATCGCTCGGGATCCTCTCCCCGAGCCCGGATCGGAAGCCTCCACGGCGGCGGAGGGCGAGGGCGACGCGCGGTCCGCCTCGGACGCGACGATTCTTCTGACGAGGCGCCTGCGCGTCGCGGAGACCACCGTGGAGGCGCTCGAGACGGCGCTGGCGCGCAAGGAACAGCTCCTCGGCGAGGCGGCGGAACGTGAGCGCGCGCTCCGCGCCGCGCTCGAAGCCGCGCGTCTCGAACCCGGCGCCTTCCCGGGCCCTTCCGGGTCGGGACCCTCGGCGTCGGGATCCGCGGGTGCCGACGCATCCGCCGAGACGGAGCACGCCAAAGCCGCGGACGCGTGGCGCGAGCGCGCGCTCGCCGCCGAGTCCGCACGCGAGACCGCGGCGCACGCAGCAGAACGTCTCGGCGACGAGAACGCGGCGTTGCGCGCGATCCTCGAGAGGGCGCGCGACGCGGAGACCGCGGGGACGCGGGACGACGACGACGACGACGACGACGAGAGACGAAAACGAAAAAAAGAAACGACGCTCGGTTTGGAACTCCGCGCCGCCGTCGCCGAGGGCGCGGCGGCGTCGTCGCGCGCGCGCGCTTTGGAAGCCGAGTCCGCGCTCGGGGCGTGGCAGGCGCACGCGCGCGAGCTGACATCGAGGCTGGAGCGTTGGGAGCGTCGTCGATTGGCGCGGGATGACGCATGTTTAAAGAACGAGGAAAGTTGCAAAGAGGAGGACGAGGCGAGCGCGAACTCCGCTTTGGCGGCGACGGTGGCGTCGCTCGCCGAGCGAGTAGAGGAGACGGAACGGCTTCTGGCGGCTTCGCTTCCCGTCAACCGCGGCGAACGCGAAGGACGCGAGTCAGTGCATGATGATCCGCGCGATCGACCGAAATTAATCGGCGCGATCGACCGTGACGAAACCGAGGAAGCGGCGAAAGAGGCTGTGACGCCCGAGACGCGCCGCGCGCGCGCCGAGGCGGCGGCGGCGCAGCTGGAGCGGAGCCGCGTCGCGCTCCGCCGAAACGAGCGCGGAGGGGCGATTGAAACGGACGGCGGAGGCGGTTTTCTCGTCGGCGCCGCCGCGGACGCCGCGAGCTCCGCTTTGGCGAAGGCGCTTTGGAACGCGCGGCGCGTGGCGGAGACGGCAGAGCAGAGAGGCGCGTCCGGCGCGGCAGCGCTGGAGCGCGCGCGGGTTTTGGAGAGGGCCGCCGCGGCCAAGTTGGCCCGCGTCGAGGTCGGCGCGCCGTGACCGGAACGTAGTAGTCTACGTACGTATCGATTACGGAACGACGACGCTTTTTTCTGTCGGTAATTTTCCCAGACACAAATCAGCGACACACATCGTGCCTCGTTCAGACCTCCGGGGCGCGCGTGGGCCGCCATGTCGGGGATGCGCATCACCCTCCAGCGGCTGGGGACGCCGACCGAGGGGACGGGCGTCGAGGGCGCCGCCGCGACTGGAGAGGTGGTCGCATGGAGGGACGGAGACCCCGCCCCGGTCGATCCCGCAGTCGGCACCTCCGACGACTCCGGCGCGCCGCAGCCGCCGCGCGACTCGTCCGCGGGTCTGGCTCCGGCCCCGGACCACCCGCGCGTCTCCTCGCGCGGCGCCGGTCCCGACACCGTTCGCCTCGTGGTCATCGTGCCCTTTCGCGAGGACGGGAGCGGTCGCGAGTCCCAGCTCCGCGCGCTCCTCGCGCGGCTCAACGCGATGTTCCTCCCGGGCGAGTGCCTCGTGGTGGTCGCCGAGCAAAGCGACGACGGCCGAAAGTTCAATCGCGGCCAGCTGCTGAACGCCGCGTTCGCGCACGTGCGCGAGACACACGGCTCCGACACGCTGGACGCGCACACAACCCTATACTGCTTCCACGACTGCGACATGCTCCCCGACAAATCGCTCGCGCCGCACTACCTGCGCGGTCCCCCGGTCGCGACGCGGGCGGCGGGGACGAGCCTCGTCCCGGCGGATGAAAAAAGAAAAGAAAACGCCGACGCGTCCGCTCTCGTCGTCCGCGGCTTCGTTCGCGTGCTTTGCGCGGACGGTGGCCGGTACGACGCGGACGCGTGTTTCGGGGGCGTGACCATCTACGACAAGGTGGGTTTCGAGGCGACGAACGGGTACCCGAACGGGTTCTGGGGCTGGGGGGGGGAGGATAACGCGCAGTTCCTGCGCTGCGCGCGCGCGGGCCTGGCGCTCGAGCGCGTGCGCGGCTGTCCCTTTCACGACCTCGAGGGCGTAGAGACGGTGACGGAGAAGCTGGCGCGCCTCGACGCCGCACAAGCGCGGTGCGCGTCGAAGGAGAAGAAACGGCTGCTCAGGGAAAACGCCAGGGGCTGGGAAAACGACGGGCTGAAATCCGTGGCGTACGACGCGACGAGTTGCGCGACGGTCGCCGACGTGGCGACGAACGACTCGAACGACTCGGACGAGCCGTCGCTCCGATTGAGCCGGTTCGCGTTCCGCCTGCGCGCGGCCATCAAAGACGAGGTGGTGTGTCACGAGTGCGGCGAGCGCAAAGGGCCTTCGGGGTTCGCCAGCAACCAGCACAAGCGCGCGATGTTCTACGCTGCGAGGGACGGGAAAAACCGAAGCCTTCCCTTTGAGAAAAACGAGAAGACCGGGACCGAGAACGACGGATGGACCCCCTCGAACGAAAACGAAAACGCGAACGTTCCGGAACGACAAACGCGCGAGTCGTTTTGGCGCGAGCGCAACGCCGTCGCGCGGCTGTGCCACTGGGACGAGAGGGGGATCGAGGCGAATGTTTCGCGAAAGGCGTCTCCGTGCGAAGGCGCGCGTTCGTCGCGCGTCCGATCGGACGGCGGCGAAATAAAACCGTCGCAGGACGAGAAGCTCGTCGAGAAGAAGAAGGATGTCAAGTTCGTCGCGCGATGTTTGGCGTGCGTCGCGAAAGACCCGGAAGTGTCGGCGTATCGGCGGCGCGCCGAGCGCAACGACGCGGACGCTTCGAGGACGACGTGCGTTCGTTGCGGAGTGCGCTTCGAGAAGCGGAACAAGCTGTTCGAGCACCTCAAGGCGTCTCCGTGCGGCGTGCAGGACGGGGAGGTCATCGAGGGGCACGTCTCGACGCGCGGCTGACGGACGGCGTGTTTTGTGAGAGGCGTAAAAAACCGTTTTGATCTTTTTGACAAGACGGAAGACGTCGTCGAATTTTTGAAGCCCGTCGTCTCGAAAAAGTGGTAACAACATCACTCCCTCGTGCGCGCGAAGTCGGCAGCATGTCCGCGCCGTCTTCCCCCTCGCCGCCGTCGCAGCGGCACCCCGTGGCGTCGTTCTGCCACGTCGCGTTCAAGCTCGCCGCGCTGGTGACGTACGTGACGTGCGAGTGGTTCGAGACGCACTTCGTGCTCAACTTCGTGACGTGCGTGCTGCTCCTGGCGGGGGACTTCTGGGTCACGAAGAACGTCAGCGGGCGCCTGCTGGTGGGCCTGCGGTACTGGAACGAGATCGACGACGCGGGCGTGTCGACGTGGCGGTTTGAGTCGCGGGACGCGGAGGGCATGAAGCTGGTGGACGCGAGCGAGAGTACGCTGTTCTGGTACTCGCTGTACCTGTCCCCGATAGCGTGGGTCGCGCTCGCGGCGATCGCGCTCGCCAGGCTCAACCTGGAGTATTTTCTCATCTGCGTCGTGGCGACGGTGCTGGGCGCGGCGAACGTCGTGGGGTACACCAAGTGCTCCAAGGACGCGCAGGCCAACATCTCGAACTTCGCGCGGACCACGCTGGTGAACTCGGTGATTCACAGGTTCGTGTAGCTCTCTCCGGGCGGATCGACGCGCGTAGCTAGCATTGGTAGGCAAAAAAGTCATAAACGGCGGGTGAGACGAAAACGTCCCGGAGCGCGTTTTCCGTAGTTAAAATACTTCTCATAGATACACACGCCTCATCTCTCCTCACGCGCCCAGGGTCTCCCTGAGGAACGCCGCGACGGTCACGAAGGACTCGAACTCCGTCCTCGGCTTGACGAGTCCGTGCGCGTCCTCGGGGAAGACGCGCACGTGGCACGTCCCGCCGGCGGCGCGCAGAGCGGCGGCGTAGCGCAACCCGTTGGTGGGCGGAACGCGTTTGTCCACCGCGCCGATGAGCATCATCACCGGTTTCCCTTTCCTCGCAACCTCTTCCACGTGCGCGATGGGACTCTTCGAGCGCATGTGTTTCAGCACATCGATGGACGGATCGTCCGTGTACGCGTCGATGCCCAGCGTCTCCACGAAGCACCAGTCGGGAATGTCCGTGCTCGCCGTCATCGCGCCGATGTCCGTCACCGGGTTGCGAAGCACGGCGCACTTGAAGTCCACGCCGAACGTCTCGAGCACAGCCTTCTGACCGACCAGGTGCCCGCCCAGGAAGCCCCCGTGCGACCCGCCCACCACGCACACGCGATCCGGGTCGCATATGCCGTCGTTTATGCACCGCCGCGCAATCGCGGAGCAGTCCATGACGTCGCGCACGCCCGCGCCGCCGCCCGCGCCGCCCACCAGGCTCTGCAGCGCCGACTCGCCGTACCCGGTGCTCCCGCGGTAGTTGCAGTACGCCACGGCGTACCCGAGGCTGGCGAGGTACGCCACCGAGGTGACGTACATCGCCGTGCACGCGCCGTGCGGGCCCCCGTGCGGAAGTATAATCAGAGGCGGCTTTTTGTCGTCGGTATCCGTCGAAGTCGGAGACGTATCGTCTCGTTTAACGCGGACCACGATGGACTGCACGACGGTCGCGTCTCCAAACGCGTCGAGATCTTCGTCGGCGTCCGCCGACGTCAGCAGGTACGCGCCGTCCGAAACGGAGCGGCTCACGTCCTGCGCGAAGTACTCGAGTTTCTCCAGCGCCGCCGCCGCCCGCCGCGCCGCGGGAGACGCCACCGAGCGCGTCACGGCGTGCCACCCCGCGAACGAAGCTCTTGTCTCGAGACTCGACTCGCCGATGAAACACACGCGCGCCTCGGGGGGCGAGCCCGGGTCGGACCGCACCGCCGCCACGACGCCGCGCTTGACATCCGCCAGAGCCCAGCTCCCGCCGGGCTCCAAAAAGGGTTTTCGTTTTTCGTTCGTCGAAATCGCTTTTTCTTCGTCTCCCTTTCGTGATCCTGAACCCCCGATCCAGTCCCCCTCCCCCTCCGCCGCGGGGGGCGTCAGCCGCGTGACCTCGCCGCTGTTAACGTCGACACGCACGATGGCCTCGCCCGCGCCCCACGTGGTCTGCACAACGAGCGCGTCGTTCCCGAGCCAAGGGTCGGCGACGAGCGGCGCCGACGCGTATAAACCGGGAAACGCGCCGCGTTTTTTTTTCGTTTCGACGCCCAGGACGTCTCGTGACGGCTTTCCCTCCTTCGTCCAGTCCATGACGCGCAGCGCGCACGTCGCGGCGTGCGCGCCGGTAACCACCGCGCGCTCGTGCGAGACGTACGCCAGGTTTTTGCCGTCGGGCGAGAAGCGCGGCCACAGCGCGGAAGGGACGTCCTTCGTGAGTAAGACGGCGGATTTTGTGTCGTCCGCGTTTATCTCAGTCTCCGCGCGTTCCGGAAGCGGCGCTGATACCAAAAACAGAGCGCTGGGCCTGTTGAAGCAGAACACTAAACCGAGGCGTCTGGACGTGCTTTTGAAGTTCTTGATGTCCCCGAGCCACGCCGCGCAGACGATCTGGTCGGACTCTTTGCCAAACGACGCGGGCGCCCACGCCGGGCCGGAGGCGACGACGGCGTCGCCGGGCAAGCCCTTTGGTTCCGTTACGGAACACGACTCAAGCTCCAGCACGTACAAAGAAGGTTTGATCTTCCCCACGAGCTGCTCACCCCAGTCCTCGCGCCACTCGCCGCGACCGCGCCACCCGCGTCTTTTTGTTGAGGTATCGTTTTGGTCTTCCGAAACAGTTTCTTCCGTTTCTTTTGTATCCTCCTCGCCATCCTCCGGAAGCGGAAGCTTCTTCGCCTTCGTCTTCGCGTCGCTCGTCACGCCCATCCCCCACTCCGGCGTTCGGTCCTCAGACTCGGGCGCCTCGGCGACGTACGCGACGCGCGTCTCTTTTACGCTCCAGCTCACGCCTCCGAACGTGCCGTCCACACACAAAGAGCCGTGCGTGGAGGGGGGAACCAGCGTCTCCGAAACGAGCGCGCCTTCTTCCCAAACCTCAAACGCGATCCCAGATCCGCGATCGCCGCCGGCCAACTTCGCGTCGCGCGCCACGAGTCTTTTCCGCCCGCTCGGCGAGACGCTCGAAAGCAACACGCCCCTTTCTTCCATACCGAAACTCGGGTGGCGCAGCGAAACGACAGGTTTCTCATCGTTTGTTTGTTCTGAAGTGAGCGAATTGGGAAGAGGCACGGCGGCGACGGAGCGCCGTAGGCCGTCCGACGCCAGATCCCGCTGCGCGGTGGTGACGTACAGCGTCAGCGTGTCGTTTTCGGGGTCGGGCACGAGCGTCGCGCCCGCCACGAAGGGGATCGCGGTGAAGGACTCGAACAGGGACGTCTCGTGCGCCACGGCGGCGGAGGCGTCGGACGACGCGCGCGCGGCGGTCGCCTCCATCGGTCGCGCGACGAAGCGGCGCGGGAGGCGACGCGCGCGAGAGGGTGCCCTTTCTCGGACGTCGCCGACGCCGAGAACGCCGCGAGACGCGAGGCCGGACGCCGAGGGGGCTCGGCCGCCGGGAGAGGAGTTCGCGACCGGGGAGGCGGACGACGCGAGTGTGCGCGAGGCGTGCGTGCTCGCGGGGGCGAGGCTCGGGAGCATCCCACAGGTCCGGCCGTGTGCGCGACGCGAAGTGAGTCGATGCGCGATGGAGGTAGGTTTCGGACGACGCGCTTTTCATTGCTCACTCGAGCGATCGAAACGCACGTCCCGGACAACGGACACGTTTACCCTTCGTTTCTGGGTTCGTGCTCGACCAACCCGAATGCGCGAAACGTGAAAACGTGAAAAACGATTGGCCGAGCCGCGGTTCAGTCGTGGCGTGAGACTAAATGCTCATACGGAACCGATTTTCGCGACCGCTCGGCGACTCGAGCGCTCGCGTTGATCATCGCGACGCGACTCGCGCACCCGTCACTTTCGAGTACACACACGCACAAACTCAAACATGTCTGGACGTGGTAAGGGTAAGACCGGCAAGAAGGCTGTCAGCCGCTCCGCCAAGGCGGGCCTCCAGTTCCCCGTCGGCCGCGTCGCGCGCTACCTCAAGGCCGGCAAGTACGCCACCCGCGTCGGCGCCGGTGCCCCCGTGTACCTCGCCGCGGTCCTCGAGTACCTCGCCGCCGAGGTTCTTGAGCTCGCCGGCAACGCCTCCCGCGACAACAAGAAGACCCGCATCGTGCCCCGCCACATCCAGCTGGCCATCCGCAACGACGAGGAGCTCTCCAAGCTGCTGGGCACCGTCACCATCGCCTCCGGTGGTGTCCTCCCCAACATCCACTCCGTGCTGCTCCCCCGCAAGGGCGCCAAGGGCAAGTCCGGCTCCGCCTCCCAGGAGTACTAAGCGACGTCATCCTCAAGTCTTGAGAGACGCGCGCGGCGACGCCGCACACACCACTACTTCAATGGTGATAAGTAATCACCACCACACGAAACAAGAACCAAGGACACGCACCCGTCAGATCGTCCGCCTCGCCTCGACCGCTCGGAAGCCCGAACCCCGCGTCTCCACGTCCGAGAGAACGATCGGATCAGATCGAGATCTCGGAAGACCAGACGAACCGTTCGGCGGCTGTCCCGCGGATGTTTGAATTTCCGCAGCCGGGCGGGTCGGTGCGGGGCCATGCTCGGGCTCGTGCACGATCCGAAGCTCGCGTGTCGCGCGTGCTCGATACCGATACCCTCGAACGAGCCCGATCAGGCGGTCTCGCGTCCCGAGAATCGGTCAGCGCGACCCGTTGGCCTCCGTCCCCGGCGACGCGAAGACGACTGTTCCCCTTTCATTTTTGAATCCCGCGCCGCCGCGCCGCGCGCGCGCGACAGGCGCGCGGGGGCGCGGGACGACCCGAAAAACATGCGATCTAGCATTGTCGCGCACGCGGAATCGACGCGTGACCGACGCGCCCCGCGATGACAATCGGGAGGGACCGCGCGATGCCCCCCGTCGCGGCGTCGCGGGCCGGATTTTTTATCTCGCGATCGGTTTCATTTTACGCATCACAGACTGGTCTCGTCGCACTTCGCGCTCGCGGATGATCCGCCTACCGGCCGTCGTCCCCCAGCAGCTGGTCCAGCGGGAACGCCGTCCTCTGCATGTACTCCACCTTGCGGCGCTTGACCGGCCTCGCGACGCCCAGGAACTCCAGCTCGGCGGCGGCGCGCGTGAACCGCGCCTGGAGTTCCCACAGTTTCCGCTTCTCCAGCGAAAACGTCTCCTTGCCGTTTCGCCTCGGCTCGCCGGCGTCCTCGCCCTCGTCGTCGTCGTCGTCGCGAAGCTCGTCCGCCGGCGCCTCCGGAGGCGGGCCCCGCCGCGCGTTCGAGCGATTTTTCTTCGCCTTCGTCCCGAGGGACCCCGCGTGCATCTCGCAGAACGCGCGGAACCACTCGTGCACGTTGGCGGCGTCGCCCGCATCCTGCAGAAGCGTGTACGCGGCGCAGCAGTCGGGCAAAGTCGCGCTCGCGCCTCCTCCCGGCGGGCAGCAGCCGCACTTCAAGAACGGCTGCGGGTGGGCCATCTGCTGCTCGAGCACCAGCCGCGGCGCCGCCTGCACGGCCTCGCGCAGACGCGACGTGGAAGTCACGCAGAACAGCTCCATGCCGGGGAGCGAGCAGGGAGGACCAGACGCGTGCGCGGACGCCACCGCTTTAAGAAACGCGCACGCCGCGCGACGCGCCGCGCGCGAAAATTCCATCTCCGGAGACGACGGCGCCGTCGTCTCGGTCGCGTCGCTGTTGTCGCCCGCGGTTCGTCGGTCTCTGTCCTTCTCTGAAACACGGACGTCGCGACTCGACACGTCGCGATCCTCGCGCCGGCGCTTGCCGCGCGCCGCCGCCGCGAGCTCGAGCGCGCGCGCGCGTTCGGGGCCCGCGCGCCGGCGCGCCACCAGCGCCGCCGCAACCGCGCGCGCGCCGTCGGGGCTGGTGAGATCGACAACGGGTTCCGCGACGGCGTTTATAGGGGCGTCCGCGTCCACGGCCGCGGGCGTTCTCTCGCCTCTCGCGGGCGTCGAGACCCTGGCGCTGGCGCGGCGCCGCGCGCGCGAGGACGGTGGCCTCGGCGAGACGACGGATTCCGCGTTTTTGTTTTTTTTCGCCGCCGCGGGCGTCGCCGCGAATAGCTCGGGGTCCTCGCCCAAAACGCCTTCCTCGGCGACGTGAACCGCTTTCTCGTCCTCCGCCACGTCTCGCGCCGCCGCGTCTTTCTCGCGTTCGGGATGCTCTTCGGGATCTTGTTCGGGATCCCGATCCCGATCCCGATCCGCGTCGCCGTCGGCGGCGGCGGGACCCGGGGTCGCCGCGGCGAGCGCGTCGTCGCAGAGCGCGGCGATCTTTTTTAAGTCTCCGCCGCGCTCGCCGAAAATCGTCGGCTCGAGCGCGCAAAGCCGCGCCCAGCGCCGGCAAAGAGCTCTTACACGAAAAACGCTCGTGTCATCCCGCTCGAGCCTCGCGCATATGAGACGAAGCAACGATTGACCCTGCGCGCTTTCGTCCGTCGTCCAAAACTTCGCCGAGCTCGCGTCGACGAATAACTCAGAGAGCTCGCCCTTCTGCACGCCGCACGCCGCCGCCGCCGCCGACACGCACCGCAACGCCAAGCCCCATCTTTTGCGTTTGGGGAACGCGTCGCGCAGCGCGCGCGTCACCTCCTCCCGGGACCCCAGGCCGAGGTGCTTCTTCGCCCACTGCAGGGACTTGGGCGTCAGCCAGGTGTCCGCCGCGGACTCGGCCGCCGCCGACGCCGCGCGCGACGCAGCCGCCGCGACGCGCGCCGAGCGCGCGGCGAGCGCGTCGACGACGGCGGCGTCCGCCGCGGAATCCGCCGCGTTTATCGCTTCGTCGTCGCGCGCGACGTCGCGCGCGACGTCCTCCAGGCAGAACAGCGCTTCTTCCGCGGAATCGGATTCCTTCCCGGAATCGAACTTTAACCCGTCGGGGTCCCGATCCCGATCCCGATCCCGACGTTCGTGGACGTGGTCGTGGACCAAAGCTTTTCGGTGCTCGGCGCGCTCGGCGCGCTCCGCCTCCGCCGCCGCCTCCGCCGCCGCCGCCGCCGCCGGCGCCGCGGCGGCGAGCGGCTGGTACATGAAGTGCTCCAGGGTGAGCAGGTGCACGGCTCGTCTCGCGGCGGAGAGCGAGAAGTCGTGTTCCTTGAATCGCGTCGCGAGGAGCTCCAGCGCGGCGTTGGACAGCGCGGGCACCAACCCCGGGTCCATCAGCACGCGGGTCTGCACGGCGGCCATGACGTTTTTGGGCGAGTACAGTTTGAACGCGCGCGCGTCGAGGCGCGCCGCCGTGGCGGCCGGGAGCATGCCGTGCACCGTGTTCGCGGACGTCGCGACGCCCAGGAGCACGGTGACCGGGAGCTCATCGGACGCGTCGCTCAGCGCCAGAAGCAGGTCACCCAGAACGCGCGCGTCGAAGCCCTCGGTGTCCTCCACGACGATCGCCACCGGCGCGGGGGGCGAGAGTCGCGACGAGCCGCGACCATCGCCCGACCGCTCGCCAGCCGCCAAAACAACCGCCGCGCTTCCGTTACCGTCTAAACGGACGCCCGCCGAGTCGTCGAGCGCATCGCTTCGAGCGTTCGCGTCGCGTTTGTCAACCTCCGGCGTCGTCGGGACTGCCACCGAATGCACGTGGTTTACGTGCGGAGGTCCTCTCGGGAAAAGATCGGTGACCTCGCGGTACCACCGCTTGAGATGCCTCGCGCTGCGCCCGGAGACGCGCAGGTGCGACGACGCGCCGGCGGCGTCGCGCGCGGCGCCGGCGCGGAGTTGCTCGAGTATGCGCCGGATCGCCACGCCCAGCCCTCCGCCCGCGCTCCCTCCCGATGCGCTCCCCACGTACGCGGCCGCGGCGCCGGCGTCCTCGCCCCCGCCCCCGCCCCCTTCGCGCGCGTCCGCGGCGGCGACGGCGGCGGCGGCGGCGGCGGCGCCCCCCCCTCGGGCTTTCAGATCGCGCGATCGCAGAAGCGCGGTGTGACACCCCACCCGTCTGAGGTGCGCGGTGAGCTTGGAGAAGGTCTCCTCGTGGTCGTCCGAGTTGACCCCGCCGGCCAGCACCAGGCCGACGGGAATGCGCTGCGCGGCGTGCTGCGGGAGCGTCCCGTGGTTCGCCGCCACCAGCGCCTGTCTCCTCTCGAACCCTCCCCGCACGAACCCCGTAAGTTTTTCAAACGCATCCTGGTTCGCCTCCCGCAGCACGCTCTCGATGTGCGCGTCCGTGTCCCGCCAGCACCGCAGGTACGCGTCCCGCCGCGCCTCCATGCCCTCGTGCGTCTCGTCGGGCACCAGCGGGAAGAAACTCTTGCGCGCGGTCACGCGCTTGCTCACCGCGGGCGCCTTGCGAAGCACGAAGACGCCCTGGGACACGGAGTCGGCGAACGCCGATCCGTCGCCTCTCGGATCGGACGATGTCCACCCGCCCGCGCCCTTGCGGGACGACATCGCGTCCGAGCCGTGTCGCGGGCCGACCTCCGCGCGCGCACAAAGAGGCGATGCGTCCGACCGGTGGCTGCCTGCCTCGGCGCGGGACGGACTGAGCGTCGCGGCGAACCTCGCGACGAAGGGAGACGGCACGCGAACGTGGCAGTTCAAGTTCCGGCATCTCGGAAAGGCGCCAAGCAGAGCGCGCGAATTTCGGAGCCAGATGCACCCATCCGTTCAACAAAAAGCGCTTCTTTGGGTGTTTTTGACCGACTTCTTTTGGTCGGTCAAAAAATCTATGACAAAGATTGGTCGGTCAAAAAAATCTATGAACGGATCGATGACCTGTCAGTTTGACCGGAAAGGACAAATAAAGTAAACCAATAAAGTTTTTTAGATTGTCTTATCGAGAGATTTTTTTTGTAGACTTGGCATTTATACACGCTTCTCGAAGCCTCTCGGCACACTCTACCCCGCGCAGAGCGGCGGGGTCGAGACGGCGTCCCGACCCCCGCGCGCGCTTTGTCGAGCGCCGAAGGGCTCAGGCTCGGTCGCACGCGTCGTCGCACGAGGTTTCGCGCGCCCCCATCCGCGGCCTCGAACTTTTTTCGGCTTCGGTCGAATCGAAGCGTCGCTTTTGTCGTTCCTGACCGACTCGACCGACTCGAGCGCGTCCGACCATGGGTGCGTGCGCCTCCGCGCCGCGGGACCCCCCCCCCGAGGCGCCCGAGGACGCGCCTCACCCCGCTCCGTCCTCCCGGGCGGAGGCGACGGCCGCGGGCTCCCCGGTGGACCCGAAGGCTGGTCGCTCCCTCCGACGCGGATCTGATTCGCGAGATTTCGACGCGCGCGGCTCCGTAAAGGACCGGACCGAGAATCCGTCGGTCACTCGCGCGCGTCGCGCCACGTCTCGCGTGAGCGTTTCGGTTGTCACCGACGGCGAAAAGAACGGAAAGAAACCGAAACCGAAACCGACGCCGCGACGCGAGGACTCCGCGTTCGAGATGCCGCCGCCGAAGACAGCATCGCGCACATCGCATCGCTCTTGGCCCACCTGGCTCGTCGCGCACGCGGGCGACGCCCTGCGTTCGCTCGACGGGCCAAGAGACCTGGCGTCGTTTCGAAAAATAAAGCAGGTGGGTTTAGGCACGTACGGCGCCGTGTACGCGTGCGTGGATGAACGCGACGGTCGACGCGTCGCGTTGAAGAAAATCAAACCGGCGTCCTTCGCGTCGTTCGAGGCGTGCGCGTTCGCGGCGCGCGAGATTTCGATTCTGCTCAGGCTGCGCCACCACGCGCACGCCGTGCGCCTGCTGGACATCGCCGTGGACTTTGGCGGAAGAGAATGGAAAAGCACAGACGACGCGTCGGTTTTCCTCGTGCTCGAGTACCTCGAGCACGACATCGCGGGTCTGACCGCGTGCACCGAGCTTGGTGGCTTGCGCCTGGGGCAGGTCAAGCGTCTGGCCTGGCAGCTGTTCACCGCGCTGGAGCAGAGCCACGCGGACGGGATCCTGCACCGGGACGTCAAGGGGAGCAACCTGCTGGTGGACGCCACCGGGAACCTGAAGCTCGCGGACTGGGGCCTCGCCGTGGACCTTCTCACGAAACGAAAAAAAGCCGCCGGCGAGCGCGACGCGGCGCTGACGCCCACGGTGGTGACGCTGTGGTACCGCCCACCGGAGCTGCTGATGGGCGCGACGGCGTACGACGGGCGCGTGGACGTGTGGTCCGCGGGGTGTCTTCTCGCCGAGCTCATTAACGGCGAGCCCGTGTTCCCGGGGCGCGACGAGACGGAACAGGCGCGCATGATTGTCGCGGCGTGCGATTCCGCGGCGGACGCCGCCGACGTCGCGAAGATCGTGACGACGAAAACGAAAACGAAACGCGAAGCACGGGACAGCCCCGAGACCGCCGCCGCGCTCGCGGCGCTCGGCATCGCGTCGCACTGCGAAGCCAAGAAGCAAGTCTCGAAAATCGCACCCGGGACGAACGCGTCTTCAAACGACGTCAAACGATGTCAAACGACTCTGCGTGAAAAGTTTGCCGGGTTCCCGGATGAAGCGCTCGACTTACTTCTCCGGCTTCTGGTGTTGGACCCCGCGCGACGCCTCACCGCGACGCAGGCGTTGGCGCACCCGTTCTTCTCCACCGGTCCCGCGCCCGAGCCGCTCTCGTTGTCGCACCTGGAAAACTCGCACGAGTTCGCGACGCGCGTGCGCCGGAACGCGCAGCGCGCCGCCGCGGGCGTGCCCGCGCCGAGACGCTCCATCAACCGCTTAACGCGCGGCGAGACCTTCGACAAAGAGGCGCTCTCGTACGTGGTGTCCACGCGCGCCGCGGCGAGCAGAGAGGAATCCCTCGCGTCCACGCGGCCGTCGTCGCGCGCCTCGCGCGTCTCGGCGGACGAAGAGTCCGAAGTTTCGTCCACCTCGGTGTCGGACGCCGCGGAGATGGCCACGGACGAGTCGGGGATGGACGCGCGCGCGTCGGTGGTCTCGAGCGAAGACGGGAGCGTCTCCGCGGAGGAACGAGACTGACGTTTATACGCGATACGTCGCGTGACTGTGTATCATGAAAAGTCATTCGTGTAATATGTAATACGACTACCGCGTGTTGACACAACACGCGGTATACTCCGTCGCGTTCGTGTTGTCTATCGGTACCATGGTACCGTCACTATCATGAACATATTACTACCACTCCGGAGCGCGTTAACTAACGTTCACTACTCCTCGCGCCGCGCGACGTCGGCGCCGAGCGCGCGGAGCTTCTCGTCGAGCCGCTCGTACCCGCGGTCGAGGTGCTCGAGCCCGAACACGCGCGTCGTGCCTTTCGCGCACAGGCCCGCCAGCACGAGCGCGGCGGTCGCGCGCAGATCCGAACCGAACACGTCGCGCGTTTCGTACGCGTACGCGTTTTGTTCGTCCGAAACCTCCGACTCGCCGGTAGTCGCGCCGCCAAAGACCGTCACCGTTTCTCCCTCGGCGACGGCGTCGACGCCCATCAAACGTAACTGCTCGACGTGCGCGACGCGCGACTCGAACACCGTCTCGCGGCAAAACGAAACGCCGCTCGCCGCGGACGCTAACACGCACAGCTGCGGCTGCATGTCCGTCGGCACGCCGGGAAACGGCGCGGTCGCGAAAGTCACCGGCCGCGCGTCCGTTCGGGACGCCGGAGGTATTACGCGAAGGCGCACCTCTCGCGACGTTTCGTTTTCGTTTTCGGGTCGCGACTTTTCTGACACGGCGCTCGTCTCGAACGCGCACCCGAACGCTTCGAGGACGTCCATGGTGGAGCGCACGTGGTTTAGGATCACCGGCTCGAGCTCTATGCTCGAGCGGGTCACCGCCGCGGCGACCAGGAACGTCCCGGCCTCGATTCGGTCCGGGATGGCGCGGTGCGCGCACCCGCCGAGCGAAGCGACGGAGGCGACGTCCAAGACGCCTTTTTTTTTGCTGTCATTCGCCATTCGCGCCGCCGCCTTCGCGTCCCCGACCCCGCGGACGGTGATGGTGTCCGTCCCCGCGCCTCGTATGTCCGCGCCCGCGGCGTTGAGCATGGCCGCCAGGTCCGCCACCTCCGGCTCGGCGGCGGCGCCGCGGATGACGGTGGTCCCCTCGGCGAGCGCCGCCGCCGTCATCAACGAGTGCGTCGCGCCCACCGAGGGGAAGCGAAGCGACATGTCGGCTCTGCCTCGCAGAGGCGCTGTCGATCGACACGCGCCGTCGGCGTCGTCGTCGTCGCCCGCCGCGGTCGTGGCGATGACCGTGCCTTCCTCGGTGACCCGCACGCGCGCGCCGAGCGCCTCGAAGCCGCGCAGGTGCAGGTCCACGGGGCGCGCGCCGATGGCGCACCCGCCGGGAAGCGGCATCTCCACCCGGCCGGTCCGCGCCAGCATCGGCCCCGCCGCGAAGAACGACGCGCGCAGTTTCGAGACGGTGTCGATCGTGAACGCGCTCGTCGTGATCCTCGAGCAGTCCACGCGCAGGGTTCCGTGGACGCCACCGGCGCGGTCGTCGGGCGAGTCGTTCGGTCGCGTGACCTTCGCGCCCACCGACTCGAGCACCGCGATCATCGAGCGCACGTCTCTCAAGTCGGGGACGTTCGTCAGCGTCACGGGCTCCGAGCACGCGAGCGTGCCCGCGAGGAGCGCCAGCACGGCGTTCTTCGCGCCGCCGACACGCACCAAACCCGAGAGCCGCGCGTCGCCCTCCACAGCGAGGTACCCGCCGCCGCCCGCGCCGGACGCGCGCGCGGCGGGCGCGGACGAGGAGGCGTAGGCACAGGTGCCTAGCCGCGCGTCGCGACGAACCCGCGCGCACACGGCGTGGTGGCGGACGGGGCGCCTCCACGCCGGCTGCGCGCGCGGCCCGCGCCGCGCGAGCGCATCGGGCGCGGCGCGGGCCGACGCCATCGACGCCATCGTGCGCCGCCCGAGTGATGTCCGCGACGGGCCACGATCGGGCGTACGGTTTTTCGCTCATCGCCACTCCACACGCCGCGAACGAACACGCCGAGACGACGAAGCGGCGCTTTTACTGGAAGTCTCCGCGATTCGCGCCATGCAGCGCTGGAACGCACGAAGACTCTGCGGCCTCCGATTGGAGACGGAAAAAAAACGCGCCACGCGCGCCTTTCGGCAACGCCCGAAAAATCTCGTACGAGCATTTAGTCTGCTCGCGACCTCTCGTCGGCGGCCGATCAAAGAACGCTCGGAGAACGCGAGCGTTCTCACACACAAACGCCATAGAGAAAACGGCCTCCGGCGGTGCGAAAGGCGCGTTTTTTTCTTCTCGACGCTTCTCCGCGCGCACTGCACGACGCGCGCACGCGACGCGCGACGCCCACGTCGAGCGGACGACCGACCCCGGTCACACCCGGTCTCGCTCGATCGCGACGAACGTCAGCACGGACGCGCACGCGAACGCCACGCGTGCGCCCTCTCCGGGAATGAAGCACGAAAATTCCGGCGACGAGGAGGGAGCCCCGCCCGCGATCCCTATCCCGAAGAGGCGGAGAACCTCGGAGAAGGCCGCCCCTCGATCGACCGCGGGGAAAACCAAGAAGAAGGACGCCGGCGCCAGCGAGGATGACATCAACTCGTTGTTCTGGCTCGTCGAGGTACGCGCGGGAAGCGTCGCGAATGCCCCATATCCCACCCGCGCCCGGCAATTGGATTCGTAGGGTCCAGGCGAGTGTTTTTTCCGAGGGACACGCGAGCGTTCATTGCGCGCCAGATCGCGCGAGCGGGGGCGCGCGTGATGGAAATCGGCGCCGCCGCGCGGGCCGTGCGCTCGTCACGTCGAGGCCACGTGCATCCTCGCGACGGACACGCGGCGAACGCGGCACGCCGCGCCGTCTCGCGCCGCGCGCGCCCCCTCCCCCCGCGCTCCCCCTTCTCGCGTTTCGTCACCACACGTGGGCGCGGTGCGGAGTGAGGAAATTGGGCGTGGGGCGCCGCGGCGCGCGTGTGCGCGGGCGTCTCCGCGCGCGTCGCGCGCGCGCTCGCGTGACCCGCGCGCGGGGAACGCGACGCGCCACGCTCACGCGCGAGTCGCGTGCGAGCGCGATCGTCGGGCGCGAACCCGCGCGCGCGGCGCCGCCCGCCCCGTGATCGCGCGGGGTCGGACCCCCCTCGTTGCGCGCGAGCGCTGTAACGCCAATCCTCGGGTTGGCATTTGGCGCGACTCGGGGCTCGAGGCTCGGGGCGTTTTTTCGCGTCTTTTTTTCGGCCGACCGACGTCCCCCGACCGCTCGGCTGACCTCTCTCCGCGCCGTTCTCCTTGAACCCTCATCGCCTCACCCGAACCTCGCAGGCTGCCTCGAAGGAGGACCTGAAGGGCATGGTCCCCGACAAGAAGGGCAAGAAGCCGCCCACGGCGCGCGCGGCGGCTGCGGCGGCGGCGAAGGCGGCGAAGGCGGCGGAGAAGGCTGCGGCGAAAGCCGCCGCCGCGGGCGCTAAGGCGGCGCGCGAGAAACCCGGCGAGGACGACGACGAGGACGACGAGGACGACGACTCGAAGGCTGGCACGCCCGGCGGATCCCAGCGCGGGTTCAAGGGGAGTACGCAGCAGTGGACGCTGCACGAGGACAACCAGCTCCGGCGGCTGGTGGACGAATTCGGCCACCGGAAGTGGAGCTTCATCGCGAGCAAGATGCACGGCCGGCGCGGCAAGCAGTGCCGCGACCGCTGGCTGAACCACCTGAAACCCGACATCCGCCGCGGCGAGTGGACCGCCGAGGAGGAGCGCATCCTCGTCGAGGGGCACCGCATGCTCGGCACGCGCTGGGCCGCGCTCGCCAAGCTGCTCCCCGGCCGCCCCGAGAATGCCATCAAGAACCACTGGCACGCGACGCTGCGGTGCAAGTGGGCGCAGCGCGGCGGGCGCATCTCCGAGCTCCAGGCGTACCAGCACTCGCTGCACCTCACCAACGGGGGCGGCGGGCCCGTGACCGCGGCGCAGAAGGCTGCGGCGATCAACTCGGGCGCCGCGAGCCCGTTCCCCACGGCGGCGGCGTCGGCGGCGGCGGTTGCGGCGGCGGCGGCGGCGGCGGTGACCAAGAGCAAGGGCACGCCGGGCTCCACCTTCGAGTTCGACGGCGCCGCCGCGGCGGCGGCGGTGGCGGCGGCGGCGGCCGCCGTCGTGGGCAGGGGCGGCGAGTCCGGCCCGGGCGGCGCGCAGGGCGCCATCGCGCGCGCGCTGGACGGCATCGTCGGCGGCGCCGCCGCGAAGCGCGCGGCGTCCCCCGCGGCGGAGGCGGCGGAGAAGGGGAAAACCACCGCCGTCGAGGGCGAGGAAGCCGCGCTCGCGGCGATGCTCGGCGGTATGGCGGACGCCCTGAGCCCCGGGTCCGGAGCTGGCGGCAAAGACGGTGTCGACGCCCGGGGCGCCTCCGCCGGCACCGCGCGGAGCCCGCGCGGTGCCGAGGAGGATGCGCTCGCCGGATCGGGGCTCGCCGAGGCGGCGGGACCGCTCGTCTTTTCCGGCGACGGCGACGCGGTGTCGGCGACGGCGGCGCCGCTGGACCTGGACGCGCTGACGCGCGCGATGGCGCCGTCGAACACGAACGCCTCATCCGAGACGGCGCCGAGCGAGCTGTGCGTCCTGACCTCCTTCTCCGAGAAGCGGCCCTCCGAGTCGCCGCCCCTGGGCGAATCGTTGGCGGCGCACGGCGCGCTGGTTGAGGGAGCGCTGCGCCGGGTCGCCGAGTCGGCGCGTAAGAAGTGGAACGTCGGAAACGTCGCGCTCCTGCTGCGGCTGGGCGCGGTCCCCGCGGGCGCGCCCACCGTGGTGGTGGCGGTGTCCGCGCCGCGGTGGCGCGACGCCGCCGACGCCGCCGCGCACTGCTCCGGCGAGATCAAGGACAAGCTCGCGGCGTCCATCGCGCCGCTGTGCCTGGGGAGCGAGCCGAAGGCTGCGGCGGCGCTCGCGGCGGTGGCTGCGGCGGCGGGCACCACAACCGCGTCTCTGCTCGGGCAGACCATCGGCGACCTGGCGGTGGAGGCGATGGTGGAGGCTGTGACGGCGAAGGACCGCGAGAAGGTTCTCGCGGCGAACGTCTCCGCCGCGGGGCGCGAGCGCTCGGCGCGCGAGATGGCGGTGGCGGAGCGCGCGGCGGCGGAGGCGCGCGCGGTCAAGGCGGACGGCGCGTCGCTCACCCCTCCGGGCGACGAAGGGGACGCCATGGACGTGGACCGCATCGCGGAGCCCAAGGGTCTGGCGACCCCTGACGCGGAGACGGCGGCGGAGAAGGCGTAGACGCGCCGAGACGCTTTTCGACGGTTTTCTCTTCGCGACGTCGCTGTACGGTAGTTTTTTTTCGTTTCGCGCTCGCGACTTTTCGACGAGACGGACGTGTAATGACGAGCGAGTGACCGCACATCTCACGAGTTTTACGAACGCGCGCGACCGATGTAACGCGTGTCGTTGGTATACATACACACTACTTACAGACGACGTAGGCTACTCGTCGGCGGCGCGAAAAAAAAACGTCGGGCACAAAAATCTTTTCGTTTCTCGTCACCGCGCCGTGTGCTTCTCCACCGCGGCGACCCACGTTTGCGCGCCGCACACCTGCCCCATGGCGACGTCCAGCTCCGCGACGCTCCCGAAGTCTTCCGGCGGGCGCGGGGGCGGGATCTGCTTTGTTGTGTCCGGCAGGCGGAACGTGGGCGACGTGATGCCGCGCACGCCTCGCAGTTTCAGATTGCGCGACTCGCGCGCGCAGATGTAGTACGTCTTGGTGAGTTCGACCCAGCACGCGAGCGCCTCTATTTTGTTCTGCGCGTTTACCGGGTCGAGCCTCCCTTCTCGGCACTTGTCCTGGATGTGTCGTAACATCGCCACCTTCTTCTCCAGCTCGCCGGCGTTGAAGTTCGCGGCGTGGTCCTGGAGCCACAGCTCGATGCCCACCGCCGCGTCGTGCTGGCTCCGCACCTGGAACGAAGGCGGCTGGAACTCCTCGCCGCGCGCCGCCGCGGCGGCGAGGTTCTCCGCGAACTCGCGGCGGATCAAGTCCAGGTTCGTCTTCAGCGTGCTCACGATATCCGCGGGGTCCTGCTGCCGAAGAGGCACCGGGGCACCTTGAGGACGAACGCGCTGCGGCACGTGCTGTTGCGCCGCCGTTTGCGTTTGCGCCGCGGGTTGCGTCGCCCCCATCGGCGCGGTTCCAGCACCCACCGCATCCTTCTTCGCCGCCTTCGCCTTGGGGGTCTTCTTGGCCTTGGCGGTCTTCTTCGCGGCGGCCTCAGCGTGCTGCTGCGCGGCCATCTGCGCGAGCGTCATCTCCGCGGCAGGCGGGCGCGCCTGCGCGGCCATCTGCGCCGTCGTCACGGGCTGCCCGGGGATCAGCACCACCGGAGGGGCGTGCATCCCGCCCATCTGCCCAACCTGCATCTGCGCCTGCCTCTGCGCCATCTGCGCCTGCGCCAGCTGCGCCTGCATCTGCGCGTTCGTCGGAGCGTTGGGGTCGCCCATCGCGAAGCCCGGGTCCGAGCCGGCGCGTCTCCCTCGCGCCTCACGCTCTGCGCGGGAGAATCGTCGAGACCCGAGAAGGAAACCCTCGGTCGACGAAAATCTCGCGCGTGTCTCTCCATTTCGGGAGCCTTCCGCACACGCGGGCGATTTTTATACGAGCGGATTAACCCAGAGATTCTGGGTTCGCAGACCTTGCGAGCGCGAAAGGCGAAACACCCCCGTCCGAGAAAAAAGAAAGTAACAGACGCGTGATCCCGACATGCGGAGCGGTGCTGACACACCATACGGCGCGACCCTGGGGGGTAGTGCCATATCTGCGATGTCGCGACACGGCGTCGCGCGCCGCGCGGCCTTGGGGGCGGCGCTGCTCCTCCTGGCGTGCGCGCCGCTCTCGGCGCGCGCCGATGGGGAGACGGGTGCGGCCGCGACCCGAGCCGCTCGGGACGAGGCGGACCCGTGCACGGACGTGGACGTGTTCGCCATCTTCCCCAAGCACCTGGACGGCGCGGAGACGCACGCGCGCTTCGACCTGCGCGCGCTCAACGCCAGCGCGCTGGGCCCCGGGGGCGGGAACCTCGGGTACATCGAGGGCAGCAGCTCCACGGAGTACGACACGAAAGTCACCGCCTCGTTTTGCCTGCCCCGAGGGCAGGGATTCTTCCTCATCGCGTCCGGGAACGCGACGCGGGGCTCAGCCTTCGGCCGGTTCACCGTCTCCGTGACCTCGCGCGAGTACTACAACATGACCCTGTTCAGCGCGGGCTCGGATTGGACAAGAGGCGCGGCGTACGACACGGACGAGCCCGCGCGTGCGCTGGCGGATGGCGCGCTGAGCGAGTTTCTCGAGGACCGAGGCGTCGGCCCTCCGCTGTGGGACACGAACGACGTCCGCCACACGTACGAGCTCCACGGGCGCGCGCGCTTCGACACGTGGGGCCGCAACCCCGCGGCTGTCCGCACGCGCGCGACCACGAAAGCGGAGCTGGAGGAGGCGGACGCCTTCTACGCCGAGTGCGGCGCGCTCGTGGCGATCTTCGTGGGATGCCCCTCGTACGGCAACGGCGCTAAGCCCGGGGACATGTCGTGGGCGGTCGTGCCTCGCGGCGAGACCACTACCGCCAACGCGCTCGCCTCGGTGAACGGCGACGCGTTCCAGTGGGGCGCGAGCGTCGCGCACGTCGTGTGTCTGCCCGCGGGCGACTACGACGTCGTCGCCTTCGACGCCGGTCACTCCGGACGCGGGTGGGGGTACGGCGCGACGCTCGACGTGCTCGAGCTCGAGGAGAGCGACGGCGAGTACTTCCACGGCTTCTCTCTCAGCTCGGACACCGAAAACCCAGACTGGTTCACGCACGGCAAAACCGCGCGACTGCAAATCTCGCCTGTGGGGAAAACAAAGGCGCCCGTCGTGCAGGTGGTGCTGGAGGAGAACGCGGCGGAGCCGGAGACCCCCGCGCTCGGCGGCGCGCCGAAAAAAGTTTCGCGCCACGAGTTTGTTCGCGGCGTGCGCCGCGCCGCGCGCGGAGGTTTCGTCGCGAACAAAAACGCGGACGCGCCGCGCCGCGCGCTGCTCGAGTCCGCGCCGAACACGGGCGTGAGCGTTCCCGGGACCGGCGTCACTGGCGGGGTTTCTTTCGCCGGGACGGGGCTCGTGACGCGCGCCGCCGCATCCGTCGCGGCGGCGGCGCTCGTCGTGGCGGCGGCGGCGGCGGCGGCGGCGGCGGCGATGCCCGGCGAGGATCTCGCCGCGCTGCTCAAGCAGAAGCCGGGGAGCGGTAGCGCGGCGGCGCGCGCGCGGCTGGTGCGCTCGCGCGCGCGGGGGGGCGCCTACGGCGCCGAGGAGGGATCCGGAAACGCGTTCCTCTCCTCCGCGGAGGTTCCCATCGTCACCGCGCGAGACGGACGCGTGAGCCCTCTCGGCGCGGCGCGCGTCTCCAAGGCGGCGCTTGCCGTCGCGGCGGCGGCGGGCGTCGTCGCCACCGCGGGAACGCTCTCCGGTGACGGCTCGGCGCTCCCTTTCGCGTTCGGCGCCGCGGGGCACGCGCGCTCCTCGCTCGGGGCGGGCCGCGCCGCGCGCGCGCGCCTCGGCGTGGCCGGCGCGTCCATGTGCGGCATGGGTATCCCCGGCTGCTCCATCCTGGAGCCGCCCGCGTGCGAAGGGCGCGCGTACGCGTACAAGCCGGGCATGCTCGCGCACCTGCAGGGCGGCGTGGGCTCGGCGACGGCGCTGGCGGCGTCCGCCGAGTGGGCGGGCGACGCTTCGGGCGCCTCAACCTCCGCCGCGCCGACGCACTCGCTGGTGGACGTGAACCACGGCTTGTGCGACGTCGTGGAGCGCATCGAGGGCACGAGCGGCATCGACTGGTCCGAGCCGGAGGCGCACGGGCTGAACTTCACATCTTCGCTGGGCGTTGGGAAAGCCAGAATCCCTCCGCGCGCTTCGCGGCGACCTGTGGCTCGCCTGGGCGACGCCGCGAGCGGTTGCCTTCACGACTTGGGCGGATTCGAGAACGCGACGATTGACGAATGCCGCGAGTCGTGCCGCCGCGACGACGGGTGCGTTTCCTACCACGCGTTTCGCCTCGTGCGTTTCGACGAGACGGATATCGTGTTCGACCCTCACCGCAACGAGGACGCGCACTCCGACTACTCGTGCCGCATGTGCGGCACAGGAGGAGAGGGCGCGTTCGTGCCGGACTTTGAGGCGGAGGCCACCATCGATACCGTTCGCGGGCCGGCGTGGTGCCTCACCGAGCACAGGCTTGCGTTTGCGGCGGACGCCGTCGAAGAGTGCGCGGCGGCGTGCGACGCCACGGCGGCGTGCGACGCCTTCAACTTCGGCGACGACCACGGCGACTGCACGCTGCTGCACCTCGGCGCCAACGCCACCGCCGGCGCGGTGTGGCGCGGCAGCGCGGCAACGCGCATGGGCGTCACCGGGTACGCCACGTACTACGCCGTCTCGCCGGATGCCGTCGAGGCGGCGGCGGCGGCGAGTGACGCCGTCGCCGCGGCGGACGCGGCGGCGCAGACGGTGCTGGCGCCCTCGCGCGCCAACCGCGTGTGCCGCGCCGCCGCCGCCGCGCTCGGAGGAAACGTCACCGACGCGGTGACGTACGTGGAGGACTTCGCGCCAGGGGACCTGGACGAGGCGGCGGGCACGGTGGCGGACACGTCCTCGCTCACGGAGAGCTCCGGGGCGACGGAGACCACGGCGACGGTGCGGGTGATTGTCCTGGACACGGCGGGGGATGCCGCGCGGCGACCGGAGGCGCCCCCCGCGCCCCCGGCGTCCAACTCGGACGCCGATGCGTCGTCCTCGGCGGCTGCTGCGACGACGACCACCTCTTCCGCGTCTCCCACGCCCACGTCCGCGGCTTCCCCGTCGCCCGGCGAGACGATCATTCACGCGGTGAGCGACGGCGCCACGACGGCTGGTGAAGCCACCGAGGACGGGGTGGAGACGGTCATTCACGCGGTGAGCGACGGCGCCACGACGGCTGGTGAAGCCACCGAGGACGGGGTGGAGACGGTCATTCACGCGGTGAGCGACGGCGC